>Ga0184637_10000410_pt1 | contig 32165 bp, 28 predicted proteins | sample PLM3_127_b2_FD_133143 | JGI IMG/M metagenome (GOLD analysis project Ga0184637, IMG submission 133143) | Groundwater sediment microbial communities from an aquifer in East River, Colorado, USA - PLM3_127_b2 | ecosystem: Environmental > Terrestrial > Soil > Riparian zone | place: USA: East River... | reverse complement strand
TCCTGCGCGACGTGCGCAAGTTCGGAAAGCTCCTGCTGCTCGAGCGCGGCGAGAGCCACCCGCGCCTCGCGCGCCTCGGTCTCGACGCGCTGGAGACGACCGGTGACGCGCTCTTCGCGGCGACGCGCGGCCGCGTGGCGTCGATCAAGGCGCTGCTCCTCGATCAGGGGGTGATCTCTGGCGTCGGCAACATCTACGCCGACGAGGCGCTCTTTCGCGCGGGCGTGCGTCCCGCGCGCCGCGCAGGGCGGGTGACGCGCCGCGAGTGCGAGCGTCTCGCCGAGGCGATCCGCGAGGTGCTCGAGCGCTCGATCGAAACGGGCGGCTCGAGCATCCGCGACTACGTCGCGCCCGATGGGAGCGACGGCTTCTATCAGGACGAGCGCCGCGTCTACGCGCGCGGGGGGGAGCCCTGCCTGTCTTGCGGCTGTGCGATCCGGCGCACCAGCGTCGCGCAGCGCGGCACGCACTATTGTCCGAAATGCCAGATTTGAAACGAGCCTGGAGCCCATGTGTTGACCCTCTGCGAGCTGCGCCGCGCGAGCCGGCTGCTGGACGCCGTGCTGCGCGGCCACCGGGTGCAGGCGATCGCGCAACCCGACGCGACCAGCGTCGCGCTGACGACCTTTGGCAGCGCAGCTGAAGCGGGGCCGAGCCGCCATTTCCTGCTGCTCTCGTGTCGGCCGGCCTCGGCGCGCGCCTCGCTGCTGGAAACCGGGCGCGAGTCGCTACCATCGCCTCCCGCCTTTGCCCAGAGGTTGCGCGCGCTGTTGCTCTCGTCGCGCGTGACCGGCGTGCGCCTGCTCGACGAGGATCGCCAGCTCGCGCTCGAGCTCGAGTCGCACGGGGAGCGTTTCGAGCTGCTGCTCCAGATCCTGCCGCAGCGCAGCAACCTGTATCTGCTGGACGCCGAGCGGCGCGTGCTGGCCGCGCTGCGCCCGCTGGCCGAGACGCGGCCCGAGCTGGCGCTCGGAGAGCCCTGGCGAGCGCCCGCGTCGCGTGCTCCCTCCGAGGGAGTGGACCGCTTCGAGGGCGAGCCCGACGAGCGCTGCCTGTTCGCGATCGAAAAGCGCTACGCGGAAGTCGAGCGCGAAGGCGAGCTCGGGGCGCGGCGACGCGCGATCGAGCAGGCGCTGCGCCGCGAGGAAAAGGGGCTCGCGCGCAAGCTCGAGAAGATCGACCAGGAGCTGACGGAGGCGCACGACGCGACGCGCCTCGAACGGGAGGGAGAGCTGCTCAAGGGTGTGCTCTCGCGCGTGCGGCGTGGCGCGCCCGAGGTGGTGGCGCGAGATCCCGCGACCGACGCCGACGTGGTGATCGCGCTCGACCCCGCGCTCTCGCCGGCGGAGAATCTCGATCGGATCTTCCGGCGCTATCGCAAGGCGGTGCGTGCGCTGGCTCAAGGCGGCACGCGGCGCGAGGCGATCGCCGCCGCGCTCGAAAGCGTGCGCGCGAGCCAGCGCGAGCTGGAATCGATCGCGGGGCTCGGAGAGGACGCCGCCGCATCCGCCCTGGAAGCCTTCGCCGCGCAGGGCGGCGTGAGCGCGCTGGTCGCCAAGCGCGCGCCGGTTGCGCCGAATCGTCGCGAGCGGCCGGACGCCGAGCGCGAGCTCGCGGGCCGCCGCTTCCCCGCGCGCCTGGCGCCGCGGCGCTACCGCACCGCGGGCGATCTCGAGATCTGGGTCGGACGCAGCGACGCCGGCAACGATTTCCTGTCCACCAAGCTCGCGCGCGGCCGCGATCTCTTCTTCCACCTCGACGGGGCGCCGGGCAGCCACGTGGTCCTGCGCACCGAGGGCCGGGTGGATCCCCCGTCCGAGGCCGTGCTCGATGCCTGCGAGCTGGCGGTGCACTTCTCCAAGCAGCGCGAGGCGACCCGCGCCGACGTCCACGTCGTGCCGATCGCGAACGTGCGCAAGCCCCGCGGCGCGAAGCCGGGCCTGGTGACGGTGCACGGCGGCAAGACCGTGCACCTGCGCCGTACCCCGGCCCGCCTCGAGCGCGTGCTCGGGGATCGCATCGAGGACTGACAGCGAGAGGCCCCTTTGTGAAGCTGATGGCACAGAAATCCTGGAAGAGAGGGGAGCCGCTCGCGCTGGTCGAGGTTTCGACCCCCGAGCCGCTCGGCGACCAGCTGCGCGTCGCGGTGAAGGCCATCGGCGTGAACCCGGTCGACTGGAAGATGCGGGAGAGCGGTCCCCTGCGGCTGGCCGCGCGCCTGCTCGGTCCTCCTCCTCCCGTCGTGATCGGCGTGGATTTCGCCGGCATCGTCGACGCCGTCGGGCCCCGGGTCGAGGGCGTGCGCGTGGGGGATCGCGTCGCCGGCGGCACGAATTTCTCGCGGGGGCAGCGAGGCTCCTACGCGGACACCGTCTTCGTGCGCGCGGACCAGGTTTGCGCGCTTCCGGCGGAGGTCGCCTTCGACGTCGCGGGCGCGCTTCCGGTGGCGGGCGTGACGGCCTGGATCTCGGTGGTCGAGCTCGGCCGGCTCGAAGCGGGCCAGAAGGCGCTGATCCTGGGCGCCTCGGGCGGCGTCGGACAGCTGGCGGTGCAGATTGCGAAGCACGTCCAGCACGCAGGTGTGGTCGCGGTCTGCTCCGGGAAGAACGCCGCACTCGTGCAGGGGCTCGGGGCGGACGTCGTGCTCGACTATGGGAAGGGTGACGCGCTCGGGCAGGCCAAGCCGCACGGCCCGTATCGGGCGGTCGTCGACTGCGTCGGCAGCTACTCCGGCGCTGGCTGTCGCGCCCTGCTCACGAGGACCGGACGGCACGTGATCGTGAGCGGCGATTCGATCGGCGCGGTCGCGCAGCTGCTGGTGCCGCCGTTCTCGTCGAAGGCGGTGCTCGGCCAGCCGGGCCGCGAACGCCTCGCCCACGTCGTTGGGGCGGTCGCCGCCGGCCGGGTGCGGGTGAACATCGCCCGCCGCTTCGGGCTCGCGGAAGCCGAGCAGGCCCACCAGCTCAGCCGGACCGGCCGGGTGAGCGGCAAGCTCGTGCTGCTGCCTTAGCCCCAATCCGACATTCCGGTAGCGAGCGGGGGGATGCGGCGGGGGGTGGGCTGCGGCGAATGGGTCGCCGGGTCTCTTCTCGCGAGCGTGTGGCCGAAAAAAAGTCTGTGGCGGCGGGGAAGGAAGCGCCCTGCGCGGGCCGGCTGCGCTTTATTTCGCCTCCGCCCACCCCCCGCCGCATCCCCCGAAGGCCAGCAATGTCGGATCGGGGTTAGCAAGCGAAGCGCGCGCAACCGAAGCGCGCAGCGAGCCGCAGGCGAGCGGAGTTCAGATGGCCGGCGCGCGCTCAGTGCGCGCTCGCCGCGCCCCAGACCGCCTTCAGCCGCGCATCGCGCCCGCAGCCATTGCGGTAGAAGCGGTAGCGGATGGGGTTCTCGCGGGCGTAGTCCTGGTGGTAGTCCTCCGCCGGGTAGAACGCGCCGGCTTCCAGGATCTCGGTTGCGATCGGCTTCGCGAAGCGCTTGGACTGCTCGAGCGCCTGCTTCGACGCCTCGGCGAGCCGCCTCTGCTCGGCGTCCGCGACGAAGATCGCGCTCGCGTACTGCGAGCCGCGGTCGCAGAACTGGCCGCCGCCGTCGAGCGGATCCACGTTGTGCCAGAAGACGTCGAGCAGCTGCGGATAGGAGACACGCGCCGGGTCGTACTCGACGCGCACCGCCTCGCGATGGCCGGTTCCGCCCTCCGAAACCTGCTCGTAGCTCGGGTTCTCGATGCGACCGCCGGTGTATCCGGAGGTGGTGGACAGGACGCCGTCCAGCGCGTCGAAGGGCGGCTCCATGCACCAGAAGCAGCCCCCCGCGAAGACGGCGACCGCGGTCTTCGGCGCGTCCGGCTTCGGGTCCCCGCCGGCCGGCGCCGCGCCGAGAGCCACGAGCGCGAGCAACGGGACGAGACGCCTCACGAGTCGGTCCGCAGCGCCGGCAGCGGCTCGCCGTCGGCGGCGAAGCGCAGCGCCACGCCGTTGTTGCAGTAGCGCTGGCCGGTGGGCTCCGGACCGTCGTCGAAGACGTGGCCCTGGTGACCCCCGCAACGGATGCAGTGGTACTCGGTGCGGGGCAGGATCAGGGCGAAGTCGCGCTGGGTTCCGATCCGGCCCGCGATCGCAGCAAAGAAGCTCGGCCACCCGGTGCCACTGTCGAACTTGGTCTCGGAGCGGAACAGCGGCAGGAAGCACGCCGCGCACAGATAGGACCCGGCGCGCTTCTCGTTCAGCAGCGGGCTGGTGAACGGCCGCTCGGTCGACTCCTCGAAGAGCACCGCGTACGCGTCCGCCGGGAGCAGCTTCCGCCAGCGCTCGCGCGGCAGCTCGAGACGCGGGATCGCGGGGGGGCCGTCCTCGGCCTGGCGGGCGCCGGCGCGAGCCGCCCAGGCCGCAGGCGCGAGGGCGCCGAGCAGGCTCAAAAAGACTCGGCGGGTCGGGGGCATGGGCACTCTTCCTCCGGGTCGGGTGCGCGGTTGGATGCCGCGGTGGCGCGCCGGTTACCTCACACTTCGAGCCCGATCGCGCGCATCAGGTCCAGCGCGTTGCTGCGCGTCACCACGCCGAGTCGCATGCGATAGTCGAAGTGCATCGCGCCGCCCACCACCTGGTCCTCGAAGTGCACGTTCGCCGCGCGCGCGCCCAGGTCGTTCGCGATCTGCGCCAGCGCGAGATCGTGGGTGGTGACGAGGCCCAGCGCGCCGCGCGACACCAGACTGCGCACCACCGCCTCGGCGCCGATCCGGCGGTCGTGCGAGTTGGTGCCGTGCAGGATCTCGTCGAGCAGGAACAGGACGGCGCGGCTGCCCCGCGTCAGCTCGACGATCGACCGCAGCCGGCGGATCTCGTTGTAGAAGTGGGAATGGCCGTCCTTCAGCGAATCGAAGACGCGCAGCGACGCCCCGACCGCGAGCGGCGACAGCACGAGCCGCCGCGCGCACACGGGCGCGCCGGCCTGGGCGAACACGGCCGCGACGCCGACGCTTCGCAGCAGGGTGCTCTTGCCAGACATGTTGGATCCGCTCACCAGTAGCAGGCGCGGCGCGTCGCCAAGCCTTACATCGTTGCGAACGCACCGGGGGTCCGGGAGCAGCGGATGGCCGAGCCCTTCGGCCTCGAAGCGGGGCGGCCCGTCGGCGAGCTCCGGGAGGACGTCGTCTGGATGCTCGTGGGCATGGGTCGCGAGCGACGCGAGCGCCTCCAGCTCCGCGGTGGCGCCGATCCACGCGCGCAGCGAGGGCCCGCAGCGCGCGCGCCACGCGTCGATGGCGAGCGCGACCTGCGTCGTGAACAAAAGCGCGGCGCCGATGGGGGCGAAGAGCTGGTTGCGCCGGGCGTCGAGGAGATCGACGAGTCTTCGCAGGCGCGCGATCTCCCGCGATGCGGGGACGCCGCCGGTGGCGATCGCCTGGCGCAGCGCGACCAGACGCGGGGCGGCGAAGCGCTGCCCCTCCAGCACGGCGAGCAGCCGCGCGAGCAGGGCGAGCTCGCGCGCGGGGGCTTCCGTCTCGGCCAGCGTGCGGCGCACGCGGCTGCGGATCGCCGCCGCCAGGATGGCTCCCAGACCGAGCACGGCGAGCCACGGAATCAGGAGCGGCGCGCCGGCGAATGTGGCGACGACGAGCGCCGCCGAGAGCAGGGCCAGCGCCGCGAGGGTCGCGCGCAGCGCCGGAGCCGGCGCGGGCGGCGCCGACTCGCCCCAGCGCTGGAGCGCCTCGGCGTGCAGGCCGCTGGTCACGGCTTCGCCGACGAGCGCGAGCGATTCGCGCAGGTCCTGCGCGGGGCGCAGCTCCAGGACGGCTGCCTGGCGGCCGCGCGCTTCGTCGCTCGGCGCCGGCGCGAGCAGCCACGCCGCCAGCATCGCCTCGCCCGCGGCCGTGCGCGCGCGGCACAGCAGCTCGAAGAGGCCTCCTGCGCCGAAGAGATCGAGGTCGTCGGCGTACGGGTGCTCGGGATCGCGGAAGCGCTCGCCGCTCGCCCCGCGCCCCGCGAAGTGCGCATCCAGTCGCGCGATCCCGTCCTCGTAGTAGCGGACCGAGTGCTCGCGAGTCTCGGCGCGGCGCAGCACCCGGTCGTGCACGACCACGAGGGCGATGAAACCGAGAGCGGGCGCCAGCAGCCAGCGGGGGTCGAGCCGCCCCGCTCCGAAGGCGATCCCGGCGAGCACGGCGCCCAGCGCGAACACCGCGAGGCGCGCGTGCGAGATGCGCGCCGCGCTGCGCCGCGCCGCGGTCGCATCGGCGCGCCGCACCGCGAGGAGGCTCTCGTATCCGGCGCGGATCGATGCTTGCGAAGCCATGGCTGCAGCCCGCGTCAGCGGGCGTGCGCTCTCTCGATGGTGGCGAGGATCCCCGCGGTCGGATCCAGCTCGTCGGCGAGCAGCCTGTTCACGAAGAGGGACGGCCATTGCGCTGCGAACTTCCGGTCGCAGCTCCGGCTGGCGTAGATCTCGTCGACGCAACGGAAGAGCCGCTCCCGATGCTCCCATACCCTCTCGAGGGTGCGAGCCCGGATCTCCTCGGGCGCAACCTTGCAGTGGCGCAGATCCGAGACTGCCTCTGCGACCGCACGCGAAGTGGTGTCGACGATCCGCACGTAGTCGGGGTGATAGAAGTCGTCGCGCCCGCCCTCGCTCGGCGTCGAGACGACGGGAAGCCCCGCCAGCAGGTACTGCATGCTGGCGAGCATGGCGCCCTCCTCCCTGGATAGCGCGAGGCCGACGCCGCACTGATTGATTGCGTGGTTCACCTCCTCCGGCGTGAGGGTGCGGTACGCATCCGAAAAGGGGTCGCCGTTGAAGACGTGGGCGCGCGAGACGATGGGAGCGATGGCCGTCCGATGATCCGGATTCACCTTCCGATCGTGCAGGTAGGTGACGAGCGCCAGATTCGGCACCTCGGCGGCGAGCTCGTGGCGCTTGAATCGGGAGAGCCTCGCATCGTACACTGCGTCGAAGCGCACCTGACGGCCGGGAAGCGGGCGGAAGATGCTTTCGTCCACGAACGCCGAGTTGTTCACGTGAAGCGTCGGGAGACCGGCGCGCCGGAAGTGCACGTGCTCGGCTTCGTTCGCCGCGAGGAACGTGATCCGGTGGTCCCCGGTCCGCCGCAGCCGCCACTGGAGCCGCGCCAGCCGCTCGACGCGTCGCCGCCTTGCGTGGTTCCAGCTGGTCGTGAGGAGGATGTCGACCCGGCGATCGCGAAGCGCGCGAAGCAGCCGGAAGATGGGACCTCCCGGTCGAAAGGCATAGTCCCGGACGTGGAGCACGATCGGCCGCGCCGATAGCAGCAGGAGAGGCGCGGCAGGCGATGGCCGCAATCGCGACCGGACGACGAAGTCCACGCGCTCCCGGAGCGCCCGCCGTCCCCAGAGGATCCAAAGAGTCGAACGAATCTGCCCCCCTCGCGCCGGCGGTGCGGGAATCCCGGCCGAGGGTCTACTATAGGCCGGCCTCGCGGCGTCAGCGGCCGGCTGCAGCGTGCAGCGAAGGAACGCGACGGCCCGAGCGCGCGACCGGGATCCTGGCGGATGTTCTACCAGCACAACCACGAGCAGGTCGCCGCGGAGGAGTTCGACGGCGAGTTCGTCCTGATCCATTTTGCGCGGGGCACCTACTTCAGCCTGCGGCACGCGGCCGTGGACGTCTGGCGGCAGTTCCAGAACGGCGCGAACCCAGCCCTGGTGGCCGAGCGCATCCGCGACCGCTTCTCGCTCACGGACGAAGTCGGCCCCGCCGAGCTGAAGCGGTGCATCCAGGTGCTGATCGACGAGGATCTGCTCTGTCAGGTGGAGGCGCCCGGTCCCCCCGTCGAAGACTGGTCGTCCCAGGTCTGGGCCGCGCCCGCCGTCGAGGTGTACTCGGATCTCCAGGACCTGATCGTCCTCGACCCCGTCCACGAGGTCGATCAAAGCACCGGCTGGCCGCGTCGCGCGGCGGGCGGCGACGGCTCCTGACCGGATGGAGCTTGCGGCGCCCACGGCCCGCGCGCAGGTCGACCCGCAGGCCGGCGGGTTTTGCGCAGCGGTGCTCGAGCTCGCCGAGCAGGGGAGCCGGACCGCGACCCGGGAGCACGCCTTCCGTCTGTGCGACGGCCTCGTCACCCTGCGCGCCGCGGGCACCCTTTTCGAAGAACACCTGACTCGCGCGCTGCGTCACGCCCGTGTCGCTCCCACCTCGGTGCAGGCGCCGGAGCTCCGGGTCTTCGCGCTGGACGGCCTCGCCGCCGGGGGCCGGCCTCCGCCGGGCTGGCCCTTCCCCTACGCGAATCCGCGTCACCTGGAGCGGTTGCATGTGACCCGGGACCGGCGCTTCTACCTGAAGCTCGACGAGGACACCCGAACCTGGCACGTCTTCGATCGAGCACGCGGGCGCGCGGCCATCTGGACGGAGGATGCCTCCCGCCTCCCCGACTGGGAGCAGTCGTTTCCGCTGCGGACGCTGCTCAACTGGCTGCTCGCCCCGTCGCCTTCGACCCTCGCCCATGCGGCGGTGGTCTGCGAAGGCGAGCGCGGCCTGCTGCTGGCGGGGGCGGGCGGCTCGGGCAAATCGACGACCACCGTCGCCTGCCTCGAGATCGGCCTCACGACCTGCGGCGACGACTTCGTGGCGGTGACCGGCGGCGTCGCACCTCGTGCGCACGCCCTCTTCGACACCATAAAACTCGACGAACGATCGCTGGCCCGTTTCCCCCACCTGGCAGCCCACGTCGCCAATTCCGGGTCGCCGCCGGGAACCAAGGCCCGCATCCACCTCTCCGAGCTGAGCCCGCCGGGGTTGCGCCCCAGCTGCTGGCTCACAGCCATCGTGGTGCCGCGCGTCACGCCTGGCGAGACCACGCGCATCGCACCGCTCGCGAAGACTGCGGCGCTGCGCGCGCTCGTGCCCAGCACCGTCTTCCTGACCCGCGGCGCGGAGATCGAGACCGCCGCGAAGCTGGGCGCCCTGGTGAGACGCCTCCCGACCCACGAGCTCCGCATCGGAGGCACGCCGGCGGAGGCTGCCCTCGGCCTGCGCGCCCTGCTCGCCCAGGGGTCGCGGTGAGCGGCGACGCCCTCTCATTGATCGTGCCCAACCGCAACATGGCTCCGTTCCTTGGCGACGCGCTTGCGTCGATTGCGCGGCAGCGGCGGCCTCTGAAGGAGATCCTCCTGGTCGAAGCGGGATCGGCGGACGAAAGCGTCGCGATCGCAGCCGACTGGAGGGAGCGCGGCCTTCCGCTGGAGGTGATCTCGGCGCCCGGCGCGAATCCGGCGCAGGCGCGCAACGCCGGTCTCGAGAAGGCCACCGGCGACGTGATCGGATTCCTCGATGCGGACGATCTGTTTCCGGCGGGCAAGCTCGCGGCGCAGCTCGCGCGCCTCGAGAGCACTCCAGGGGTTGACGTGGTCTCCGGACTCATCACCTCGTTCGATCAGCTCGACCCCGCCACGCTCGCGCCGGCGGCGAGCAGCCGCATCGAGATGCAGACGGGCGTGAACCTGGGCGCCTGCCTGATCCGCCGGCGGGTGTTCGACCGGATCGGTATTCTCGACGAGACGCAGCTCTACTCCGAGGACACCGATTTCATCCTGCGGATCTTCGAGGCCCGGATTCCGGTGACCGCGCTCCGGCAGGAGGTACTCTACTACCGGCGCCACCCCGAGTCATTGATGGCCCAGGCGAACGAGCGCAAGCAGCGCGATTTCCACCGGGCCCTCGCCCGCTCGATCAAGCGGCGCGCCTCGCTCGGCATCCGGGGGAACCTCCCTCGGATGGAAGATCTCCTGGAGCCCCCTCCGGATCGGCACGACGCATGAGCATCTCCGTGGTGATTCCCGCGTGGAATGCAGCCTCCACCATCGGGGAGGCGCTGGGCAGCGTCGCGCGACAGCGACCGCTCGCCGACGAGGTCGTCCTGGTGGACGATGGCTCGACCGACGGCACCGCCGACGCCGCCCGGCGTACCCACGCCGGCCTGCGCGTCCTGACGCAGGCGCGGTCGGGAACCGCGGCGGCGCTCAACCGTGGGATCGAGGCGTGCGGCTCGTCCCTGCTCGCGTTCCTCGACGCGGACGACCGCTGGTCCGCCGAGAAGCTCGCGCTCCAGCTCGGCTGGCTCGAGCGGAGCCCAGGTGCGGAGGGGATCCTCGGCTGGGTGGAGACGTTCCTGTGCCCCAGCCTCGGCGCCGAGACGGCGAGCCGGTATCGCATGCCGGAGGGACCGGAAGTGGCGTGGCTCACGGGAGCGCTGCTGGTGCGGAGGGATGCCTTCGAGCGGGTGGGACCCTTCGCCGAGGAATTGTTGGTTGGATTCGCGATCGACTGGTTCGATCGCGCTCGCGTCGCGGGTCTGCGTCTGGCGATTCCCGAGCAGACGGTGCTGTACCGGAGAATCCGAAGCGGCAGCCTCTCCCACCGCAGTCCCCAGAAGAATCGCGCCTACCTGGAGATGGCGAGGCGGGCGCTCCTACGCCGGCGGGTGTCGCCCCACGACGGCTCGCGAGACTGACGACACAGATGTGGTGGCACCGGCGACTAGAGCCCATGGAAACGCTGCTGCGCGCGGCGGTGTCGGAGCCGCCGGTCGCTCGCGAAGCCTGGGTGCGCTGGATCGCCGACCACTCGCTCGACGACGTGAGCTGGGAGGAGCTGCGGCTGCTCGGCGCCGTCGCGGGACGCGGCGAGCTCCTGGACCTGGTGCCAGCCCAGCGTCCCCGCCTCGACGGGATCCGGCGCTTCATCTGGACGCGCACCCAGCTGAAGCTGGCCGCGGCGCTTCCTGTCCTGCGCGGGCTCGGGGGGATGGGCGTGCCCTTCTGCCTGCTCAAGGGCGCCGCGCTGATCGCCGGCGGCCACCTCGCGGCCGGTGAGCGCTTCATCCGGGACGTGGACGTGCTGGTGCCGCGAACTCGCCTGGCCGAGGCGGTCACCCTCTTGTTTGCCGCCGGCTGGAGGCCGCAGCGCTACAACTCCCCGGAGGAGGTCTTCTCGCTGGGCTTTCCCCGCTGCCACGCGCTGGCGTTTCACAGCGGGGGCCATCCCGACGACGCGCTCGACCTCCACCTCTCGGCCGTCGAGTTCAACCGCTTCCCGAAGAGCGACGACGCGCTCTGGTCGCGCGCCGGCGAGACGCGGTTCTTCGGCATGTCGGCATTCGTACCCGCCGCCGAAGACCTGCTCTGCACGGCACTCGTCCACAGCTACTGCTCGGACCGCTCGGAGGGTTACGACTGGGCGGTGGACGCCGTGGCCCTGGCGCGAAGCCCCGGGTTCGACTGGTCGATCTTCGCGGGCGAGTCCCATCGGCGCGGAGCCGACGCCCTGGTCTGCGCACGCTTGCAGTCGCTGCGGGCGATGCGCGCTCTGGCGCTGCCGCCGAGCGTCCAGGACGAGCTGGATGGGACCCTGCCCGATGCGGAGCTCCGCCGCGAGCTGGGTGCCCTCGCGCGCCGCAAGCCATGGCGCTTGCGAGCGCACCGTCGCGCCCGGAACGCGGCTCGCGCGGTTCGCGCCCGGCGCCAGCTGGCGCTGGAGGGCGGAGCGCCCGCCGAGGAGAAGTCTCCCTTCCCGGCCGCCTGCGCCTGGCTGCGGCTGGACGCTCCGTTGCCCGAGGGATTCCCCTCGTCCGGAACCCCGATGCCGGTCGAGGTCAGCGGCAGGATCCTGAATGCCCGCGCTCGGTCCCCGATTCCCTATCGCCTCTACTGCGGGTCCGTTCGTCTCGCGGAAGGTCGCACCCGCCTGGGAGCGTCGCCGGGCGAGGGCAACGTCCACTGGATTCGCGTGACCGCTCGGCTCGACCCCGCGGTCGCAGCCGCCGAAGGCCGCCCGCCGCTGAGTCTCTACTTCGGCCGGCGCAGCCGCGCGAGCTCGCAGCTCGGACCCGATGCGGTCCTCTGGATCGATGCCGTGCGCTGAGCCGGGTCCCCCACCACGACTGCTGGGGGGAGGCCCGCGCCCCCTGGCTTCGTGATAGGGTAGGCCGCCGCCGGCGCCGCGGGACCCCATTCGGGCTCGCCGGACCGGCGGCTGGCCTGCGGGAGCGGGGGGTTCGAGCGTGTGGGTGGAGCTTCTGCTCCTGCTCTTGATCGGCGGATCCGCGGGGCTCGCATGGCGGATTCTCTGGCGCCCCGACAGCGGGCCGGCGTCGTTTTGGGTGGCGGGTTGGCTGGCGGCCGGAGCGGGCGGGATTCTCGGGGTCGTCCGCGACGCGTACCCGGCGGCGTACCTGCTTTCCCACCCGCTCGGCGCACTTTTTCCGGCGCTGCTGCTGGCGGGCGCCGTCGTGCTCGCAGCGCGCCCGATTCCCGGCTGGCTCTTCCCGGTCGCGCTCGCCTACGGGGCGATGCGGGCGGGGCTCGCCGCCGCGGGATGGTCGGAGGTCTCGTACGCCGCAGCATTCGTGATCGAGCCGCCCATCGTGCTGGCGACGGCCTGGATCGTGCATCGCGCGACGCCGCAAGTCGGTGTCGCCCTCTCCCAGCGCCTGCTCGCGCCTTCTCTGGTCGTGCTCGCCGCGCTGGGCGCGCTGCATGACGGGTGGCTCATGCAAGCTCCGCAGATTCCGCCCGGCCTGCTCGCGATGTGGCTGGTGGCGGTGCCGCCGCTCTTCGGCGTACAGATCCACTCGCAGTGGGAGCGCGGCCGGCGCGTGCTGCAGCGCGCACGCGAAGAGCTCGAAGAGCGCGTGGTGGCGCGAACGGCGGAGCTCGCGCTCGCGAACGCAGCGCTTCGGCAGGAGATCGCGGAGCGGCGCACGGCCGACGAGGCGCTCCGCCGGAGCGAAGAGCGCTACCGCGTGGTCTCCGAGCTGGGCTCGGATCTCGCCTTCGGCTTTCGCATCGGCCTCGACGATCACCTCTACGATGGTTGGGTCACCGATGCCTACTCGCGCATCACCGGCTACACGCTCGAAGAGTTGAAGGGCACCGGCTGGCTCCGGCTCGTCCACCCCGAGGACGAGAAGGGCCTTCGACGACGATTCGCGGCGATTCTGGCAGGGGAGGCCCGCGAGCTGGAAGTGCGCCTCGTCACCAAATCCGGCCGCGTCACCACCGTTCACGCGCGTCTGGACGTGACGCGCGACGCGATGGATTCGACCTTCCGGGTGATGGGCGCTGCCCACGACATCACCGAAGCCAGACGTGCCGAGGAGGAGCGGCGCAAGCTCGAGCTGCACGTGCTCGAAGCCCAGCGGCTCGAGAGCCTCGCCATGCTCACGGGAGGCGTCGCGCACGATTTCAACAACCTGCTGGCGGTGATCCTCGGCAACAGCCGGATGGCGGCGACGGATGCTCCGCCCGATTCTCCGCTCCACCTGAGGCTGGCGCGCATCCGAGCCGCCGCCGAGCATGGCGCGGGGCTCACCGAGCAGATGCTCGCGTACTCCGGAAGATCCAGTGTCGCGCTGAAGCCGCTCGATCTCTCTCATCTCGTCGAGGAGGTGATGGACCTGCTGCGCGCGTCGATCTCGGAGCATTGCCGGCTCGAGCTCGATCTGGCTCCTCGCGCGCCGGTCGAAGGCGACACCACCCAGATTCGACAGGTCCTGCTGAATCTCGTCACGAACGCGAGCGAGTCCCTCGCCGGAGGGGTGGGCACGTTGCTCGTCCGCACGGGGCTCGTCGAGCAGAGCGCGGAGGAGCTGGCGGGCGCCGTGGGCACGGAGCACCCCCGCCCGGGCGCCTATGCAGTCCTCGAGGTCTCCGACGACGGTCAGGGCATGGACGCGACCACGCAGGCGCGCGTCTTCGAGCCGTTCTTCACGACCAAGTTCTCGGGCCGCGGCCTCGGACTCGCGGCGGTGCTCGGGATCGTGCGGACGCACGGCGGCGTGGTGCAGATACGCAGCGGGGTCGGGAGAGGCACCTCCGTTCGCGTGTTGCTGCCGGAATTGCGTGGCGACTTCGCGAAGGCCCCTGACGCCGCAAAACGTCGCACGGCGGAGCGGCGCAGCGGCACCATCCTGGTCGTAGACGACCAGGATGATGTCGTCGAAGTGGCGCAGGCGTTCCTCGAACGCGCCGGCCACCGGGTCGTCACCGCGAGCGGCGGCCGGGCTGCGATCGAGACCTTCCGGGAGCGCAGCGACGAGATCGACGCGGTGCTGCTCGATCTCGCCATGCCCGACACCAGCGGCGAAGAGGTGCTGCTGGAGATCCGGCGGATCCGCACCGATGTGCGCGTGATCATCGCCACGGGGTATTCCGCGCAGGCAGCGTCGGAACGCCTCGCCTCGCTCGGCGTCGTCGGCTTCGTGCGCAAGCCCTACGAGCCCGAGGAGATCCTGGAACAGGTCGGCCGTGCGCTCACGGATCGGAACTGAGACTAGCGGTACGCGCCCACCCCGGTCGCCCGTACCTCGATCTCGACGCGCCGATTGCTCATGCGGCCCACGGGGGTAGCGTTGCTCGCCACCGGGCTCGCGTCCCCGTAGCCGGCGAGCTCGATCCGCTGCGAACCCACGCCCTGGCGGACGAGGTAGGTTCGGACCGCTTCAGCGCGCTTCCGGGACAGCTCCTGGTTGTAGCGCGGGTCGCCGGTCGAGTCGGTGTAACCCGCGACCACGACCTGGGCCTTCGGTGTGTTGCGCAGTACCCGTGCGACCTCCTGGAGGCGCACGGTCGCGGGCTTCGACAGCTGCGAGGAGCCGACGCCGAAGAGCATGTCGTCGGGAAACCGGACGACCAGCGCGCCGGCGCGGCGCTCGATCACGGCGCCCGAGATGCGGTCGAGCTGGTAGGCCTCCTCGGAGAGGTAGCTGTCGCTGAAGCCGTAGGCGCGGCCGGGCTCGGACTCGAAGTAGTCCCAGGTGAACTCGGGCTGGAGGACCGGCTCGAAGTCGGCCGGAACGGGGAAGGGTGCCGTCACGAACTCGTAGACGCCGACCAGCTCACGCGCGACCAGCTTGCCCACGCCCATGGCGAGGCCGACGGTCATTCCCGAGAAGACTCCGTTCGTGCGGCTCTCCTGGACGATGTTGCCCGGCACTTCGAGGAAGCCGAGCGTCATGCCCGCGAGTCCGCGCCCGGCCTTCCGGGCGGCCGTGTTCTCCTGAGCGCCCGCGGCGGCCGGCAGCAGCAACGCGGAAAGCGCCAGGGCGTGAATCGCTGCACGGGCGGCGGATCGCACGACGGGTCTGCTGTCTCGACTCGGTGACGGGTGCTGCGAGCGCATCGTTGATCTCCTCTGTGGGGCGCCGATTCTACAAGGAAAATCCGGCGAATAGGCAAGATTCGAACCGACGCGTCGGCAGCGTTGCATCATACGCGTGCATGTGTTCGGCAACTGTCAGCGTAGGTCCCGGTCGCGCGGGCTTCTGCACCGACCCGCTCAACGCGAGAGGGATTCGAGCCGATGCTGGCTCGAATGGAGCCGGTCCTGATCCTCGCGTTCCTGATCGGTGTGGGCGCGCTCTTGCTGGGCGTGGCCGGCCGGCGTGCGGCGGAGCGGCCCGTCCCCCGCCCCGCCCGTTCCTCCGCCCGGGCGACCGAGGGGAGCGGAGCCGCTGCCATCGCCGCCGCGCCCGAACCCCGCGATCTCGCTGTGCCGGCGCCCTCGCCGCCTCCCGCAATCCAGGATCAGGCGCCCGTGGAGCGCCGCAAGCACCCGCGGATCCGATCGGACCAGACCTTCACCGTCACGCCCTTCGCCGGCCGGGCGATGATGGCGCAGTGCTGCGATATGTCGGCGGGCGGGATGCGGTTCGGAATCGTCGGCTGCACGCTGCGCGCGGGCGACCTGGTGCGGGTCACGTTCAACATCGGAGCCGAGACCGTCGCCGCGATCGGGTCCGTACTTCGGACCCAGGAGCTCGACCCCATCACGACCGAGGTCTCGCTCGAGTTCGTGCGGGTGGATCCCTGGGCGGCGCAGCTGCTCGAGCAGGCGCTCCAGGCCGAGGCCTGAGCGCTCAGACGCCGAAGCGCCGCTGCTGCTCCGCCAGGAACCGCGCCAGTCGTTCGCGGGCGTCCGGGGCCATCTCGCGAAAGGCCAGTCCCATCCCGGCCGGGTACTCGGAGGCGTCCGCGCCGCCGCGCTCGAGGGTGTAACGGACCTCGGCCTTCGTCACGAGCGACACACCCTCGACGTCGATCTCCAGCGTGATGCGTGTGCCCTCCTCGTAGGGATGCGGCATCTCGAGGAACGCTCCGTCGGTCGAGAGACTGCAGACGACCCCGTCCCTGCGGTGGAGGCCCTTGAAGGCCCGACCCAGCAGCGTGGTCGGGAGGCGCTCGGCGCGGCGAGTGTCGCCTTCCCGCGCCGGCGCCATCGCGTTCGCCAGCACCATGCGCAGGGCGCTCTCGTCGTAGGGCTCCCAGAGCGCCCACTCGACGCCGGTGTCGCGCAGCCCCGCCCGGGTGGCTTCGTCGGGACTGGGACCGATCGCCACCACGCTGCGCGGCACCGCCGACGCGTGGCCGCGGAGCAGCGCGAGGATCCGGGCGATGCCGTTTCGGTCGGCGCCGGGTGCGATCAGCAGCACCCGGATGCTGTCGGCTTCCTGCTGCGCGAGCAGCCAGGCCTCGACGACGTCCTTGGCGTAGTAGCTGTCGATCCCGAGCCGGATCAGCCGCAGGGCGACCTGGCCCAGGCCGCCCTTGGCGTCGTCCACGACCAGGGCGGATTTCACACTGGACATGGACCGCGGACTCCCCGCCGATTCGCGTGACGATGGAATCCATCGGCAGCCGCGGCGGTGCGCTTGACTCAGGCGGGCGCGGATCGCGCGTGCCGGCGCCCGAGCACGATCACCGCGGCGCCGGCGAGCACGAGCCCGAGCATCAGCATACCGGTGACGGGCAGGCCGGGAACGCCGCGCGCGGGCCCTTGGATGCGCCAGACCGTGCCCTGTGCGATCGACACGACGTAGAGGTTCCCATCCGGGCCGACCTCGAGGTCCGTGATCGAAACGAAGCCGCTGCCGATGCGGAACTGATTGCGCTCCGAGACGCTGTCGTCCACCAGGTCCGCGACACCCGAGAAGCCCGTGAGGTCGAGGGCCGTGCGGCCGGCGTTCAGCGGGAAGGCGTAGAGCTGACCCAGGTTGGCGTCGCCGACGATCACCTTGTCGTCGTAGTAGTGCCCCAGGCCGCTTCCGAAGGGCAGCGCGATGCCGGTGGGCGCGATCGTCGTGAGCCAGGAGAACTCCGGATCGCTGTAGGTCGAGCCCGCGCCCGGCACGTTCCAGAGATCCGTCAGGCCCTGGGGGTCGCGCGCGTCCGGGCCCATGAGCTTGTTCCAGCCGCTGTTCCATCCGGGCGGGACGCGGTTCACCTCGTCATAGTTGTTCGGCCCGTTCTCCGTCATCCACAGGTCGCCGGTGTGCGGGTCGAGCGTCATTCCGAAACAGTTGCGCACGCCATAACCGAAATAGCTCGCCACTTCGAGCACGCAGGGCCCGCTCCCGCCGCAGTCGGAATTGTCGTCACACGCAAGCGTCGTCAGGCCGCTGCAAAACGGCGAGAAGGGATTGCCCGCCGCTGGAGCGCCATCCTGCTCGACGCGCAGGATCACGCCGGTGTCGTCGGGGTTGGCGCCGGAGGAGTTGTTCTGGAGCTTGCCATTGCGATTGAGGTCTCCGATCACGGCGTACAGGAAGGCGCCGTCGCCGGCGCTGCCGCCGTCGCTCGGATCGCCCATCTCCAGCACGCCGCCGTCGTGGTTCGGCCCGGGGGTGACCGGCAGGTCGAGGATCAGCTGCCGGCTCCCGAGCAGCCCCGTGGCCGGGTTCCAGGTGTACCGGTAGACCCGGTTGCCGAGCGGCGGGCCCGCGTCGACCAGGGCTTCGGTGTAGTACAGGAAGACCGCGCGCGGGGTCGCGGTGTTGACGGCGATGCCGAGCAGGCCGCGCTCGCTGGTCGAGTTCACCGCCACGTCGAGGGCGACGGTTTCCTGAAGCACGCCGGCGAGCACACGGCGCACCCTTCCGGTGGCCTTCTCCAGCACCAGGAAGTCGCCCGGTCCGACGAACGCCATGCTCGTCGGCTGGCTGAGCGCGCCCGGCGCGATGACCGGAGTGACCGTGAGTGTCGGATCCGTGACCGTCTGGGCGAGCGAAGGCGACGCCACCAGCAGCGCCGCCATCAGTGCGATTGCGACGTGCATGCCGACCCCCCTCTGACGGCGTCAGTCTAGCCGGTACACGAACATCGACCCCACGCGCGCAATCGGCTCACGGTCGCGCAGCCACGCGAAGGTCTGTGCGGGCACCCAGCGCATGCGACCGCCCAGATACCATAGGTACGGTCTGCCCATCAGGAATGTGGCGGAGATCACAGCGATGCCGTGCGAATCACGCTCCAGCGGAGCGAACCGGATGCCATAGACCTTCGGGTTCACGCGGCCGAAGTAGGCCAGGTTCACGACCTCGATGCGCTCGCGTTGCAGGTACTCGCGCAGTCGGATCAGGTCTTGCCCCCAATCGATGTTGGAGTCGACCAGCCAGCGGTGACCGCCCTCGGCGCCGCCGGCGAGCTCGTTGAAGAACTGGAGGTAGCGCGGCGCGACCGCGAGCGTGCCGGCGGCGTGCCACGCGAGCAGGAGCGCCGCTGCTGTTGCCATGGCCGTGGCTTTTCCGCCGCGGTTCCAGCCCTCGAGCAGGAACCTCACGCGCGGCGAGAGGGCGACGAACAACAGCGGATAGGCGGGCAGGACGTGCCTCACCCCGATCTGCAGGGAGTTGAAGAGCGTGTTGGACAGGAAGATCAGGACGATCGGAATCCAGAGCGCGTACTCGCGCGGTCCCATGCCGCCGCGCACGAGCGCGTGCGCCAGGCAGCCGAGTGCCAGGATCAGCACGGGGAGCGAGGTCTTGAGGGCGAACGCCGCGAGGTGGTAGTACCACCAGCCTCGGCTGGAGAGCTTCCCGGCGAGGAAATAGGTCGGCTCGTCCTGCTTGCCGACGTTCATCACCATGTCGACGCCGTCGACGAAAGAAACCGGCAGCGGCAGCCGCAGCCAGGGCGCCGCGTCTCGCAGCTGCGAGAGCGCGCCGCCGTCCGCGAGCTGTGCGCGAGCGAGCGGCGCGAAGGTCCCTGCAAAGCCATAGCCGGCGTTGATGACGAGGGTCGCCGTCACCAACGCGACGGCGAGCAGTCCGGCCCACTGCAGCCAGGAACGGTCGCGCTCGCGCAGCGCGCGCACCGCAACCACCGCGAAGACGACCGCGACCAGCACGAATCCGGACAGCTTCAGCAGCGACGCGATCCCCAGCGCCGCCCCCGTGACCCAAGCGGCTCGCAACGTGGGGCGTTCGATTAGACGCCACGTCGCCCAAGCCGTCGCCGTGAACCCGAACGCGCCGCTTGCGTCGAGCGTCACCAGGTGACCGTGCGCGAGCATGGCGGGCGAGAAGGCGAACAGGAAGGCGGCGACGAGGCCGCAGGATGCCCCGTAGAGCTGGCTCGCCCAGAGCGCCACCAGGGTTCCCAGCAACAGCGTGAGTGCGATGATCACGGCTCGCGCCGGCAGGAAGAGCTCGTGGTATCGCCCGGCGTTCGCCTGCATCAGGTGGTACCCGAGACCCCAGTCCGAAGCGCCCGGTGGAGGGGCGAAGGCGGGCGACTCGAGCAGCACCGGCAGCGCGGCGAGCATGCGCGTGTGCGGCGGATTGATCGGGTCGAGCGAGAGATCCCCGGTCTCGAGGGCGTAGATTCCGATCGGCAAGTGGACGAACTCGTCGATCGTCACGGAGTCGCGCCGCGCCGCCAGCCACGCCTGCGCCGCGAAGGCCGCCAGCAGGACGCCGATCCCGACGCGTGTTCCCCATCGCCACCGCTCCGGCCCGATCGGGTGCATCACACGCTCACCGCGAGTTGAAGCCTCCTCTACGCGGGCCCGATCTTCGCACAGCGCCCTTCGCCTCGGTGAGGCCCGATCTGAGCCGGGTCCGGGTAGCGGCGGTGAGGCGCTTCGGCTAGCAACCTCGCCAGCACGACGATTCGAATGGAGATCTCCGCGTTGCCGACCGCGATACGAAGGCTCTTCGTGGGAACTCTCGTCGGAGTTCTGGGAGTCGCGGCCTTCGGCTGGGCGGCGTCCCCGATTCGGGCCACCGCACAGCAGGGGCCGCAGGCGCCGCCGTCCAGCATCGTCTGCCGGGGGATCGAGGAAGACGGGCTGCTCTGCTCCGACGACCCGATCAGCGGCAACTGCGACGACTTCGTGTCCAAAGCCGACCGGCTCGGCGCGCTCTACCGCAGCGAGCTCGACGAGCTGCCGGACTCGAAGGCGTCCCTGCTGACGACGAACTGGTGGGGCTGCGGCCCGAACAGCCTGGGGGACGTCAAGGCTCTGCTGGTGCGAATCGGCACCCCCCGCGCGCTCGCCGTGCTCCAGAGCGAGCCCTACCCGAGCCTCCCCGGGGCGCCGCCGCCGCCCCCGCCTCCGCCCGGTCTGGCCGATCCGCAATTGCGTTGCGACGATCTGTCGGACCCGGCCGAGCGGAACACCTGTATCGGTGTGCGACTGCAATCCGCCCGAGCCGATCACCAGCGCGCCCTCGAGCGCTGCCGGGACCTGGTGCCCCCGGGTCTTCGCGATGATCTCGTCCAGGACGAGGCGAGCTTCGCGGCTCTGCTGCCGGCGCGCTGCGATGCGGAGGCCGCCGGCCTCGACGACCCGGCTCTGAAGACGTTCGTCCGCTCGCGATGCCTGGCGCAGGCGCTCGCGGACAACACGCGCGGGATGCTCGCCGCCCACCCCGAGTGCGCCGGCCCCGACTGAGAAGCGTTGCTCATCACAGCGCCAACGACGGCTCAGAGCGATTCGAGCGCGTCGCGGAGCCGGCCGATGCCTTCGCGGATGGTTTCCTCGCTCAGCGCCGCGTAGCCCAGCAGCAGCTCCGTGTGGGCAGGCGGGCGCGCGTAGAAGGGCGCGGCCGGGTAGACGCCGACGCCGCGCTCGCGACAGGCGGTGCGCAGCCGCGGCGTCTCGCGCGCGGCCAGCTCCGGGAGCTGGAGCAGCACGTGGAGCCCGGCGCTGGCGCCGAGCACGCGGGCTCGCTCGCCTAGCTCGCTCGCGACCGCATCCAGCAGCGCCACGCGCCGGGCCGCCGTGCGGATGCGCGCGCGGCGCGCGTGTCGCTCCAGGTGTCCCTCGCCGATGAAGTCGGCGAGCGCGAGCTGCTCGAGCGAAGGCGTGCCGGTATCCGCCAGCGCCTTCGCGTTCAGGAAGAACGGCGCGAGCGCCGGCGGCGCCACCAACCAGCCGATGCGCAGCGCCGGGAACAGCAGCTTCGAAGCCGTGCCCGTGTAGAGGACCCTGCCGTCGCGGTCCAGGGCTTGCAGGCACTCGATCGGCTTGCCGTCGAAGCGGAACTCGCCGTCGTAGTCATCTTCCAGCACGTATGCATCGCGGCGCGTCGCCCATTCGAGCAGCGCTAGCCGGCGCGGCAGCGAGAGCACCGCGCCGGTCGGGTACTGGTGCGACGGCGTCACGCACGCGAGCCGCGCATCCGGGATGGTTGCGAGCTCGTCCGTGCGCAGGCCCTGCTCGTCCACCGGAACGTGCAGCAGCTTCGCTCCGACCGCGTTCAGACAGAACGAGAAGCCCGTGTAGTGCGGCTCTTCCAGCACGACGCGATCGCCCGGGTCGATCAGCAGCCGCGCCGTGAGGTCGATCGCCTGCTGCGAGCCGTGCACGATCACGATCTGCTCCGGCGCACAGACAACGCCGCGCGCCCGGGCCAGGTAGCCCGCGAGCGCCTCGCGCAGCTCCGCCGCTCCGCCGGGCGGCTGATACGCGAGTCGCCGCGCCGAGAGTCGCCGCGCGCGGCGGCCGAGGATGCGCGACCAGGTTTCCAGCGGAAGATCGGCATAGGAAGGCTCGCCGTAGCGGAAGTCGAAGGGCAGCGGCTCCTGCCACGGGCTCCATGACGCGCGCCCGGGCGCCACCGCGAGCGCGATACGGCGACCCAGCGCCGAGAGGGTCGGCTCGCGGGCCGCATCTGGTGGCGCGGATCCGCGGGCGCCACGCGACTCGGCCGCCCGTGCCGGGAGCACGGCGGCGACGAAGGTCCCCGAGCGCGCGCGGCCGCTGGCGTAGCCCTCGGCCACCAGCTGCTCGCAGGCCTGGAGCACCGTGTTGCGCGAGATGCCCAGCTCCCTGGCGAGCAGGCGGCTGCCCGGCAGCCGCTCCCCGGCGCCGAGGCGGCCCGCCAGGATCGCGGCGCGCAGCGCCCGGTAGAGCTGGCGGTGCAGGGCACCCTCGCCGTCGAGCTGGAGCCAAAGCATGGCCCTACTGGTACCAAAAGTCCTAGAGAATGTGGATCTTTCTTGGAATCAGATGCTGCTCGATACTGGCCACATGACGAATCCCAGCCCTCTCGAGCACCTGTTCCGTTACCTGCGCGCCTTCGAGGTCGCCTACCTGAGCGGCGACTGGACGGTCCTCGACGCCCACTTCTCCGAGACCGCCCGCCATCGGGTCGAGGGCGGCGGGCCGTTCGGAAGCGGCGGCGTCGGGCGAGCGGCCGTGATCGCCGGACTGCGCGCGGGCGTCGATGCAATCGACCGCCGCTTCGACCTGCGCATCCCCGAGGTGACCCTCGGGCCGGTGACCCGCGGCGACGGCGTCTGGATGCGTTTCGCGCTGACGCTGCGTCGCGCCGGGATCCCGGACCTGCGCGTCGAGGGCACAGACCTGATGGTGTTGCGCGACGGGCGGATCGAGGCGCTCGAGGAGCGGCTCGCTCCGGGCGACGCTGAAAAGGTGGAGGCGTACCTCGCCGAATTCGGCGAGCGGCTGCGACCCGCCGGATCGCCGTTTGCGCTTCCGGCGACTGCGGCCGACCGCGAGCAGCTGGATGCCGCAATCGGCCGCAGCCTGGTGCGCTGCTACGGAGCGGCCAAGAGCCAGCAGGACGTCGACGCCGCCCTCTCCCTCTGCAGCGAGGACTTCTCGATCGAGACGGTGGCCTTCGGCGTCGCATCGCAGGACCGCAAGCAGACCGAGCAACAGCTCGCGCTCTTCTTTCGGACCTTCCCGGACTACGCCGTGACGCTGGAAGGCTTCGCTACCGGCGCGGGCACGGTCGCGTGCTGGGGCCGCGCGCGCATGACCTTCGACGGCGACTTCCTCGGCCAGCGCGCCACCGGCAAGACCGCCGATCTCCCGATATTCTGCGTGTTCGCCTGCGAGGGAGGCGTGCTGCGCAGCGAGCGCTTCTTCTTCGACCTCGCAGCCCTCTGCGAACAGATCGAGGTTCCGGTCGCCAACCTCTCGGACGCGCTGCGGCCGCTGCGCGAGGCTCGAGGCTGAAAATGGGGATCGAGTCCCGACCGGCGCGCGCAGCAGATGTGCCTTTCCTCGCCGAGGTGCTGCAGATGGCCAGTCGCGGCCACCTGTCGCTGGGGCCCTGGGATCTCGTCTTCCCGGACGCGCGCGAACGCCGGCGCGCCCTCGAGCAGCTCGCGGGCGGGGCGGTGCGCTCGTGGTGTCACCACTCGCTGTTCCAGGTCGCCGATCGGGGCGGCGAAGCGTGCGCGGCGCTGGTCGCGTTCGAGCCGGAGGAGCTCGGCGAGATCTCGCTCGCCAAGCCCCTGCTCGACGTCTTCCAGCTGCTCGCGTGGCGTCCGGAGCGCTTGGCGGCGATCGGGCCGCTGCTCGCGCCGTATCAGCGCTGCTTTCCCGAGATGCCGCCCGGCAGCTGGATCGTCGAGAACGTCGGCACGCGGGCCGACCTGCGGCGCCAGGGGCTCGTCCACGGCTTGCTCGAGCACGCACTCGAGACCGGACGCAGCCGCGGTCATCGCCGTGCGCAGATCTCCTGCCTGATCGGCAACCTGGCGGCGCAGCGCGCCTACGAGAAGGTGGGTTTCGCGGTGGTGGAGGAGCGCTCCGACGCCGAGTTCGAGCGGCTGATCGGAGCGCCTGGCTTCTCGCGCATGACGCAGCAGCTCTGAGGGACGTGATCCCCTCTGGATCCGGGACGAGCGCGCGTCGTATCATGGGCCGGCGACGCACCGGAGGTGTCCCGCTTGCCGATGACGACCCTCGCCGAGATCGTGCGCGCACACGCCGCGGGGCGCGGCGGCGCGCTCGCCATGCGCTGCGGCGACCGCAGCTGGACCTACACCGAGCTGCGCGACGAGTCGGCGCAGGTGGCTCAGGCCCTGCTCGCCGATGGCGTGGAGCCGCAGCAGCGCGTGGCCGTGCTCGACAAGAATGCGGGCGAGTACTTCACCTTCCTCTTCGGCGCCTGCATGGCGAACGCCGTGACGCTGGCGGTCAACTGGCGCCTGGCGCCGCGCGAGATGGAGTACATCCTGAACCACGCGGAGACGCGGGTGCTGCTGGTGGGCCAGGAGTTCCTGGGCCACCTGGAGAAGATGAAGCTCGAGGGCGGGTGCCGCGTGGTGGTGCTGGGGGAGAGCGCCGGGCCGCACACGCGCTACCGGGACTGGATCGCGCCCCACGAGCCGGTCGATCCCGGGATCGCGAGCGGGCCCGACGACACCTGCTACCAGCTCTACACCTCCGGCACGACCGGCCTGCCCAAGGGTGTCGAGCTCACCAACCGCAACCTGCTCTCGGCGATGGAGGTGGGCCAGCAGGTCTGGTCCTTCGACGCGGACAGCGTGAACCTCGTCGCCATGCCGCTCTTCCACATCTCGGGGAGCGGCTGGGGGATCGCCGCCTTCTACGCGGGCGGCGTGAACGTCCTGCTGCGCGAGGTGAATCCCGCCGAGATCCTGCGCCTCGTCCAGAAGCACCGCGTGACCAACGCGCTCTTCGTCCCGGCGGTCCTGCAGGTCCTGCTCGGCACGCCGGGCGTCGAGGACACCGACTTCTCCTCGCTGCGCAAAGTGGTGTACGGCGCTTCCCCCATCAGCGAGGAGGTGCTGGTGCGATCCATCCGGACGTTCGGCTGCGGCTTCGTGCAGGCCTATGGCCTCACCGAGACCACGGGCGGCATCGTCGCCCTGCGCGCCGAGGATCACGATCCGGGCGGGTCGCGCGCTCGGCTGCTGCGCTCGGCGGGAAAGCCCTGGGGCGACGTCGAGATCCGCATCGTCGACCCCTCGACCGGCGCCGACCTGCGCGAGGGCGAGGTCGGTGAGATCTGGTCGCGCAGCGCGCAGAACATGAAGGGCTACTGGCGCAACGCCGAGGCCACCGCGCAGGCCTATCCCGAGGGCCGCGACGCGAACGGGCTGGGATGGTTCCGCACCGGCGACGCCGGCTACCTCCGGGACGGCTACCTCTTCATCCACGACCGCGTGAAGGACATGATCGTTTCGGGCGGGGAGAACGTGTATCCCGCCGAGATCGAGAACGTGCTGATGAGTCACCCCGACGTCGTCGACGTCGCCGTGATCGGCGTGCCTTCCGAGCGCTGGGGCGAGACGGTGAAGGCCGTGATCGTGCCGAGGCCCGGGGGCGACGTCACCGACGCGTCGCTCCTCGACCACTGCCGCGAGCGCCTCGCCGGCTTCAAGTGCCCCACGTCCATCGACCGCGTGGCGGCGCTTCCGCGCAATCCGTCGGGCAAGCTGCTGAAGACGCTGATCCGCGAGCCCTACTGGGAGGGGCGCGCGCGCCGGGTGAACTGAGCGGCGCGCCGGGACGAGAAGGTCATGACGCCCGAAGCGTTCTACGCGTCCGCGAAGCTGGAGCGCCATCCGGTGGACGACGGCACGCTGGCGGTGCGGCGCTTCGGCAGCGGCCCCGCGCTCGTCCTGATCCACGGCTTTCCCGTGCACGGCTACACCTGGCGCGCGCTGCTGCCGAAGCTCGCGGAACTGCGCACCTGCTTCGTCCTCGATCTGCCCGGCCTCGGCGACAGCGGGTGGACGGGCGCCACGGACTTCCAGTTCACGGCGCAGGCGCGCCGGGTCGCCGCCCTCCTGCGGAAGCTCGGAATCGATCGTTGCGCGCTGCTCGCGCACGACACCGGCGCCACCGTGGCGCGTCTGGTGACGCTCGCGGAGCCGGCGCGCGTCGCGAAGCTGGCCATCATCAACACCGAGATTCCGGGCCATCGCCCGCCGTGGATCCCGCTCTATGGGCATCTGACGCAGCTGCCGGGCGCCGCGGCGATCTTCCGCTGGCTGCTCTCGCGCGAGTGGTTCCGGCGCTCGGGCATGGGGCTCGGCGCGTTCTACACGGACCGGCGCCTCTTCGACGATCCGACGCGCCTGGCTCCCTACCTGGATCCGGTGCTCGCCTCGAAAGAGCGCATGTGGGGAATGCTCGGATATCTCCGCGGCATCGAGTGGAACGTCGTCGACGATCTGCGCGAGGGACACGCCCGCCTGAAGGCGCCCGTGCTGCTGCTCTGGGGCGAGGACGACGTCACGTTTCCGCTCGCGCTCGGCGAGCGCATGACGGCGCAGTTCGGCGGGCCGGTCCGCTTCGTCCGCATCCCACGCGCATCCCTGATGCCGCACGAGGAGCGCCCCGAGGCCGTCCTGGCTTCCCTGATTCCCTTCCTGGAGGGACCTTGACCCGTGCGGGGTTCCTTCTCCGGCGTGTAGAATGGGTCGCTCAGGCGGGCCCCCCCATCCGTGCAACGCGCCATCTCGCTGCTGCTGCCGACGCTGGTCCTGCTGGTCGCTCACGTCGCGAGCGCCGGCGGACTCTACGTCGCTTCGCAGAATTCCGCGTCCGTGCTCGAGTACGCCGCGACGAACGGCGCCTTCGAGCGCGTGGTCGCGGAGACCATCGCGCAGGGCTTCCAGAACCCGGGTGGCATCGCGCTGCGCCCGTCGGACGGCGTGCTCCACGTCTCGAGCCAGGCTTCCGGCGAGATCTGGCGCTATACGACCGCCACCGGTGCGCTGATCACGCCGGCGCTGAAGACGGGGCTCTACGGTCCCCGCGGCCTGGCCTTCGACGCGACGGGCGCCACGCTCTACTTCGCCGATCCGCTGGATGACCTCGCCGAGACGGCCGACTCGCTCAAGCAGCTGGCCCTGCCCGGCGGCGCCCTGACCGTGATCGGCACCTCCGTCGGCGCGCAGTTCTGCGGTGTAGCGCTCAACGGGGCACAGGTGTTCACGACCGACAGCGAGGGCGATCGCGTCGTGCGCTTCCCGATCGGCGGCGGCGCTGCCACGACGGTGATCGGCACGGGGCTCTCCTCGCCGCAGGGCATCCTGTTCAGGTCGTCGACGCAGATGCTGATCGCCGACAGCGGCTCGCAGCGCGTGCTCGAGTACGTGCTGAGCGGCGGGAACTGGGTCTTCTCGCGCGTGGTGCTGCCGGCGTCGTCCGGGGTCCTCGCGCCCTGCGGGCTCGCGCTCGCGCCGGACGGGCGTCTCACCGTGACGGGCTGTAGCTCCCACGATGTGGTGCTGGTCGATCTCACGACACTCGCGGTGACGCCGCTGGTCGCGCCGGGCGCCGCGGGGCTGGGCGCGCCGAAGGACGCGGCCTGGAGCGGCAGCACGCTGCTCGTCGCCAGCGCGAACGCGAACGCGGTGATCTACTTCAACTCGGCCGGCAACCCGACGGGCGTGCGCGCACGAGGCGTCTCGACCACCCTCGACGCCGGCATCGCCTTCTCGCCCGACGGCCAGCGGTTGCTGATCGTCAGCGCCATCGGCAACGACGTGGTCGAGCACGACGCCGTGTCGGGCGCGCTGCTGCGCACCTTCGGAGCCGTCTGCGGCTTCTTCCCGGTGGACGTGGACTACGGGCCGGATGGCCGCATCTACGTCGCCTGCGCGGGCGACGACGGCGTCTCCCGGATCGACCCGGTGACGGGGCAGTCGCTAGGTAGCTTCGTGCTCGGCGGCTCGGGCGGCCTCTACTCACCGCGCAGCCTCGCCTTCGGACCCGATGGCGACCTCTACGTGTCGAGCGCCACCGGGGACGTCCTCCAGTACGACGGCGCGACGGGCGACTTCGTCGGGGTCTTCGTCGATCCGAACGGCAACGGCGGAGGGCCCGTGGATCCCTACGGTCTCGCGTTCCATCAGGGGAAGCTCTTCGTGGCCTCGTACTTCCCCAGCGAGGTGAAGGCCTTCCACGCAACGACGGGCGCCTTCATCTCGACCTTCGTTGCGAGCGGCGCCGGCGGCCTCAGCGGACCCACGGCACTGGCCTTCGGTCCCGGCGGCGATCTCTAGGTGACGAGCCTGGGCGACGGCGCGATCCGCCGCTACGCGGGGGCGACGGGCGCCTTCGTCTCGGTGTTCGTCGGCCCGGGCAGCGGAGGCCTCGACGGCCCCTTCGACCTGGCCTTCCGCCCGAGCGCGGCGCCGGCCCCGATCCCGGTGCCGACGCTGTCGCCGGCGGGGTACGCCGCGCTCGTCGCCGGCCTCGCAGCGGCCGCACGCGCTCTCTCTCGACGCGGCCGACGAGGATCCTGGTGACCCGGCGCGCGCTCGCCAGGGTCGCGCTGCCCTCCCTCGTCGTCCTCGCGGGAGTCGTGTGGTGGTTCGGCACACCGCGCGTCGTGGAGGAGGGCACCCCGCTGCCCTTCGACCAGCCCGTCGAGATGCAATTCAAGAACGAGGAGACCGGCGACACCGAGATCTGGAAGCTCGAGAAGAAGACCACGACGCGAGAGGAAGCGCTGGGAACCGTGAAGCTTCCCGAGCCGGATCCCGCCGGCAAAGACCACGCGCCCAACGAATCGGCCCGGGCCCTCGACGGGCTCGCCCTGGAGGCCTGGAAGCAGAGCGACCTGCCGCAGGCGCTGAAGCTCTTCGAGCAGGCCGTCGCGGCGGATCCGGACGACCGCGTGCCGCGCTCCCACTACGGACGGCTGCTGACGCTCATGACCGATTACGAGGCGGCCCGACCGCAGCTCGAGCGGGCCGCCGCGCTGGCCCCGGAGGACCCGCAGGTATGGCTCGACCTCCAGTCTTTTTACGAGCGCACCCAGCTCCTCGACCAGAGCTGGGCGGCGCGGGCGCGGGCGGAAGCGGTGGCCGGCGGCCGCGCCATCACCCAGGACGAGATGGGCCTGTATCAGGTCGAAGGCGCGGCCTCGTTCCCTTAGAGCGCCCTGCGAACGCGTCTCGTCGCCCCCCGGGACGGATCGCGGTCGCGGCCCACTCCCCCGTCGGATAACGCTTGATTCTCCGTCGGTGGGCGAGGATGATGGGCGGTCCGACGCACCGTCGGGCAGCTCTAGGAGGAATTGAGCATGCTTCTGCGCACACAATTTTGCGGTCTGTTGATGGCAGCCTTGTGGATTCCGACCGTCGCGCTGGCCGACACGACGATCACGGGCGAGCACCAAGGCGCCTTCTTCCAGATCACCGTACCGACGGTCTGGAACGGCGACCTCGTGATCTCCAACCACGGCTTCGATTTCAACCCGCCGGCTCCGAATCCGAGCCTCGGCACGCTCGCTGCGCTCCAGCTCGCGGAAGGCTACGCCGTCGCGGCGTCGAGCTACAGCTACTGCTGCTGGTCGCTCTTCAGCACCAAGCTGGATCAGAACCGGCTGCTCCAGGTCTTCGAGGACAACTTCGGCGCGCCGAACAACGTGATCCTCCACGGCTTCAGCCTCGGCGGCATCGTCTCGGCCCAGGGGATCGAGAGGCTCGACGTCGAGCCGGTGGGCGCCTACCCGGCCTGCGGCGCGCTCGCGGGAAGCCGCTCCTGGGACGGCGCCATCGACCTGCGCCTGGTCTACGACGCGATCTGCGGCGCCGTGCCGGGCGGCTCGCTGCCGGGCGGCGCGACGGGCCTGCCGGCTCCGGGCTTCCCGCCGGGGCTCAGCCAGGTGGCGATCGCCACGGCCGTGAATACCTGCACGGGCGTGCTGCTGCCGCCGTTGTTCCGCACGCCCGCCCAGCAGGCGCGGCTCACCCAGCTCATGGCCGTGACGACGCTCCCCCAGAACTTCATCGTCACCGACATGGTCTTCGTGACCAACGGCCTCTCGAACCTGATCTTCGCCGCGGACAAGCTCGACGGCGGTCAGGGCGTCGGCAACATAGGCGTCACCTACAACGACCCGGGAATCAACGCGTCGATCCAGCGCGTCGCCTACGACAACAAGCCGCACAAGGAGCTCGGGAAGAACTTCACGCCGAAGGGAGAGGTTGGCGCTACCAAGATTGTCTCGATCCACACGGACGGCGACGGCCTCGTGATCGTCGAGCAGGAGAAGGAGTACCAGGACGTGGTGCCCGCTTCGAACCTGACCACGGCGATCGTGGACGAGGCCGGTAACACCCACTGCGGCTTCACTTCGCCCGAGCTGGTGGCGGGCTGGGAGGAGCTGCGCGACTGGATCGGGGGCGGACCGCAGCCCACGGCCTCGGACGTCCAGAGCCGTTGCCTGACGCTCGGGCCCCCGGCGCAGTGCCGCATCAATCCGGCCTACGTGCTCAACGACATGGACACCCGCATTCCGCCGCGCTGACCGGGGTCGCGCTGACTGAAGGGGCCGGGTCTCCCGCGAGGGACCCGGCCCTTTTCGTTCCCGCCGGCGCTCGATCCTTGTAAGCTGGCGCCATGTCGGACGAGAGCCGCAGAGACGAACGCATCGCCGGGCCGATCTCCAACGAAGCCGCCGGCCTGGCGCCGGGCCGCGCGCGTCTTTCGGGTCGGAGGATCCTGGTGGTCGGGGCAGGCACGCAGCCCAGCCCCGAGCCCGAGGCGCCGATCGGCAACGGCCGCGCGATCGCGCTGCTGGCGGCGCGCGAGGGCGCGGAGGTGGCGTGCGCGGATCGCGACGCCGGCGCGGCGCGCGAAACCCTCGCGCAGGTCGAGAAGGAGGGCGGCCGCGGGGCGCTCGTCGTCGGCGACGTCGCAGACGCCGCCGCCTGCGAGCGCATCGTCGCGGAGGCCGAGCAGGCGCTCGGCGGGCTCGACGGCCTGGTCCTGAACGTCGGCATCGCGGCGGGCGCGCGGCTCGCCGGCACCGACGCGGAGTCCTGGGACCAGACCTTCGCGGTGAACCTGCGCGCGCACTTCCTGATCGCGCGCGCCGCCCTGCCCCGGCTCGCGCCCGGCGCGGCGCTCGTCTTCATCAGCTCGGTCGCGGCGCTCGGACCCGGTTCACAGATGCCTTCCTACGACGCGTCGAAGGCGGGGCTCGCTGGCCTGATGCGCCACGTCGCGTTCGAGGGCGCGCGCCGCGGCGTGCGCGCGAACGTCATCCTGCCGGGCTTGATCGACACGCCGCTCGGCCGCAGCGCGACGCGCGGCCGACCGTCGCGCGCGCGCACGCCCGTGCCGCTCGGCCGCCAGGGCACGGGCTGGGAGGTCGCCTACGCGACCATCTTCCTGCTCTCGGCCGAAGCCAGCTACGTGACCGGTCAGTCGCTGGTCGTCGACGGCGGGCTCTCCGCGCTGACCTGAACCCGGGAGGCCGACCTGCTCGGCGGCGCGCGCGACGCCGATCGCCTCGCCGCTGGTCCTCGTACTCATTCCGGCCAGATCGTACGGCCATCCTTGATTTCGTCGAAGAACCAGCTGTGGAACCCGCGCGCGAGCAGCCATTCGATGCGATCGCCGCGCCAGAAAATCCTGGTGCGCTCGAATCCGGTGTTGCTGCCGATCGCCTTCATGAATTCGGCCGTGCGGCGTGCGTCGTCGGCAAACACCCGGTCGCGGCGCATCGCGCCAAACCACGCGCCGAGGTGGGGATGTTTGCCGACGTCGAGCGAAAGCCCCAGCGGGCGAAGCGCCGCGAGATGAGGCCAGAAGGCAAACTCGGCGATCGTGAAATGGCCGAAAGGAAGCGGCGTGGCGAAGACTTCGAGCGTGGCCTCGATGCGCGCAAAGATCGTGTCGAGATCGCGCTGGCCGGCTTCCTTCAAGCCCGGCAGCGGCGGGTCTTTTCGCTCGGCCCAGGTCCAGATCGAGCAATTGAGCAGGATCGCGTCGACGCGCGTGTCTGCCAGGCGTTCGAGCGCGCGGGCCTCGACCCGGGCCTTCAGATCGGCAGGGTAGATCGGGCGTTCTGGATACTTGAGATCGAGATGAGCGACGATGTCGCTCGAGTTCACGACCGTGACGCCGCCGTCGACGAGGACCGGCACCTCGGCGCGCGGATTGACGGCGAGCAGACGTTCGCGGTTCGCGTGGGTCAGGCCGTCGACCGTTTCGTATTCGAGACCCTTGTATTCGAGCGCCATCGCGACCTTGCGCGCGAAGGGCGAGAAGGCGTTGCTGAAGAGGGTGAGCATGGCGTGGCTCCCTGCTCAAGGCTTCCTGAACTTCAGCACGAAGCGATCGGCCGTGCCGCGCCGCTCGCCCGCGGCGCTGGGCGAGGCGTTCCAGTC
>Ga0184637_10000409_pt1 | contig 32206 bp, 37 predicted proteins | sample PLM3_127_b2_FD_133143 | JGI IMG/M metagenome (GOLD analysis project Ga0184637, IMG submission 133143) | Groundwater sediment microbial communities from an aquifer in East River, Colorado, USA - PLM3_127_b2 | ecosystem: Environmental > Terrestrial > Soil > Riparian zone | place: USA: East River... | reverse complement strand
ATTAAGGCGGAAAACGTGGTGGATTTTACCCCACATGAGAGCCTGGTCGAACGCTTTACACGGCGCTTTGGCGGCGCCATGGCCAAGGCGCTGTTCGACAGCCCCCGTTGGGCACTACATTAATTTTTGCCGGCGTAAAGCAGATACACTGTGGGCCGTCTATCGATTTGCGGTAGCTTGCTTTTCCACTCGCCGATGCGTTTGGTCGCGATGCTCTCGCTCGCGAGAGTGATATCGGTGGCCAGACACAACAGGGTGGACTCACGGCAGGTTTCAAGCAGGCTTTGCAGCAGCTTGCGGTTGCGGTAAGGTGCTTCGATGAAAATTTCCGTCTGATCCAGCGCTTTCGAAGTCTTTTCCAGTTCCGCAATCTTTTTTATTCTTTCCTCGCTGCTAACCGGCAGGTAGCCGTGAAAGGCAAAGCGCTGCCCGTTCAGTCCTGAAGCCATCAGCGCAAGCAGGATGGCGGAAGGGCCGACCAACGGCACCACCCTGATGCGATTTGCGTGAGCCAGATTGACCAAAGCGGCGCCGGGGTCGGCTACTGCGGGGCAACCGGCTTCTGACATCAAGCCTACATTTTTTCCTGAAAGCAGCGGTTTGAGTAGAGCTGTAAGCTCCTCGGGCGGGGTATGCTCGTCCAGAACCAGGAGCTTAATCTGCTGCAGCGGCGTGGCAAGTTCTAAACCCGCCAGATATTGTCTCGCGGTCTTGGCATTTTCCACGATAAAAGTGTCCAGGGTGGCGACAATACGCTTGACTCCCTGCGGCGCGACCAGGGAAATATCAGCGTGGCCGAGAGGAGCGGGGACGAGATACAAAATACCGGGCATCTATATCACTTCCAGTCCTTCGTTTTTCAACATGTCTACCAATGCGATGAGCGGCAGTCCAATCAGTGCCCAGGGGTCATCGCCTTGCATGGCTTCAATCAGCGCGATCCCCAGGCCTTCGGTTTTGGCGCTTCCAGCGCAATAATAGGGCTGCTCTTTGACGAGGTAGCTGGCAATTTGCGCATCGCTTAAAAGGCGAAAGCGCACGCGATAAGGGATGACCTGGATTTGGGTGTTGCCGGTTGCCGCGTTGAGCAAGCACACCGCGGTGTAAAACATCGCGGTTTTGCCGCGTAATAATTGCAATTGCTTAAATGCGTTTTCATGGGTGTAAGGCTTGCCAAGCTGCGCGCCTTCCAGCGTTGCAACCTGGTCACAGCCGATAATCAGTGCTTGCGGCCACTGTCCGGCTGCTGCGGCCGCTTTCGATTGAGCGAGACGTGCGGCGGTTTGTTCTGGCAATTCGCCACGCAAAGGCGTTTCATCCACATTCGGTGCGACGATGGAAAAGGGGATGTGCAGGCGCTCAAGCAACTCGCGGCGGTAAGCGGAAGTCGAAGCCAGAACCAGCTGCGGAAGGCTCAAAGTTTTCTCGTATGTTTTTGACACGAAACTGTAAAAATAATATCATGCGCGCCTTATGTCTGAACAGATCTTGGTTGATAGCCTTGAATTTTCACGTAGCGCTGAAGTTTTACGTGGTAAAATAGCAACTGCAAAGCTGCGCCGCCTGCGCGATTATTTGTTCTCCGCTGACGGTGTCATCGAGTATGAGTTGAGCGGAGCGGTGGACGCGGAGGGGAAATCGCTGCTGCATCTGGCGATCAGAGGCAAGCTTTACCTGAAATGCCAGCGCTGCCTCGGGGAGTTGGCGCATGCTGTGGACCTGGTTTCGGATCTATTGCTGATCGAGGACGAAAAAGAATTCCCCGAAATTACCGAAGAGAACGAGGCCGTGGATTGTATTTTGGCTGAAGCGGAAATGGATGTATTGGCCTTGCTCGAGGAAGAAATCATATTGAAGCTGCCGATTTCCCCCAGGCATGAAACGGCCGCATGCAGCATGACCAAGCGTGCCGGCGGTGAAGCCGCCCAATCAGTTTTCGCGCTTCTTGCGGCGCTTAAAAAATCTGCAAAGTAAACGAGGAGTTTGTTATGGCAGTTCAGCAAAACAAAAAGTCTCCGTCAAAACGCGGCATGCACCGCGCCCATGACTTTTTGGCCAACCCGCCGCTGGCGGTTGAGCCGACCACCGGCGAAGTGCATTTGCGCCATCACATCAGCCCCAACGGCTATTACCGCGGCAAAAAAGTAGTACCCAGCAAGGGCGAATAACCGTTTTCTTTCCTTGGCGCACCCCTGCCAGCACCGGTAATGGATATCACGGTAGCCATTGATTGCATGGGAGGCGACCATGGTCCGCAGGTCACGGTGCGTGCGGCAGCAAAATTCCAGCGGCGATATCCTGATGCCCATATTGTTCTGGTGGGCCTGCGCGAGCTTGTTGAACCCGAACTGCGCGCGGCGCACACGGAGATCAGCCCGCGATTGCGGATCCACCACGCCAGCGAAGTAGTGACCATGGATGAGCCGCCGGCGCTGGCCCTGCGCGGCAAAAGAGATTCCTCGATGCGAGTGGCAGTCAATCTGGTCAAGAGCGGTGAAGCCCAGGCCTGCGTGAGCGCGGGGAACACCGGCGCATTGATGGCGATTTCCCGGTTTGTCCTGAAAACCTTGCCTGGCATAGAGCGCCCGGCCATCGCCTCCATCCTGCCTACGCTTCAGGGGCGCACCTGTATGCTCGACCTGGGGGCGAATGTTGAATGTACCGCGCAGCATTTGTTGCAATTCGGGATCATGGGCGCGACACTGATGGCCTCGGTTGAGCATATCGCGAAGCCCAGCGTGGGGTTGCTCAACATCGGCGAAGAAGACATTAAAGGCAGCGAGGTGGTGAAACAGGCGGCGGAATTGCTGCGCAACAGCGGTCTTAATTATTACGGCAATATCGAGGGCGATGACATTTATAAGGGAACCACTGACGTCGTGGTTTGCGATGGTTTCGTTGGCAACGTGGCCCTCAAAACCTCGGAAGGGCTGGCGCAGATGCTGGCCACATTCCTGCGCCACGAATTCAAGCGCAATATATTCACCAGCCTGGCGGGATTGATCGCGCTCCCGGTAATCAATGCCTTTAAACGCCGCGTTGATCCTCGCCGCTACAACGGCGCCAGCCTGCTGGGTTTACGCGGCATCGTGGTGAAGAGCCACGGTGATGCCGACAGTTTCGCGTTTGAATTCGCGATTGAACGCGCAGCAGAAGAGGTGCGCAACGGCGTCTTGCGGCGCATCAGCGAACGCATGGCGCTGATTCACCAAGGGCTCGCCTGATGTATTCCCGCATTGCAGGCAGCGGCAGCTATCTCCCCGAAAAAATCCTTACCAACCGCGACCTCGAGGCCCTGGTGGACACCTCGGACGAGTGGATTTTCACCCGCACCGGCATCCGCCAGAGGCACATTGCGGCGGAAGACGAAAAACCCAGTGACCTTGCGCTTCATGCCAGCAAGAATGCCATGCGTTCGGCACACGTTGCGCCCGGTGACATTGATTTAATCATCGTCGCCACCAGCACTCCCGACATGATTTTCCCCAGCACCGCATGTATCTTGCAGGCGAAACTGGGAATTAAAAACTGCCCGGCATTTGATGTACAGGCAGTGTGCAGCGGTTTCGTATACGCGCTTGCCACGGCTGATTTGTTCATCCGCTTCGGGCAATCCCATTGCGCGTTGGTGGTGGGCACCGAAGTCTATTCACGCATCCTCGACTGGTCCGACCGCGGCACATGTGTTTTGTTTGGCGACGGCGCCGGTGCGATAATTGCCAAACCGAGTAAAACGCCGGGGATCATTTCCACCCATTTGCATGCGGATGGCAGCTACTACAAGGTTTTGGCGGTTCCGGGTAGTGTCAGCAATGGAAAAATCGTGGGTAACCCGCATGTGGTAATGGAGGGCAATACGGTGTTCAAATTTGCCGTCAAGGTTATGTGTGAAATGGTGGATGAAGCCTTGACCGCAAACAATTTCAAAAAAAGTGATGTCAGCTGGCTGATTCCACATCAGGCGAATATCCGCATCATTGAGGCTACTGCGAAGAAGCTGGGTTTAAGTATGGATCGGGTGGTGGTAACGGTGGATCGTCATGCCAACACTTCTGCTGCTTCGATTCCGCTTGCGCTGGACTGCGCGGTCCAGGACGGGCGCATCAAGGCGGGTGAACTTATTCTGATGGAAGGAGTGGGGGGCGGCTTTACCTGGGGGTCCGTATTGTTGCGCTGGTAAAACAAACATGAAGTTTGCATTCGTATTTCCAGGGCAGGGTTCTCAATCGGTTGGTATGATGCGCGGTTACGCGGATATGTCCGTGGTGCGTGAAACATTTGAGGAAGCCTCGCATATCCTTGATCAGGATTTGTGGGCGCTAGCCGAAAACGGTCCGGAATCCGCGTTGAACATGACAGTTAACACGCAGCCGCTGATGCTGGTCGCAGGTATTTCCGTATACCGCGCCTGGGAAAGCCTGGGCGGCGCGGAGCCAGCGCTGCTGGCAGGCCACAGTTTGGGAGAATACACTGCCCTGGTAGCGAGCGGCGCGATAAGCTTTGCAGATGCCTTGCCGCTGGTGCGGTTTCGGGCTGAAGCGATGCAACAGGCGGTACCTGAAGGCACGGGCGGGATTGCCGCAATTCTCGGACTGGAGGAAAAACAGGTGCGCGAGCTATGCCTTGAGGCGGCGCAGGGTGAGGTGCTGGAAGCCGTAAATTTCAACTCCCCGGAACAAGTGGTGATAGCAGGACATAGACCGGCCGTATTGCGCGGCATGGAAGCGGCTAAAGCCAGAGGTGCGAAGCGCACCGTTATGCTGCCGATGAGTGTGCCTTCCCATTGTTCCCTTATGCGGGAAGCTGCAAACCAGCTCAGGCAACGCTTGCAATCACTAACACTTAAGACACCGCGAATTCCGGTGCTGCATAATGCGGAGGTCAATACCCATACAGAGTCGCAAGCAATCAAGGATGCTTTGGTGCGACAGCTTTATAATCCGGTGCACTGGGTGGAAACCATTCAGGCTTTGGTGCGAAAGGGTATTACCCATATCGCCGAATGCGCGCCCGGCAAAGTCCTGGCTGGTTTGAACAAGCGCATAGCCGCCAACCTGCAAGTGATGGCATTGATTGACAGCAACACCCTGAAACAGGCTTTGGCTGTGATGGTTTAGAGTGCATTTACCACGGGCTTGACCGATAGTCTCTGTATGATTTTAGATAAGTATATTGCGTTAGTCACCGGAGCGAGCCGCGGCATCGGCCAGGGCATCGCTATGGAACTGGGCAGGCAAGGCGCGACCGTAATCGGCACTGCCACCAGCGAAAGCGGTGCTGAAGCAATCAGCGGCTATCTTGCGGCAAACCATTTCCAGGGTACGGGACTGGTTTTGAATGTAAATGATGGCGACAGAATTGAACAACTGGTCGCGGAGACCCGGCAGCGTTATGGTGCAATTTCGATCCTGGTGAATAATGCCGGGATCACCCGCGACAATCTGTTGCTGCGCATGAAAGACGAAGAGTGGGATGAAATAATGTCCATCAACCTGAAATCGGTATTCAGGCTAAGCCGGGCGGTGCTGCGCGACATGGTGAAAGCGCGCTCTGGACGTATCATCAATATCACTTCCGTTTCAGGGGTAATGGGCAATGCCGGGCAAACCAATTATTCGGCGGCCAAAGCCGGGATCGCGGGTTTTAGCAAGGCTCTGGCGCGCGAAGTGGCGAGCCGCAATATCACCGTCAACTGCGTTGCGCCCGGATTTATAGACACCGACATGACGCGCTCATTAAGCGAGGCGCAGCTGCAGGCGCTGACCCTGCATGTGCCGCTGGGCAGGCTGGGACGAGTGGAGGATGTGGCTGCGGCGGTCGTATTCCTGGCCTCTCCCGGTGCAGGATACATAACCGGTTGCTCGCTGCATGTGAACGGCGGCATGTACATGGATTAACTGAACGTTTCAAATTCGATTTTATAATTAGGGCAAATTTGGTAAAATGCCACAGTTTGTGAAAGATTAGCACACCGTTTCAGTTGCATTTAGATTCAGTTGTCTTGACCACCACAGGAACAGAAGGGGGTTTAGATGGAAAACATAGAGCAGCGCGTTAAGAAAATTGTTGCCGAACAGCTGGGTGTTAACGAAGCCGAAGTCAAGAACGAATCGTCATTCGTGGACGATCTTGGCGCCGATTCGCTGGATACGGTAGAGCTGGTGATGGCGCTGGAAGAGGAATTTGAATGCGAAATCCCTGATGAAGAAGCGGAAAAAATCACCACCGTGCAGCAGGCCGCAGAATACATCAAGACCCACCTCAACTGATCTTCCCCGCCTCTAATCTATTGCACCTGGAGTAATCTTGTCCAGACGCAGAGTCGTCGTTACCGGCCTCGGCATTGTTTCACCTGTCGGAATAGGCGTCGCCGAAAACTGGAAAAACATTTTGTCGGGGAAATCGGGGATCACCAGGATCACCCGTTTTGACCCTTCGGGATTCAGCTCCCAGATTGCCGGCGAAGTGAAAGGTTTTGACCCCGGTCAATATCTCTCGGTCAAGGAAATCCGACGGATGGACACGTTTATTCATTATGGACTGGCCGCGGGTATCGAGGCGATCAAGGATTCCGGCATCGAGATCACCCCGCAAAATGCCGAGCGCATCGGCGTCAACATCGGCTCCGGCATGGGCGGCCTGCCGATGATCGAAAACTCTCACAACGAATTCCTGAGAGGCGGCCCGCGTAAAATTTCGCCGTTTTTCATTCCCGGTACTATCATCAACATGATTTCGGGCAATCTTTCCATTATGTTTGGACTGAAAGGCCCCAATTTGGCCATCGTCACAGCGTGTACCACCGCCACGCATTGTGTTGGCGACTCGGGGCGCCTGATCGAATACGGCGATGCCGACATCATGGTCGCCGGCGGCGCCGAATCTACGATAACCGAGCTGGCCATCGGCGGTTTTTCAGCCGCAAGGGCGCTCAGCACGCGCAATGACGACCCGCTCACCGCCAGCAGGCCCTGGGATGTGGGGCGCGATGGTTTCGTGTTGGGGGAGGGCGCAGGGGTGTTGGTGCTCGAAGAAATGGAGCATGCCAAAAAGCGCAGCGCGCGCATTTATGCCGAACTCGCGGGCTTTGGCATGAGCGCGGATGCGTATCACATGACTGCGCCTTGTGAAGACGGCGATGGCGCCGCGCGCTGCATGCTCAACGCCTTGCGCAACTCGGGTATTAATGCCGACCAGGTTAATTACGTCAATGCCCACGGCACTTCCACTCCGTTGGGCGATATCGCCGAGACCGTGGCGATCAAGCGTTGTTTTGGCGAGCATGCGCGTAAACTAGCCGTGAGTTCCACCAAATCCATGACCGGGCATCTTCTGGGCGCCGCCGGCGGTGTGGAAGCGATATATTCGACGCTAAGCATACGTCATCAGGTTGCGCCTCCCACTATCAATATCTTTGAGCAGGATCCGCAATGCGACCTGGATTACGTTCCCAATACCGCGCGTAACATGAAAATTGAAGTCGCATTGTCAAACTCATTCGGCTTCGGCGGCACCAACGGTACTTTGGTATTCCGCAAAGTCTAGCAGCGCCGCATTCTGCGGCTTTCGGTTAAACTGCAAGCTTGCTGTTCCTTGGTCCCCAAGCCGCGGTGCTTGGTGCTAATCCTTATGGTACTGATAAACGGTCTTCAATCTAATTTCTTGAGCGCGTACGACCGCGGACTTGCCTACGGCGACGGTGTATTCCGCACTTTGCGAGTGAGCCAGGGAAGAGCGCATTGCTGGGGACGCCACTACCAAAAGCTTCAGTCCGATTGCCAGGTGTTGGGCCTCGCTTGTCCAAGTCACTCCATGCTGAGCACAGAACTTAACCGGATTGCATTGGAAGAACCGGAATGTGTGCTGAAAATCATTATCACCCGCGGGTCGGGTCAGCGCGGCTACCGCGTGACTGCCGGCATGCCACCTACCCGCATCATTATTACCAGCCCGCTTCCTGAGTATCCGCCAAGCTATTACGAGCGAGGTGTCAGTCTGCATGTATGTGATTTAAGATTGAGCTTGCAGTCCCGTCTTGCCGGAATCAAGCACCTCAACCGCTTGGAAAACGTAATGGCCAGGCGGGAGTGGGATGACGCGTCTGTTGCCGAAGGGTTGCTTCTCGATAGCGAAGGCTATGTTATTGGCGGAACCATGACTAACTTGTTTATGCTCAAAGGCAATGAACTGTGGACACCCGATCTGACACGATGCGGTGTAGCCGGTGTACAGCGCAAACGTGTTCTGGAACGGGCAGCCACCTCAGGCATTCCTTGCGCTGAGCGGCATATTTCATTGGCGCAGTTATTGGAGGCGAATGAAATTTTTCTTACCAACAGTGTGATCGGCGTGTGGCAGGTTGGAGAAATAGGGCAAAACCGATGGGAGCCAGGCGCTTTCACGCCCAAGGTCAGGCAGTGGCTTAACGAACCCTGTGATGAAACGCGTAATTAGAGTCCTGTTGTTTCTTGCGTTCGCGGTTTTCGCAACGGCAGCGGGCTGGTTGATTTATTATGCCGATACACCGCTGCAATTGCCGCGCACGCCTTTGGAATTCAGCTTGAAGCAGGGTTCCAGCCTGCGTAGCGGTGCGAAACAGCTGACTGAAATCGGGGTTCTGGACGACCCATGGAGTTTTATTGTCATGGCAAGGGTTTTGGGCAAAGCGGGGGAAATCAAGGCAGGCAACTACGAATTCACCAACAATCTAACCCCTTACCGGTTGCTCACCAAGCTCACCAAAGGCGATGTCACGATGAAGGAAATCGCTTTCATCGAGGGCTGGACGTTCAATCAGTTGCGCAAAGCGCTTGACGATTATCCGGGAATCCGGCATGACAGCGCGAACCTCAGCGACGAGGAGATATTAAAGCGCATCGGTGCCACGGAAAATACTGCTGAAGGGCTGTTTTTCCCTGATACTTATTTCTTTAATGACGGCATGAGCGATCTCACGATACTCAAACGCGCTTATCGAACCATGGAATCCAACCTCGCCACGGTTTGGGAAACGCGTGCCAAAGATTTGCCGTTTTCGGATACTCACCAAGCGCTGATCATGGCCTCTATTGTGGAAAAAGAGACCGCTCAAGCCACCGAGAGGCGCATGGTTGCCGCAGTGTTAATAAACCGCCTGAGACTGGGCATGAAGTTGCAGGCGGATCCCACGGTGATTTATGGCCTGGGTGATAAGTTTGACGGAAATTTGCGCAAGCGCGATTTGACCGGGGATACGATTTATAACACTTATACTCGCGAAGGCTTGCCGCCGACGCCTATCGCCCTGCCAGGGTTGGCCTCGATCCAGGCCACACTCAATCCTGCCGACACCAAGGCCCTGTATTTTGTCTCCAGGGGCGACGGCACATCGCACTTTTCGGAGTCGCTGGAGGAGCACAACCGCGCCGTGACAAAATATCAAAAAAGCGGCCGCCACAATCGGGGCAACGGAGATTAAGACTTGAACTCACCACAGCAAAACACCAAAGGCAGATTCATCACCCTCGAAGGCATAGACGGCGCGGGCAAAAGCACGCACTTGTCCTGGATCGCCGAGCAGTTGCGCGTGCGTTGCCCCGAGGTGGTGGTGACTCGCGAGCCGGGCGGCACGCCATTAGGAGAAAAACTGAGAGAAGTTCTGCTCAAACAGACTATGCATCCTGAGACCGAAACACTAATCATGTTTGCAGCGCGGCGGGAGCATCTGGATAAAGTAATCCTTCCCGCGTTGACGCGCGGCGCATGGGTGATTGCAGACCGTTTCAGCGATGCCACCTTTGCTTATCAGGGTGGGGGCAGGGGGGTGTCACCGGATAAACTGGAAGTTTTGGAACGATGGATACAGCAGGGGTTACAACCCGATCTTACTCTGCTGTTTGACGTGCCAGTGGCGATTGGCAAAAAGCGGCTTTCCGGTAACGCCAGGTTTGATCGTTTTGAGCGCGAGCAAGAAGTATTCTTTGAGAATGTGCGCTCGGCCTATCTAGAGCGTGCCGCACGCTACCCACGGCGATTTCGGGTGATAGATGCCACACAAAGCATAGAGCAAGTTAAGAAACAACTCCAACAAATAATTACATCATTTTGTTTATGAATATATATCCTTGGCAAGAGAATATCTGGAGGCAACTCGTTTCGCAACTGAGGGGCTGGCCAAACGCATTCCTCTTGAAAGGCCGTAGCGGTATCGGCAAGCTCGTTTTCGCGCGCGCTATGTCGCAGTACCTGCTGTGTGAAGCCCGGCGGCTGCCCTCCTTAGCCGCATGCGGTAAGTGCCAGGGGTGTTTGTGGTTTGCGAATGGCAACCACCCCGACTTTCGCTTGCTGGAACCGGCGGCTTACAGCGAACATGCCGAAGAAACCGATACCGACGAAAAGACAAGGAACACCGAGAAAAAAACCGGCAATCAAATCAGCATTGAGCAAATCCGCGAGTTGGATAATTTCATCAACCTTACCAGTCATCGCAATGGCTACAAGGTGATTCTGATTCATCCTGCGGAGGCAATGAATCCACATGCGGCAAACGCGCTTTTGAAAACCCTGGAAGAGCCGCCTGGTAATACCTTGTTCATCCTGGTTTCGCACAAGCCGCAGCGCTTGCTGCCGACCATAGTCAGCCGCTGTCGCAGTGTGGCGATGTTGGTTCCGGGCAGGGAGGCAGCGCTCAAGTGGCTAGTGCAACAGAGTGTCAACGAACCGGATATCGTTTTAGCGCAAGCCGGTTACGCGCCACTTGCCGCGTTGGAGATCAGTAAAGGAGAAAGCCAGGAGCAGCGCATGGAGTTCCTGCAACAGATCAGCGCTGCCAAGCTAAATCCTCTTTCGCTCGCAGAAAGCGCCCAGCAATACCCGCTTTCAGATATTATCAATTGGCTGCAAAAATGGATTTGCGACTTAACATACTGCAAATTTGCCGGCAAAGCCCGTTATCATTTGGATTTCACGGAAAAAGTTCAAATGCTGGCTGAAAGAGCGAACCCCTTGGATTTGGCGCACTATTACCGGGAACTCCTGGAGGCGCAGCGCGCGGTGCGGCATCCGTTGAATACCCGGCTGGTGCTGGAGCAGTTGGCGATATCGTATTGCAGATGGGTGCTTAATACAGATAGGGCGGGGAATGAGTGATACGCAAAAATCCCAGGCGGCATCGCGGCCTGGTGTGCTTTCCTTGAATATTAGGGAAAAATCTGCGCTGTACGCGGCGTACATGCCTACTTTGAAAGGCGGAGGAATTTTTATCCCGACCAACAAAAGCTACCGCATCGGCGATGACGTGTTCATGCTGTTGAGCCTCTTGGGAGATCCCAACAAGTTACCAGTGGCCGGACGCGTGGTGTGGATCACGCCGGCAGGAACCCAGGGCAACAAGGTGCAGGGCATAGGCGTGCAGTTCAACAGCGACGACAGCGGAACCGCGGCGCGCATCAAAATAGAAGGACTGTTGGGCGGTTATCTGCACTCCAGCCGGCCTACGCATACGATGTAATACCGGGCTTGCCCATCATATAGCATGTTTGTTGATTCCCACTGCCACATCAATTTCCCTGAACTTGCCGGCAAGGTTCCCGAAGTTCTGGAGAAAATGCGCGAGAACGAGGTGAGCCACGCATTGTGCATCAGTGTGAATTTCCCCGAATTTCCCGAGGTGCGCGCCCTGGCCGAGCAATATCCAAATATCTATGCTTCAATTGGCGTGCACCCGGACTACGAGGAGGAAGGGGAGATCACGGTTGAAGATTTGTTGATGCGCACCCGCCATCCCAAAGTCATCGCCATCGGTGAAACCGGTTTGGATTATTACCGCCTGAAAGGCGATCTGGAATGGCAGAAAAGACGTTTCCGCAACCATATCCGTGCGGCCAGGCAATGCGGCAAACCCCTCATCATTCACATGCGCGAAGCTGCCGATGACACCCTGCACATCATGAAACAGGAAGGTGCTGACGAAATCGGCGGGGTCATGCACTGCTTTACCGGAAGCTGGGAAACCGCCCAAGCCGCAATGGCTATGGGTTTCTACATCTCGTTTTCCGGCATCGTGACTTTTAAGAATGCTGCGGGACTTAGGGAAGTCGCGGTGAAAGTGCCGCTTGAGCGTATGCTGATCGAGACCGATTCTCCTTATCTTGCGCCGGTGCCACACCGCGGCAAAACCAATCAGCCTGCTTTCGTCAGGCATGTGGCTGAAGAAATTGCCCGTCTACGTAACCTTTCTGTTGAAGAAGTAGGCAGGGCCACCACACAAAACTTTTTCAAGCTTTTCAGGCTGCAATAAAGCCTTAAAGAAGCGTCCCTATCGGATTGTCTTCGATGCCGACGGTCCGAAAAGGACTTCGTATAATGTATATTATGTTAAATTCAAGTACTACTTCAAGCACTGGCCGTACTTTATTAATTTAGATTGTTTTTCCCCTGCCCAGTATAAAAGAAGAATTTGCGCGGACCGGGTGGTGCCCGGAGCCGGAGTCGAACCGGCACGGGCTGGTTAGAGCCCGAGGGATTTTAAGTCCCTTGTGTCTACCAATTTCACCATCCGGGCATTAGTGTGATTCTACGAGAGCATTGCAAGCAAATTCCCGCGAGATGTATGACACAATGGATTATGCCCTTTTCGTCGCAGCTCAAACTCCCCGCTGCGGCCGACCCATTGCACCATTCTGGCAATGAGGCTCAAACTTTTTTGGAGGCGGGGGTCGGAATTGAACCGGCGTCCACGGCTTTGCAGGCCGCTGCATGACCACTCTGCCACCCCGCCACTCTTACGGACATTAAAAACTAAAAAGGGAAACCAAGTTTTAGTGGAGGCCACCTTTCGGGTTATGCCGTAGCTAAAACACTTCATCTTCGTTTCACGTGGAATTGGAGCGGGAAACGAGGCTCGAACTCGCGACCTCAACCTTGGCAAGGTTGCGCTCTACCAACTGAGCTATTCCCGCAAAAAACAGATGGTGCATTATATGAGGACCGTCACTAATGTCAAGGTAATCAGACCTTTTTCTGGACTTGAGGAATCGCTTTTCTCAGATAATAAGCCATTGACCATAGAGTCAATATTGCTGCAATATAAATCAACCATGTGCCAATTAATTGGGCATCCACCACCGACAGCAATTTATCGTGATACAGCAACAAAAGTATCGCCGCCATTTGAGAAACGGTCTTGATTTTTCCTAAAAAAGACACCGCGACGCTTTTGCTTGCGCCAATCTTGGCCATCCATTCACGCAATGCGGAGACGGTAATTTCGCGGCCGATAATGACGAAGGAAATCAGCGCGTCGACTCGCCCCAGTTTGACCAGGATAATTAATGCGGCGGCGACCATCAGCTTGTCGGCTACCGGATCGAGGAACGCACCAAAAGCCGAACTCTGGTTCAGGGTCCGCGCCAGATAGCCATCCAGCCAGTCGGTCAACGCCGCTACGGCGAAAATCAACGTCGCCAGCAGGTTTTTCTGACCGGTCATCAGCACCGAATCAGCGACGTAAAAAATCCCCACAAATAGCAGCACCAGCAGGATCCGCAGCCAAGTGACAAGATTGGGTATGTTGAATGGCATGTGTGGGTAAAGATGAATATCCGCAAAGCGGGCTAGTGCAGCTCCCCGTATATTTTTTCTGCGAGCTTGCGGCTGATGCCTTCAACCAGGGTCAGATCATCAACGCTTGCGGCAAGCACGCCCCTTAGTCCGCCGAATCGTGCCAACAGCTTTTGCCTGCGTTTTACCCCTACTCCACTGATGTGTTCGAGGGAAGAAGTGATTCGCGTTTTGGCGCGTTTAGCGCGGTGCCCTTGAATCGCGAAGCGGTGCGCTTCATCGCGGATATGTTGAATCAGATGCAACCCGACATTGTCGCCTGCTAATTGTAGCGGTTTTTCATCTCCCGGGAAAATCAGTTGTTCCAAACCCGGCTTGCGTTGTTCGCCTTTTGCCACGCCGATTAAATAAATATCATTCAGGCCTAGCTCCGCCAGAATTTCTTTAGCTACATTCACTTGCCCTTTGCCGCCATCAACCAGTAACAGATCCGGTACTTTGCCCTCGCCCGCCGATATTTTACGGTAGCGCCGCGCCAATACTTCGCGCATGGCCGCGACATCATCACCCGGTGTGATGCCTTCGATATTGTAACAGCGGTATTCGCCGCTTTGCATGGAAAAATTATCAAACACCACGCACGAACCTATGGTGGCTTCGCCCATGGTGTGGCTGATGTCGAAACATTCGATGCGCTGTACACTCGCGGGCAGTCCCAGAGCTTGCAGCAGGGTCTGCAGCCGCGCTTCCTGTGTAGCCTGACTGCTGTATTTTTGCTCGATGGCGAGAGTCGCGTTTTGCGTCGCCATGTTGAGCCAAACGCGCCGTTCCCCAACCGGCCTTGAGAAGATTTGCACTTTATGCCCTGCATAGCCGCTTAACGCTGTTTCCGGCGCGTCTTTGGCTATCGGTTGGTTGACAATAATGGTTTGAGGAGCTTTGCGGCCTAGATAATGCTGCAGCAGGAATGCTTCCAGCGCGGCCGCCGGCTCATACCCTTCCGCATTCTGCGGGAAAAAGCTTTTGTCCCCCAGATGCCTGCCGCCCCTTACCATTACCACATTGACACACAGCAATCGAGAGCGGGCAACACAAGCCACGATGTCCGCATCCACCTCGTTATGGCTGCTCACAAACTGTTTTTCCTGGATTGTGCGCAGCGACTGGATTTGATCGCGGTAAAGCGCTGCCATTTCGTATTGCCGCTCATCGGCCGCATCCTGCATTTTCTGCGTGAGTATTTGCAAAACTCGGTTTTGTTTGCCCTGCAAAAACAGCAATGCGTTATCCACGTCAGCGCGGTATGTCGCTTCGTCAATCAAGTTCACGCAAGGCGCGGTACAGCGCCTGATTTGATATAGCAGGCACGGGCGGGAGCGGTTATCAAATGCGCTGTCTTCGCAGGTGCGGATGCGGAACACTTTCTGCAACAGCTGAATGCTCTCCCTTACCGCCCAGGCATTCGGGTAAGGGCCGAAGTATCGGTTTTTCTTGTCCAGCGCTCCACGGTGAAACCCGAGGCGTGGGAAGCGGTGCTTGCTTAATACGATATACGGATATGATTTATCATCCCTGAACAATATGTTATATCTTGGAGTTAAACTTTTTATTAAGTTGTTTTCGAGGAGCAGCGCCTCAGCTTCAGAACGGGTTACCGTGGTCTCGATCTCCGTGACTTGCGATACCATCAACTGGGTGCGCGGAGCAAGCGGGGTTTTCTGAAAGTACGATGAAACACGCTTTTTAAGGTCACGCGCTTTGCCGGCATAAATCACCTCCCCTGCCGCGTTCAGCATGCGGTACACCCCGGGCAAATGAGGCAGTCCGGAAATCATTTCCTTGGCGTTAAACATGCTCTTTAAAACTTAGGCTCAGCTTCATTCATCCAGCAGCTTGCCGGCTAATGCCCAATTTACGTAGCGAAGCTGCTTAAAATCAGGTTTCCTTTTGCATTAAGAGTTGATGGCTGATGCGGGCAAAGACTGCTTCGAACATTTGCTGGGTCAGGCGTCTGGTCTGGGTATTATAACGGCTGCAGTGATAGCTATCGTATAAGGTGAGGCCATTTGGCAGAGCATGCACTGTGTCGTGAGCAAACAGGAAATCCTTTATCTTGAGGCCCAAGGCTTTCAGCACGGCGCGATGCGCAATCGTTCCTAAAGCAAGCACCGCGGAACCTTTATCCATGACTTTAATTTCGCGAGCTAAGTATTTGTTGCAAATTAACATTTCATCATTATTTGGCTTGTTGTTTGGAGGCAGGCATTTGACTGCGTTAGTGACGCGACAGGCAATAAGCTGCAAACCGTCATGGCTGTCCATCGAATAGGGCTGATTGGCAAAACCGAAACGGTGCAACGTCTGGTAGAGCAATATTCCGGCGTAATCGCCGGTAAACGGGCGGCCAGTGCGGTTTGCCCCATGCATTCCCGGCGCTAATCCGACAATCAGCAGTTTTGCGTCTGCGTCACCAAACGCCGGGACGGGCATTGCGTAATAATCCGGGTAATCGCGCTTGACTTGATCGAGATAGCGTGCAAGCCGTGGGCAATCCCTGCATTCCTGGCAGAAACCGGCATCCGTTGGTTTTATTTTCATCGTCACTCTATAGTAAAATCACGCTTCTTTATGAATGAAGGGCGAACGCTAGACTTATGTCCAAAGTTCTTGCAACCGAAATCAGGGCCGGCAGTCTCATCGAATTCGATAAGCGCGTATGGCGCGTGCTTAAATGCTACCACGTTCATGTGGGCGGCCGCGGCGGCGCTTTCATGCAGGTGGAAATGAAAGATGTGGAAAGCGGTACCAAGCTTAATCAACGCTTCCGCACCGATGAGAAAGTTGAGCGCGCTTATGTTGAAAGCAGGGAAATGGAATATCTGTATAACGATGGCGGCAGCCTGGTGTTCATGGACAAGGAAAATTACGAGCAACTCAGCTTATCTGCAGATTTTCTCGAGGGGCAGGTGGAATACCTGCTGCCTAATACCGGCGTTCAAATGAACTTCCACAACGATCGGGTAATCGGTCTGCAACTGCCTCCCAGCGTGGTGCTGACCATTACCGAAACTGAGCCGAACCTGAAAGGCGCGACCGCGACCAGCTCATATAAACCCGCCAAGACTGAAACCGGATTGATCGTAATGGTGCCGCCGTTTGTTCTTGAAGGCGAAAAAATAAAGGTCAACACCGATTCCGGCGAGTATATCGAAAGAGTGTAACCTCTTCGAGCTTGCACCAAAACGAGTGTCCGCGCGCCTATCTTGGATGGATGCGGATGGAACCAGCATAGCGCTGCTCCCGCTGGACTTCCGGCTGCAGCGTGACGTGGTCAATATCAAATTGCCGATGCAGCATGATTTGCGCGGACTCGAGTGTTTTCGGCCAGACATTGAGATCACGCACTTCCAAATGAGCGGAGAGCGCTATTTTGCCGGATGCCAATGTCCAGATATGCAGGTCATGCACCGAGCGCACGCCTTCAATTCCCGCCATCTGGTGCCCCACTGATTCCATTTGCAAATTGGGCGGCACCCCTTCCATCAGCACATGCAATGCTTCACGGAACAGACTGAGCGTGGAAAACAGAATGAGCCCTGCCACCACCAGCGACAGAATCGGGTCTACCGGCATCCAGCCGGTAAAGTAAATTACCGCGCCGGCGATCAATGCGGAAACCGAGCCGAGCAGATCGCTTGTCACATGTAGCAGCGCGGCGCGCAAATTAAGCGTCCGCTCACCACCGCTCAATAGCAGCGCTACAAGTATGTTGATGATAAGTCCGACAGCGGCAATCGCCATCACCGTCGCGCCCGCAACAGGTTGCGGCTGACGCAATCTTGCCACCGCTTCCACCACGATGAACAAAATTACCAACAACATAATGAGGCCGTTCAGCAACGCAGCAATAACTTCCGCGCGCAATAAACCGTAGGAGTGACGGCGGGTCGGCGGGTGTTCCGCCACCCAGCTGGCGAATGCGGTAAGGCCAAGCGCCATACCGTCGGAAAACATATGGCCAGCATCACTCAGCAACGCCAGAGAGCCTGACCACCAGCCGCCCGCGGTTTCTACCAGCGCATAAGCGAAGGTAATCAGCATTGCCCAGCGCATGCGCTGGCTTGTTTCCCGGGAATGAGTATTATGAGGTTCCATCCGTGCTCCCGCCGCTCAAGGCGAGATCTCCGCTGCGCAATCCGATGCTTGCAACCAGGTGCACGGCTTTAGCGTAATAAGCATCTTCGCGCAGTCGCAACAGCGAACCAGGCTGCGGCCTGCCGTGCAGCTGCGCCAGACGCGCCAGGCTCACCGGGGGCATTTCCCAGAGCAAGCCATCCAGCAATTCATCTGACGACGTCGGATTATTATTGCATGCCAGCACCATGTCGCAGCCGGCGATAAGCGCTGCATTCGCGCGTTGTGTGATGCCTCCAGCGACACTTGCGCCTTCCATGCTTAAGTCATCGCTGAAAACCGCGCCTTCGAACCCAAGCCGTTTGCGCAGAACGTCCTTGAGCCAGATGCTGGAGAAGCCCGCAGGGAGTTTGTCCACTTTGGGATAGATGACATGCGCCGGCATGATTGCGTTCAAGCCGTAACCTATCATTTGCGTGAAAGGCAGCAAGTCCTGCATTTCCATATCCTGCAGGCTGCGCTCATCTATCGGCAGCTCGAGATGGGAGTCCGCCGCGATGAAACCATGCCCGGGAAAATGCTTGCCTACCGCCGCCATTCCGCCTTGCTTAAGTCCCAGCATCAGGTTGTGCGCCAATTCGGCTATCGCCTGCGGGTCGCTATGAAAAGCACGGTCACCGATGACGCTGCTTGCACTGTGATCCACATCCAGCACCGGGGTAAAGCTTAGGTCCACGCCACAAGCGCGCAATTCCGCAGCCAGCACAAACCCGGTCATGTGAGCAAGGTCTTTGGCATGCTGCGCGTGCGCGTCCCATATTTTACCCAGCTCGCGCATTGCCGGAAGCCGTGTGAAGCCCTCGCGGAAGCGCTGTACCCTCCCCCCTTCGTGGTCTACTGCGATTAGCAGGTGCGGGTTGCGCAAGGCGTGAATATCCGCGGTAAGCTCGGCAAGCTGTGGCGGCGACTGATAATTGCGACTGAACAGAATCACCCCGCCTGTCAGCGGCTTCAGCAGGCGTTCTTCCTCCTCGGGCAGGAGTTGCGGTCCGCCGATATCCAGCATCACCGGCCCGAGCGGCATCACGGCAGCGGTTTTCATGGCTGCTCTAATATCACCATGGCACAGGCCAGGTTGTTTTCATCGCTCAGGCTGAGATGATGGCGCCCGATGTTGCGTTCTTTAAGGTAGCGCTCGAGCGCCGGATGGAAACGCAATTCCGGCTTTCCCAAATCATCATGTGCAACGCTGATATGGCTCAGGATAACGGGATAGCAGAAGCCGCATCCGACGGCTTTGGCAAAAGCCTCTTTTGCCGCAAAGCTGTTGGCCAGGAACGCGGCAGGCCGTTTGCTGGCTGCGAACTCCTGCAGTTCGATATGCGTCAGCACCCTTTTTGCAAAACGCTCCCCGTATTTTTCCAGGAGCCGGGATGTCCGCCTCATTTCCACTAGGTCGATGCCAATCCCGTATATCACCGTGCCGCCCTGAGTATGATAGTCTTCATTTCCCTCACCGCCCGCTGCCATCCTGAAAACAGGGCATAAGCAACTATGGCATGGCCGATATTGAGTTCAGCGATGTGCGGGAGCGCCGCGATTTTCTGTACATTCTGGTAATGCAATCCATGGCCGGCATTAACCTGTAATCCCAGCTTGTTGCCGTAAGCCACAGCGGCGCGTATGCGCTCAAGCTCTTTTTTTTGCTTGCCTGCGGTGGAGGCGTCGGCATAATGCCCTGTATGGATTTCAACATCGGGCGCCCCAGCGGCTTTTGCGGCCTCCAGTTGCCCGAGATCGGGGATGATGAACAGCGAAACACGCACCCCGGCATCTGCCAGAAGCATGCAGGCGTCCTTAATGCGCCTGAAATGCTTGAGCACATTGAGACCGCCTTCTGTGGTGAGCTCGAGGCGTCGTTCCGGAACCAGGCAGGCATGCTGTGGGCGTATGCGCTGTGCAAATTGCAGCATCTCCCTGGTGGCCGCCAGTTCAAGATTCATCGGAACATGCAATTTCCTGCGCAGCACTACGACATCTTTGTCCTGAATGTGCCTGCGGTCTTCACGCAGGTGCAGCGTAATGGTGTCGGCCCCTGCTTTTTCCGCAAGCAGCGCCGCCTGGATCGGATCGGGATAAGTGGTCCCACGCGTTTGCCGCAGCGTGGCAACGTGATCGATGTTAACACCCAGCCGTATCATTTTTTCTTGGGCAAAAGTTGAATTATATCTGTATTAACGGCGGCTCAGTCGGCTTAGAAATGCTGCAGGTCCTTGAGCAGCTGGCGGGTGTGCAGTGTTTGGTTGCCCAGATAATGGTTGATCAGGACGCGCATTAAAGCCTTGCTCTGTTGTAAGGTCAGCGGATCGCTGTAATCATCCAGCGCCATGTCCAAGAGAGTTTTTCCCAGAAACCGAAACTCATCCTGAGCACCGTCAGCCAATACCGGCCCGTGCTCGATAACATAGCGGTAGTAATGATCCGGTTTGACTGCTGCGCCGGTTTCCGCGTCGCGCTCCAAAGTCAGAGCGTAGCCCAGTTCTTTCAGCAGGCCGATTTCAAAGCGGCGCAATACCGCGGCGAGAGTGTTTTGCGCGCCCAGCGCGAGCAGTGTTTGCTGGTAATAATTGAACAAGCGCTCATGTGGATCATCGCGCGGCAGTAACTTGAGCAGCAGCTCGTTCAGATAAAATCCGCAAAGCAGCGCCATGCCGACAAGCCGGGGTGGCCCTGCCTGCCATTCCGCGCGCCGCAAGGTGCGCAGCTCTGATTTGCCGGACCAGGACAGCAACAGCGGCTGGAATGCCAGCAGCACGCCTCGTAGCGTGGACTTTGGCCGCCGCGCCCCGCGCGCCACCAACGCCAGGCGGCCGAAATTTTGGGCAAATATTTCCACGACCAGGCTGGTTTCGCGAAACGGGTAGCTATGCAGAATAAAAGCAGGCTGCGAATCCTGTATACCCTTTTCCTGCCCGCTCATAGGGATTGCCTGCCCCGTATCACTCATAACCCAGTTTTTTCAAGGCCTGCGCATCATCCGCCCAACCGCTTTTTACTTTGACCCAGACTTGCAAAAACACCTTACCGCCGAATAGTTTTTCCATATCCTCGCGCGCCTGGGTGGCGATTGCCTTCAGCTTTTCCCCCTTGGCCCCAATGATGATGGCTTTCTGACTGGACTTGTCAACAATAATCGAAGCCTGAATGCGGCGCAGGCCTCGCTCGAATACAAAATCGTCAACCACTACGCTTACCGCATAAGGGACTTCTTCGCCTAGCTGCCTGAAAACTTTTTCCCTGATCGACTCCGCGGCAAGAAAGCGTTCGTTGCGATCAGTGATTTCATCGGCCGGGTAAAGCGGGGGGTTTTCCGGCAAAAACTCGCGCACCGTCTGCAGCAATTCCTTGAGTTGCAGGTTTTTCTGCGCGCTCACCGGCACAATGGCTGAAAAATGGTGCTCCTTGGATACTTTCTCGATGAACGGCAATAGTTGTTTTTTGTCGGCGAGCTTGTCAATTTTATTGATCACCAGCAGCGCAGGACGACTGGAAAGCAGTTTCAACACCTGGCGGTCGCGGCCATTAAACTGCAAAGCGTCGATCACCAGCAGCACGGCGTCAACATCCTGAAGACTTTGTACAACGTACCGATTCATGGCCCGGTTGAGCGCGTTATGGTACTTTGTTTGAAATCCGGGAGTATCGACAAAAACATACTGCGCGTCGTCGTGGGTCAGTATGCCGGTGATGCGATGACGGGTGGTTTGCGGTTTACGCGAAGTAATGCTGATTTTCTGGCCCACCAGGCGGTTGAGCAAGGTGGATTTACCGACATTGGGACGTCCGACAATGGCAATCAAGCCTGCGCGAAAAGAAGCGCTCGCCATGCTATGCGTTGCTGGCGAGCTGATACGCTTGCCTTGCCGCGTCCTGCTCGGCGCTGCGGCGGTTGGTTCCCGAACCTGAAGCGCGGATTTTCAACTCAGGGATGAAGCACTCCACGCGGAAATATTGCTGATGCGCCTCGCCTTCGGTGGAGATCACGCTGTATTGCGGCAGCGCGAGTTTTTTGCTCTGCAGCAGCTCCTGCAGCATGGTTTTGGCGTCCTTGCCCGGTTTCTGGGGGTCTATTTCCCCCAACAGCGAGGCGTACAGGGTATGAATGGCTTGTTCTGTACGCTCAAAACCGCCATCCAGGAACACCGCAGCAATCAGCGCTTCCAAAGCATCGGCAAGAATCGAGGGGCGGCGAAAGCCGTTGCTTTTAAGCTCCCCTTCCCCCAGCAGCACATGTTCCCCGAGGTTCAGCCGTTGCGCCAATTCAAACAAAGTCTGCTGATTGACCAGGTTGGCGCGCAGCCTGGAAAGCTCGCCTTCGCTGAGGTTGGGGAAACGCTGGAACAAAGCATGAGCGATGATGCAATTGAGTATGCTATCACCCAAATATTCCAGACGCTCGTTATTGGGAACGCCGTAACTGCGATGAGTTAAAGCCTGACGCAGAAGCTCCGGCTTGGCGAATGCATAGCCGAGCAGTCGGCAAACGCTTTGGCTATCCATTTATCTGTTGCCGGTTATCTCCGTTTTGCGGTGGATGCTTGAAAGTCAATGCAGGCCGTAATGTTGGCGACCAGAGGAATTTTTACCGAGTAGTCTGCAATAATCGCCGACTCGTTGCCTTCCTTGACGATTTCCAAGTCTTCGCCTCTGACCGCGGTGATATTATCAATGATCGCGCGTTTGTCGAACAGGTTACGAATCTCCTTGGCAGTAGCGGTTTGCAAATCCAATTCCTTGGCTATGGCGTCCACCGCTTTCTGCACGTAAAAGTACTCGAGATAAGACGGCAGCACCCTGAACACGAGCAATGCCGCAAAAATCAACACAATCGTCAATGTCAGAAAACCTGACATGGTGATACCCTGCTCTCGTTTCATGTAACCTCCCTATTCGACAGATTGGCCAATGCGCTTCAGGTTATCAAAATTCCACCAGATCATAAACGCCTTGCCGACTATGTTTTGTTGCGGCACAAAGCCCCAATAGCGGCTGTCGCTGCTGCTGTCCCGGTTGTCGCCGAGCATGAAATAGTGTCCTGCGGGAACAGTGCAGTTGAAACCTTCTTCATTGTAGACGCAATTCTCGCGAAACGGGAATTGCCGCACCCCGCTGGTTTGAACCGCCGGCACCTCGGATTGGATAAGAATCGGGTGCAGACGGCCACCGAGGTTTTCGGTAAAACGTTTCGCCACAACGAAATTCAAGCCTGATTCAACGTAATTGTACTCCCCGCCGGGCACGGCTTTCACCGCTGTGCCGTTAATCCACAATCGCTTGTTGCGGTAAACAATTTTATCTCCTGGCAGGCCGACCACACGCTTGATGTAATCCAGAGACGGGTTTTCCGGATAGCGGAAAACCATAACTTCTCCGCGCTTAGGCTCGTTGATGTTCAGGATCTTGTGATTGATGATCGGCAAGCGGATGCCATAAGTGTATTTGTTGACCAGGATGAAATCTCCCACAAGCAGGGTCGGAATCATGGAACCGGATGGAATCTTGAAAGGTTCAACAAGAAAAGAGCGCAGAAGGAATACCACCAGTATCACCGGGAAAAAACTTTTGGGGTATTCCACCCACCACGGCTCCGCGCTTTTGGGCCGGCGCCGCGCTTTAAGCCAGAAATGGTCAAGCAGCCCGATGCCGCCGGTGACGATCAGGAGAATGAACATGATAAGCGCGAAATTCATTATTTCTCCACTTGCAGAATCGCCAGAAAAGCTTCTTGGGGGATTTCAACATTGCCGACCTGTTTCATCCGCTTTTTGCCGGCCTTTTGCTTTTCAAGCAATTTCTTCTTGCGCGTGACGTCTCCGCCATAGCATTTCGCCAGCACATTCTTGCGCAATGCCTTGACGGTTTCCCTGGCTATGATATGCGAGCCTATTGCCGCCTGCACCGCCACTTCGAACATCTGCCGCGGAATTAATTCGCGCATTTTTACGGCGAGGTCGCGCCCCCGGTATTGGCTGGTGGAGCGGTGCACAATCAGCGACAATGCATCAACTCTGTCACCGTTGATTAAGATATCCAGTTTGACAACGTCGGCGCTACGGAACTCCTTGAACTCATAATCGAGGGAGGCATAGCCGCGGCTTACCGACTTGAGCTTGTCGAAGAAATCCATGACCACTTCATTGAGCGGCAGCTCGTAAGTCAGCATCACCTGCCGGCCCATATACTGCATGTTTTTTTGCACGCCGCGCTTTTCGATGCACAACGTGATTACCGGACCGACATAATCCTTCGGCACCAGGATGGTGGCGGTGATAATGGGCTCGCGGATTTCCTCGATTTTCGAAGAGTCGGGCATTTTAGACGGATTCTCGATTTCCATCACCGTGCCATCGCGCAACAGCACCTGGTAGATCACAGTGGGCGCGGTGGTAATCAGCGCCATTCCGTATTCGCGCTCCAGCCGCTCCTGCACGATATCCAGGTGCAGCAGCCCCAGGAAGCCGCAGCGGAAGCCGAATCCCAAAGCGTGAGAGGTTTCCGGTTCATAATGCAGCGACGCGTCGTTGAGCTGCAGTTTCTCAAGAGCATCGCGCAGCGCGTCATACTCGTTGGAATCCACCGGGAAAAGGCCGGCAAAAACTTGCGGTTTGATTTCCTTGAATCCAGGCAACGCCTGTTTGGCCGGGTTGCCGGCCAGCGTTATCGTGTCGCCGACCTTGGCGGCCTTGAGTTCCTTGATGCCGGCTATGACAAATCCCACCTCTCCCGCAGATAATGCATCCTTGAGCTTGGCTTTGGGGGTAAACACGCCTACCTGTTCGCACGCGTAACCCGCCTGCGTGGACATCAGCAGTATCTTGTCCTTGGGTTTGAGCGCCCCGTCCACCACCCGAACCAGTATCACGACGCCGACATAATTGTCGAACCAGGAATCGATGATTAGAGCCTTAAGCGGAGAGTCGACGCTGCCTTTGGGCGGCGGAATGCGGCGGATCACCGCATCCAGAATATCTTCCACGCCCAACCCGGTCTTGGCGCTGGCATGTACCGCGTCTTTTGCGGCAATGCCGATGATGTCCTCGATTTCCTCGATGACGCGCTCCGGTTCAGCGGAAGGCAGGTCTATTTTGTTCAGCACCGGCACCACTTCAACGCCCTGCTCTATCGCAGTGTAGCAATTGGCCACGGTCTGGGCTTCCACGCCTTGCGAGGCGTCCACCACCAGCAGCGCCCCTTCACATGCGGCAAGAGAGCGCGATACTTCGTATGAGAAATCCACATGCCCGGGTGTATCAATCAGGTTTAAAAGATATGTCCGGCCATCGCGTGCCCGGTAGTTGAGCGCCGCGGTTTGCGCCTTGATGGTAATGCCGCGTTCGCGCTCCAGCTCCATCGAATCCAGCACCTGCGGTCCCATCTCGCGCTCGCTCAAGCCCCCGCAGATTTGAATGAAACGGTCCGCAAGCGTGGATTTCCCGTGATCAATGTGGGCAATGATGGAAAAATTGCGGATGTGATCCATGCGTCAAAAAAAAAGGCACTGCCGTGCCCTTTGCCTTATGCAAACAAAGTTGAATTTTAGCGGATTTTGGGATTGCCGTGTGGGTGTCGCCCAGTAAGCTCGGGCAACGCGCCAATCATGTCATGGCAAAGGCTGCAAGCACTGCCTGTCCAATACCGTGGTGATTTTCAATTGCCATCGATGCGCAAGGGGATGTACAAGGCATTGTCACCGCGCCGCACCAGCAATGCGATATTGCGCCCTTTATCATATTTACCGATCAATTGGCTGAATTGATCGACCGATTTTACGTCCTGGTTATTAACAGCCAGAATGATGTCGCCGCGGCGTATCCCGGCGCGTGCCGCAGTACCCTGCACATCTTCAACCAGTATTCCGCCGCGAATTCCAAGCTCGCTGCGCTGGTCCGCAGTAAGGTCGCTCAAAGTTATTCCCAGGCGGTTGTCGGGTGTCTTGCTGCGCTTGCCGGAACGCTGAGCTACTTTTTCATCCGCCGGAATTTCGCCAATCGTCAATGAAATATCCTTGCTCGCGCCTTTGCGCCATATCTGTACCGTCACTTTTGATCCCGGCTTTGTCGAACCCACAATGCGCGGGAGATCAGCCGAGCTATTGACCGTTTTGTCGTCGAATTTGAGAATCACATCGCTGGGCTCGAGGCCTGCTTTGTCAGCGGGGCTGCCTTTTTCCACGGAATTGATGAGCGCCCCCACCGGCTTGCTCAGGCCAAACGAATCGGCGAGCTCCTTCGTCACTTCCTGAATCACCACGCCGATGCGTCCGCGACTTACCTTGCCGGTGGTGCGCAATTGCTCGGTGACGTCCATTGCCGCGTCAATCGGGATGGCAAACGACAAGCCCATGAATCCGCCGGTGCGGCTGTAAATCTGTGAATTGATGCCGACGACTTCACCTTTCAGATTAAACAACGGCCCCCCTGAGTTGCCGGGGTTGATCGCGACGTCGGTCTGGATAAAGGGAACGAAATTTTCCTGAGGCAGCGATCGCCCCTTGGCGCTGACAATGCCCGCGGTCACGCTGTTCTCGAAACCGAAAGGCGAACCGATAGCCACGACCCATTCCCCGACCTTGAGCTTGGCCGGATCGCCCATAGTCACTTTAGGCAAACCTGTTGCTTCGATCTTGAGTAATGCGACATCGGTGCGGCGGTCGCTGCCTATGACCTTGGCTTTAAATTCGCGCTTGTCGGTCAATTTAACCGTCACCTCATCAGCATCGGCCACCACGTGCGCGTTGGTGAGGAGATAACCGTCAGAACTGATAATGAAACCCGAGCCGAGAGATTTCGATTCAAACTCGCGAGGCACGGGTGGGGCGAAGCGCTTGAAGAATTCGTAGAAAGGATCGTCTTCGGAAAACGGCAGCTGGGGGATTCCCTGCTGGGCTTGCACGGTTTGCGTGGTGCTGACGTTAACCACGGCCGGCCCCTGCTTTTCCGCCAATTCGGTAAAATCGGGCAAATCCTTGGCTAGAACAGGCGCGATAAACGAAATAAAAAAGGCAAACGCCAAAAACAGTTTTTTCATTGATTCATTTTCCTTGTCTCGTTTAAAAACATCAGCGCTGCATTGGGGAGAATTATAGAGTAATTCCGGAACAAAAAACGGTTTGCGGGCGTAGGAATCTATTTGCCGGTGTAGTACACTGAATTGCCGATTTGCATTACGGTCATTGCCGGGGTTTCGCCCAACACCGTGACCTGGTATTCGTCCACGGGTTTGGTATAAATATTCAGCGCGCCACGTTTTGACAGCCCGTTTAAAGGCTTAGCTCCGGGATTGAGCGGTTCGATGAATACCGACACCGCCGCCAACCCGTCAGCGTAAACGATATGCGAAATCGGCGCCGGCTTGCCGCTGATCATGCGCTTGACTTCCATGATTTTCTTGAATCCTGCGGGTGGGCTTTTGAGACTCCATCCGGTTTCTGTGGACATTGGCCCGGGCTGCACGGCGCGGTCATAACGCCAGCCTGCGGTTTTGGCCGGGTATTTCGGTTTAAGCATTTCTTCATCTATCGGCCCGCCGATATTCAGCTGTGTAAACGAAAATTGCTCCACCACATCGTTTTTTTCGTCCAGCATGCTGGCTTTTAGCAGCAAGCCCGAATTGATATCCGCGCAAAAGCGGTGCCCGTAGCGCAGGCCGTCCTTGGGTTGCAGCACCAACGCCTGGCAATCGAACCCTGCAATGCGCTCCTGCCCGCCTTTTTTAATCACATAACTTTCGCCGAGGTTGCTTAAATACTCAGGAAGCAAGGCTGGGAAAGCCTTAGTCGCCTTGCGTTTCTCCACTTTCACGGTTTTGCTTTCCGGCAAAAAACATTGCACTTCGTCGTTGTTGCGAATAATCTCGCGCGGCAGACCGTCCATGATTTCAAGTTTTTCGTGCTCACCGGAACCGTCCACCGCATGCACAATTCGGGAGGTTTCAACATGGTTGCCGTATTGGTAGACGAAAGTGCCGCTGTAATTCAATTGACGCGCGGCGGAAGCGATTTTCTGCAGCCACGCCAGGACGTCATCAGAAGGCGCGGGACTGTCCGCCAGCAGGGTTGCGGGCCAGGCTAGGAACAGGCTGAGCAGCAGGACTCTCATCGGTTGGTTTCCGGGGCACCGTCCGAAACTGTGCGTACGTAAGGCGCGACACCTTGTATCGTTGTGCTGGGTGAAAATTCCTGGTGAGCTAACAAGTATTCGTTGACATTGCTGTTGAGAGGGTATCTGGGTAGGCTGGCCAAGGCTGCGGCATTGGATTGTTGGGTGGCCGCAAGGTTGTCTTTGGCCCTGTCGGTATTGTTTTGCAGGACTACCCAGGCCACCACGGCCACTGCGGCAAGCGAAGCGGCAACCGACAATGCCGCGATTTTGACTTTTAGCAGAACCCGTCGGCGCGGCGCCAGGATAACCGGTTCCAGGGCCAGTTTTCCCCTGAGGCGCTCGCCAAAATCGGCGGAAACGATGCCGGTTTGCCGCATCACGTCGCCAATCAGGTGATAATCAAACCAGGCATCGCGCAGCTCTTCATGCTGTTTGAGCCTGGCGATCGCCGTTTCTGCGGCGTCCTGCTCCAGTTCGCCATCCATTAAAACCGAAATATCGTGTTTCATAATCACCACCTCTTGTGTTTGCTGGTTCCGAGCATCGGCCGCAGTTTCTCGGCTATCGCCTCGCGCGCCCTGAAAATCCGCGAACGCACAGTGCCAATGGGGCAACCCATGATTGTCGCAATGTCCTCGTAACTCAATCCTTCAATTTCACGCAGCGTAATCGCGGTTCTAAGCTCGTCAGGCAGCTCTTGCAGCGTTTGGTTCACTGTGTTGGCTATCTGCTTGCTCATCAACTCGTTCTCGGGCGTATTCACGTCCTTGAGTTGATCGCTGTCCTCAAAATTCTCCGCGTCCGCGATATCAAACTCTGTCGTGGTCGGCGCACGGCGCCCCATGGCCACCAGATAGTTCTTCGCGGTATTGATGCCGATCCGGTACAGCCAGGTGTAGAACGCGCTGTCGCCCCGGAACGACGGCAAAGCACGGTACGCCTTGATAAATGCTTCTTGCGTGACATCCTCGATTTCTGCGGCGTCACGTATGAAGCGGGATAACAGCCTTCCCAGTTTGCGCTGGTATTTGGCCACCAGCAACTCAAAGGCATGTTTGTCTCCGTGTTGTGCGCGTTCGACCAGCTGCTGGTCGATTTCACGATCACCCATGTGCAGCGATTCCCTGAATACCGCTCGTTATACTTGCAGACGCTGTGGCTTGCCATACGATCAATTTCCGGCAGCGGGCTAGTATACCTTACTTAGTTCAGTTCGCTCCCAAGGAAGCGCACACCAACACCTAGCCCTAAGGACAACCCCCCAGTTTAATAGTTCAGTTTGGGTCAGGGTTATTCAAGCCCGGCACGCTGCGGCTGTCATGCCGGCTCTGTTATAGTAGGGGGGTTTGTTTTAAATTGAGGAGTGAAATTGCAGCGCTTTGATGTGGTGATCATTGGCAGCGGGCTCGCCGGCCTCACGGCGGCGCTCAACCTCGCTGACCGCAAAAAAATCGGGCTGATTACCAAAAAAACCCTGATTGACGGGGCCAGCAGCTGGGCACAGGGGGGAATTGCCGCGGTGTTGGGCGATGATGACTCGATTGCAGAGCATATTAGGGATACCCTGGTCGCCGGCGCCGGCCTGTGCGACGAAACGGTGACCCGTTATGTGGTGGAGCACGGTCGTGGCAGCGTGCAGTGGCTGATCAGCCAGGGGGTGCAGTTCACTCGTGACGCGGAGAGCGACAGCGGCTATCACCTCACCCGCGAAGGCGACCATAGCCACCGCCGGGTGATCCATGCCGCCGACGCCACCGGGCATGTGGTGCAGACCACCCTGGAAGCCAAAGTCAAAGCCCATCCCAATATAATCGTGTTCGAGCACCATATCGCAGTGGACCTCATTAGCGGCGGGAAAATCGGGATTCCCGACAACCGCTGCTACGGCGTGTACGTGCTGGACAGCTTTGCCGATAAGGTCAAAACCATCGCCGCGGACCAGACCGTGCTGGCGACAGGCGGAGCAGGCAAAGTTTATCTCTACACTACCAGCCCGGACACCGCGACCGGGGATGGCATCGCCATGGGTTGGCGCGCCGGCTGCCGCATCGCCAACATGGAATTCATCCAGTTCCACCCTACATGCCTTTACCACCCGCATGCCAAGTCCTTCCTCATTTCAGAAGCAGTGCGCGGCGAAGGCGGGATTCTATGCCTGCCTGATGGCACCCGCTTCATGCCCGCGCATGATGAGCGTGCCGAGCTTGCGCCGCGCGATATTGTGGCGCGCGCCATAGACTTCGAGATGAAAAAACGCGGACTGGATTGCGTCTACCTGGATATATCGCACAAGCCGGCGGATTTTATAGTCGAGCACTTCCCCACCATCCATGCCCGTTGCCTGGAACTGGGTATAGACATGACCCGCGAGCCGATACCGGTGGTGCCTGCAGCGCACTATATCTGCGGCGGCGTGGTCGCCGACCGCCATGGACGCACCGATTTGCCCGGCCTGTACGCGGTTGGGGAAACAGCGCATACCGGCATGCACGGCGCAAATCGGCTCGCCAGCAATTCGCTTTTGGAATGCCTGGTATTCGGCCAGGCTGCGGCAAGCGATATCCTGGAGCAACCCTCAAAGCCGCGAGTTAGCCTGCCGGAATGGGACGAAAGCCGGGTCACCGACGCCGATGAGGAAATCGTGATATCCCACAACTGGGACGAGCTGCGCCGCTTCATGTGGGACTACGTCGGAATTGTGCGCACCAGCAAGCGTCTGCAGCGGGCGCAGCACCGCATCCGGTTGTTGCATGAAGAAATCAACGAGTACTATGCCAATTTCCGGGTGAGCGGGGATTTGCTGGAATTACGTAACCTGGTGATGACCGCCGACCTCATTGTGCAAAGCGCCATACTGCGTCATGAAAGCCGCGGCCTGCATTTCAGCCGCGATTACCCCACAGCTCTGCCAGAAGCGCGCAATATCGTGCTCCAGCAAAAAACCGGGACTGTCAGTCAAGCGCTTAGGGCTATATAGGCCCGGGCTTGTATTTCCAGCGCAGAAAAACGCGGAGTTTGCGGAAATCTTCCGAATTTATCGCGTCCGGAAGAATCACTACATGCCTCGCCAGCCGCTCGCCATGGGCTTTGAGATTCAATACCGTAAGCGAAGCGGATACATAGCTGGTAGGAAGCAAAATACCGTCTAGCCGCCTCCCATTACGTGTTTCGATCACGCACGTGCAATCTTCCCCTGTTTCCAGCGCGATTATCGAGTTTGGCGCGGCAAGCCGGGCATTGCGCTCGAGATAAAACACAAAACTGGTGCAGAAAGCCAGAATGGCAGCTACTTTCAGCCATATCAGCAGCGGCAGAACCAGGAACAGCCCTATGGCAATCGCATGAACTGCGCTAAGCAATAAAGTCAGATGACCGGAAGGTTTAAACCGGATGTTGAGCATTTTGTTTTGCCCCCTCGCCGGCAAGATAAAGCCAGGTTTCGTCCACCGTCGCAATCGCGATGGAGTTAATCAGAGGTTACTTAATTGTAATAAGCGCGCAAATCGTATATTTTACCAGCTTCCATGTTTTACATGCAGCGCAATCATGCCGAATAAACGCACGGCCTTTTTCATTTCCGACCGCACCGGCATCACGGTGGAGATGCTCGGGCACAGCCTGCTTACCCAGTTTGACGGGGTCGAGTTCAAGCAGATTACGATACCGTTCGTGGATACGAAGGAAAAAGCCAGGGAAGCCGCAAACCATATCAATGAAGTCGGACACGCCGAAGGCAGTTCTCCACTGGTATTCAGCACGCTGGTCAATCCTGAAATCAGCGCCGTGGTTGCGGCTGCAAACGGCTTGTTCATGGATTTTTTCCAGATTTTTACCGGTCCGCTGGAAAATGCGCTTGGCGTCAAATCCTCGCACACTATCGGCCGCTCGCACAGCTTCAGCAACAACTACGATTACCAGTCGCGCATAGAAGCCGTGAACTATGCTTTGGGTCACGATGACGGGGTGTCCACCCGTGACCTGAACCAGGCCGATGTGATTTTGATAGGCGTATCGCGCTGCGGCAAAACCCCGACGTGCCTGTACCTGGCTTTGCTGTTCGGCATCCGTGCCGCCAATTACCCGTTATTACTCGAAGATTTCAGTTCGATGACCCTGCCCGCGCAGCTTAAACCATTCCGCCACAAGCTCTACGGGCTGACCATTAATCCGGAGCGCCTGGAGCATATCCGCAATGAACGCAAGCCGGGCAGCCGCTATGCCACACTCGCCAACTGCCAATTCGAAATCAAGGAGGCGGAAGCGCTGATGCGCCAAGAAGGGATTCATTACCTCGATACTACGACCAAATCTATTGAAGAAATAGCCACGACTATTTTGCATAAGTCGAATTTAGAGCGGCATATTTATTAGCT
>Ga0184637_10000408_pt1 | contig 32234 bp, 28 predicted proteins | sample PLM3_127_b2_FD_133143 | JGI IMG/M metagenome (GOLD analysis project Ga0184637, IMG submission 133143) | Groundwater sediment microbial communities from an aquifer in East River, Colorado, USA - PLM3_127_b2 | ecosystem: Environmental > Terrestrial > Soil > Riparian zone | place: USA: East River... | reverse complement strand
GAGTTCCCCGACGCGCTCGGGCGGAGTGCGTGCCGCCAGCGCGTGGAGCGTCACGTAGAGGGCGTGGGTGGCGTGAGCCGCAGGGTCCAGGCCCGCGGCGAGCGCCGATCCGAGCCCCGGCCGTCGCGCGCAAGTGACGACGCTTCCGCTGCGCACGCCGGTTCGCTCCGCCGTCGAGGCGTTGAAGAGATCTGCGGTTTCGGGCGTGAGTTGCCGAACGAGCGAGGTGTCCTCCTCGACTTCGGCGAAGAAACTCGCGAGCTCTGCGCGCCGCTCGGGGGTGAAGTCCGCGAGGAGCTGGTCGAAGAGCGAGTCGAGGAGAGGGGTCTCGAGGACGAGGTCGTCGAGCCTGCCGAGGAAGGCCGCGATCTCGAGCGCCACCGCGATCGGAACACCGCCGAGACGCAGGCTGTAAATGGTGAAGAGCGAGAGGACGCGCAGCAGCTTCCGCCCGAGCGAGCCCGCGAAGAAGGAAGCAGCGGGCGTGCCGCGATGGGGAGTCGCCACCGTGACGATCGTCCGCACGCGCGCGGCCAGAGGCTCGACGTCGAGCGCGGTCGGAAGCTTCGCGACGGGCGAGACGGCGAGTCGGGCGTCGAGGCCGCCGGTCGAGTGACCGACGAGGTGGACGGGCCCGTCGTCCCCGGCCGTCCGGGCGGCGACCTCTTCGAGCAGGCGCGCGGCGCGGCGCGGCAGCGAGCCCGTGGGCGGCGTCTTTACCGCGTGAACCTCCGCCGCGATGCCCAGCTCTTGCAGCGCCACCCCGAGGAAGTCCTCCACGTGGCCGAAGTAACGGATCTCCCCCAGGTTCGCGAAGCCGAAGAAGCCAGGCATCAGGAAGACGCGATGGAGCGGCACGGCGACGCAGCGTAGCGCGCCAGCACTCGCGAACCGCACGATTCCCCAGCCGTCTGGGGTTCCGAACATCCGCTCCCGACGGGCTTGCCATGACGCGCCATCTCGGACCCGCAAATCCCGCTGCTTCAGCATATGCTGCCGGGAGATGGATGCGTCTCTGGAGCGCGTCGAATGAAGGGGAACGAAACAGGCGGCTCTGCGGAAGAGTGTGCCGTGCGAACAACGGCGGATGCCATCAGGGTGTGCTCATGGCTAGCGTGCGCGCTGAGCCTCGCATTGATCGCCGGGTGTCGGACTCCGCCGGCGATGGCACAGGCCGGCCAGCGCTTCATCGATGACGTCAGCCGCCTCAATCCGACGGTGGTCGCGGACATCGTCGCCCTGCGTGAAGAACACGAACTGCGCCAGGCGATACTCGATGCGCGCCGGCGCGGTCTCAAGGTATCCATCGCCGGTCTGCGCCACAGCCAGGGCGGCCATGCGTTCTACGATGGCGCACTTGTCCTCGATATGACGCACTTCAACCGCATTCTGGAGCTCGACCCTGAGCGCAAGACGATCCGAGTGCAAAGCGGTGTGACGTGGGGTCAGATCCAGAGCCATGTCAATCCCCATGGCTTGGCAGTCAAGGTCATGCAGTCGTCGAACATCTTCACGGTGGGGGGGTCGCTCAGCGTCAACGCCCATGGCCGGGACCCCAACTTCGGCCCGATCATCGAGACGGTGGAATCGTTCCGTCTGCTCACGGCCGAGGGCGCCATTCTGAACGTGAGCCGGACCGAGGAGCCGGAGCTGTTCCGCCTTGTCATCGGCGGCTTCGGCCTGTTCGGCGTGATCCTGGACGTGGACCTCACGCTGACGGACAACATCATCTACCGCAAGGAAACGACGCTGCTGGACTATACGGACTACCCGCGGTTTTTCCGTGACACCGTACGCCGCAATCCTGCCGCCGGTCTGCACTACGCACGTCTATCCAACGCCCCCGGCTCATACTTGCGACAGATGTATGCCACGACTTTTGTTGCGACGGAGCCGGACCCGGCGTCAAGGGAGACTCTGCTGAAACTCGACGACAACGAGCCGGTCGCCGTCCCGAAATTCTTCCTGGCTCTGTCCCGGGGCGCCGAGTGGGGCAAGAGCGTCAGCTGGTTCTTTCAGAAGACGGTGGTCGACCCGCCGGGTAAGGAAGATTTGTATTCCCGCAACAACGCCATGCGGCCCGCCGTCGCATTCCTCGAATACGACGGCACCGACGACACGGACATTCTGCAGGAGTATTACATTCCGGTGGAGCGTTTCGTGGAGTTTACCGACGGGTTGCGCGAGATCCTCGAGCGCCGAAATGTGAACCTGCTGAATCTCACCATACGCTACTCTCCGGAGAACCGCGAAGCCTTTCTCCCGTATGCCACCGCCGAAGCATTCGCGTTCGTCCTCTACATCAACCAGCGTAGATCGGCGCAGGGCGTCGAGGCGGCTCGTACATGGACGCAGGAGCTCGTGGACCTGTGCTCACGACACGGCGGGATCTACTACCTGCCGTACCAGCTCTATCCCACGCGCGAGCAGATGGCTCGGGCTTATCCCGCCGCACAAGCCTTCTTCAAGAAGAAGTTGGAGTACGATCCCGGCCAGTTGTTCATGAGCCGCTTCTACGCCCACTACGCATTACCGTAGCCGCCGCATTTGTATGCAACGGAGGCGGGTGATCTGCGTTGCCGGAGTTACCGGCTGACGCGAACGTTGGTTTCTGAATCGCTTCTTTGGGTCGAGAACCGAGGTCACTTCCCCTTCGGTTGAGCGCTCCCCACCGCTTCGGCTGCAGCGATTGCTCTCGAAAGCGCGCCAGCCAGTTCCTTGGCTGACCGCAGAGTGATTTCGACTGCGACGCGCGCGCTCCGGCCGAGCTCGGGATTCACGAAATCGACGCTGATGGCCTCTTCAAACCACGCGTGGTGCGGGTGATCATACGAGACCACTGCGCTCGTCAAATCGAACCACCCGCCGTCGCCCTTCCCCGCGCCTTGCACCGGCCGCGCTTCGCTGCGGGGCGCGCAGCTTCACCATGAAGCCCTATCAGACCGACGAGCTGCGGCGCCGCCTGGAATCTGTGGGCGTCAGCCCGGCCTAGCGGTCCCGGCCCCTGCGCGCGGGCAGCGCGCGTGCGACAGGCGCGTGTGTCCGTCGCTGTGATACCGTCCTCCCCCGCAGTGCACGGCGCGCGACCCGACCCGCGAATGCGGCGAACCTCGATCGTTCTCGCGGCACTCGCAATCGCATTTCTCGGTCGCGTCATTGGGCAGCTCATCGTACTGTTGTACCAGCCGCCGTGGCTACCCCCGATGAGCGAGTGGTACTCTGGGCTCCTACCGTATCCCTTTCTCCTGCCGACGCAGATCATCATCCTCGTGCTGCAGGCGTGGATCTCGCGCGATCTCTGGCGCGGTACGGGCCGCTTCGCGGAGCGCTGGCCGCGCTTCGGTCGCGGGCTGCGCTGGTTCAGCATCGTCTACTTCGCTGGAATGGTCTTGCGTTACGTTCTGACTGTGGCGCTCGTGCCCGAGCGGCGCTGGCTCGGCGGCACCATCCCGATCTTCTTCCATTGGGCTCTGGCCGCCTACCTTTGGCTCTGGAGCCGTTTTCACGAGTCCGCACCGGGAGACGAGTGACCGAGCCGGACGTCGCCCTCACGGACTACGCACTCGCGGTCGAGTGCGCGGCCTTCGCGATCTGGATCTACGTGCGCGGCTCTCCGGTCAAGTTCCGCCGCTGGCTCGTGCTTTTTTTCGCTGCAGCGGCGATCGCTCCGCTTGCTGGAGGGACCGTGCACGGCTTCTTCTTGGACGAGGCGAGTCTCGGGGCGCAGATCCTCTGGCCCTTGGCTCTGGCCGCCGTTGGCGTCGCAGCCTTGGCGGGCTGGGCGATCGCCGCGAAGCTCGTCCTGTCCGAAGCCGCTGCTCGCGTCGCCGTGGGCGCCGCGTGTGTGCAGCTCGGGGTCTACGCTGCGCTCCTGTTGGCGGGGCGGGAGAGCTTCTGGGTCGCGATCGCCGCATACCTGCCGGCGACCATCGCCTTGCTGTCCGCTATCGTGTGGCGCGCACACGGCGGCAACTTTCCAGGGGCCCGTGTCGCGGCGCTGGGGCTCGCGTTGACGCTTGCTGCAGCCGTACTGCAGCAGGCGCGCGTGGATCTGCACCCCACCTGGTTCACGCACAACGCGCTCTATCACGCGGTGCAGGCCATCGGCTTCGCGCTGTTTTTCGCGGGCTCGCGCCGCTGGGTCTGCGTGCGCCCGACCGGGGAGGACGTCCCATGCTGAAGCGCCGAGAGTTCCTCGTGCGCGGCGCGCAGGCGGGCGCGCTCGCGTTCCTGCCGAGCTCCTGCTTCTGGCCGCGGGCAGACGGCGAGAAGGGCACCTGGCTGAACGACATCCATTCGCAGCTGAACCGCACACACGTGCGCGAGCTCGTTCGCCCGGCAAACGTCGACGAGCTCCAGGCGGTGGTGCAACGCGTGGCCCGCGATGGACGCGCAGTCTCAATCCTCGGCGGGCGCCACGCGATGGGGGGCCAGCAGTTCGGAACCGAGACGATCTGCGTCGACGCAGGAGGCCTCGACCAGATCGGCCCGCTCGACTCCAAGCGGGGCATCGTCGAGGTGGAAGGCGGTGTGCAGTGGCCCGAGCTGATCGCCTGGCTTCGCAGTGCGCAGCGGGGCAGTCCGGACGGCTGGGGCATCGTACAGAAGCAGACGGGCGCGGATCGGCTCAGCATGGGCGGGGCACTCGCAGCGAACGCCCACGGACGCGGTCTCACGCTCGCACCCATGGTGGGCGACGTCGAGGCGTTCACGCTACTCGATGCGAGGGGCGAGCTGCGGCGTTGCAGCCGCACCGAGAACTCCGATTGGTTCCGGCTCGTGATCGGCGGCTACGGACTGTTCGGAGTGGTGACGAGCGTACAGCTTCGACTCATGCCGCGGGGCAAGCTCCAGCGCGTGGTCGAGATCGGCGACACGAAGAATCTCGCCGAGCGCATCGAGGAACGCATCGCTACCGGCTTCACTTACGGTGACTTTCAGTACTCGACCGACATCGGCGGCGACACGTTCCTACGGCGCGGCGTCTTCTCCTGCTATCGGCCGGTCGACGCGGACACGGCGATTCCGGAGGCACAGTCCGAGCTGGGACGCGAGGACTGGCTGCGGCTGATCGCGCTCGCACACCTCGACCGGCGCGAACTGTTCCGGCGCTACACGGAGTACTACCAGTCGACGAGCGGACAGGTGTACTGGTCCGAGACGAACCAGATGGCGGAGTACATCGACGACTACCACCAGCTGCTGCGGCCGGAGATCGGGGCGCTGGCGGACGGGACTGAGATGATCAGCGAGCTGTACGTTCCGCGTCCCGCGATTCGCGACTTCCTGGAGGCGGTGCGCGCGGACATGCTGCAGCACCGGGCGAACCCGATCTACGGAACGATCCGCTGGATCGACCGTGACGAGGTCACCGTACTCGCCTGGGCGCGCCAGCCGTGGGCGTGTGTGATCGTCAATCTCCACACCGCCCACGACCAGGCTTCGCTGGATGTCACCGCGGAGCACTTCCGACGGTTGATCGATCGGGCGCGCGAGCTCGACGGCTCCTACTACCTGACGTACCACCGCTGGGCCAAGCCCGAGCAGGTGGTCGCCTGTCATCCGCGCTTCGGCGAGTTTCTGCGCGCGAAGCGCAAACTTGACCCGGATGAGCGCTTTCAAAGCGACTGGTACACCTTCTACCGCGAGATGTTCGGCTCCGCGTAGTCGGCGGATAGGCGATTCTCTGCCTATCCGATTCGCTCCGCTGTGAGTCGATGATAGGGACAAGGCGCAGCGTTGAGGGCGCGGTGCAAAACGCGCTGGAAGAGCTCGGTCTCCCGCCAGCGCTGGTCGAAGCGGAAGACGAACTCATCCAGGTATTGCTGGAGGTACTTCGGGCTGACGCCGTGAAGGGTCCCTGTCAGCCAGGTCTTCAGATTCCCGAAGACCGTGTGCGCCCACGGCAGCAGATGGGCGGACGGGTGTCCGCGACCGCGCTTGCGCGGGCGATGATCGATGCCGAGCCGACTCACCGCTGCGTACGAACCCCAGGCGTCGGTGAAGACAGTGATCTCCTGCGGCTCGATCGCGTCCTCGACGAACGCGGTCAGCACCGCCGTCGTCGCTCGCGGAATCACGGCGAGACGCACAGCGCCGGCGGTGGCACCCCGGCGCAGGGCGGCGATCGCGACGCCGGTTTTGCCGACGCCGCGCCCGTTGCGCCCCGGGCGGCACCCGCGTGCCGTGGCGGAGCGAATCGGATAGGCAGGGCTAGACCTTTGCGATCACCGCATTCGCGAAGCGGCGCAGCGCTTCGGTCTTCTGGTCGAGCGACTGCGTGTCCTTCTCGTAGGCGTTGCGGAAGCCCACGATCGCGTCGGTGACGCCGAGATCCTGGAGGCGCCGGACGCCGTCGAGCGTGAACGCGTCGAGCGCGATCACGTGCACCTCGAAGGGCTGGCGCTCGCGCCCGAACTCGCGGCGCAGCTCCGACAGACGGCGCAGATAGCCGTGCAGCGCCGCGGCATCGCCGCCCGCGTGCATCCAGCCGTCGCCGATCCGGGCCGCGCGGCGCAACGCGGCCTCGGCGTGGCCGCCGATCAGGATCGGGATCGGCCGGCTCGGCACCGGGCAGATCTTCACGGCCGGCAGATCGTAGTGCTTGCCGTGGAACTCGAAGAAGCCGCCCTTCGTGAGCCCGCGCAGGATCTCGATCATCTCGTCCATGCGCGGGCCCCGCGCTTCCCAGGTCTGCCCGCAGATGCGGTAATCCTCGGGCCAGGGGCTGAGCCCTACACCGAAGCCGAAGCGGTTGTTCGTGAGAACGGCGACCGAGGCCGCGGACTTCGCCACCAGCACGGGCTGGCGGATCGGCAGCTTCACCACGAAGGTCGTGAAGCGAAGCCGCTCCGTCACCGCTCCCATTGCCGGGATCAGCGAAAAGGGCTCGATGAAGGGCCGGTCCTCTAGAAAGTGGCGATCCCCGTCCGGCGTGTAGGGATACTTGCTGTCGGAATCGCGCGGGTAGGCGATGCTGTCCGGCACACAGAAGGAGGTGTAGCCCGCCTGCTCGGCCGCGATCGCGAGCGGCAGGTAGTGGCTCGGATCGCACATCGACTCGGCGTAGGAAAAGCGCACGTGGGGTTCCTTCGTCTAGCTCTCGATGGCCCCGAGGCCGACGGGGCAGGCGACTCCGGTGCCGCCGAGCCCGCAGTAGCCGTGGGGATTCTTCGCCAGGTATTGCTGGTGGTAGGCCTCGGCGTAGTAGAACTCCGGCGCGTCCTCGATCTCACTGGTGATCACGCCGAAGCCGGCCTCGCGCAGTCGCTGCTGGAACGCACCTCGCGAGCGCAGCGCCTGCTCCCGCTGCGCGCCCGAGTGGACGTAGATCCCCGAGCGGTACTGGGTGCCGACGTCGTTGCCCTGGCGCATCCCCTGGGTCGGGTCGTGGCTCTCCCAGAAGATGCGAAGCAGCGCCGCAAAGGAAGACGTGCCGGGGTCGAAGACCACTCTCACGACTTCGTTGTGGCCCGTGAGCCCCGAGCAGACTTCCTCGTAGCTCGGGTTGGGCGTGACGCCGCCGGCGTAGCCGACCGCCGTCGTGAAGACACCGGGCGCCTCCCAGAACTTTCGCTCGGCGCCCCAGAAGCAGCCCATCCCGAAGAGCGCGAGCTCGAGACCCGCCGGGAACGGCGGCTCGAGCGGCGCGCCCAGCACGAAGTGCTTCTCGGGAACGCGCATGCGGGCCGCGCGCCCCGGCAGCGCCTGCTCCTTCGACGGCATCCGCAGCTTGCTCGCGAGGCTTCCCATGCGCCGGCCCTCCCAGGCGCACAGGGTAGACGTTCGGACGGCCGCTAGTCAGCTACCCGCTCCGGATCGGGGCGAAGGCGGTGAGCGCGTCGATCTCCGCGGCCGAGCCCAGGCCGTGGCCCGGCAGCACCGAGGCGAAGCGCCCGACCTCGCCGTGCAGGGCCAGGTAGTTGAGCACCACCGCCTCGACCAGCTGGTCGACGTTGTTGGAGATGCGCGTGGCCCCCGTCTCGAGCGAGCCCGAGGTGCGGAAGTATCCGATCTGCTGCGCAGTGGGCCGCGTCAGCGCCGGCCGTCCCGCCGGATCATGGACCAGGACGAAGACCGCCGCGGTCTGCGAATCGTCCGACTTCCAGACGCCCTTTCCGCGTCCGTTGGCCGAGTTGTCGAGCGTGCCGTCGGAATCCACCGATCCGTCGCTGAAGACGTAGAGCATGAGCTGGCGGCCGCGGCGCGCCGCGTATTCGAGCACCGCGCCCATCGCCTGTCCCGCGATGAAGTCCTTGACTTCGCCCGTCGCGCGCGAGCTGTCGTGGTAGTCGTAGCCGCCGAACTCGATGGTGCCCGCGCCGGCGAGGCCGTTCACGACGAGTTTCATGACCGACGCGGTCTTCAGGAAGTCGCTGCTGGTGATCTCGTTTGCGGCAAAGATGCTGGTCGCCTGGCCGGTGATGTCGGGATCGAGCAACGGATCGAGCAGGCTCGGGTTGCCGAACTGCTCGACCAGCCGCGTGCTCTGCAGGTAGCCGCAACGGATCAGGCTTTCGACGATCGCGTCCTCCGTCATCTTGGCGAGCTTGAGATCGCTGATCCGCTCGACCGCGCGCATCACCGAGCCCGCGTCGTTCGCGTCGAGCAGCTCGACCAGGCGTCCGGTGTCGACCAGACCGGTGACGTCGCGCGGGCGGTCCACCTTGGTCGGGCGGATCGACGCGTCGATCATGGACATCGGGGCGACCGAGCGCCCACCCGACTCGGAGGCATCCGTGCCGACCAGCGTCACCAGGTCGCCGCTCGCGCCGGCCTTCGCGATGCCGTACATCGGATTGTGCGGATTGTTCTGCGTGTCGTTCTCCGAGCGCGCGCAGATCACGGTGCCGTTCACGTTCGCGCGCGTCGCGACGGAGGTCTTGGAGAGGATCCCGCGCAGGAACGCGCTGTCGCTGTGAAAAGCCAGACCGAGCTCGCTGTTCACCTGTCCCGGGAGTGTCGGCAGCATGGTGTCCGGGAGGCCCAGTTTTTCGTAGCCGGCCGCCGGCAGGAAATCGAGCTGGCCGCCCGGGCCGCCCACCATCACGTTCGAGCCCGCGACGCTGGCGCCTCCCGCGAGGTCGAAGCAGACGAACGGGATCCTGCCTGCGCCCCCGGTGAGCACGCACTCCATGGTCTGCGCGAACGCCGAGTCCGATTTACGCAGCAGACCAAACAGGCTCGGGGAGAGCACGATCCCGCTGCCGGCGATCAGCCCCTGCGCGAGGAAGTCGCGCCGCGTGACGGGCCGGCGGTGGCCCTCGTGGCGGAACGGCAGACCCTGGTCGCGATTCTTCTTCATGTCCGTCCCCCGCTCAATGGACCGTCACGGCGGCGCTCGAGAGCACCGCAGCGCAGACACCCTTGACCAGATTGCGCGTGCGCGTCGCATCGCAGGTGCCGGCCGTGCAGCCAGCCGTGAGCTCGCTGATCAGATCGTTCAGCGCAGGGCGCACTTCGTCACGAGACGGCTGGTAGGCGATGCTCGCGCCCAGCATGCGGTCCACCAGGCGGTCGATGATCAGATCGCGCTTCGTCTGGTCCGAGAAGGCCGTGGTCACCGGTTGATCGAACTGGAAGGCCGGCGTGGTGCCGAAGAAGGCCGTGCGCAGCGCGCTCGACTCGATCATCGCGTCGCAGTACTCGAGCGCGAGCTTCGAGATGCCGACCTGCTGCGAGGACGAGAAGGTCCGCAGGTCGAAGGTGCCGGGCAGCTGCTGCTCGAGCTCCGCGAAGGTGTCGCGCACGCTCGCCGAGTTCGGGTCGACGCCCGTGAGCGACGCCATGGTCGTGTTGACCTTGTCGAAGTCGCGCAGGCCCTCGCTCGGCAGCGGGTCGCCGAACACCTCGATCGGCGGCACGGGCGGCAGACCGGGGTCGACCGGGTCTGCGAAGTTGCCGAGCGCCTCGAACTCGATCGAGAAGATGTCGTCCAGGGCGCCGTGGTCCTTCGAGATGATCGAGCACTGGCGCGAGAGCAGCTGGCGCGGCTCCTGTACGAGCGCGTCGATGCTCTGGAACGACTGACCCGAGACGGGGACCACGCCGTTCACGGCGACGCGCAGGTTCGCGACGCGGAAGCCGGTGGCGCTCGGGCTCACGAAGGTCGGCTGGCAGAACAGGTAGCTGAACTCGTCGAGCTCGCTGACCATGAACTCGATGAAGCTCCCCGCGCCCGCCCAGGCGCTCACGTCGAAGCGCATGATCAGGCGCTTGCCGACGCCGGCGTCGAAGTTCTGGTCGATCTGCGCCTGGGTGAGCGCGAGATCGTAGACCGCGACCAGCTGGAGCTTGCCGAGCCAGAGGCGGTCGTTGCTCGGATCGTTGCCCAGCTGGAAGCTGTGATTCACATCCCAGTTCCAGAGACGGCCGGGACCCTGCTCGTCCAGGTCGTCGGTCCAGAGGCCGTCCACGTAGATGCGCCTGCCGCGGTACTGGTCATACGTCATCACCACGTGCTGGAGCGTCGCCTGGAGATCCTGGTCCGCCGGGTAGGTGATCAGCGAGGGCCGGCCATTGCCGTCGATCGTCGGGAGTATGCTGCGGTTGCGGAAGTCATAGCTGTAGAGCGTCTGCCCGAGGTGGAAGTTCCGGGAGCCGCTGTTGGCCGAGTAGCTGATGATGCGCGCGGGGCCTTCCTGGGTGGTGTTGGCCGGGATCACCCAGGCCTCGACCGAGTACTGCTGCGAGCCGGTCTGCGCGTTCCCGATCCGGTCGTAGAGCTTGCGGCTCGCCAGGCGCGTGGCGCTCGCCTTGCCCGTCTCGATTTCGATCCCGTAGTTCGACATCCAGCTCACGCCCGTGAGCGTGAGATCCATCGCGGGGTCGACGCCGCTGGTGTCGTGCGCCACGGCGCCGGTGCCTTCCTTGAAGTCGTAGAACGCGATCAGACGCTCGCGGTAGCGCTCCGCCCCCAGATCCTCCTGGCCGTCGCCGAGCCTGAGCCCGCTGCTTGCGATCAGGTCCACCGCCCCGCCGTTGCCCGGGTTGCCCGGGGTTCCCGGCGCCGGCGCGGCCAGCTCGACCACCTCGGCCCAGGCCGCGATCGCGGCCTCCATTTGCATGCCGTCCAGCATGCAGTCGCTCCAGCAATAGTGGAAGTCGGCGCTCAGGCGACGCACCAGCCGCGAACGATTCGGGGTGGTGAGGTTCACCTTCTGGCTGTTCACGGTCGCGGTGAACGCGGTGTCGACGTTCGGGTGCGCAATGCTCGGTGAGCCGGGGCCCGCGCCCGCATGACATTCGGCGCAGTGCTCGCGAACGATCGGGTACACCGTCTCTGAGAACGCCTCCACGCTGACCGCGCGGTCGACGGTGACGCCCGGGGGCGCGCCCGGGGCGGGCGGCCCACCAGACGGCGCGGCTGCGCCGCCCTCGTTCGAGCCCCCGCCGCCGTAGTCGCCACAGCCTGCGACTGCGAGCCCGAGGAACACCAGCGCGAATGCGGTTGCCTTCGCCATTTTTCAGTTCCCCATGCAGTACGCGGCGGTCTCCGCGAGCACGCGTTTCATGCTGTAGCCCCCCGCCTCGAACACATCGGCGATGCGCTCGACGGCGGCGCGATCCTCGGGCGACCCGACCGGACGGAAGCAGGTGTACGCGAAAGCCTTCTCGACCTGGCACACGGAGAAGGCACGGCTGGCCGTCACTTCACGGCCGAGGCTCTTGGCGCCGAAGCCGCCGGGTTCCGTGCCGCGCCAGCCGAGCACGGAGATCGGGCCGCTGCGCCAGTAGTTGTCCCAGCGGTCGTCGGTGGTGATGTACCCGAAGGGGAAGGTGTTCGCGTTGATCAGGTTCTTCGGCTGCACCTGCCCGCGCGAGAAGACGACGCGCTCGCTGGTCGCATCCCACTCGTAATAGGCGTAGGCGCCCGCCATCGGATCCATGCCGCTGTGACAGCCGGTGCAGTGGTTGTGGAAGACGGAGCTGTCGCCGCCCGGGCTTCGGCTCACGTCCTGCCGGACGCGGTCCGTCGGGCGGCTCACGTCCTTGAGCTGCTCCATGTCGCGGCACAGGAAGTTCATGGTGGTGAAGCGCCACATGCGCCGATTGGTGCCGGCGCTGAAGAAGGCCTCGCCAGCGGCGCGCGTGGTGGCGACGCCCGCGGTCTCGCCGGCCGCCAGCACCGCGCCCGGCAGCGACGACTGCAGAACCGGTACCAGCCGGGTCGGGTCGCCCAGGTTCACGCGGGCGGCCTCGAGCTGGCGGTAGTGATCGTTGTTCGTGTGCGAGTACGCCGTAGCGACGACGCCGGGCGCGCCGACGTACACGAGATCGGCGGAGAGCACCGTATTGAAAGGCACGTCGTCGCGGATCATCCCGATCACGCTGGCCGTGTAGTCGTTGAGGTCCGCGAAAACGGTGCGGTCCACATTCGTCCACGGCGTGACAAAATTTTTGAGCGCGGACGAATAGAAGTACCGGTTCTGCATGGCCTCGTAGGCGGCGCCGATCGCGTCGTTCGCCGCGATCTTCGCGGCCATCGAGGTGACGACCGCCTCCGTCGGCGGCACGCCGACGAGCCGATCGTGGATGCGCTTCGCCTGCTCGCGCGGGCCCGCTGCCGCGGGAGCCGCGCACGCCAGCACGAGCAGGCCCGTGCCAGCGAAGCGCCGCAGCCGGCGCGCGATGGCGACGAGACGATCTGCAGGGCCGCGTCTCATGCGTTCCTCCCGGAGCCGCGCGCTCCGTTCACGGTCCTCATCGACGCCGCCGCGGCCGCGCTTCGTGAGCGGCGTTACAAGCAAACTCGACTTTTTCGCGTTGCAGACGCCCCCGTCGGCAGCTTCTCCGCAGCGCGTGCGCGGGCGATACGAAGCTCCTCTGCACATCGCTGCGCCGTGGGTCGGACGTCACATGCGCGTGGAGAGGGCGCGCCGATGGAGCTCGCGATGTCGAAGATGAACCGTCGCTGGCTGCTGGCCCTGCTCGGCGGGGCGTCTTTCTCGCTGCGCGCGGCGGCCGCGACCGATCCGCTCGCGGTGCCCCCCTCGGCCTGGGCGGAAGGCGCCTTCGATCGCGGCAATCCACGCGTCGAGGCGCGCCTGCTCGCGCTTCCGGGCGACACATCCGGGCGTGGCGAGTTCCGGATCGGCGTGCTCTTCGACCTGGATCCGGGCTGGCACCTCTACTGGCGCGACCCGGGCGAGTCGGGCCTCGCGACCGCCCTGAGCTGGAGCGTCCCCGGCGCCAGCGTGGAGCCCATCGCCTGGCCCGCTCCCGCCGCCTTCCGCGAGTCGGAGGGGCTCTTCACCACCTACGGCTACCAGGGACGCGTGCTGCTCGCGACGCGCGCGGTCTTCGGCGCCGGCGCCCCGCGGCAGCGCATCGCGCGCGTGCGCGCCGACCTGCTGGTCTGCGAGGTCGAGTGCATCCCGGCCAGCCTCGCGCTCGAGCGGCGACTCGACACCGCTCACGAAAGCGGCGACGTGCGCGCGCTCTTCGAGGCCGCCGCGCAGCGGATTCCGATCCCGCCCGCCTCGCTCGGCATCGAGCTCGAGGCGGGCTTCGCCGCGCACGCTGCCGACGCCGGCACGTCCATTTCGGGCTCGCTCGCCGTGCGCTCCTGCCCGGGCGAGGAACGCTGCGCGCGGCTCTCGCCCGGCGCTCCCGTGTTCTTCCCCGACCGGCGGGGCGGTGCGGAGCTGGAGGTGGGCGGCGTCGAGCCCGACGGCGCAGGCGGCTTTCGGGTGGCGCTCAGCGGGCGCAGAACCGGTTTTTTGGAGCCGCGGCTCACCGGCGTGCTCGCGCTCGTCGACGGCGACGGCACTCCCCAGGTGGTGGAGGTGGACCTCGCGCTTCCGGATGCCGCCAGCGCGGCGGCGGCCGACGCGCTCGGCCTCGCGCAGGCGCTGGTGCTGGCCCTGCTCGGCGGGCTGCTGCTCAACCTGATGCCGTGCGTGCTGCCCGTGCTCGCGCTCAAGGCGGTGGCCATCGCCGAGCTCGCGCACCGCCGTCGCGGCGAGGCGGTCGCACATGGCGTCGCCTACCTGGTAGGCGTGCTGGCGAGCATGGCCTCGCTGGCAGCGGTGGTGGTGGCGCTGCGCGCGGCGGGAACCGCCGTCGGCTGGGGCTTCCAGTTCCAGGAGCCGCTCTTCGTCGCGACGCTGGCGAGCGTGCTGGTCGTCTTTGCGATCAACCTGTTCGGCGTCTTCGAGATCGGCGTCGATACCGGTCGCCTGGCTGGGTTCGGCGCTGAGGCCGCCGGCTCCCGGCGCAGCTTCTTCGACGGACTGCTCGCGGTGGTGCTCGCGACGCCCTGCTCCGCGCCCTTTCTCGGCACGGCGGTGGGCTTCGCCTTCGCGGGCCGGGCGCCCGTCGTCTTCGCGGTCTTCCTCGCGATCGGCGTGGGTCTCGCGCTCCCCTTCGCGATGGTCGCAGCGTCCCCGGGGCTGGCGCGCTGGCTGCCGCGCTCGGGGCCGTGGATGCCGAAGCTGCGCGCGGGCCTCGGCTTCGCCCTGCTCGCGACGGTCGTCTGGCTGCTCTGGATCGTCGGGCGCAGCGCCGGCGCAGACGCGATGGCGAGTCTGCTGGGCTGGCTGCTCGCGCTGGGCTTCGCCACCTGGCTGTTCGCGGTGCTGCGCGGGGGCTCGCGCGTCGCTCTACACGCGGGCGGCTCGCTGGCCATCCTGCTTCTGCTCGCCGCAGGGGTGGGCGTCGTGAAAATCGACCGGGCCGCGGCGCCTCCGCAGCCGGCCGCGAGCCGATCCCCGCGTCCTTATCAGGCCGCGGCGATCGCGGAGGAGCGACGCGCCGGGCGTCCGGTGTTCGCGTACTTCACGGCCGACTGGTGCCTCACCTGCAAGGTGAACGAGCGCGTCGTGCTCGACGACGCGGAGGTGCAGGGCGCGCTCTCACGCGCGGGCTTCGCCGTCTTCGAGGCCGACTGGACGCGCCGCGATGAGTCGATCCGCGCCGAGCTCGCGCGCTTCGGGCGATCGGGCGTTCCGCTCTATCTGCTCTTTCCCGCCGCTGCCGGCGCACCGCCGCTGCGTCTCCCGGAGCTCCTCAGCAAGGGGCGCTTCCTCGAGGCGCTGCGCGACACCGCGCAGGGCGGCCCACGGGTGAGGGAGGTCACACTCTCGTCCGCGCAAACGTCGATGGATTCTGCGCTCGCATCGAACGGAGATCTGTAGGGGAGTGGCTCATGATGGGGAGGCGTTTCCGGTCGCGCCGCGGCGCTGCGGCGCTGGCCCTCGCGACCGGTCTGCTGCTCGGCACGCAAGCCTCGGCAGCCGGCGTCGGACAGAAAGCGCCCGAGTTCACGGCGCCCGCGCTCGACGGTGCCAAGAGCGTCTCGCTCGGCGCGCATCGCGGCAAGGTGGTGTATCTCGACTTCTGGGCCTCGTGGTGCCCTCCCTGCCTCACCTCGCTGCCGCAGCTGGAGGAGCTGCGCAAGCAGTTCCCGAGCGATCAGTTCCAGATCCTGGCGGTGAACGTCGACCAGGATCCCGAGAAGGCGCGGAAGTTCCTCGAGCGTACCAAGGTCGGCTATCCCAGCGCGACGGATCCGAAGGGCCGCATCCCGGAGACCTTCGGCATCGAGACGATGCCGACCTCGTTCCTGATCGATCGGCGCGGCGTGATCCGCTACGTCCATCACGGCTTCCGCAAAGGCGACGTAGCGCCCCTGCGCGAGCGCATCCAAAAGCTCGTCGCCACCCGTGACAAGTGATGCTGCGCCTCGCCGTCAGTCTGCTGCTCGCCCTGCCACTGCTGGCCGCCTCCGGCTGCGCCGCGGTGAAGCCGTGGGAGCGCGACGTGCTGGCACGTCCGGATATGGCGTGGGAGCCGGACACGCTGGAAGCCAAGCGCAACTCGCACATCCGCTATAGCAAGGAGGCCTCCCTCCCCGGAGGCGGAGCCGGCGGCGGAGGTTGCGGATGCAACTGACGCCCCGCGCTCGCGTCGGCCTCCTCGCACCGCGATGAGCAACTGCGCGCGGCGCCACCGCCGGAAGGCGCGCTCGCGCGCCGCGCGCCGCCGGGCGCAGCGACGCAGGCGCGACACCCTCGCAGCGCTCACCGCGGGCGCGCTCGCGGTCCCCGGGCTCGCCGGCCCGGCAGCGGCCGAGGGCCTGATCGACCGGGTCGGCGCGGACTACAACTTCTCGCGCTACTCCGAAGGGAAGATTTCGTCCTCGAAGGTCGCGGTGGGAAGCGAGCGCGGCCGCTACGACATCGACATGCACCAGGTCCGCTTCGCCACGCCGATCGCAGATCGGTTCGATCTCGGGCTCGACATCGTGCACGAGAGCATGAGCGGCGCGACGCCCTGGTACGTGATCCCCGGCGACGACGGCAAGCCCGTGCAGGTGATGACCGGAGCCACGATCGAGGACAAGCGCACCGACGCCCTGCTCGAGGGCAGGTACTACATGGACCGCGCCCAGGCCTCGCTGAACGGCGGGGTCTCCTTCGAGAAGGACTACTTCGCCGTGAACGGCGGCCTCGGCGGCCAGCTCGAGCTCAACGAGAACAACACCACGCTCTCGAGCGGGCTCGGGGTCTCCATCGACAGCATCGACCCGGTCGACACCGACGAGTATCCGCTGCGACCCGACCACGAGAAGAAGCAGACCTACTCCGCGTTCGCCGGGATCTCGCAGGTGCTGCGCCGCAACATCGCGGTGCAATCGACGCTCACCTATCAGCTCGGCCGCGGCTTCCTGTCCGATCCGTACAAGCAGGCGCTGGTGGAGGGAGAGCCTTTTGCCGACAGCCGCCCCGACCTGCGTCACCAGATCGCGTGGCTCTCCCGCTACCGGCACCATTTCTCATCGGTGAGCGCAAGCTTCCACGCCAACTACCAGTTCTACTGGGATGATTGGAGCATCACCGCGCACAGCTTCGAGGTCGCCTGGTACCAGAGCCTGTTCGAGGCGTTCCGGTTGATCCCGTCCGTCCGCTACTACAGCCAGGGAAAGGCGGACTTCTACGCGCCCTACTACGAACAGCCTCGCGCCGACGGGCTCTACTCGAGCGACTACCGGCTCTCTCCCTATGGCGCGATCTCGTGGCGGATCCGGGCCGAGACGCGCTTCCGCACCTGGCGGCTCGACTGGCTCGCGAGCTTCTCGTGGGAGCGGTACCTGAGCAGCGGCAGCTACGCGATGCAGAAGGTGAGCGCCGCGAACCCCGGCCTCGTGAACTACGACCTGTTCTCGGTCGGCCTCACCACCCGGTTCTGAATGCCGGCGCGGCAACTGAGCTTCAAGGCGATGGGGAGCCCGTGCGAGCTGCATCTCCACGCGGAGTCGCAGGCGCGCTTCGAAGCGTTCGCCGAGGCCGCCCTCGCCGAGGTCGCCCGGCTCGAGCGCAAGTACTCGCGCTACCTGGAGGGCAGCCTCACCTCGCAGATCAACGCCAGCGCGGGAGACCCGAACGGAATCGAACTCGACGACGAGACCGCCTCGCTGCTCGACTACGCCGCCCTCGCCTGGGAGCAGAGCGGGGGCCTCTTCGACATCAGCTCGGGCGTGCTGAGACGCGCCTGGAACTTCCGCTCCGGCCGGCTGCCGTCGCCCGAGGAGATCGAGGCGCTGCGGCCGCTGGTGGGCTGGGACAAGCTCCGCTGGCAGCGCCCGCAGCTGGTGCTCCCGCTCGCAGGCATGCAGCTCGACTTCGGCGGCTACGTCAAGGAATACGCCGCCGATCGCGTCGCCGCGCAGTGCCGAGAGCTGGGCCTGCGCCACGGCCTCGTCGATCTCGGCGGCGACCTGGCCGTGGTGGGCCCCCACCCTGACGGCTCCCCCTGGCGCGTCGGCATCCGCCATCCGCGCGCGCCCGAGGGCGCGATCGCGAGCCTCGCGCTCGCGGCCGGGGGAATCGCCACCAGCGGCGACTACGAGCGCTGCCTGGTCGCAAACGGCCAGCTTTACTCGCACATCCTGAACCCGAAGACGGGCTGGCCCGTCCCCGGCCTCGCGAGCGTCACCGTCGCCGCCAGCCACTGCCTGATCGCGGGCACGGCCTCGACCATCGCGATGCTGAAGGGCAAACGCGGCCCGGCCTGGCTCGACCGGCTCGGGCTTCCGAGCCTGCGCGTCGACACGGATGGGAACGCATCGGGACCGCTCGCGAGCCGCTCGCGGAAGCCGTCTACGAGCTGGACAGCTCCGACGCGACGACCTTGCTGACGATCGGATCCTGGGACATTCGCAGCCGGTGCTTCGCGACCTTGGGGAAGCGCTCGGGATCGACTCCGTCCGCCTCGAGCCACTGGGCGAGCGTGAACAGATACATGTCGCTGACGCTGTAGTGCTCGCCTAAGACCCAGGGGCCTCGAAGGTATTCTCGTTCGATCAGGTCGAAGCACTCGCCGACCGACTGCGGGACCTTCTTTTGCATGGCAGCGATGGCTATCGGATCGTCGACCCATCGGTAGCCGCGCATGCGGTGCGCATGTGCGACGTGGACCGTGGAGCACAGGTAGCTGTTGAAGGCATTCATCTGCGCGAGCCCGAAAACATCCTCGAGTGGGGCCAGCCCGGCTTCCGGAAAGCGCTGGCAGATGAACATCAGGATGGCAGGAGTCTCGGTCAGGATTCCGCGACCGGTGACCAAAGCGGGCACGCGGCCTTTCGGGTTGATGCGCAGGTAATCAGGGGCGCGTTGCTCGCTTCGTGAGAAGTCCACACGCACCGCCTGGTATTCGGCGCCGACGTGTTCGAGGGCGATGTGGGATGCAAGCGCGCAGGTGTTCGGCGCGTAATACAAGCTGAACATTCGAGCTCCTCCTCCAGCCGTAGGCCGCGCCTGTACGCATTGCGCTGATCGTGCGTATGACGCCCAACGGATCCCACCTCAGCGACCGGCTGCCCGTGTGGCACGCAAGTATCGACCGGCAGGCGGCAATCAGGCAACTGGCCACCCACCGGCCCCGATGATCGCATACCTCGGTGCGGCAGCCGGTTCGCCGCAGCCGGTTGTTGGCCCGCCGTTATCCGAGGTCGCGCGGAAAGAGGCGCGGCGTGGAACACCGTGACGATCTCGGCGGCTCCACCGCGCAGCCGGTACACGACTCGATAGGGTCGGACGATGATTTCGCGCAAGTTGGGATCTGAGCGTTCCGGAACGACCCGACCCGACTCAGGGAATCTCGCCAGCCGCTCTACGGAATCGACGATTCGCCGGACAACAAGGTCAGCGTAGAGCGTCGAATCCAGGGCGATGTAGGCGAGGATCGACTGCAGATCGCGAATCGACTGCGGCGACCAGATGATCCGAGTCACAGGCCGAGGCGCCGCTTCACCTCTTCGTGGGGAACGCCCTGGCCGGCGTCGAGCTCAGCCAAACCGGCGTCGATCTTCGCCAGGAAGACAAGCCGCTCGATCGCATCATCGACCGTCGCGTCGGCAGGTAGGTCTTGGAGAGCTTCGAGGATGCGGTCGCGGGATGTCTGGGCGGGCACGGCTCTAGAGTAGCAGCCCAGGTCCGATTTCCGAATCGACGATTCGGATTTGCCAGGCACCGTCTGGCGAATCTGCGCGGGGGGGTGGACGTAGTAGAAAGCGAAAACGACTCCGGCTCCCTCGCCGATACTGCGTCCGAACCGAGCAATCCGAAGGGACACCGCTGCTACGCCCAGAACTCGTCGACGGCGTAGAGATCCCAGACGAACTCCCAGACCTCGACGATCCGGCCGTCCTGGATCCGCATGCGAAGACAGGTCGGGTTGTCGAGCGTCCGCCCCAGGCGCCGGCCGCTGCCCCGAAAGATGGCGACCGCGCTGGCGTCGCTCGCGATCACGTCTTCGATCTCGAACCGGAACGTCCCCTCGCTGAGCGCCATCACCTTGCCCAGGAACGCCAGGATCGCATCCCGACCCCGATGACTTCCGGCGAGCGCGCCCTGCCGGCCCGGAAAGTGCCAGACCGCCTGCTCCGGGATCGCCGCCTGGATCGCGGCCAGGTCGCGGTCGCGAAAGGCCTGGAAGAGCCCGCGGATCCGAACGGCGTTGGCATGCTCTTTCATTTCCGCGGCGACTCCAGCGGCAGTACCACCAGCTCCGGGTCGTAGCCATCCTCTCGCAGCTGTAGCGCGGTGTCATCGGCGTCGGAGAGGTTCTCGAAACGAAAAAGTGTCACGTCGAAGACCGGGCCGGCGCTCGACTCCCAGCGGCTCACGCGCGCCGGCCGCGCGGTCGTCGCGAGGCGGGCGGCGATGGCCTGCGCCTCGGCCAGGTCGGCGACCGTTGCGACGCGCAGCGCCCAGCTCGTGTCATCGGTGGTGGGGACATGCTCGAGACGGCGGTTCGCCCGTTCGAAGGCGAGACGCTGGCGGATCGAGTCCGCGATCTGCTCCTCGGCGTCGCGCTCGATGCGCGCCTGGGCGGCGATCACGAGGCGCGTGGTGATGTTGATGTCGGAGGTCGTCTTGAAGGCCCAGCCGAGCAGCGGGATGTCCTTCAGCCAGGGCACTCCCGTCGTGGCGCTGGTGACACCCGCCTCGCGGGCAAAGCCGACGACGGCGAACTCGCCGTCCCGCAGCTGGATCATCGAGGTCAGCCGGCGCTGCCGGATGGTCGGGCCCACCTCTTCGACGGTGCCCGCGAGCGAAGGCGCCAGCGACGTCACTTCGACTTCCAGCTCGAGACGCACGCCCCCGGCTTCCCCGACGGTCGGCTGCACGCGCAGGCTGACGCCGACGTCCTGGCGCTCGATATTTCTCTGCGTCACGAACGGGTTGCCGGGGGCCGCCGTCGCGCCCGTCTTCGACACCGGGACCGGGATGTTGTTGCCCGCGAAGAACTCCTGCTCCTCCCCCGCGAGCATGCGCAGATTAGGGCGCATCAAGGTCGTCGAATTGACGCGGCCGTCGTTCGCGGTGAGGACCGCGGTCCCGAGATTGAAAGGGATGGTCCCCACCGGATTGCCGTCCGAATCCACGATCGGGATCAACAGCGGCGCGCGCGTGAATCGCGCCGCGTAGGCGGGGCCCGCGCCGGCGCCCGGCTGCAAGAAGCCGCCGCCACTGGGATCCAGCAGCACGCCCGCTCTCAGATCCTGCGCCGACTTGGGCTTCGTAATCGGGATGAAGGCGTCAAAGCCGAGATCGAGCGAGGCATCGGTGGTCACCTGGAGCACGATCACCTCGACCTCGATCGTGGGCGGCGGGCGGTCGAGCTCGTCGATCACGTCTTGCAGGATGCCGAGGGTCTCGGAATCGGCGCGCACGACGAGCGAGTGCGTGGGAACGTGCACGGCGATGCTGAAATCGCGCCCCTCGAGCGACTCGCCCCCGGCGGCGGACTGCGCGCCGTCTCCGCCCGCCGCGGCGGTAGCGGGACGGGAGGCCCGGCCTTCCGCAAGGTTTCTGAGCATGCCGCCCAGCGCCTCGGGGTCCGCGTACCGGAGCGAGATCACTTCGACCTGGCCCCGGCCCCGGATCGGCTGATCGATCTCCGCGAGGAACGCGCGCGCCTCGGCCATCTGCGCGGGTGGCGCCCGCAGCACGAGCGCGCCCGTGCGCTCGTCGGGCCACGCCTCGACGCCGGGGCGCGCCCCCTCGGGCTTGCCGAGGGCCGCCAGCAGGAGCTGCGCCGCCTCCTCGGCGGAGCGGTGGCGGAGCCTGCGCACTACCAAGGGCTGGTCGGAGGCCTGGTCGATCGCGGCGACCAGCGTGAGCAGCTCCTTGAGCCGGGCTTCGCTGCCGGCGAGAATCAGCGCGTTGGTGGGCGGGTGCGCGATCGCGAGCGCCGAGGCGCCGAGCCAGGGCTGGAGCGCCGTCGCGACGCGCTCGGCGGTGGCGTCGCGCAGACGCAGCAGCGTCGCTGTCAGCACATCGCTCTGAGCGCCCGGCGCAGCCAGACTCCAGGACGCGCCCGCAACGCCCTCGCCGAGGGGGACGATCTTGCGCGCGCCGGTCGGAGTGGGAAGCGCGGCGAAGCCCTTCATGAGCAGCACCGTGTGGAGTAGCTCGAGCGCTTCGGCCGGCGAGACGAGCTCTGGAGAGGTGAGCGTCACCAGGCCCTGTAGCGAGTCGTCGAAGATGAAGCGCTGGCCGGTCGCACGCGCCACCTTCTCGACCACCTCTGCGAGATTCACGTTCGTGAACTTCATCGCGATGCCGTCCGCGCGGGGCCGCCGCGGGCGCGCGAGCTCGATCGCGAGCGTCGCGCCGCGACGCGTGAGCTCGGCGGGCGGCCCGGGGGTGCGTGCGATCCGCAGCCGCACCTCGGGCCCGGCGGCTCCCGCGGCCTCCTCCGCGGTCACCATCCGGACGCCCGCGCCGGGCGCGCCAGCCACGCGCGCGGGCGCCGAGGGGTCGAGCACGGCGCCCGGGATCACGACCAGCAGGGTCTCCGGACCTTGCTCCTCGAGGCGGCCTTCGAGCGGCTGCTCGGCGAACACGAGCACGCGCTCGCGCTCGCCCAGTGTGTCGAGCTCGATGCCGTAGACGGCGACCGGTGCGGTGCGAGGCGCCTGGGCGGCGCCGAGGAGAGCCGGGGCGAGCAGCGCGAGCAGCGCGACGCTGCGCCGGGCGGTCAGCGCGCGTCGCGGCGGATCGCCCACTTCTCCGGGTAGGGAATCGAGAAGAAGTTCACGCGCACGCCGAAGTTGAACTCGTGCGCGGCGAGGTCCATCGTGAAGTTTCCGAAGAGATTCTCCGCCGGAGGAATCCGGAGCGCGACCTCCGCCTGGCCCAGATCGACGTAGCGGTAGCCTGCCGTCAGGGTCACGCGCTGCGTCAGCTCGTAGCCGAGCCCGACGCCCGCCTGCCAGCCGAAGAGGTACTGCTGGTTGCGTCCCTGCGAGACGTTGTCGGTCGTGTCGAGGTCGGTGGTCGAGAGACCCAGGCCCGCACCCCCGTAGAGCATCAGCGGCTCGAGCACCGGAATCCGGCCGAACATCCAGGCGATCGGCTGGTGCAGCGGCACGTCGATCCACAGGTTCGGCATGAACGTCCACGCGGTCACTTCCGAGATGAATCCGTCGCCGCCGCTGGTGCGCAGCTCGTATTCGCGGCCGGTCATCCCTTCGAACTCGAAGCGTAGCCCCCATCCCGGCAGCGGGATCTCCCAGCTCTTGGGAATGGCTTCGCCCAGCTTGAACCCGAAGCCTACCGCGCCGCCGTAGGCGGGGGCAGCGTCCGTGTCGCTCCCCGTGAGGGGAAAGAATTCGGTGCTCCCGCCGCTATCCCCCGTCCCGGTCGAGATCGCGATGTTTCCGGTCAGGTAGAAGTCCCCCGCGCTGGCGTCGCCCGCGAGCCCGAGGATGGCGGTGCACGACAGAATCAGTCTCGAGATCGGCCGAATCCCCATGCGCCTCTCTTTCGTACGCAAAATGCGTTGCCCACGAGTTGCACTCGCGGTGCCGGCTTCGCGTATCGCAAGGAGGCGCGGCGGCCAATGTGACTCGAGTCACCTTGAGCACCGCGCGGCAAGCCGCAACAGCACGGCATGGCGTCCGGAAGCGATACGGCACCCGCGTGGCTCTTCTCGTTCGTCGACCTGGCATTCCTGCTGTTGATCGCGCTCACGCAGGTGGGCGGCGGGCCGCGCGCAGTCGACCTCGGCGAGATCATCGTCCCGCGCGTGAACGAAGACGCGACCAGCGTGCTCTCGGCAGGCGCCAGGGAGCGTTGGCAGCTCCGCATCCACCCGCCGGCAGCGACGGATCCCGGCCCCTTCGAGCTGCTGGCGCCGGGGAGCGCGGAGGCGGCCGGCGCGCACCTCGCGACGGAGACACTGCGCGAGCAGCTCGGCCACCTCGTCGAGTCGCGGGCCGAGAAGCCGCTGCTCGCGCCGCACCAGGATTCCCGCAGCCAGGACCTGTTCGATGCGATCGCGCTGATCGAGGAGCGGTGGCCCGAGGGACGACGTGCGGCAGTGTCGCCTGTCGTCGCGAAGCCATGAGAGCGCGCTGGGCGTTCGATCGCTACGCCTTCGGCGCGGCGCGCATCGCGCTGCGGCCCGAGCCCTATCCCGGCGCCGATCGCGAGCTCGCGCTCTGGCAGGGGCTGACGCTCGTCTCGCAGGAGTGGTCGCGCGCGGGGATCTCCGTGCACAGGTTGACCGCGGCCGCCGGCGCGCTGCTCGTGAGCGCCTGGTTGATCGCGGCGCTCGTCGTTGGCGCGCTGCGGGGACGCGACCCGAGCCAGGATCTCGAGATCGTGATGTTCGAAACGCCCCCGCTCGAGGAGACGCTCCCGATCCCCGATCCGGAGCCGATCCCCGCGCCGGAGCCGGTGGTGGAGCCGGAGCCGGTGGTGGAGCCCGAGCAGGTCGCGGCGCGACCGCCGCCGCCCCCCGCTCCGGAGCCCGCGCCGATCGCCAAGCCGGCACCGGCGCGCGCACCGGTTGCGAAGCCGGCACCGCCCCCCGCACGCCTGCGCGTCGCGCGACCCGAGCTTCCGCCGCCGCCTCCCCGGATCGCGACTGCCAGGATCGCGGCCGCGCCGCCGCGGGTTCCGGCCCCCCGGCCCGCTCTCCCGAAGCCGGTGATCGCGATCGACGCCGTGGCGGCGCACGCCGCGCCGGCCAGTGCGGGTCCGCCCGCGAGCCAGCCGCCGCGGCTCGCCCTGCGCCAGGCGACCGCACGCCCTTCGAATCCGCGGCCCGCGCCGAGCTTCGACCTGGGAGCGCCCGCGGCGCCCAGCCTGCTCGCCGAGGCGACGCCGCCGGCCAGCCTTCCCGGACGAGCCGCTGCGGCGCCGCCCGCCCGCGCGCGCACGAGCGCGCGCAGCGTCGCGCGAGCGCCCGCCGCGCTCGCGCTGCCGGCGCTCGCGGCCGGCGGCCCCGTGCGCGACCCCGGCGCAGAGCCGACGCCTGCTCGTGTCGCCGCGCGCGCCGATGCTCCGACCAACGGGGCCTCGCATGCGCGCTCGAACGAGCCTCGATTGAGCGGCGTCCCGCTCGGCTCGCTCGCGAGCTGTGTCTCGGATCGCGAAGAAGACGCCCTCAAGCAGCAGCTCGTCGCGATCGTGGGGAAGCCCTCCGAGTGCGTGAGCCAGGCCGGTCGCTACCGCTTCGTCGAGACGCGGAACCTGAACTCGTTCCTGCTGTGGGTCGAGCGCGCGCCCACGCGCCGCGAGGCCGACCGCTGCGTCGAGCTCTCGTTCGCGCTCGAGTGTGTCCGAAAACGCGCGGGCGGGGAGTGGAGCCGGGGATGAAGCACTGGATCGCATCGACACTCTTGCTGGCAACGCTGATCTCGGGTCGGGCATCCGCGGAAGGCGAGCCGGAGGCGGACGCCTGGGCCGGATACCTCGACTTCGCCTACGTCTATTCGTCGGCGGAGCCCGAGGCGCTGGCTTTCAGGCTGCGCGAGTACGGCCGCGAGACGCACATGTCGCTCCAGGACTACGTCACCCGCCGCCTCGAGGCGGGAGCCGTGGAAGGCGAGGACGCCGACGAGGTGGTGGCGCGCCGGCTCGCGATCGCGCACCTGCTGCAGTACCTCGCATCCGGCGAGCCGAACGAGCTCGAGGCCAGCGTGACGGCGGTGCGCAAGCTCGAGGGCCGGCTCGGGCGCCACGAGAACCGCTACTGGTACTACTACATCCTCGCCCACCGCGCCCTCGAGAAGGGCCACCGATTCGATTTCGTCGGCGACGTGCTCTCCCTCTGGCTGGGCGTGGGAGTTCCGCTCGAGAGCCCGTACGAGACGCTCGAGACGCTCTCGCTCACGGAGTCGCCGAACTCGGGCTTCGCCGCGGCGCTGCCCTACATCTACGAGAACGTCGCCCGCTTGATCCTGATCCGCAGCCAGCAGATGGGGCTCGATCGCGACGTCGATCCCCTGGGCGCGATCGTGCGCCTGCTCGCCGACGGAAGAGTAGGCGGATACCCGGACGTGATCCCTCTGGCCGCCTCCTCGAAGGAGTACCTGACCCGCATCATCGAAAGGCTGAATGGTCCGGAATCCGACGCCGGAAGCCTCACCTTCACGCTCGCGCTCTTCGAGGCGACCAAGCTCCACGACCAGGCGCGCTCGCTGCTCGCGAGCGAGGGCCTCGCGCCGAAGACGATCGAGGCGATGCGGCTCGCGAGCGGCGCCTATCAGACCGCACTCGACCGCGCCGACACCGTGCAGGGAGAGTGCGCCGTCTACCGCAGGGTGTTGCGCCAGCTCGGCGAGGTCTACGCCGCCAAGCAACGGCTCGGCGTCGATCCGGAGCTCGAGATTCCCTTCACGATCGAGGGCGCGATCGAGGTCTACGCCAAGCTCGCGCTGGCGGGCGACGACGGCTGGGCGGACCTCGGCTACCGCAACACGGGGCGCGAGTCCTGGGTCGAGGCCATGCGCGGCCTCTGGGAGGAGATCCAGGAGACGATCCTGAACGCCTCCGCCTTCTACCTGGCGCGCAGCCAGGAGAGCCCCGCCACGGGGGACGAGGACGCACGCCACGCCGCGCGCCTCTACGAGCGCTATCTGTCCTTCTTCGAGCGCTTTGCGACCTCCGAGCGACGCGGCGGCGTTCCCGATTCGGCGTACTTCGCCGCCCACGAGGCCGCCAAGGGCGCGGGCGACGCCTACCTGGTGTATGCGACGCGGCCCACGCCCGACGAGATCGAGCTGGCGACCCGCCGCTACCGCAGCGCGCTCACGATCTTCCCGTTCGACCGCCGGCTCTGGCCCGCGCTGACCGGGGCGCTCGAGCGCCAGGGGCGAGAACCGGAGTACATGGAGCTGGTGCGGCCCGTCGCCGACTGGGTGACGCGCTCGCGCTCGGTCGACAGCTGGATCGCGAAGGCAGAGCCCGGCGCGGAGTCGATCGCGGCGCTCCGGCGCGCCCTCTCGGACAGCCTCGTGATCATGTACCTCGGCTTCGCCGAGGACGAGGGGATCGAGCAGCTCGAAGAGAGCGTGCGCGAGTTGCGCGCCGAGCGCGCCATCGTCTCCGACCAGCTCGCCGAGCTCGAACACGAGCGCGGCGCCGAGCCAGGCCAGCGAACCGGCGTGGAGGTCGCCGGCCCGGCCGCGCCGGCCGACGCGCCCCCCGCGGCGCCCGACTCGCTGGCCTACGCGGATCTCAGCCGGCGGATCCAGGAGACGAGCGCGCAGCTCGAGAAGCTCGACAAGCAGATCGCCGCGCGCTCGCGCGCGTTGCCGCTGTTCCGGGCCACGCTCGAGACCGGCGACCTGGGAAGCGAGCTGCGCGCGCAGCGGACCCATCCGATCCACGCGCTGCTGCGGCGCATGTATCACGAGAAGCGCTCGTAGAACGGGCGGGGAGCTGGCCATGTCGAGACGACTAAAGAAAGCGTGCGGACTGCTCGCCATCGCCCTCTGCGGCGCTCTCTTCGCCTGCGCGGGGAACACCGAGTTCCAGGACGTGCTCATGCTCGAGCCCACGGCGGCGGAGCAGAGCACGCCGCTCGGCGGAGCCGCGCTCGCTCAGCGCAGGCAGGACATGCAGCGCGCGCACCGCGACATGCTCCACTTCCATGCGACGCTCGAGAGTCTGCAACAGCGCAAGGACCGCAACGGGCTGGTGCTCTTCAGCCAGTTCCTCGACGCCTACATGGGCCTGCACCTCGACCCGCTGCTGGCGAGCGAGTGGCAGAGCCGCCACCCCGAGCTGATGGCGCTCGACGCGAACCTCCGGCTGGTGAAGGCTGAGGTGCTGATCCAGATGCGTTCGCCGCAGCGCGTCCAGCAGGTGATCGAGGAGCTGCGCGAGCGGTACGCGGGGCGTGAGGACATGCTGGTGGAGTTCCCGATCGGCAAGCAGGGCACGCTGCGCGACGGGCTGCGAAGGCTGGGCGAGCGGAAGTGGCGCGGCTGAGCCCACTGCTGTCCGGCAACCCATGGGGAGAGACACGATGAACGCTGGAATTCTCGGCTGGATGGGCGCGACGGACTTCGGTCTGGCCGGCCTGATGACGCTGATCTCGTTCGGAATCGTGTGCGTCCCGTTCTATCGCGGGCTGAAGCTGTGCGTGCAGGCGCTCTCGGCCACGCGGCGGGTGCCGCGCTCGCAGCTGCAACGAGCCGCCGCGAGCGAGAACGGCGAGCGCTCGGAGTCGCTCTGCTTGCTGATGGTCCGTGTGCTCGCGAAGTCGTTGCGCGAAAGCGACGAGCATCCGACCGAATTCGTGCTCGACGCGACCAAGCAATACGTGATGAACGAGTACGACGTGCACTACGCCAGGCCGATCTCGATGTACGCGAACCTGCTTCCGCCGCTGGGGCTGTTGGGAACTTCGATCGGCATGCTGATGCTGCTGCTCTCGATGCACTTCGCGAGCGAGACGCTCGAGCTGGCTGCGCTCGCGCTCACGCTCACCAAGACGATCTTCGCGCTGATCAGCTTCGCGGTGCTCGAAGCGACCAAGATCCACCTGCATGGGCGCCTGCTCGCCTGCGTCGACGACGCCGTGTCGCTGCACCGCGCCGGCGAGGGCGAACGGCGCCGCTCGCCGCTCGCGGCCAGGGCGGCGCCGGCCGCCGGCTGAGGTGTATGATCCGGTCGGGAGGGAGCCATGTCCCCGACGACCGGATCGAGCTGGACCGCAGACCAGATCCCCGACCTCTCGGGCAGGACCCTGATCGTGACCGGAGGCAACAGCGGGCTCGGCCTCGAGACCACCCGCGAGCTCGCCCGGCACGGCGCGCGCGTCGTGCTCGCCTGCCGCAGCCTCGAGAAGGCGCGCGCGGCGATCGCGGGACTTCGCACCGAGAACCCGCACGCGGACGTCGAAGCGATGGCGCTCGATCTCGCGAGCCTCGCCTCGGTTCGCTCTTTTGCGTCGGCGTTTCTCGGGAAGCACGAGGGGCTGCATGGCCTGGTCAACAACGCGGGTGTAATGGCCCTGCCCCGCTGCGAGACCGTGGATGGCTTCGAGATGCAGCTCGGCACCAACCACTTCGGCCACTTCGCGCTCACCGGCCTCTTGCTCGATCCCCTGCTCGCCACGCCCGGCTCTCGCGTGGTGAACCTGAGCAGCACCATGCACAAGACCGGCCGCATGCGCTGGGGCGACCTGCAGGGCGAACGCAGCTACGGCAAGTGGACGGCCTACGGGCAGAGCAAGCTCGCGAACCTGCTCTTCAGCTTCGAGCTACAGCGCCGGCTCGACGCGAAGCGCGCGGGCACCATCAGCGTGGCGTGTCACCCGGGCTACGCCGCCACCAATCTCCAGTTCGCGGGTCCGCGCATGCAGGGCTCCTCGCTGCTGGAGGCGGGCGCCGGGCTGATGAACCGCCTCTTCGCCCAGAGCGGAGCGATGGGCGCGCTGCCCACTTTGTATGCGGCGACGGCCCCCGGCGTGCGGGGCGGCGACTACTTCGGCCCCGGAGGCTTCGCCGAGATGTGGGGGCCGCCGAAGAAGGTCGGCTCGAGCGGTCGCTCGCGCGTCGCCAGCGATGCGGCGAAGCTCTGGGAGATCTCCGAGGACGCGACCGGCGTGCGATTCGACGCCCTCAAGCTCTGATCACGCCTCCGCGCGGGCTCGGATCCAGCGCGTGTAGCGGGCGTTGGGAACGAAGGCGAGCCACATCGCCACCGCCGCGGCGAGACCGTGCAGCGACGAGGAGAGCATCACCCAGGGCAGCTCGATCGGCGGAAGCTGCGTAAAGCACTGCATGAAGCCCCCCACCGCCGAGCCGACGCCGGCGGCGCCCGCTCCCAGGCCCCAGAGCAGGAAGCGATTCGAGACGACCGGGTCGGCCAGCAGGAGCCGCACGCGACGGCGCATCCGATCCCAGTAGCGGAGGGCCTCGCCGGAGCCCCAGAGCAGGCATCCGACCTGCAGCCCGATGCGAAGGAAGTAGCTGCGAGGGGGGCGGACCAGGGTGCGGAATCCCGTGTCCCAGTACTCCCAGGCGAGGCAGAACGCCAGCAGCAGGCAGGCGATCACGACCAGCGTCCGGAGCCCGCGGCTCTCGGGGTGATACACACGCCAGTTGAACACGTACTTCGCGCCGGAGCCCAAGCTCATCGCCGCGAGCCCGGTCCCGATCAGGATCCGGGCGAGACCCGGCGCTCCGGCCACGCACAGCTCGCCGACGGTGATGAAGCCGAAGCCCACCGGGCCGATCCCCAGGACGCCCAGGCCGATCAGCAGCTCCGGGAGCTCGCGCGTGCGCCACCAGAGTAGCAGCAGGCGCACGCCCACCACCGAGCTCGCGATGAAGAACGCGAGGAATCCGACGCCCACGAAGGATTCCAGGAATGCCGACATCGATCGGGCCTCACTCCACCCCGGATCACGAGCGGATCATCGACGCGACGGCTGCGGCGCTTGACCCCGCGGATCCGATCAGGCGGCGGGCCGGCAGTGGAGCCGCGGATGCGAGATCAGGATCTCGCGGATCCCGGCCAGCAGGTTCGCGGCGAGCCGCTCGCGGCCCGGCTGCGTGAAGTGAACCAGGTCGAGGAAGAGCTCGTGGTACTGCCCGTCCAGACCCGGCGCGGTATCGATGAAGTGGACGCCGGGCGGCTTCGCCAGCTGGCGGAGCAGCCGCGTATGCAGCTGGTTCGCGATGATCGCGCTCCTCACCTCGGGAAAGGACGCTGCGTAGAAGTCGACGACTTCTTCCGGACTGCTCTCGTTCACCGCCATGTTGAAGGTCGCAAGCGCCAGCAGGCTGCCGCTCGACTCCGCCAGCCCGATCAGACTTCGATACTCGTCCGCGTAGAGCGTCGTCGACACGTCGACGTGCAGCACCGAGCGGTCGAGCTCCCGCACGTACCGCTCGCGGAGTTCCCGGAGACGCCACGCCTTCTCCGCCCGCTCGAGCAGCCGCGAGGGACGCGGCGGCACCTGGGGAGGGGGCAGGAACGGGAGTCCCGGAAGATTTCCGAAGAACCAGGGGAAACCGTTGTACCCATGGTAGGAGAGGATCAGATCGGGGCGCAGCGGCAGGATGTCGTGCTGCATGCGACCCCGCTGGTTGGCCAGCGTCCAGCCCGGCACGCCCGCATTGATCACCTCGACGGGAGCGTCACACGAAAACCCGCGATGGATCAGGCCTTCGAGGACTTCCGGCCAGGGGCGATCCCCGGGCTCGACCGTGACACCGAAGGTGGTCGACTCGCCCAGGGCGACGATCCGGAAGCGATCTCCCTTGTCGACGGAGATTTCGCGTCCGCGAAAGCCGAGCCGGTTGATCCGGACCTGGGAGTCGTGCAGCGCTCCCTTCGCGCCGGGACGCAGCACGTAGGGATTGCGTCCGCGCGGATCCGCCATCACCCAGGGCACCCGCTTCATCTGCTCGATGTGGCGGTCCCAGAAATCCACGAAGCCCTTCGGGTTGGCGCGGGCCGCGTCGTACGCGTAGATCCGACCCACGATGCGGCGGGTGGCGGCCTCCGCGCCGATCCCCTGGATCGCTCGCCAGGCGAGCTCGCTGGCGATGAAGAGCAGGATGGAGATCGCGACCCAGATTCCCGCGATCAGCACGCCGTCGCGCCAGCGCCCGCGTCCCAGCGCGAAGGCCGCCGGGCCCGCCGAGGCCGCCATCCCGAGCAGGCCGCCGTAGAAGAGCGCGGCCGAATCGGCGCGCTGGCCGGCGGCGACCAGGCCGCCGGCCAGCAGGATCGCCCCCGCCAGCAGCGCGGTCTGCCAGAGGGTCTGCGACGAGCCGCGGGCCGGCATCGGGCCTAGAATCGCACCCTCCCTTGACGCGGGCCCCTGCGGTGTCTATCGAAAGGCCCCGCTCGCACCACACCCCCAGAGGAGACCCCATGAAGTTCCGTCCGCTCCACGACCGCATCATCGTGAGACGCATCGAAGGCGAAGAAAAGACGAAGGGAGGGATCATCATCCCCGACACCGCGAAGGAAAAGCCCCAGGAAGCCAAGGTGATCGCGGTCGGCAAGGGCAAGATCACGGACGACGGCAAGCTGCAGCCGATGGAGGTCCAGAAGGGAGACCGGATCCTGGTCGGCAAGTACTCTGGCTCCGAGATCAAGGTGGATGGCGAGGAGCACCTGATCATCCGCGAAGACGACGTGCTCGCGATCCTCGAGTAGAAAGGAAGGACCCAAGAAATGGCCAAGGAAGTCCGATTCGACCAGGCCGCGCGGCAGACGCTGCTCGCCGGTGTCGACCAGCTCGCGAACGCGGTCAAGGTGACGCTCGGCCCCAAGGGCCGAAACGTCGTGATCGAGAAGAGCTACGGCTCGCCCACCGTGACCAAGGACGGTGTCACGGTCGCCAAGTCGATCGAGCTCGAAGACAAGTTCGAGAACATGGGCGCGCAGATGGTTCGCGAGGTCGCGAGCAAGACCTCCGACGTCGCCGGTGACGGCACCACCACGGCGACCGTGCTCGCGCAAGCG
>Ga0184637_10000407_pt1 | contig 32240 bp, 35 predicted proteins | sample PLM3_127_b2_FD_133143 | JGI IMG/M metagenome (GOLD analysis project Ga0184637, IMG submission 133143) | Groundwater sediment microbial communities from an aquifer in East River, Colorado, USA - PLM3_127_b2 | ecosystem: Environmental > Terrestrial > Soil > Riparian zone | place: USA: East River... | reverse complement strand
CGCGCCGCGGCCGCCACGGGGTCGTCAGCACGCGTGTCGTCGTCGCGCACGTCGCGCTGTTGATGTCGGGCGCGGGCTGCGTGGGCATCGCCGTGGAATGTCGCGCGTCGAACGGCCTCGCCCACTCGGCGCTGACCGAGCCCCCCGCGGAGGAGATCGCGAGGTCCAGCCCCTCGATCGTCTCCCCGGACAGCGGGCGGCACTCGAGCTTTCGCCCCTCGAAATCGACCCGCTTCCCGGCCGAGCGCTCGGATGCGAACGCGACGACTTCCCTCGCCGGGAAGCCTCGCTTCGCCAGCACCTCGAGGATCGTCGAGCCCACGGCGCCGGTTGCTCCTACGACCCCGACTCTGTAGCCGCCCTCGCTCATGAGGTCACCGTCGGCCGGTGCTCGGCTCCCGCCGGCTCCTCGCGGCGGACCGCATCGGCGCCGAGCTCGAACGCCTCGTGCAGGGCCTTCACGGCGGCCGGGACGCGGTCGGCCGCGACCACGCAGGAGATCTTGATCGGCGAGGTGGAGATCATCTCGATGTTGATCGCCTGCTCGCCCAGGGTCTCGAAGACCTTGGCCGCGACGCCGGGGTGGCTGCGCATCCCGGCGCCGACGATCGACACCTTCCCGATCCGCTCGTCGGTCTGAATGCCGGTGGCGAGGTCGAGCACGCGGATCGCCGAGACCGCCGCCTCGAGCTCGTCGCGGGAGACGGTGAACGAGAGGTCGGCGCCGCGCTGCGGCTCGACCGGCTCGTTCTGAATGATCATGTCGACGTTCACGTTCGCGTCGGCGAGCGTGCTGAAGATCCGGCCCGCCACCCCCGGCTCGTCGCGGACGCCGGTCATGGTGACGCGCGCCTCCTCCTCGGAGTGGGTGACTGCGGTTACGAGGGGTCTCTCCATGGTTTCGTCCTCCGCCAGCACGAGGGTACCGGGGGCGTCCTCGAACGAGCTGCGGCAATGAATCCGCACGCCGTGGTTTCGCGCGTACTCGACCGCGCGGAGCTGGAGCACCCTGGCCCCGGAGGCAGCCATCTCCAGCATCTCCTCGAACGAGAGCATCGACAGCTTGCGCGCGTCGGGCACGAGGCGCGGATCGGCGCTGAACACACCGCGGACGTCCGTGTAGATCTCGCACACGTCGGCGCCCAGCGCTGCCGCGAGCGCGACGGCGGTGGTGTCCGAGCCGCCCCGGCCGAGCGTGGTCACGTCGCGGCTGTCGGTGGACACGCCCTGGAATCCCGCCACGAGCACGATCCTGTCGTCGGCGAGCTTTTCCCGGATCCGATCCGTGCGCACGTCGAGGATGCGCGCCTTCGTGTGGGAGGAGTCGGTGACGATCCCCGCCTGCGAGCCGGTCAGCGAGATCGCCTGCTGGCCGAGATCGTGGATCGCCATCGCGCACAGCGAGCACGCGATCCGCTCGCCGACCGAGAGCAGCATGTCCATCTCGCGCGGCTCCGGGCGGTCGGAGACCTCGCGCGCCATCGCAGCCAGCTCGTCGGTGCTCTTCCCGCGCGCGGAGAGGACCGCGACGACGCGGTTTCCCTGCTCGCGCGCGGCGACGATCCGCCCCGCGGCGCGCTTGATGTCGTCAGGCTCGGCGACCGAGCTGCCGCCGAACTTCATCACGACGAGGTTTTGCTCTTGGGAAGCTGCCATTGGGTCTCGACCTTCCGGGGCCGAGGATAGCCACGAGGCGGGCTGCGTTCGGAGAGACTTGTGGTGCGAATGAGCGTGTGGCGCCAACTGAGGGCGATCGGCCCGCTGCCCGGCGTCGGGGCGCTTCTGATTCCCGCGGCCCTCCTCTACCTCACCGGAGGCCCCGACGTCGGGTTTGGCCTCTCGCTTCCGCTCGGCCTGCTGCCGGCGCTCGCCGGGGCGGCGCTGATCGGCCAGGGACTGCTGCTCATGTACCGCACGATCTCCCTCTTCGCCCAGGCCGGGAAGGGCACGCTCGCGCCGTGGGACCCGACGCAGCGACTCGTCGTGCTCGGTCCGTACCGTCACGTTCGCAACCCGATGATCAGCGGGGTGCTCTCGATCCTGCTCGGCGAGGGGCTGCTGCTCGGCTCCCCCGCGATCCTGGGATGGACCCTCGTCTTTTTCTCTCTCAACGCGACCTTCATCCCGCTGTTCGAGGAGCCCGACCTGGTGCGGCGCTTCGGCGACGACTACGTGACCTACAGGCGCAACGTCCCACGCTGGGTCCCCCGCCCGCGACCCTGGACTCTGGAGCGGTCTGACTGATGCTCGAGCGTCTTGCCTCGCTCGCGACGCGGAGGGGATGGGTCGTCGTCGTCGCGAGCGGGGTCATCTTCGTGGCCGCCGGGGCGCTCGGCGCCGGCGTCGCCGACCGGCTCGAGCCCTACGCCGCCGACGACCCGGCGAGTGAGAGCGTTCGGGCCGACGAGCGACTCGAGGCCGCCGGGTATCGCGCCGCCGGCGTCGTGATCCTGATCGATAACGTCGATGTCGACTCTCCGGCCGGGCGCGGGCGGGTCCAGGGCATCGCCCGCCAGGTTGCGGACGACCGCGACGTGGCCGAGGTCGCCAGCTTCTACAGCACAGGCTCGCGCGACTTCGTCTCCAGTGACGGCGACGCGACCTACCTCAACGTCAGCCTCTCCCCCACGGCCGACGAGGCGCAGCAGGACGCCGCTTTGCGGATCGCCGACAGGCTGGAGGGCAAGCGCGGGGTCACGGTCGGCGGCGGCGCGGTCGCGCAGGAGCAGGTCAACACCCAGGTCGAGGAGGACCTGCGCACGGCCGAGCTGTATGCGTTCCCGATCCTGTTCCTGCTCTCGCTGCTCTTCTTCCGCAGCCTCGTGGCCGCGCTGCTGCCGCTGCTTGTCGGGGCGCTGGCGATCGTCAGCACGTTCCTGATGCTCAGCGTGGCGAGCGAGCTGACCTCGGTGTCGATCTTCGCCCTGAACCTGGTCACCGGGCTGGGGCTCGGCCTGGCGATCGACTACAGCCTGTTCATGGTCTCCCGCTACCGGGAGGAGATCGCCGGCTCCGGGCCCGGCCTCGAGGCGATGCGCCGCACGCTGGCCACCTCGGGGCGGTCCGTGTTCTTCTCCGCGCTCACCGTCGCGGGCGCCCTCGCCTCGTTGGTGATCTTTCCGCAGCAGTTCCTGTACTCGATGGGGATCGGGGGATCGCTTGTCGCGCTGATCGCCGCCGCGATCGCGCTGATCGTGCTGCCCGCGATCCTCGCTCTGCTGGGCACGCGGGTCAACGCGCTCGCTCCGGCCTTCCTGCAGCGCCGCGCCGAGCGCGACGCGCGGCCGGCAAGCGAGGGGTTCTGGTACCGCCTCTCGCGCGCCGTGATGCGCTTCCCTGGATCGATCGCCGCGGGGAGCGCGGCGCTCCTGATCGCGCTCGGGATCCCCTTTCTCTCGATCGAGTTCACCTCCGTGGACCCGCGGGTGCTGCCGACCTCCGCCAGCGCCCGCCAGGTGGACGACACGCTGCGCAGCGACTTCCCGCGCTTCCGCGACACCCCCGTCCAGCTAGCGGTCGCGGGCGGTCCCGAGGAGGCCGAGCGGACCGCCCGCGAGGCCGGCCGGGTCGAGGGCGTCGTCGCCGTGAATCCGCCCCGCACGCTCGAGCGCCGAGTCTCGGTGGTGGAGGCCGTGTCCAGCAGCGAGGCGTTGACCGAGCAGAGTCAGGACCTTGTCAAGCGGCTGCGGGGGCTCGACGGCGACGTCCTGGTCACGGGCCGCACGGCCGACTTCGTGGATCTCCAGGACAGCCTCGCGGATCACCTGCCGCTGGTGCTGGCGATGATCGCGGCGGTGACGATCGTGGTGCTGTTCCTGATGACAGGCTCGATCGTGCTCCCGATCAAGCAGCTGCTGATGAACCTGCTCGGGCTCAGCGCGGTGTTCGGGATCCTCGTGCTGATCTTCCAGGACGGCCGCTTCGAGGGCTTGCTCGACTACACGAGCCAGGGCGGGCTCGAGTCCACCCAGCCGCTGCTGCTGTTCGCGGTCGCGTTCGGGCTTTCCACCGACTACGGCGTGTTCCTGCTCTCCCGCATCAAGGAGGCGCGCGACTCAGGCGCGTCGGACTCCGAGTCGGTCGCGGTCGGGCTGGAGCGAACCGGGCGCATCGTCACCGCGGCGGCGCTTCTGTTCTGCATCGCGATCGGGGCGTTCGTCACCTCCCAGCTCATCTTCATCAAGGAGCTGGGGCTCGGGACCGCGATCGCGGTGCTGATCGACGCGACGATCATCCGCGCGCTGCTCGTCCCGTCGCTGATGCAGCTGCTCGGTCGCTGGAATTGGTGGGCCCCAGGCCCGCTGCGCCGCCTGCACGCGCGGGTGGGACTGGGCGAGGCGTGAACCCGGTCGCGCGGTTGCACCCGCCGCGCGCCGGGGTAGCTATGCTGGCCGCTGGCCAACACTCATGTCCATCGGAGCCTCGATATTCCTGATCGCCGCCGGCGCCATCGTGCGCTACGCGTTCACGTTCTCGATCGAGGGCGTGGACCGCGAGGCGCTGGGCCTGATCCTGATGGTCGCCGGCTTCGCCGGGCTCGGGATCTCGATCCTCTACCAGCTGATCTGGTCGAGCGACCGTCGCAGCGGCCGCGAGCAGGAGTACTACCAGCCCCCGTCGGGGCCGGACGACCCGACGCGGCCCCTCCGCTAGGAAGACATCCGGCGATCTCGCGCGCGAGATCGCCGGTTTGCTCTACTCGTCGAGCGAGCGGCGTCCGGCCAGCGCGCGGCCAAGCGTCACCTCGTCGGCGTGCTCGAGATCGGCGCCGACGGGCAGGCCGCTCGCCAGCCTCGTCACCCTGGCCTCCCCGCGCAACCGCTCGGCGATGTGCAGCGCGGTCGCCTCGCCGGTCGTGGTCGAGTTCGTGGCAAGCACGACCTCGCCCACCTCGCCGTTCCCGACCCGCTGCATCAGCTCCTCGATCTTTAGGTCCTCGGGGTCGATCCCGTCGATCGGCGACAGCGCCCCGCCGAGCACGTGGTAGAGCCCGCGGTATTCATGCGTGCGCTCGATCGGGATCACGTCGGCGGGCTCCTCGACGACGCAGATCACCGAGCGATCGCGTCCCTCGTCGGCGCAGATCCGGCAGCGGGGTCCCTCGGAGAGGTTGAAGCACACCTCGCAGAGACCAACCTTGTCCTTCACCTCGCGGATCGCGTCGGCCAGCCCCACCGCATCCTCCTCATCCGTGCGCAGGATGTGGAAGGCGAGCCGCTGGGCGGTGCGCTGCCCGATCCCCGGCAGCTTGGCCAGCTCGGCGATCAGGCGATTGATCGGTCCGGGCTGCATGACTGCGAGTCCAGGGCGGCGAGCTAGATGCCGGGCAGTCCCGGCATCCCCGGGCCTTCGCCACCGCCAGGCCCACCTAGCCCGCCGGCCCCGCCGGCCCCACCGAGCCCGGCGATGCCCCCCATGCGCTCGCTGGCCCGCTCCTGGGCGGCGCGGATCGCCTCGTTGACCGCCGCGGTCACCATGTCGGCAAGCACCTCGGCGTCCTCGGGGTCGACCGCCTCGGGGTCGATCGTGATCTCCCGGAGCTGGAGGTCCCCGCTCATCTTCACCTTCACCATTCCGCCGCCGGCGCTCGCCTCCACCACCTCGTCCTTGAGCTGCTCCTGCGCCTTCATCATCTCGGCCTGCATCTGCTGCGCCTGCTTCATCAGCTGGTTCAGGTCCATTCCACCTGGGCCGCCTCCGCGCGTCACGCCGACCCCTCCTCCGCCTCGTACTCCTCGGCGTCGAACTCGGACTTGATCCGCTCCACCAGCTCCTCCTCGCTCAGGGCCGGCTCGCCGCCGTTCTTGGCTCCATCGCCGTCCTCGCTGTCGAGCAGCACGTAGACGGGTCGGAGGCTCTCGCCGACGATCGTCTTCACGGCCTCCGCGAGGCGCTCCCGGTTCGCCTCCACCTCGGCCTTGCGCTTGTTGAACGCGGCGCTGGGGGGAAAGCCGACCTCCAGCACGGCTCGCTCGGCGTCCACCGCGAGCGGGCGCGCCGCCTGAAAGACCGCGGACAGCAGCTCCGAGCCCGAGTGGCGAACCTGATCGAGGACGGCGGGCCACAGGCCGGCGATGCGCTCGAAGTCGATCGCCTCGACGGTCGCCGCCGCGCTCGCGGTCGGCCCGCCCGCGCCGCTCTGGGGCGGGCGCTCGACCTCGGCGGCCGGCTGGGGCGCGGCCGCTTTCGCAGCGCTGGCCTCCGGCTCGTCCGCCGTGGTCTCGGAATCCTCGACCGGCACCGGCCCGGAGAAGCCGCGCTCGAGCCGCTCGATCCGTTGCGCGAGCGCCTCGCGCGAGGGGTCGACGTCGGGCCGGGCGGCCTTCAGCAGCGCCAGATCGAGCGCGGTGCGTGCATCGTCCCCTTCCCTGATCGCGCTCAGCGCCGCCGACAGCTCGTCGATCGCGCGCACGAGCGCCATGTCGCCGATGCGCTCGGCCTGGTCGCGGAGGCGCTCCTCCTGGGCAGCCGTGACCGCGAACGCATCCGGGACCACATCCGCGGTCCGGATGACCAGCAGCTGGCGCAGGTGGGCGACGAGGTCGCGGATGAACTGCGATGCATCGCGGCCCGAGCGGGCGAGCCGCTCGACCGTCTCCAGCGCCGAGCGGCCGTCCTCGCCGGCGATCGCGTCGGCGGCCGCGAAGATCAGCTCGGCGTCGGCGACCCCGAGCACGGCGAACACGTCGTCGGTCTCGACCGGGCTGCCGCCGTAGGCGACGAGCTGGTCGAGCGTCCCGAGGGCGTCGCGGAAGCTGCCGTTCGCCGCGCGCGCGATCGCTGCCACTGCCCCGTCTGCGATCTCGATCTCCTCGCTCCCCGCCACGCGGTCGAGCACCTCGGCGATCTGCTTCGGAGCGGGGCGCTGGAAGTCGAACCGCTGGCAGCGGTCGACGATCGTCGGCATCACCTTGTGCGCCTCGGTCGTCGCGAGCACGAAGACGGTGTTGGGCGGCGGCTCCTCGAGCGTCTTCAGGAACGCGTTCCAGGCCTCCCGGGTCAGCATGTGCGCCTCGTCGATGATGTAGACCTTCCAGCGTCCGGCCGCGGGCATGTAGCCGACCCGCTCGCGCAGCTCGCGGATGTCGTCCACGGAGCGGTTCGACGCAGCGTCCATCTCGATCACGTCGAGCGAGGTGCCGGCGGCGATCGTCCGGCACGACTCGCACTCGCCGCACGGCTCGATCGTCGGGCCGCGCTCGCAGTTCAGGCAGCGGGCGAGGATCTTCGCCATCGAGGTCTTCCCGGTCCCGCGCGAGCCAACGAGCAGGTAGGCGTGGTGGACGCGGTCCCCCTCCACCGCGTTGCGGAGCGTCCGCACCACGTGCTCCTGGCCCACCACCTCGTCGAAGGTCTGAGGGCGATGGCGGCGGTAGAGCGACGTCTCGGGCATCGGTGGGCCAGTGTATCCAGCGGCCCCGCCACCTCCGGCCGGGTGGTAACGTACGGGCCCGTGGGGAAGCAGGGAAGGAGGAGGAGCCGCGGGGCTCGCCTCGGGCTCGCCGCAGCGGCGCTCGCCGCAAGTTCCGCGCTGCTGCCTGCGGGCGCCTCCGCCGCCGTCTGCGGCGACGACGGGACGACGCAGATCTTCGACTCCGGCGGCTACTACTTCGACTTCACCATGGGGAGCACCACGGGCGCGGACCGCAACCAGCCCTTCGCGGCGCTCTACGACTCGGCGGCGAACGGCCCGGCCGGCACGCCCCCCGGACCGCGCTCCACGTTCGACACCTACGACGAGTGGGGGGCACTCTTCGTCGGCGGCGACGGTCTTGCCAACCTCTACCACTCGAACGACAACAACTCCTGCACCGACGAGGACGGTGGGCGCGAGCACGTGTACCCGGTCGTGGGCATCGGCGGCCTTCAGGTGCAGCGCAAGATCTTCGTCCCGGCCACCGGGATGCCCGGGGCCCGGATCCTCAACCTGATCACGAACCCTGGCTCCTCGCCGGTCATGACCTCGGTCCAGGTCGGCGACACCCTCAGCGACGACAACGAGGGCGACCTCGGCTCGGACACGGACACCGCGGTGCGCTCCAGCTCCAGCGGCGACGCGGCCCTCACCCCGGCCGACTTCTGGGGGGTCACGAGCGACTCCGCGACCACGAACAGCGACCTCGCCCTCGCCCACGTGATCGACGGCCCCGGCGGCGCCGACAGGATCGACTCAGTCACGCTCACCGGCACCGCGCCGGGCACCGGCGACCTGGTGGACAACCTCATGTGGCGCTGGGACGGCGTCACGATCCCGCCCGGCGGGACCGCCGCCTTCCTCTCGTTCGAGGTCCAGCAGGGCGTGGCCGGGGCCTCGGCGCCGACCGAGAACGCCAACGCAGCCACCCAGGCAGTGGCCTACCAGACCGCAAGCCCCGCGACGATCTATACGGGCATGAGCGAGGCCGAGATCGCGGCGCTTCGCAACTGGAATGACCTCGAGGTCCAGCTCGAGCTGGATGCGAAGGGCAAGCAGAAAGTGAAGAAGCTCAAGGTCGACGCCACGTGCCCCGAGGAGGGGTGCACGGTGGACCTCTCCGGCAAGGCCAAGGCCCCGGCCAGCTCCAGCAAGCGGGCCGCGGCAGCGAAGTCGAAGAAGTTCAAGCTGAAGCCGAAGAGCAAGGAGCTGGCCGGGGGCCAGACCGAGACGATCACGCTCAAGCTGAAGAAGGCCGGGAAGCTCCGCAACGCGCTTGAGGACGGCGGCAAGTCGAAGCTCAAGCTCACCGCCGGGGCCACCGACGCCGCCGGCAGCACCTCCTCCGAGACCGCGAAGATCAAGCTCAAGCCCTGAGGCCGTAGCACACGGCCCCCGGCGCGCCCGGCCGGCCGCGTTACTGTCCCGGCCCGATGCCGAGGTCGCCGACCGCCCGCCGGGTCCTCAGCGCCCTGGTCCCACTCGTCTGGATCGGAGGGATCGCGCTGGCGCTGTGGCTCGCGTTCGGCCACGGGTTCGTCAACTACGACAGCTTCTACGCGCTCGTGTGGGGGGACGAGATCGCGGCCGGCGAGAGCCCCGACCTCGACGTCGTCCTGCCGCCCACCCCGCACCCGCTGGCGACCCTGGCCGGAATCGTGCTGTCGCCGCTCGGCGACGGCGCCGCCGACGCGGTGCTCGTGAGCGCGTTCCTCGCCCTGGGCGCGGTCGGTTATCTGACCTACCGGCTCGGGGCGGCGTGGTTCAACCGCGCGGTAGGGCTGCTCGCGGCGGCGATCGTCCTCACCCGCGTGCCGATGCTCGACTTCGGGGTGCGCGCCTACGTCGACATCCCCTACATCGCGCTCGTGCTCGCGGCGCTCCTGGTCGAGACGAGACGGCCGCGGGCGGGCTGGCCCGTCCTCGCGCTGCTCGCGGCGGCGGGGCTGCTACGCCCCGAGGCGTGGCTGTTCTCCGCCGCGTACCTCGCCTACCTCGCCTACACCCGCGCGGGTCGATCGTCCGGACGGCTTGCGCCCCTGAGGGCGCTGGTTCGCCCGGGTGAGCTCCTCGGCCTTACTGCCCTCGCTGCCTCGGCACCGATCCTGTGGGCGCTCAGCGACCTCGCCTTCGCGGGCGACGCGCTGTACTCGTTCACCGGCACGCGGGACACGGTCGACACGCTGGGGCGCGAGAGCGGGATCTCCGGCCTCGTCACCGAGGGCCCGCCTCGGCTTGGAGAGGTGGTCCGCGAGCCTGTGCTGGTCGGCGGGGCGATCGGCGTCGTGCTCGCGTTCGCGCTGCTGCGAGATCGCGCGCGACTCGCGCTGGCCGCGGGCATCCTGGCACTGGGTGCGTTCGCCCTGCTCGCGCTCGGCGGGCTCGCGGTGATCACCCGCTACCTGCTGCTCACCGGGACGATCCTGTCGATCTTCTGCGCCGTCGCGGTGTTCGGGTGGATGCTGCTGGAGCCCGGCGCCGAATGGCGCCGCCGCTGGATGGCGGCGGGCGGGCTGGCGGCTCTGCTCCTGATCGCCTTCATCCCCGCCCAGGCCAATCGCCTCGATGACCTCCGGGATTCGATCGCCGAGCAGGAGGGGATCCAGAGCGACCTCCGCGAGCTGGCCGACTCGGGCGCGTTCGAGCCGGACTGCGCGCCCGTCTCGGTTCCCAACACGCGCCCAGTGCCGATGCTCGCCCTGTGGCTCGACCGCCGCCCCTCGGAGATCCTCCCCGGCGTGCAGCTCCAGGACGGCGAGCTGGTCCCGACCGAGCTCCTGGGCGGCTACCTCGTCGAGCCGGCGTCTTCAGAGGTGGCGGCCGACTTCGAGCTCGACCCGAGCGACCCCGGCGAGCGGACGGGCCCGGTCCCGTCCGGATTCGACCCCGTGGAGCAGAACGACTCCTGGGAGCTGTACGCGGCTTGTCCTTGAAACGGACCGTGCGGCCCGCCGTCGAGAGCGGTCTCCGGGCGCTGCCGCCGTGGCTAGCTCGAGCCAGGCTGATCCGCGGCACATGTGGGGAGCCGCTTAAGGCTGCTTCCTTCCGGACCTGACCTGATTCACGGGTCCACATTGCGCGGGACCTGGCCGTCAACGCCGCCTGTGGCGGACCGGACCCCGAAGGCCGCGACCCTCGGGCGGGTATTCGGCCCCGCTAGAGCGGATTGCGGGTGCAGGGCACCGCTACCTCCCCGCCTAGCACGGTCCAGTTTGCAATCCTAGCGCCGCCAATGCCGCCGCGGGTGGACGGCGACCTAAGATGCGCCCGTGACCGAGCATGGGCCGTGGCAGATCTCCGGGACCTACCTGGAGTCCTGCAACTGCGAGGCGATCTGCCCGTGCCGGCGGATTGGTGGGCGCAAGGGCGGCCGATCGACCTACGGGATCTGCCTCGGCGCGCTGTCGTGGGCGATCGAGGAAGGAGGGGTCGACGGCCTTGACCTGGCCGGTCTCGGGGTCGTGCTCACCAGCCGCTACGACGACGACGAGCCGGGCTCGCCGTGGAGCTTCTTCCTCTATCTCGACGAGCGGGCCGACGAACCCCGGCGGAGGGCGCTCGAGGACATCTTCCTGGGGCGACTCGGAGGCACACCACAGGACCAGTTCCCCTGGGTGTGGAAGGCAAGCGACCTGCTCGGGGTCCGCGCCATGGCTATCGAGATCGACCACACGCCGGGGAGAGGCTGGTTTCGCGCTGGGGGCCGGGTCAGCGTACGGATCCGCGAGCCCTTCCCCGACCAGGAGACGGTCACCTGCGTGATCCCGGGCCACCACCGGGACGGCAGGGAGCTGTACGGGGACCTGCTGAGCGTCGATGACGACCCGCTCGACTTCGAGCTGAGCGGGAAGTGCGGTTACGAGGCGACGTTCAGCTACTCATCGAGCCCGGCTGGGTGAGTCCCGGCACCACGTCCGGTGCGAGGGTGACGCCGGCGGCGAGAACGACGAGCAGCGTCACGATAGCCAGGTTCGTGGCGCGTGGCCAGGGGAGCATCTTCTCCGCGGCGACCAGGGCGGCGATGAACGCCATCCACCCAACGCTCATCACCCCGAGCGCGAAAAGCGTCGCCATCAACGCCCAGCAGCAGCCGACGCACCACGCGCCGTGCTCCGCGCCCATCGCGACGGCGCCATGCCTGCCGTCACGCCACGAGGAGACCACGAACCCCAGCGGGTTGCGGCACTTGCGCAGGCAGACGTCCTTGAAGGGCGTCAACTCGTAGGTGGCTGCGGCCAGCAGGACGGCGCCTGCGAGGTATCGACCTCCGCGCTCCCACGAGAACGCGTCCACGTCCAGCGATCTGACGAGGTCGAGCACCGCGTATGCGAGCAGGCCGAACAGGGTCCAGATAGCCAGGTAGCCCGCCACGAACAGCCCGCTCGAGACGGGCGCACGCCCGCCGCCAGCGCCCCTCCGCCGCTGCACGATCGAGAAGGTGGTCACCATCGGCGCGATCGAGGGGAACATCATCGCGGCCATCATCACCACCCAGGCCGAGACGTAAAACCCGAGCGAGCCGAGGTCTGTGCCGGGCCCGGCGTCCATCCCCTCCATCCGCCGTCCGATCACCAGCCAGCCAACCAGCGCGATCCCGACCAGCACGGTGACGATCGCCGTTTGCCGGGCGTCGAATCGGGTCCGCGAGAGCCCGGTTGCCCCCATCGTCTCGGACCCTAGCGCCGCAGAACAACCCAGCGCAGTCCGTTGCAACCGAAGCGCCACACGATCGAGGCTCCCGCGCTACCCTCGGCGAGGGCCAGGGATGCGTTCACGCTCACGTCGGAGACCTATCGTTCTGCTCGCCGCCGCCGCGGTGGTCGTCGCCGGCGTGCTTGCGGCCGCCGCGCTAGGCGAGATGAAGAGCACGAAGCTCGAGCCGCGCCTGTGCGAGACGACCGGCGGCGGGCGGTTCGTGAAGATCCCGGGCTTCCCCGGGGAGAAGATCGACCGCAGGCTGCTCGCCGACATCGAGTACCTGGTCGAGAGGTACGACATCTTCATCACCGACGGCTACTCGACCTCCAAGGTCCACGCCAAGAAGGGCGAGCACCCGATCGGCCTCGCGCTCGACATCGTCCCCGACACGTCGAGGACGAAGCGGTGGCGCAAGGTCACCCGCCTCGCGAAGTGGGCGGAGCCGAAGCAGAACCACCCCCGCCCGCCGTTCCGGTGGGTCGGCTACAACGGCGATGTGGGCCACGGGCGCGGCGACCACCTGCATCTCTCCTGGTCGCATTCACCGACCGAGCCGAAGGATCCGGCCCGGACCGTGTACACGATCAGGTGCCCGGAGGCGAGCGACGGGAGCGACCCGGATGGCAGCGGTGGCGTCGGGTCGAAGATCAGGGCGATGCAGCGCACCGCGGTCCCCGAGAAGCACTGAGCGCGCCTATCATCCGCGCTCCGGGCGCGTAGCTCAGTGGGAGAGCGCTCCCCTCACACGGGAGAGGTCGCTGGTTCGAAACCAGCCGCGCCCATACGAGAAGTACCCGCAAATGGCGATTTCGGAGGCGTGAGGCGCGTTATCCGCCGAGATCCCCGACTCGCCGACTGGCGCGACGAGCTGTCGGACGAAATCGTCGCCGACGACGAGACGCGTCCGCGACGAGGACGACGCCGCCGCGATCCTCGCCGAGCTGGGGCCGCCCGTGGCGGCGAAGCTCAGCAACGAGGGGCTGCGCCACAAGAGCGAGCTGGGGGCGCTGGCGCTCGACCTGCGCACCGAGGCGGAGCTGCGCTCCGCGCACAAGCGGCTGCTGACGCTCGGTGAGGGCGGAGTGCTGGTCGAGCGGCTCGCGCCGCCGGGCGTCGAGCTGCTGGTCGCAGCCCAGCGCGACGGCGTCGTGCCGTCGCTGGTCGTGGGGCTGGGGGGGCTGTGGACGGAGACGCTCGACGACGCCGCCGTCGTCCCGCTGCCGGCGGCTCCGGAGCGTGTAGAGCGCGCGCTTCACGGGCTTCGCGGCGCGCCGCTGCTGACCGGCGGACGCGGCCGCCCCGCGCTCGACGTCGCCGCGGCGGCCCGCGTCGCCGTCGCAGCCGGCGAGCTGCTGCTCGCGGCGGAGCTCGAGCTGCTCGAGCTGAACCCAGTCGTCGTCTACGAGGACGGCGTCGTGGTCGTGGACGCCGTCGCCCAGGCGAGCATCGCGACCGCGCCGGCGCCGAGCAGCGCCGCGGTCAACAGGTAGGCGAGATCCGCGCTTGCGAGCTCGAGCAGGGCCCCCCCGAGAAGCGCGCCGATCGCGTACCCGGCGGCGTACAGCAGGTTGAGCACGCCGTAGCCCAGGCCCCGCTGCACCGCCCCGAAGGCCTCGTCCAGCCACGGGACGGCGGCGGCGAACGCGAGGCTGAAGCCGGCCCCGAACAGACCGAGCGCGAGCGCGGCCCCGAGCGTCCCGGCGAACGCGGCGAGGAGCGCGACCGAAAGCGCCAGCGTCGCGAGACCGGCCACCGCGGGTCCGCGCCGCCCCCGCCGATCTCCCCAGCGGCCGCCGAGCGGGGCGAGCGGGGCGTCGACGGCGATCGAGATCGCGAACAGGAGCCCGATCGCCGAGCTGGAGAGGCCGAGGCGGGCATCCAGATCGAGCGGCGCGACCAGCTCCACGAGCCCCAGGACGCACGCCCCCCCGAGCGTGATCGCGGTGGCCACCGCGCCGATCCCCGATCTCGTCGCGCGCACGATGCTTCGCCACGCAGGGCTCGCCGACGGGTCCCGCCGAGCCTCGCGGGGAAACGCGGTGGCCACGGCCACGGCGAGGACCGCGGAGGACCCGCACACGATCAGGAAGGGGGCCTCGAACCCGAGCAGGTCGGCGGTCACGCCGCCCAGCGCCGGGCCGGCAATCGAACCCAGGCTGGTCGCCGCGAGCGCGACGCCGATCGCCTCACCGCGCTTTCCCGGCGGCGCCAGGTCGGAGACCACGGCGAGCGCCGCGATCCAGCTCGCCGCCGAGCCGATCCCCTGGACGGCGCGACCCGCCATCAGCACCGCAAGCGAGTCGGACACGGCGATCAGGGCCGAGCCCGCGGCGGTCAGCAGCAGGCCCCCGATCAGCAGCGGGCGCCTCCCGATCGCGTCCGCGGCCCGTCCCAGGGGCAGCGAGAGCAGCACGATCGGCACCGCGTAGACGGCGAGCGCTACCCCCAGCGCGCCTTCCGAGGCACCCGTTCGCTCCTCGATGTCGGGGAGCAGCGGCGCGATCAGGCCGAGCAGCGCGGTGTCGATCGCAACCGCGCCGATCGCCACGGCGAGGATCGCCCGCCGGCGCCGCGGACCAAGCGCTTGAGCGGCGAGCATCGCGTGCGGTGCCCTCAGCAGCGGACCAGGACCGGCAGGTTCTCAGTCGACGTCAAGCGGGCCGTATGGATCGAGGGCCATCGGCTCCTTGTGCCACTCCTTGGGAAGCGCCACCTCGACGTCAACCGAGCGGCGGGGCGGCTCGGGATCGCGATGCGGCGTCGTTCCGGCGAGCCACGGAGCGAGATAGCGCCCGCTCACCTTGTGGGGCGGCCACCACAGGTAGTCGTCCGAGGCGATCCCCTCTCCACCGCCCCCTGCCACCCCGGAACGGAGGCTCAGGGTCTCGTCCCCGGTGAGGAGCTTGCCGCGCAGGACCGGCCGGAACGGCTGAGGATCGACCGGGGCGCCCACGCGAGCGCTGATGTGCTCGGCGGCCGCATCCGCCTGCTCCGTTCCCAGCCCTCCCTGCTTGATCGGGAAGGTCGTCCCATCCCCCGCCGCGTAGACGTCATCGAGCCCCTCGACCCTGGCGTGATCGTCGATCGGGATGAACCCCGAGTCGTCCGCCGGCAAACCGGGGATCGAGGGACCGTCGAGCGCCGGCAGCGCGACGACGCGCTCCGCATCGAGCCTGCGGTCGCCCGGATGCATGACGAGCTCGCCCGCATCGGTCTCAGTGACCCTGACGCCGGTCACGGCCTCGATGTGCCGGACGCTCAGCAGCTGCGCGACCGCATCGCTGGCAAGCGGCCCGAACATGACCAGCGGAGCCGACTCCGGCGTGACGACCATGCACCGGACGTCGCGGGCTCCGCGGCTCTCGGCGCGTCGCCTCGTCATCAGCGCCAGCTCGTAGGCCGGCAGCGGCCAGCTCATCCCGGGTGGAACCACGAACGCGATTCGCTTCTGCTTGGTGCCCTCGACTTCCTTCAGCACGTCATCGATGCGCAGGGGCTCCCCGGATACCTCGAAGGTGATCACGTCGCGAAACGCCGGACGTGCACGGGCGCCAACGCAGACCATCAGCATGTCGTAGCTCAGGTCAGAGCCGTCCGCGAGCTCTACGGTCCTCGCCGCCGGATCGGCGCGCGTCGCCGCCTTCTGAACGAAGCGGGCGCCGAACTCCTCGGCAATCGGCGCCAGCTCACGGTGCTCAGCCGGCTGGGCTGAGAACGGCTCCTCGACGATCAGGGGCTTGTAGACGAAGTCGGGGGTGGGGGCGACGAGCGTGACTTCGACGCGCTCCCCGGCGAGGTCGCGCAACGCGATCAACGCCTCCAGGCCCGCGATCCCACCGCCCGCGATGACGACATGGGGCGTCGCGCTTTGGGATTGATCGCCCATCGCCGTCACAGGCTAGCCTCGCCGCGCCGTTCGCCGCGGTCATCCACGACCGCCGCGGGAGTCAGAATCGCAGGCGTGCAGGACCGGAGCAGCGGGCCATCGCCGTCGGAGCGCTCACCTTCCCCCGACCTGCTGGGCATTGCAGCGGAGCACGCGACCGAGCAGGTCCCGGTGGCGCCCCCGGACGAGCGAGCGGGTGAGCTGAGGGCTCGCCTTGTCGGCCGCGAGTTCGCGTGTGCCGAGGACGTCGCCGTCCTCCATGGCGAGACGTTTGTCGGCCTCGTGCCGCTCGAGCGCCTGCTGGCCGCCGACGCGAACGCGAGCGTCGCGGACATCATGGACACGGACCCGCCCAAGGTTGCCCCGCACACCGATCAGGAAGCCGCGGCCCGGAGGTTGGTCGAGCGGCACGAATGCAGCCTCGCGGTCGTGGATGCCGAGGGAGGTTTTCGCGGTCTGATCCCGCCGTATCGGATGCTGTCGGTCCTGTTGGCCGCGCACGACCAGGATCTTGCGCGCCTGGGCGGGTACCTCGCGGGGACTACGCGCGCACGCGGCGCCGCGGAGGAGCCTTTGAGGCGCCGGCTGTGGCATCGGCTGCCTTGGGTTCTCCTGGGGCTGATCGGCGCGATGGGCTCGGCGGTGATCGTCGGCGCCTTCGAGCATGATCTTGATGCGAATGTCCTGCTGGCCTTCTTCATTCCCGCGGTGGTCTACATGGCGGACGCCGTCGGCACCCAGACCGAGACGGTGCTGATCAGGGCGTTGGCGGCGGGCATCACGGTCCGCTCTGTCCTGCGCCGTGAGCTCCTCACCGGCCTCGTCATGGGTGTTGTGGTCGGGAGCGCGTTCTTCGTGTTCGCGCTGCTTGGCTGGGGCGACACGCGCGTGGCGATAGCCGTCGCGCTGGCCCTGTTTGCGAGCTGCTCGATCGCAACCCTGGTCGCGATGATGCTGCCCTGGCTGTTTCAGCGGGCCGGCAAGGACCCGGCCTTCGGCTCCGGCCCCCTTGCGACGGTCGTACAGGACCTCTTGTCGATCGTCGTCTACTTTGCCGTCGTGGCGGTGCTAGTGAGCTGAAGCCTTGCTGGGTCTGATCCTCGCCGGCACGGCAACGGCGCTGGCCACGGGGCTCGGCGCCGTGCCCGTGTTTCTCCTCGGCCGCCGCGCGGAGGCGCTGCGCCCGGCGCTGTGGGGCCTCGCCGCCGGGGTGATGGGGGTGGCGTCGGTCGCCGGACTTCTGCTGCCGGCCCTCGACGAGGGCTCGATCGGCGAGGTCGGTGCCGGGCTTGCCGCGGGGATCGTCTTTCTCCTCCTCAGCCGGGCGATCGTCGAGCGACGCAGACTCGCCCCCGGCGCGGCGCGGGGCGTCGGCGTCAGGGCCTCCGTGCTCGTCTTCGCGGTGCTCCTCGTCCACAGCCTTCCCGAAGGGTTCGCGATCGGCACCGCGTACGCCTCGGATACCGAGGGGCTCGCCCTGTTCGTGATCCTGGCGATCGCGATCCAGAACGTGCCCGAGGGAACGAGCGTCGCGATTCCAATGGATGCCGCGGGCTTCAGCCGCTCGCGCCAGTTCTGGGCCGCGGTCGCGACGAGCGCCCCCCAGCCGGTGGGCGCGGTCCTCGCCTACCTGCTGGTCGAGGAGATCGAGGCGTTGCTTCCGTTCTCGTTCGCGTTCGCCGCCGGAGCGATGCTCGCCCTCGTCGTCGTCGAGCTGCTGCCGGACGCGGTCTCCGGCGGCAGGTGGCTGAGCGCCGGCGCGGGGTTCCTCGCGGGAGCGCTGGCGATGCTCATGGTCAGCGCTGCCCTCGGTGTCTAGCAGCGGAGATTCATCTCGGCGCGAGTACCATCCCGACCGGTATGGCCGCCCGGGCGAAGCTCTACTCGCTGTCGCTCTCCCATCCCTCCCAGGCGGCCCGGCTGATGCTCGAGCGCAAGCGGATCGAGCACGAGGTGGTGGACCTGCTTCCGGGCTTCCACCCGGCGCTGCTGCGCGCGGCGGGATTTCGAGGCGGGACGGTGCCGGGGCTGAAGATCGACGGCCGCAGGGTGCAGGGGTCGCGAGAGATCTCGCGCGCGCTGGATGAGATCCAGCCCGAGCCGAGCCTGTTCGGGGCGGATCCGGAGCGCGAGCGCACGGTCGCCGAGGCCGAGCGCTGGGGCGAGCAGGTGCTGCAGCCGGTGCCGCGGCGGATCTTCCGCTGGGGGGCCGCCCACAGCCCCGAGCTGCGGCGCTGGATAGCCGCGGACGTGATCGGGATGCCGGCGCCGCGGCTGATGGCGGCGGCAAACGCACCCATCGCGCGGGGGCTCGCCCGCAAGATCGGCGCCGACGACGCAACCGTCCGTGCCGACGTCGCCAACCTGCCGGCCCTGCTCGACCGGGTCGACGGGCTGATCGCCGCCGGGACGATCGGGACCGGCGAGCCCAACGCCGCCGACTTCCAGATCGCAACCACGGTGCGCGTGCTTCTCGCGTTCGAGGATCTGCGCACCCCCGTCGAGGCACGACCCGCGGGAGAGCTCGCGAGGCGAGTGCTGCCCTCCTACCCGGAGCCGATCCCCCGGGTCCTGCCGTCCGAGTGGCTGGCGCCGTTACAGACGTAGACGATCCGGCCGCGGGCAGGCGCCTACACGCTGCAGCGCCGCGCGCAAGCCGAGAACGCGCTGAGCGGAGTCGATCGACAACGCTCAAGTGGGGCGCCGGCTGGTCGATAAGGTGGGCGCATGGAGAGTCAGAGTCGGATCGAACGCGTCGTTCTCGAGACCCCCTCGCACCGGATCGTCGGTGATCTCACGCTGCCGCGGGAGGGATACCGCAGCCGCCTGTCCGACTTCCTGAACCGCGGCGACCTTCAGTTCATCCCGCTGGCCAACGTCGAGATCACCGCGACGAACGGCGGTCAGCTCGAGACGCGGTCGTTTCTCGCCGTGGCGCGGAGCCACGTGACGCTCGCCTATCCGCACGAGGACGGCGGCTAGCCGATCGCTCACGGTGCGAGCACGATCTTCAGGGCCTCGCGGCGGTCGTAGATCGCGTAGGCGTCGGGGGCCTCGTCGAGCCGCATGTGGTGGGTGACCAGCGGCGTGGGGTCGAGGACCCCGGACGCGAGCATCTCCAGCACCCGGTCGAGGTGGCCGATCACGTTCGCGTGCCCGGTGCGGAGCGTCAGCGCCTTGATCCACACCACCCCCATGTGGACCTCGGCCCGCTCCGCGTACACCCCGGTGACCGACACCGTGCCCGCCTTGCGCGCCAGCCGGCACGCCAGATCGAGTGCCTCGGGATGGCCGACGGCCTCGACCGAGAGGTCCACCCCGCGCCCCTCGGTCAGCCCCTTGACGGCGCCGCGCGGGTCATCCTCGGTCAGGTGCACCGGCGTGGCGCCGAGCGACTCGGCGACCCGGAGGCGCTCCTGCACTGAATCGACCGCGACCACCTGCGCGGCCCCCGCCGCCCGGGCGACCTGGACCGCGGACAGCCCGACCGGGCCGAGCCCCAGCACCGCGACGCTTCCCCCGGGCTCCAACCCGCCCTCGACGATCGCGTGATAGGCGGTACCCGCGACGTCGCCGGCAAACAGGGCCGCGTCGTCGGAGACCCCCTCGGGCACGCGGCGCAGCACGAGGTTTGCGTGCGGGACCAGCAGCAGCTCCGCCTGCGCACCCTGCAGGGAGCCGAGCGTCGCGCCGTGCCCGAACACCCGCCCGTCGTCGCACTTGTGGTACTCGGCGCGGCGGCAGAAGAAGCAGTCGCCGCACGCCGTGCCGTAGGTGCCGAGCACACGCTCGCCGGCCTTCACCTCGCTGACCGCCTCGCCGGTCTCGACGACGGTGCCCACGTACTCGTGGCCGATCACGAACCCGGGCTCGATCTCCACCCGCCCGTGGTAGATGTGCAGGTCGGAGCCGCAGATCCCCGTCGCCTCGACGCGGACGATCGCGTCGTCGGCCGCCTGCAGGGTTGGCTCGGGGCGATCCTCGACCTGGACCTCGCCCGGTGCCTGAAAGGTCACCGCCCGCACGCCCCGGAAAGATAGAGGCAAGCCCGCTCTTGATCTTCTACGCCTACCTCGATCCGAGGATCCGGCTCGCCTGATGGCGCCGCCGCTGCTCCAGGTCGCCGATCTGCGAGTCCAGTTCGCGACCGAGGACGGGATCGTGCGGGCGGCAGACGGCGTCTCGTTCGACCTCAATGAGGGAGAGGTGCTCGCGATCGTCGGCGAGTCGGGATGCGGGAAGAGCGTCACCGCGCAGACGCTGATCGGGCTTACCCGATCGCCCAATGCCCGCATCGAGGGCTCGGTTCGCTACGCCGATCGGGAGCTGCTCGCGGCCCGGGGCGAGGAGCTGCAGCGGGTGCGTGGAGAGGAGATCGCGATGGTCTTCCAGGACCCGATGACCTCGCTCAACCCGGTGTACCGGATCGGCGACCAGATCACCGAGCAGATCCTCGCCCACTCGAAGGTCTCCGACGAGGCGGCCTGGGAGGAGGCCGTGCGGCTGCTGCATGCGGTCGGCATCCCGGACGCGGAGCGCCGAGCGCGCAACTACCCCCACGAGTACTCCGGTGGGATGCGCCAGCGAGCGATGATCGCCATGGCGCTCTCTCTGGAGCCCTCGATCCTGATCGCCGACGAGCTGAGCACGGCGCTCGACGTCACGATCCAGGCCCAGATCCTGCGCCTGCTCGAGCTCCTCAACAGCGACCGGGGGCTGGCCGTGGTCGTGATCACCCACGACCTCGGCGTGGTCGCCGAGGTCGCCGACCGGATCCTGGTCATGTACGCGGGCCGCATCGTCGAGTCCGGGACGCTGGAGCAGATCTTCTACGACCCCCAGCATCCCTACACCTGGGGTCTGCTCGGCTCGCTGACGCGACTCGATCAGCCGCGAACGAAGCGGCTGGCGCAGATCCGCGGCCAGCCCCCCTCGCTGCTGGCGCCGCCGTTGGGATGCCACTTCCGTCCCCGCTGCCCGCACGCCTCCGAGCGCTGCGAAGAGGTACCGGAGCTGAAGCAGCGCGCCGGCGTCGCCGGCCACGCCGATCGCTGCTGGCTGGGGCCGGAGCAGAAGCGCTCGCTGCGCCAGGTCGGCGACCGGATCGGGCTCGAGGTCCCGGCGGAATGAGCGACACGAACGGCTCGCCGCTGCTCGAGGTCCGGAACGTCGTCAAGCACTTCCCGATCAAGTCGGGACTCCTGATCGACCGCGAGGTTGGCCAGGTCCGCGCCGTCGACGACGTCAGCTTCACCCTCGCCGACGGCGAGACGCTGGGCCTCGTGGGCGAGTCGGGGTGTGGCAAGTCCACCTTGTGCCGCACGATCCTCCAGCTGCTCGAGCCGACCTCGGGCTCGGTTCTGTTCGAGGGCGAGGAGATCGCCGGCTCCTCTCGCCGTGCCCTGCGGCCGCTGCGGCGCGAGATGCAGATGATCTTCCAGGATCCGTACGCGTCGCTGAACCCGCGCAGGCGGGTCGGCCAGATCGTCGGCGATCCGATGACGCTGCACGGGGTCGCGTCCGGCGCCGAGCAGAAGCGGCGGGTACAGGAGCTGCTCGACCGCGTGGGCCTGAGCCCGGAGCACTACAACCGGTTCCCGCACGAGTTCTCGGGCGGGCAGCGCCAGCGGATCGGGATCGCACGCGCGCTCGCCCTGCGGCCAAGGCTGATCGTGGCCGACGAGCCGGTCTCGGCGCTCGACGTCTCGATCCAGGCCCAGATCCTCAACCTGCTGGAGGAGCTGCAGGAGGAGCTCTCGCTCACCTACCTCTTCGTGTCTCACGACCTGGGAGTGGTCCGGCACGTCTCGGACCGGATCGCGGTCATGTACCTGGGCAAGATCGTCGAGATCGGCCCGGCCGACGAGCTGTACTCGAAGCCGATTCACCCGTACACGCTCGCGCTGCTGTCGGCCGTCCCGATTCCAGACCCGAAGGAGAACGCGGCCCGCGAGCCGCTGGTCCTGGAGGGCGACGTGCCGAGCCCCGCCAACCCCCCGGCGGCGTGCAGTTTCCACCCCCGCTGCCCGTGGGCGAGCGAGGTCTGCTCGGAGGTCGAGCCCGAGCTCGTCGACTACGGGGACGGGCACCTCGCGGCCTGCCACCACCCGCTGAACGTCAGCGGGTAGGCGGCCGGGCCGGGCTCACCTGAGGGTGATGTCCACCCCGATCAAGAGCAGGGGCCAGAGCAGAATCGCGAAGATCGCCGAGGCAAGGTTGTCGATGCCGCCGAGGTGATCGAAGTAGTTGCGGTCGGCCGCAACGACGATCCCGATCACCAGGTAGATGATCCCAACAATGCTTCTCATTGGGCGCAGCTTGTCAAAAACTGGATCGGAGGCGCGGCCAGAGCAGCGCCGCTCTCAGCTGCGCGGGGCCCCGGGCGCCGGATCCGGCTCTCCGCTGCGCCACCCGCCCGAGGCGTAGCGATCGAGTCCGGTTAGCATCTCGCCGGTCTGAAAGCGTCGCCTCGATGATCTCGGCCGGGACGTCGAGCGTGATCACGCCCTTGCCGGAGCAGAAGTCCTGCGGGTTGCGCGAGATCGAGCGCACGTCCGCGTGGCGCACGACCGCCCAGTAGCCCTCCGGCGTCGGCGCCTCGTCGAGTCCGAACTCGAGCCCGAACGCGTCCTCGAGCGGCTTGTGGCGGGACACGGGCTGTTCACGACGCAGCACCGCGAAGGCGTCGTCGGGTTAATCACCCAGGGCGGCGGCGGATCGTGGTCACAGTGCCAACGATCAGCTCAAGCCGATAGCTTTCGGATTCCCATCCGATTCCGAAAGCATCCTGTAGTCTTCATCTTGAGCCTCGGAGGCTGTATGACCATCAAGGAACGCGAAAGGATCATCAACTCGGCGGTGGCCGAGATCGAGGAGCTCGATCAGGCGGACGCCGCACTGGACTCAGGTGACGATGCGGGAGCCAAGCGTGCCGTTGAGAAGGCGCGTGAGCTACGTCTGAAGGCTGCTCCACCCGTCCCTGTCTCCGTCGCGGCGAAGATGCTTGAAGTTTCGGAGCCGACGGTTCGCGCCTGGGCGGATCGCGGCCTGCTCGAAGACGCGAGCCCAAGGCCGGGACCGCGTGCGCTATCTCTCGAGAGCATCCTGCGCGTTCGCGGGGAGCTGGAGGAGGTCAGGCGTTTGGGACGTGATCGAGGGCTCCGCGATGCTCTCCTGGCACGGATCGACGATCGACTCACCGGCGAGGATCCGGCGGTGCTGCGCTCGCTTCGCCAGGCCAAGCGGGGAGGCCGCAAGCACTACGTGCACCGCCGCGCTACGGGGGGCGGGAGAAGCAGCTGACCGACCCGATCCGGTTCGACGTTTGGCGGACCGACGAAGCGGAGTCCACCTATCACCAGCTTCGTGCCGACGTTCGCAGGAAGGTCGACCGGATCGAGGAGGACCTTGCGCGTCGGGGCTGCGAGGCAGCCGATTACCGACTCCAGGGCGAGGTCTTCGACGCCGTCTGCGCCATCCACGTCCGGGGCATCTCGGGCAACTGGCGCGTTCTCGTCTACTTCCCGAGCAAGCGGGAGGCCGCGGTGTTCTTCATCGGGCGACACGACGAGAAGCGTAGTCACGACGTCTACACGGATATGGCGGATCGGCTCGGACTGCCCCGAAGCGCCGGGACGCGTCGACGCAGACGTCCAGACTGCTGCACGGGTGAGGGGCTGCCGCCGCCGGCCGACGCACTGCTCGACCGGTTCGGACTCCTCACCGAGCGCTACGGCTGAGAAGTGCGCGCCAGTTGCGCGCCAGTGCGCGCCCGAAACGTACCCTCTCCAGCGGTCTCCTGCGGATACCGAAAGGCCCGAAGCGATGTTGCTCCGGGCCCTGAATCAGCCTGCTAATCGACGGTTTCTGGCTCTGTCAGCGGAGGGGGTGGGATTCGAACCCACGATGGACCGAAATGGCCCATAACGGTTTTCGAGACCGCCGCATTCAACCACTCTGCCACCCCTCCGGAGATGGCCTGGAAAGCGGCCCCGACAAGGCTAGCGTGGGTCGCTGAGGGGTCGCGCCTATCCGCTCGTCACGTAGCGGAGGATCTCAACCACCTGCTCAGGTGTCTCGGCGGTCGCCATCGCGGCGCGGTCGACCTCCTTCAGCGCATGCGTGAGGTCGTCGTCGTGCAGACTGATGATCGGCTTGCCGAGCGCCGCGGCATAGCCGGCCTCGAAGGCCGCGTTCCACTGCCGGTACTTGTCGCCAAAGCGCACCACCACCACGTCGGCCTTGCGCAGCAGCGTCTGGGTGCGGACAGCGTTCACGCCCGCACCCTTGTGGTCCTTCCAGAAGCCGCTCTGCTCCGGCCCGAGGATGTCGACGCCGACGTCGTCGCTCGCCGAATGGTCGGTGACCGGCGCGAGCAGGCTCACGTCGAGGCCCGCGTCGCGGATCCCGTCCGCGATCCGCTCCCGCCAGTCGGAGTGGATCTCGCCCGACAGATATACGTTCCAGGTCGACTCGGCGACCATGCCGGCACCGGATCATAGGATCGCCGCGACGGCCGAGCCGACCCAGCTGCCGCTGGGAGCGCCCGGCGGAGCCCCGGCCCCTCGCCTGAGCGGCGGTTACCCTTGGGCGCCTCGGAGAGGTGTCCGAGTGGCTTAAGGAGCGCGACTGGAAATCGCGTGGGCGGCGTTAGCTGCCTCGTGGGTTCGAATCCCACCCTCTCCGCTGACGGCGCCGCCCGCGATCAGTAGAAGCCCTCCGCGGCCTCGGGCTTGAAGCGGTCGACGACCAGGAACTCGAACGGGATCACCAGGTACCACGAGGCGACGGCGAGCCCCGTGTGGAAGAAGGCGATCGGGATCGAGAGCAGGAAGAACAGAACCGGCGCGAGTGACGCGGCGGCCCCGTAGCGGAACACCTCCTCGGGCATCCCCTTTCTCATCAGCCCGCGGCGATGAGCGTGGCGAAACAGCACCACCTCCATCCCGCTGACCGCCGCCACCGCCACCGCATAGGTGGCGACCGAGAGCGGGTTCTCGAAGTAGTTGCCGAGCAGCGCCGTGGGAAAGGGCAGGAAGGCGATGAAGCCAAGGTAGACGAGGTTGAGCGAGATGAGGCCGTTGTCCATCGCGCTCAGCCGCGCGATGAACTCGTGGTGGGCGAGCCAGTAGCGCCCGATCACCGCGAAGCTGATGAAGAAGCTGACGAAGTTCGGAATCAGGTCGTTGAGCGCGGTGGCGAGGTCACCGACGCTGTCCCCGTCCGTCAGCTTGGGGACAACGATCCCCACCACCAGCAGGGTCATCGCGATCGCGAACAGCCCGTCGCTGAACGAGAGCACGCGTCCGAACTCCTCCTCCCCACGCTCGTACCGAACGCTGTGGCGCCAGTAGTGGGTGCCGCGCCTGCTCCGCTTGCGCTCGGCCATCGGCTGGAGGCTATCCGCCCGCTTCGTTGTGCTACCCTGCCGCGCTTCGTTCTACACTAAAACGATAGAGAAAGGTCAAAAGCGCAAAGATGGACTCTCTTCTCAGCAAGCTTCGCGTCCCCCGCAGGGTGGCGCTTCCACTCGGCGCGACCCTCGCGGCCGCTGGGCTTGCCGTCACGGTCGCCGCGTGCGGCGGCGACAGCGGCGGCTCGGGCGGGACCGTCAACCTGGTCGCCTACTCGACCCCGGAGGAGCTGTACACGGACAGCATCGAGCCGGCGTACGAGAAGACCTCCGACGGTGAGGGCGTCACGTTCGAGAACTCGTTCGGCGCCTCGGGCGACCAGGCGCGCGCCGTCGAGTCGGGCCTCCCGGCCGACGTCGTGCACCTCTCGCTGGAGCCCGACATGCAGACCCTCGTCGATGCCGGCCTCGTAGCGGAGGACTGGGACCAGAACGACTACAACGGCATCGTCCAGAACTCGGCCGTCACCTTCCTCGTCCGCGAGGGCAACCCGAACAACATCCAGGATTGGGACGACCTCGTCACCGGCGATGTCGAGGTGATAACGCCGAACCCGTTCTCGTCGGGAGGCGCGCAGTGGAACATCATGGCCGCGTACGGCGCCCAGCTCGCGCAAGGTAAGTCCGACGCCGAGGCGCTCGACTACGTCAAGCAGCTGCTCGAGAACGTGCCGGTTCAGGACAAGTCCGCGAGCGACGCCCTGGCCACGTTCACGGGCGGCAAGGGCGACGTGCTGCTCGCGTACGAGAACGAGGCGATCCGCGCCATCGACGCCGGCGAGGAGGTCGAGTACGTGACCCCTGACGACACGATCCTGATCGAGACGCCGCTCGCGGTCACCTCCGATGCGGAGGACCCCGAGGCGGCGCAGCCGTTCGTCGACTACCTGTACTCGGACGAGGGCCAGCAGCTCTACGCCGACGGCGGCTACCGCCCCGTGGTGGAGAGCGTGCTGAAGCAGAACCAGAAGGAGTTCCCCACCCGCCGGGGCTGTTCACGATCGAGGAGTTCGGCGGCTGGGCCAAGGTGAGGCCCGAGTTCTTCGATCCGGCGAACGGGTCGGTCGCGGCGATCGAGCGTGAGCTGGGGGTCGCCACCGAGTGAGCCCTCCCAGTGTGAGCCCTGCAGCCGTTGAGGCGGCGCCCCCGAGGCCGGCCTTCGTGCCGCGCCTCGGGGGCGCGGCGCTGTCCCGAGGCATCGTCACGGTCTACCTCAGTCTGATCGTGCTGATCCCGCTCGCCGCGGTGGTCGACAGCTCGGTTTCCGACGGCCTCGGCACGTTCATCGACCAGATCACCAGCCCGCAGGCGGTGGCGGCGCTGAAGCTCACCCTGCTGGCCTCGCTCGCCGTGGTGGCGATCAACGGCATCGCGGGAACGATCATCGCCTGGGTGCTGGTCCGCGACGAGTTCCCCGGCAAGCGGATCGTCAACTCGCTGATCGACCTCCCGTTCGCGCTCCCGACGATCGTCGCGGGGCTGACCCTGCTGGCGCTGTACGGCGACGACAGCCCGTTCGGGATCAACGCCGCCTTCACCGTCTTCGGCGTTGTGATGGCGCTGCTGTTCGTGACCCTGCCGTTCGTGATCCGCGCCGTGCAGCCGGTGCTGCTGGAGCTGGATCGCGAGATGGAGGAGGCGGCCGCCTCGCTCGGCGCCAGGCCGCTGACGATCTTCCGGCGCGTCATCCTGCCCAACCTGGCGCCGGCGATCCTGGCCGGCGTGGCGCTGGCGTTCGCGCGCTCGATCGGCGAGTTCGGATCGCTGGTCCTGATCTCGGGGAACATCCCGTTCAAGACCGAGGTCTCGTCCGTATTCATCTTCAATCAGATCCAGAGCGGCAACGAGACGGGCGCCGCCGCCGTGTCGGTGGTGCTGCTCGCCGTCGCATTGCTGGTCCTGGCGGCGATCGGGCTGCTGTCGCGAAGGAGCGTCAAGCATGCTCGCTAGGTAGGGCCTGCGGACATTCGCGCTCGGCTATCTCGGCGTGCTGCTGTTCATCCCGGTGGCGATGATCTTCTATCGCGTGTTCGCGGAGGGGATCGGCAACGCCTGGGCCTCGATCACCAGCCCGGAGGGCGTGCACGCCTTCTGGCTCACGATCGAGGTGGTCGCGATCGCCGTCCCGCTAAACACGGCGTTCGGGGTGCTGTGCGCGCTGGTCCTGGTCCGGCAGCGGTTCCGCGGCAGGGAGCTGCTCAACTCGGCTATCGACCTCCGTTCGCCGTCTCGCCGATCGTCATCGGGCTGTCGCTGATCCTGGTCTACGGCGTGAACGGCTGGTTCGGCGGCGCGCTCGCAAACGCAAGCTTCCAGATCATCTTCTCGACTCCGGGCATCGTGCTGGCGACGATCTTCGTTTCGCTGCCGTTCGTGTGCCGCGAGGTCGTCCCGGTGCTGCAGGAGATCGGCGACGAGCAGGAGCAGGCCGCGCACACGCTGGGCGCTTCGCCGTGGCAGACATTCTGGCGCGTGACCCTGCCCGCGATCCGCTGGGGCGTCGTGTACGGGGTCGTGCTGGCCACCGCGCGGGCGCTGGGCGAGTTCGGCGCCGTGAGCGTCGTCTCCGGGCAGATCTCCGGCAAGACGGAGACGCTGCCGCTGTTCGTGCAGAAGGAGTTCGAGACCTTCGACGTTGCCGGGGCGTACGCCGCGGCCGTGGTGCTGGCGGTCATCGCCCTCGCCACCCTGTTCGCGATGAGCCGCTTGAACCGAAAGGAGAAAGTCTGATGGGAATCACGGTTGAGGGAGCGACGAAGCACTTCGGCGAGTTCGTCGCGCTGGACGACGTCTCGATCGACGTGCCGGACGGGTCGCTGACCGCCCTGCTCGGGCCGAGCGGGAGCGGGAAGTCAACCCTGCTGCGGCTGATCGCAGGACTGGAGCAGCCCGACAAGGGCCGCGTGCTGCTGTCCGGCAAGGAGGTCGGCCACGTCTCCGTTCAGGAGCGCGGCGTGGGGTTCGTGTTCCAGCACTACGCGGCCTTCAAGCACATGACGGTGCGCGACAACGTCGCCTTCGCGCTGAAGATCCGAAAGGTGCCGCGCGACCTGATCAAGCAGCGGGTCAAGGAGCTGATGAAGCTCGTGCAGCTCCAGGGCATGGCGCACCGGTATCCGTCCCAGCTCTCCGGCGGCCAGCGCCAGCGCATGGCCCTCGCCCGGGCGCTCGCGGCGGAGCCCAAGGTGCTGCTGCTCGACGAGCCCTTCGGGGCGCTGGACGCGACCGTCCGAAAGGACCTGCGCCAGTGGCTTCGCCGCCTCCACGACGAGGTCCACGTGACGACCATCTTCGTCACCCACGACCAGGAGGAGGCGATGGACATCGCCGAGCAGATCGTGGTCATGAACCAGGGCCGGATCGAGCAGACGGGAAGCCCGCGCGATCTGTACGAGCATCCGAGCTCGGAGTTCGTGATGAGCTTCGTCGGCGAGGTGAACCGGGTCGGCGACGCGCTGGTCCGCCCGCACGACCTCGACATCGTGCTCCATCCCGACGACGGGTTCGAGGAGGCGATGATCGAGCGCGTCGTCCACCTCGGCTTCGAGGTCCGGGTCGAGCTGACGCTCGCCGACGGCGAGCACCTGTGGGCACAGGTGACCCGGGTGCAGTCCGAGGAGCTCGAGCTGGAGAAGGGGCATATCGTCTACGTGCGCCCGAGTCGAGCCAAGGTGTTCAGGGACGGCGAGCCGAGCACGGAGGAGCTGGCGGCGGCGTGAGCCTCGCGAGCGTGGTCGCCTTCGCGCTCCTCCTCCTGCTGATCGCGTGGCTGGCCATGATCCTCGTGGCCACCTGGCGCACCGTGGCAGAGGAGAGTCGCGAGGCCGGGATCGTCGCCCCGACGAAGCGGGCTAGTGCGGCTGCCAGGTCTCCGGATGCTCGGTCAGGGAGCGCACCGGCTCCGGAAGATCGCCGGCAACCAGATCGGCCAGCGTGACCGACTCGAGGATCTCCCGGATGTTGGCCCTCAGGGCCACCCACACCTGCTGCAGCGGCTCGGTACCTGCGCGGTAGTCCAGCTCCTCCGGCCGCTGTCCCCGCACGCTCGCCAGCGGGCCCTCGACCGCGCGGATGATCTCGGCCAGGGTGATGTCATCGGCGGGGCGATTCAGCCAGTAACCGCCCTCGGCGCCGCGCTGGCTCTGGACCAGTCCCGCGTGCTTCAGCTCGCCGAGGATGTTTTCGAGGAAGCGGAGTGAGACGTCCTGCGCGTCGGAGATCCGCTCGCCCTTGAGCGGGCCGTCCTCGGCCGCCCCCGCGAGCTCGATCGCGGCCCGGACCGCGTAGTCGGCTTTGGCCGAGATGCGCATGCCGCCCGTCATTCTCCCCCACGGCCAGGAGCGACCCCCCACGCGCCATACGCTTCGGGTCCATGACGAGCGGCCCGCCGCAGTCCGATCCCAACGACCCCGGCCTGCTCAGCGCGACGGAGACCGGCCTGCTCACCGACCAGTACGAGCTGGCGATGGCGGCCAGCTACCTGCGGCGGGACATGAACCAGCCCGCGATCTTCGAGCTCTTCGCGCGCAAGCTCCCGCCCCACCGCCAGTGGCTGCTGGCCGCCGGGCTGGGCCCGACGCTGCGGGTGGTGCGCGAGCTGCGTTTCGGCGAGCGCGAGCTCGCCTACCTCGGCTCGATCGGATTCGACGTCGAGTTTCTCGACTACCTCTCGGAGTTCAGCTTCTCCGGCGACGTCCACGCGATCCCGGAGGGGACCGCGTGCTTCGCCAACGAGCCGCTGCTGCGGGTGACGGGGCCGAGGATCGAGGCCCAGCTGCTCGAGACCCTGCTGCTCAACCAGATCAACTTCCAGACCATGATCGCGACCAAGGCCGCCCGTGTCGTGCTGGCCGCCGGCGGCGGCGAGCCGGGGGCCGGGGACAGCGTCATCGACTTCTCGCCCCGGCGCGATCACGGCATCGACGCGGCGATGAAAGTGGCGCGCTCCGCCGCGGTCGCGGGGTGCGGCGGGACGTCGAACATGGCGGCCGCGATGCGCTACGGCCTCCGCCCCGTGGGCACGATGGCCCACTCCTACGTAATGTCGTTCGGGAGTGAGCAGGACGCCTTCCGCGCGTACATGCAGGACTTCCCCAACAACGCCCTGATGCTCGTCGACACCTACGACTCGCTGGAGGGCGTTCGCAACGCGATCGCGGCCTCGCGTGAGACCGGGGTCGAGCTTCGGGGCGTTCGACTCGACTCCGGCGATCTGCTCGCACTCTCCCGGGAGGCGAGGCGAATCCTCGACGACGCGGACCTCGGCGAGGCCCGCATCGTCGCCTCGGGCGACCTGCAGGAGCACCGGATCGGTGAGCTGGTCGCCGCCGGCGCGCCGATCGACCAGTGGGGCGTGGGGACCGAGCTCGGCACCAGCCGCGACTCTCCGGTCCTGAACGGCGTCTACAAGCTGGTCGCCGACCGCGCCGGCGGCGAGTGGCGCGGGGTGTGGAAGCGCTCCCCCGACAAGGCCACCCATCCCGGCCCGAAGCAGGTGTACCGCGCCTACGAGGACGGGATCATGGCTCGAGACCTGATCGCCGCCGAGCACGAGGAGGCCGGCGGCGAACCACTGCTCGTCGAGGCCATGCGCGGCGGCGAGATCGTCGGCGAGGAGTCGCTCGCCGAGATTCGCGAGCGCTCCTCCTCACAGCTCTCCGCGCTGCCCGAGGCGCTGCGGCCCCCCGACGACGACGCCGAGCCCTACCCGGTCACCTACTCCGAGCGACTCGCGGCCACCGTAGAGGAATAGCAAACCCCGCGATGGCGGAGGCGAAGCCGAGCACATCGCGGGAATGATTCCTAGCGGCGGGCCTGAAAGAAGGACTCGAGCAGCGCCGCGGACTCCTCGGCCAGCAGCCCGGCCTCGACCCGGGGCCGGTGGTTGAGCCGCGGCTCGCCGAGTACGTCCATCACGCTGCCCGCCGCGCCCGCCTTGGGGTCGGAGGCGCCGTACACGACCCGCGGCACGCGGGCGAGGACGATCGCGCCCGCGCACATGACGCACGGCTCGAGGGTGACGTAGAGGACCGAGTTCGGGATCCGCCAGCCCCCCAGGCTCTGCGATGCCTCGCGCAATGCGAGCTGCTCCGCGTGCGCCGTCGGGTCTCCGCGAAGCTCGCGCTCGTTCCCGGCCGCCCCGACCACCTCGCCGTCGCGGACCACGACCGCGCCGATCGGCACGTCGTCGTGCTCCGCGGCCCGCTCCGCCTCGCGAAGGGCGAGCCGCATGAAGTGCTCGTCGCGGCCGAAGAAGCGATTCGCGCCCACGCGCGCGGCAACTTAGCGCCTCGCCTAGTGTTTAGTGCTTACGGTCGGCTCGAATCAGCGCAAGGGCAAGGGCAAGGGGCACCACCGGACCGCCTCACGGCCGCGCAGGGCCACTCCGAGATACCAATGACAGGACCATGGCGACTACCGCTAATCGGCGCGGCGATGACGATCGGCGCGGCGCTGGCGCTTGGGCCATTCTCGCCCGGGCCGACCGAGGCCGCCGCCTCGACCGCCGCGGGGCCCCCTGCGGCCCCGGCCGGTGGGCGAGCCTTCGTGCCCGGGGAGCTGCTGGTGCGCTTCCGCGGAGCAGCACCCGAGCGCGAGTACGAGCTTCCGGCGAGGGTCGGCGTTCGCTCGGCGGCCCGCGCGCTGGATCGGAACCCGCGCATCAGGTGGGCGGTCCCCAACTACATCGCACGCGCGTCGGGCGCGGGATGGATCCCTAACGACCCCGGGGAGAAGCCGTCACCGCCCGGCGGGTGGCAGGACCTGCAGTGGAACTTCCTCCCCTGCGGGAGCACGTGCGGCGAGGACGCCGGGGGGGCCCTCGAGTCGTT
>Ga0184637_10000406_pt1 | contig 32258 bp, 23 predicted proteins | sample PLM3_127_b2_FD_133143 | JGI IMG/M metagenome (GOLD analysis project Ga0184637, IMG submission 133143) | Groundwater sediment microbial communities from an aquifer in East River, Colorado, USA - PLM3_127_b2 | ecosystem: Environmental > Terrestrial > Soil > Riparian zone | place: USA: East River... | reverse complement strand
GAGACGATGGTGATGAACGGCATGACCATCGTGGACCATCAGGGCGTGCCGCGCCCCCGGCTCGCGGAGGACGTTCCCACCACCGAGAACGGGCTCTGGAAGCTCCTGCCGGACGGGAAGATGGAGGTCACCTGGCGGATCAGGCGCAACGCCGAGTGGCACGATGGCACGCCCTTCACCGCCGACGACATCCTCTTCACGCAACGCCTTACCCAGGACCGCGAGCTCGCCGCCTTCCGCCACAAGGCTTCGACCCACGACCCGATCGAGCGCATCGAGGCGACTGACCCGTGGACGGTCACCGCTCGCTGGTCGAAGCCGTACATCTACGCCAACCTGGCGTTCGGCTACGACTCCGCGCGCCCGCTCTATCCAGTTCCGAAGCACGTCTTCGAGCGGCCGTACCTCGAGTCCAAGGCGAGCTTCTACGAGCTGCCACAGTGGTCCTCGGAGTACGTCGGCGTTGGGCCCTTCAAGGTGAAGGAGTTCGTCGAGGGCAGCCATCTCGTCCTCTCGGCCAACGACCGTTACATGCTCGGGCGGCCCAGGCTCGACGAGATCGAGGTTCGGTTCATCACCGATCCCGCCGCGATGGTGGCCAGCTTTCTGGCCGAGGCCGTGAATGTGAACCTGGGCGTGTCGCTCTCGATGGAGCAGGCGCGGGACGTCCTCGCACGGTTGCCCGGCGCGAAGATGGACGTGGCGCCGACCGGTGTGCTCACGGCATACCCGCAGTTCATCAACCCGGATCCGCCAATTCTGAGCAACCTCCAGTTTCGCCGGGCGCTGCTGCACGCTGTCGATCGCCAGGAGATGGTGGACACCCTGATGTTCGGGCTGTCGTCCGTGGGCCACGCCTTCATTCACCCCGGTGAGGCGGACTACAAAGACATCGAGTCGAGCATCGTCAAGTACGACTTCGATCCGCGTCGGGCGGCGCAGCTCTTCGAGCAGGCAGGCCTCACCAGGGGGGCCGACGGCACGTTCCGAGACCCATCCGGCCAGACTCCGACGCTGGAGATCAGGACGGACCGCGCGGGTGGGGACCTCCGCCAGAAGTCGGCGTTGGCGCTGGCGGACTACTGGAAGCGCGCGGGCGTTGGGGCGACGGCCACGATCATTCCACCGCAGCGGGACGGGGACCAGGAGTACCTCGCCACCTACCCGGGCCTCGAGATCACCCGGCGCGGCAACTACCGCTGGTCGCTGGACCGAGTCCTCACGAGCAAGGAAGCGTCGCTACCGGAGAACCGCTTCTCCGGTGGCAACCGCGGCCGATACCAGAACCCTGAGCTCGACGAGCAGGTGGCCCGCCACGACCTGAGCCTCGATTATCGCGACCGCACGCGAGCCCTCGGCGAGGTTGTCCGCATCACCACGGAGAACGTGGTGCTGATGGGCCTGATGTACGACCTGGACCCCACCGTCTACTCCCAGGGCCTCCAGCAGGTGTTCGGCAAGTACGAGCGCTCGACCCAGGCATGGAACGTGAACGATTGGGATCGAAGCTAGCGAAACTCCCACTCGTGGATGTTCCAGAAGTTCTGGGTCCCGGCGCTGCCGACCTCGGGGCCCTTCAAGCTCGAGACGAACGCAAATGTCGGGTAGTACCCGTTGTAGACCATGATCCCGGGTACCTCGTCGCTGACGAGCCTGGCCAGCCCGACCATGATCCTGACGCGCTCGCTACGGTCGAGCCCGGAGTTGTAGGCCGCCCACAGCCGGTCATACTCCGGATGGGACCACCCGCCGCGGTTCTGGCCCGCCCATCGCTTGTCCGGGGTGCCGATCTCGATGCTGGGGAACATGTCGGGTGAGGAGGTCCCGATGGTAGCTATCCCGGGGAACGTGTGGCGCGCCTGCAGATCGCGATCCAGCGCGGCCGGGAGCGTGGAGAGCTGGGCGTCGATGCCGGCTCGACGCCAGGCCTCGACGGCGATCGTGTTGGCCTTCGTGGTCAAAAGGTTCGCTGTCGTCAAATACGGAGGGGCGAACCGCTCGCCCGAACGGCCCGCGAAGAAGCCCTCTCGGTCTCGGGTCAGTCCGGCCTCCTGCAGCAATTGATCAGATCGTCGCGGATCGTACGGATACTTGGTAATCGCTCGATCCACTTCGGAGAAGTACGGCTCACTGCGCAGGACCCAGGTGTCGGGGACATCGCCGACACCCTCGTAGAGGCCCTCGACGATCGCTTCCTTGTCCATGGCATGCGCAAGCGCCCGTCGAACGCGAACGTCGAGAAGCTCGGGCGACTTGAGAAACTCCGGGCGGAACTGGAAGACGATCGACACGGGCGCCGTGCCCCCACCCATGTCCAGCGTTCCGTGCCCGGCGGCCTCCCACTGCCGCTTCAGGACGAGCGCATGCTCGAACCGCAGCGTGAAGCGAGTCGAGATGTCGATCGTCCCGCCGGCCACAATCGTGCTGAGGACGACGTTCTCGTCGGCGTAGATGCGCATGATCAGACGGCCGATCTTCGATCGTCCGAGCACGTGGCCGTCGAACGCCACACCCGTGAGCTGATAACCCGGCTCCCACGATTCCAGGCGGTAGGGGCCGGCCCCGACGTATTCCGCCGTCCAGTAAGGAAGATTCAGGAACCGATCCTTCGCGGCGGGGTCCCGCACGACCTCGGCGAAAGGCTCCGCGAGTATGTGGCGGGGTAGCGCCTCGAGGCTGCCGTCCCTGGCTTCGGTGAGGGAGCTCGCGTCTGGATACAGCGAGCCCCAGCGAATGACCAGCGTGCGCGCATCCGGAGCCAGGACTTCGTCCATCTTGTCCTGCGGGATGGGTGAAAAGACTCCCAGGTTCGGGTTCGTGTAGACCTTCCAGGCAAAGACGAAGTCTTCCGCGGTGAGGGGCTGGCCATCCTGCCACGTGAGGTTGGGGCGCAGCCGATGAGTCGTCTCCATGCGGCCATCGGGGAAGACCTGCCAGGTGGGGGTGTTCAGCTGCGGCAACGTCTCGGCCAGATACGGCTGGGGGTCGCCCTTCGCATCGATCAGCGCGAGGTACGCGTTGAATGGGACCTTCCATGCGAATCCCCCGCTCTGACTGGAGATCTTCGGCGCGAGGTCGGCCGGTTCGTAGCGGATCGCCATCCGCACAGCCCGATTGTCCTGGGCGGTGCCCGAGGGCGCGCTCGACTGCGAGTCCCCGACCCACGATGGCGCGCACGCGAACCCGAGAATGCCGATGGTCACCAGCAGGACGAGACGCCTCACCGCGTTACCTCCCAAAGCCTTTTCCGCGGGGATGCCCCCGGCAATGCGCTACCGCCGGCTGCAGTAGGGGTGGTGCAACATCAAGCAGGTCATTCCATTTTTGGCGAGCGCCTCCTCGAACTCCGCATGGATGGCGGGATCCTCCTCGTCGAAGCCGATCTGGTCCCCGCCCTCCTTGAGGCTGCTGTAGACGTACTGCTTTCCGCCCGGCTTCGGCTTGTCGCTGCCCCAACCGATGCGCATCCAATCCCAGGGCTCGGGGCCGGTGTTGAAGTGCGCGTGCCACCAACCTTCCGGCGGTACGAACACCGTCCCGGGTCCCCAATCGACGCGCTGCGGCGTCCCGCCCTCCGGCCAGAGGAGCGAGTAGCCATGGCCTTCCAGGGTGAGCACGTGGATGCCCGGGCCGTGCCGATGAGCCATGGTGTGAACGCCGGGCTGCGAGCCGAAGGCGACCCCACACCGGACCGTGCCGTTCACAAAGGCGATAGCCCCTCCACCCTGCGCGCGGAGGCCTTCGCTGTCCCCACCGCGACCTTCACCTGCCCCGCCGACCGAGCCGCGCAAGCCGTAGGCGCCCGCCCGGGCGCGTTCCTCGACCTCCTCCACGCTGGCCCGCCTGGCCGGCGCGAGCGCCCGCACGTCGGAGATGAAGTTGGTGGTCCACCAACGGTTCGTCTTCGTGTTCGTTTGCTTGAAGTAGCCGTCTTCGTTATTGAAGCGGTCCGTGAAAACGTGATTGTTGTTGAAGACGAAGTCCAGGCTCTGGAAAGTGTCGATCACCCTCGGGGCGGCCGTCATCGCGAAGTAGCGCGCCGGCTCGCTTCCCGAGAGGTTGTGGTACTGGTGCCAGGCGTTCGGCGGAATGGCGAACCAGCTGCCCTTGCCCCACTCGAAGGTCTGCTTCTTCTTCTCGTCGATCCAAACCGTCGTCGCGCCTTGCCCGCTCAGAATGAAGACCAGCTCGTCGTAAATGTGCTTGATCGGGACCGAAGACTCCTGGGCCCGGAGCTCGTAGACGTAGGAGTCGTTGAACCCGCCCGTGCCGTCGAGGTTGATGAAGACACCCGACCCGCCTCGCGCCTCCCAGGGAGTGAGCTCCACGTCGTAGACGTTCGGCACGTGGAATCCGCGAATTGTCGGGAGCCCCTGCGATTCCTTCCAGAGCTCGTACGGGGATTTCCACGCCTTGGCCGCTCGGTTGTAGCTGCGGATCTGCTCCTGCGCTTCCTCCCTGAGAGCCGTCTCCGTCATGTTCGCTCCTCTTTCTCTTCTCTTACCCGCTCACCTATCCGATCGACACGTGTTTTCAGGCCGCCCATTCCCACTGGTAGATGCTGCTGGTGGGGTGGCCTCCGCCACCGACGAGCCGGACCTTCGGTCCTTTCAAACGAGCGTCGTGCGCCCACACCCGCCCGTGGTAGTACATGAAAATCGTGGGAACGTCTGTGGTGATAATCCTCTCCAGCTGGATAACCAGCTGGATGCGCTCCGTCGGATCGAGAGCCGAATCAAAGGCGTTCGCCAGCCGATCGAACTCGGGGTTCGAATAAGCCGCGCGGTTACTTCCGTTCCAGCGGGTCGCGGCGCTGGCGATGTTGATGCTCTGGGCGTTCAAGAAGCCGGTGTCCTGGCCGCCGCTTCCCGCGACGATGCCCGGCAGGAGGGCCCGGTCCTCGGTGCTGGCCGACGTCGGAAGCACCCGCGAGAGCCCGTTGATTCCTGCCCGCTTCATCTGATCGGCGAGAATCGCGGTCTCCTGTTCGAACTGACTCGTCCCGCCGGTGTAATTCAGTGGCACGTCCATCGCCTCGCCTCGAGGGGTCAGGAACTGCCCACTCGAGTCCCGGGTGAACCCCGCTGCCTCGAGGAGCTGCTGCGTTCGCCTCGGGTCGTGTGGGTACTTCATCACTTCTCGGTCTACGAGAGGCTGGTACTCCTGGTTGGGACTCGTGAACGTGTCACTCAGCAGTCCATGGCCCGCCGTAACGGCATCGAATAGCGCTTTCTTGTCCCAGCTATGGACGATGGCGCGACGCACGCGAACGTCGAGCATCTCTGCCGGCTGCGCGCGCTCGGGCCGCATCTGGAACCATTGCTGGCGGGACGCCAGCAGCTCCCAGATGACCGCGCCTCGGCCGCTCGGCACCCAATCGCGTTCGAGGACGAGGCCCTCCTCGGCCCTGAACAGGTCGGCCCCGTAGTGAATCTCGCCCGCCAGCATATTGGCGAGCGACGTGTTCACGTCGCTGATTCCGCGAATGCTGACGCGGTCGATCTTCGGCCGGCCGAGAACATGGGCGTCGAAGGCCGAGGCCTCGATCGACACGCTGGGCGTATAGGAATCGACTTTGTAGGCGCCCGCCCCGACGTAGCTCACGTTCCAGAACGAGCTGTTCGGGAGAAACTTCTCCCCCTCGGAAGCACCTTCCTGGACGGCCGGCTCCAGGATATGGCGCGGCAGCGGCGGGAAGTTGTTCGCGTTGACGTTACCAAGCATGCCGGCTTCGACATAGCGCTGCTTCCAGCGAACGAGGACCGTGCGGGCGTCCGGCGCCTCGACGCCGGCCATGTAACGGATCGGGATCGAGTTGGCGACGCCATATTGGGGATTCGCGTACACCTGCCACGAGAACGTGAAGTCCTCCGCGGTCAGCGGCTGGCCATCGTGCCAGACGGCGTTCGGCCTGAGCCGATACGTCGTCTCCATCGTGCCATCGGGAAAGATCCTCCAGGTGTCCGTGTTGAGCTGCGGCAGGCTCTCCGCGAGATAGGGCGAGGGCCGACCCCGTTCGTCCGCGAGGACCAGAGTGGCGTTGAAGATGTTCTGTGGGATGTTTTCGGAGGTGCCGCTCGTCGATCCGAGGCCTCCAGCTATGCCCTTCCCGGCGAAGTCCACCGGGAGCCGATCCGCGGCCATGATCAACGTACGCTGCGGCATCTGGGGGGGTGTCTGTGCGGATCCGCCTCCTCCCGCGCCATCCGGGCGCCCACAGGCCGACAGCATCAGCGAACCCACGAGCAAGCATGTGACCAATCGAACGTTCAACACCTTGGCACCCCCTTCAGAGTCGGAACAGGCTCGCAGCGCTCCTCGGCCAGGCTCTCGGCGGCCTGATCAGACCTCGTTGTCGAGGCCGAAAAAGTCGACGGCGTTTCCGCCGAGCATAGCGTAGCGCTCGTCCTCTTGCACCCCCTCGAAGATCTCGTCGATCACCCGGCGGGAGTTCGGCCAGTCGCCGGCCGAGTGCGGGAAGTCGCTCCCCCAGATGGCGTTCTCGACGCCGTACTCGTGGCGAAAGCGCACTCCCGCTCGATCGCGCAGAAAACCCCAAACCGCGTGCTTGCGGATGTAGTCACTCGGGAGCCGAGGCAACGGCTCGAGCCCGAAGTAGGTCTCGGCCCAGTACCTGCTCCGCTCGTAGATGTCGTCGACTTGCTCCAGGCTGTACGGGAGCCACCCCACCATGGTCTCGGCGAAGTAGATGCGCAGGCGCGGGAACCGGTCGAGGACGCCCCCGTAGGCGAGCTGCATGATGTTGCGCAGCGAGTTGCCCTGGAAGCGAGTGAGTTGATCCACCGGATCGGCTCCGAACGCGGGTACGTCGCTCGGGGTCCGCTTGTAGCGAAACACCGGTCCGTCGCCTCCCATCCCCACGTGTATGGCGATCGGCATCGGCATGTCGACCGCCGCCTGCCAGAACTGGTCATCCTCCGGCGTCGGGAAGGTCTTCCCACTGGGGAACGCGGCGAGTGAGACGCCTCGCAATCCCATCCGCTTGCAGTACTCCATCTCAGCGATGGCGTCGTCTACACCCGTGACAGGAATGACGCCCATCGCCAGCAAGCGGTCGGGCGCGGCAGCGCAATACTCGTCGGCCAGCCACTCGTTGTACGCTCGAACGAGCACCTTGTAGCCTTCGTCCGGGAGCGCTCGCCACATACGGGGGGCGACGACCGATGTGAACATGACCTCGGCATCGACTCCATCGATGTCCTGTTCTTTAAGCCGCTGCTCCGATGAGCCGGCGCCCGGGCTCCCTTCGTAGCGGATGCCGTTGAGTCGGTGCTCCTGGTAGGGCTTGCCCGTCACGGCGAGGCCGAGCACGTACGGGGCACGATTCTCGATGACCCAGCCATCGCCTCCGCTCGGCAGCGTGACGAGCTTCGGCGCCCGGTCGCGCCAGATGCCGGGGACGCGAGGGGTCCACCGTTCTGGAGATATCTCGATGTGGGAGTCACCGGAGATCACGTTGTAACGCCGCCCCATCGGTCATTCCTCCACCAGACGCCGTTTGATAAATGCAGGATACGCGCCGATAATGCCGGCCATTGAAGAAGGAAGCAAGCAGCCGCGGAGGAGAACTTGCAGCTCAAATACGGGTTGGTCAGCGCCGACTCCCACATCGTCCTCGACAGGGACGCGTTCAAGCGGCACATGTCCGCGGTGAAGTGGGGCGACCTCATTCCTCACGTGCGTGAAACAGAAGGACGCAATGGACAGACGGTAGACCGCTGGTTCGTCCACGAGGAGCTGACCGGTGGAGTCGGCGGCGTCGTGAACTGCCCCGCGGTCATGCCCAACCGGGAGATCGAGAAGATCTATCCCGAGCGCTGGGAAGACGTCCCCGCGAAGGTTTGGGACCCGCTGGAGCGGGTCGAGGCCCTCGACTCTGATGGCGTGGACGCCGAGGTGCTGTTTCCCAACGATCCCGGCCGGGGCCAGTTCTTCCGCTGGGGCGACTCGGAGTTCGAGCTCGCGTGCGTCCAGGCGCACAACGACGCCGAAACGGAGTGGCGGCAGGCGAGCGATCGGTTCGCGCCGCTGCTGATCCTCCCGTACCTGAGCCCGATCGAGACGATAGTCGCCGAGGTGGAGCGGGGGGCGAAGAACGGACATCGGGGTGTGAACCTGCTGGGCACGCCGAGCAACATCGGCCCCAACGTCAAACACATCAACGACCCATTCTGGAACCCACTCTGGGACATCTGCGAAGAGCTGGAGATGCCGCTCCACTACCACGAATCGGCGGGCGCAGGCGTGCATCCCATGCCGCGCTGGAGCGGTTTCTCGCTGAACGCGTTCCACACGGCCATGACCTCACCTACGGCGGCCACAGTGGCCCAGCTGATCCCCAACCTGATCTTCTCGGGGATCCTGGAACGGCACCCGCGGATGAAGTGGGTGTGCGCTGAGGCGGGCGTCGGCTGGATCAACTACGTTAGCGAGGGCTGCGACCACGAGTGGGAGCGCCGACGACTCTGGACGGAGGGCCTCACGACCCGGCCGAGCGACATCGTCCACCGACAGGTGTATGTGAACTTCTGGTACGAGCGGTCGGGCATCGAGCTGCGCGACACCGTTGGCGTCGACAACATCATGTGGGAGTCCGACTACCCCCACACTACCTCGACCTACCCGCATTCCTGGGAGTTCGTCGAGCGGACGCTGGCCGGCGTATCCGAGGAGGAGCGCAAGAAGCTGCTCTACGAGAACGCGATGCGCGTCTACCGGTTGTGATCGCTGATGGCTGATCGTTTCATCAGCACGGACGAACACGTCCAAGAGCCGCCCCACCTCTGGACGCGCCGGCTCTCGCAAGCGAAATGGGGCGACCGCATCCCTCACCTGGACCGCCAGGCGGATGGCACCGAGCGATGGATCGTCGACGGCAATCCGTTGGCCCTGGCCGGGGCGGCGTCGGCCGCGGCCCTCATGCCGGAGCGAACCCGCGAGCCCCAATGCTGGGAAGAGGTGCCGGCGATGGCCTACGTGCCTCGCGAGCGCCTGCGGGCGATGGATGCCGATGGGGTCGACTACGCAGTGCTCTACCCGACTGTGGCGGGTGTCGGCGGCGAGACCTTCGCCAGGATCACCGACCCGGAGCTGGAGCTCGCCTGCGTCCAGGCGTACAACGACTGGCTCATCGAGGAATGGGCCGGCGCCAGCGAGCGCTTCATCCCCCAGTGCATCGTCCCGCTCTTCCCGCCAGAGGCCGCCGCGGCGGAGGTCCGTCGCGCGGTGGCGCTCGGCCACAGAGGGGTGATCTACCCGGGTGTGCCGATGGAGCTGCGCGCCGTTCCGCACGTGAACGAGCCCGAGTACGACGTGCTGTGGGCGACCTGCCAGGAGCTAGGTGTACCGCTCTGCTTCCACGCCGGCGCCTCGACGACGACCCAGCTGGCGCCCCACGAGGGGTATTCTCCGGCGCTGGCCGGAGCCCTCGAGGGCTTGACGCGCCCCGCGAGCACCGCCGTCGTGCTGGTCAACCTCCTCCTCTCACGGATCCTGATGCGCTTCCCGGAGTTGAAGGTGGTGTTCGCGGAGAGCGGGCTCGGCTGGTGCGCCTATCTCCTGGAGTACACGGACCACCAGTTCGAGAACGACAAGGTGCGCAATGAAGATTTTCCCCTCAAACCCTCCGAGTTGTTCCGCCGCCAGTGCTACTTCACTGGCTGGTACGATCGGATAAGCCTCCGGATCAGGCACCACATCGGGATCGAGAACATCCTCTGGTGCACGAATTTCCCGCAGGCCACGTCCACCTGGCCGAGGAGCCGGGAGGTCATCGACGCCTGGGCCGAGAACGTCCCAGTCGGGGAGCGTCAGCAGATCTTGTGGGGCAACGCCGCGAAGCTCTATCGACTATAGGGGGTAAAACCGCCATGGCCATCAATGAGATCACCGACCTCGACAGTCTCAAGCAGTACGCCGCGGAGAAGAACCTGACGCTCCGAGTCGATCAGGGAACCTACGAGCCGCGCGTGCTCGCGCCGTACCACTGGAAGTGGGCGGACGTCGAGCCCGCGGTCGTCGGATCCGCGAAGTACGTCCGCCTCGCGACGGATTTCGATGATCTCGGGGGCGCCGTCCGTCGACTGACGGGCATCTCCAACCCGCGAAACTCGAAGGGCGCGAAGGTGCCCCTGACCCTCTTCGTGCAGTGCGTGCTGCCCGGGGAGCAGGCGCTGTCGCATCGACATAGCGCTGGCGCCACGCGCTTCGTGATCAGGGGATCGTCCAAAGCCTACACGCTGGTGGACGGCGAGCCCTTCCCGCTGGAAGATGGGGACTTCATCACGACGCCGCACCTGAACTTCCATGGGCACGCCAACGACTCAGAGGACTACGTGCTGTGGCTGGATGGGCTCGATAGTTCATTCGCCGGCCTCGGCGCCCGCTTCCATGAAGAGTGGCCCGAAGCCGTCGAGCCGGTGCAGTACGACCGCATCGACCAATCGGCCAGGGCGCTGGGCGGCCACCTGCGCCGCGCCTCGTACCAGGGCATCACCCATCCGGATGGTCCCCAGGTTCGCCATTCGGGTGCCGAGCACCCGCCAGGGTTCCGCTACAGCTGGAAGCAGACGACCGCGACCTTCGCCGCGATGAGGCAGAACGAGGATGAGCCGGACCCGTTCGACTGCTACACGCTGACGTACCGCCACCCGCTCACCGGCGGTCCGACCTTCCCCACGACGGCCAACGAGATCACCCTGCTGACGCCGGGCTTCAGGGGAGGGGACCATCGCCACAACTCCACCGTGATCTACTACGCGTTCGGCGGGAACGGCGCCCTGATCGTTGAGGGTGAGCGCTTCGAGTGGTCGAAGGGCGACTTCATCGAGCTGCCGCCCTGGACGACGCACCGCCACGAAAACCCGTCGGGCGAGGACGCGTTCCTCTATGGCTTCACCGACTGGCCGGCGCAGAAGGCGCTCGGCCAGTTCTACTTCGAGGAGCTCGCCTGATCAAGCTCTAGCCGATCAATCCGCCATCGGCGCGGGACTACAATGGGCGCACACCGCGCTCGGGGGCTGCTACGATGAGACAAGCCGTTCACCTCGGACTTTTGCTCGCGGTTGCCCTGTCGCTGGCTGCCTGCGCGGCGCCTGCCGCGCGTCTGGCGACCGACGCCTCGCCGCGGGGACCGGAACGGCCCGCGGCTCCCAAGCGTATCGTGGCCTCCATCATGGATGAGCCGCCGGTGCTCAGCTCGCAGCTCGGGCCGCCATCCGCGCGCGGCCTGGACGCGGTCGAGGAGCTCGTGCACGCGGGCATGGCGACGATCGACCGCCAGGGCATGCTTCGACCGCAGTTGGCGGAGGCGGCGCCCAGCATCGAGAACGGGCTGTGGCGGGTCCTCCCCGACGGTCGCATGGAGACCACGTGGAGGATCAAGCCGGACGCGCGCTGGCACGACGGCACGCCGGTAACGGCCGAGGATTTTCGATTCACCCTGCAGGTGGCTCAGGACCGCGAGATCGCCGTTTTCCGCGACGTGTCTCACGACGCTATCGACAACGTGACCGTTGTCGATCCGCGAACCGTGACCGTGGCGTGGAGCAAGCCCTACATCGCGGCGGATCGGCTCTTCACCAACCAGTCGACCATGCCACACCCTCGCCACCTGCTGGAGGCCTCCTTCTCGGCCGACAGGTCGGCGTATACCCAGCTTCCTTACTGGAGCGAGCAGTTCGTGGGCGCTGGCCCGTACCGGGTGCGGGACTGGGCGCTGGGCAGCCACCTGACGCTCGCCGCCTTCGACCAGTACGTGCTCGGCCGACCGCGGATCGACGAGATCGAGGTCCGCTTCATCCCCGATCCCAACGCGCTGGCGGCGACGGTGCTGGCCGGCGCGGTCGAGCTCACGTTGGGTCGCGGACTCGACGTGGAGCAGGCGGTCCGGATCAGAGACCAGTGGCGGGAAGGCAAGATGGACGTCTCGTCGCTGAACTGGCTCGTGCTCTGGCCCCAGCACATCAACGCCAACCCCGCCGTCGTCACCGAGCCGCAGTTTCGCCGCGCCCTGATGCACGCCACAGACCGCCAGCAACTCGTGGACAACCTGATGTCGGGAGTGACGTCGGTCGCCCACAGCTATATCAGCCCCGACGACCCTGACTACCGAGACGTGGAGAGCCGAATCGTCCGGTACGAATTCGATCCTCGGCGCGCAACGCCGATGATCGAAGCGCTCGGGTACACGCGGGGGGCGGACGGGGTGTTCCGCGACGCGGCAGGCCAGCGGCTCGGGCTGGAGATCAGGACCACGGCGGGCGACTTGCTCCGCGAGAAGGTGCTGCTGTCCGTCGCGGACGACTGGCAGCGCGTCGGCGTCGCGGCCGACCCCTTCATCGTTCCGCGTCAGCGTGCTTCCGACCAGGAGTATCGCGCCACGTTCCCTGCGTTCGAGCTGGTGCGGCAGCCGAACACGAACGCCGCGATCGCCACGCTCCACAGCCGGGCCTCGCGGCTGCCGGAGAACAACTACGTCGGCGTTGGCGGCACGAACTATGCGCGCTACATGAATCCCCAGTTCGACGCGCTCATCGACCGGTTCTTCGTGACGATCCCCAGGGCCGAGCGCGCCCGGGTGCTGGCCGACATCGTCGGCCACGTATCCGACCAGCTGAGCGCCATGGGCATGTTCTACGCCGCGAACCCAAGCATGATCGCGAACCGCATGATCAACGTCGCCGCGCGCACGCAGCACTCCACGGAGACGTGGAACGCCCACGAGTGGGACATCGCGAGCTGAGGTTTGCGACGCGCTTAGCGGATCGTTGGCGTTATGCCACTGAGCTCGGCGACCAGCCCGTCGATGAAGCCCTCGTCGTCGATCTGCTTCAGCCAGTGCAGGTCCCAAAGCGTCATCGGGTTCATGCCCGCGCCGCCGGGCCACTCGTTACAGCCGATCTCGTAGCTGTTCGCGATGCCGGGCGCCGTAGGGAAGGGCTTAAGCTGGAGCGGCGCCACGATGCAGTCGAACCAGCGCTCGAGCTCGGCGCGGTTCTGATCCAGGCTCATCAGCTTCGCGGACTCCTCCGAGACGATGTCCAGGGCCTCTACGCGCCGCAGCTTCATCAAAGCCACCCCGTGGACCGCGGCCCTGACATAGCGAAGCATGAGATCGTCGTGGGACCGAGCGTAATCGGTCGCGCAAGCATGGGCGTACTGGCCGACGATGTCGAAGGGTGGCGCGGGAAATAGCTTCAGACCGGCTTCGAGCGCGGGCGGCAGGTACAAACAAGAGACGAACGTCGCCGCGCACTCCCCGCTAGCCACTTTGGCCCATTGGCGCCAGCGGCCCACCTCGTCGTCGGAGACGGGAACGAGCTCCACGCTCCCCTCGAGTCCCATCTGGCGGAGACGAAGGGCGATGGCGAAGGGGCGGCCGTGGGTGCGTACGGCAATCTTCTTCCCCCGAAGGTCAGCGACGTCCTTGATGTCCGGGCGTACGACCAGCGGTCCGTCCGTCTCTCGGACGGGCGCGAGGAACATCGTCGCCTTTCGACCGTGCTGCGCCACCTCTTCGAACAGGTACTCCAGGTGCTCGCAGATCATGTCGCACGAGCCGTCGAAGATCGCCGCCTCGTACGCGTCGTTGTCGCGGATGCGCAGCACTTCGACGTCCAGGTCGTAGTGGCGCGCGGCCATCTCCTTGATGCAATAGATGACCGGCGTTCGGTCGGTATCCCGGTAGGCGAGTTGAACCGTGTCCATGATCGCTTAGACCCGATAACCGTTGCGCACTTTTCCCTCCACTCACATGACGGATAGTGATGGTACACGGAGGATGGCGCCGAAAGATTTAGAACGCGGCGGGCGGTTGTGCTGCGCGCGCTCGCGCCATACGATGCCGCCAGCTAGGGGGCGAGCCCCCTGGAGGGCACGGTGGAGGTTGACGATGCGGTGCCCCCGCTGCCAGTCCGAGAATCCCAACGACCACAGGTTTTGCGGCGAGTGCGGCGCTCGCCTCGAGCTCACATGTCCCGAGTGCTCCGCGGTAAACCCACCCACGAATAAGTTCTGCGGCCGGTGCGGCGCCCCATTGGCCGTGACGGCAGCAGCCGGAGCAGCTTCCGCCCGCAGCTCCTACACACCGGGTCATCTAGCTGAGCAAATCCTCACTTCACGCGCCGCGCTCGAAGGCGAGCGCAAGCAGGTCACGGTGCTCTTCGCCGACCTCAAAGGCTCCCTGGAGCTGCTAGCCGACAAGGATCCGGAAGAAGCGCGTGTCATCCTGGATCCGGTCCTCGATCGCATGATGGCGGCAGTCCACCGTTACGAGGGCACCGTCAACCAGGTTATGGGCGACGGCATCATGGCGCTATTCGGCGCGCCCATTGCTCACGAGGACCACGCAGTGCGCGCGTGCTACGCGGCCCTTCACCTGCAAGAGTCGGTGAAGGCGTACGCAGCCGAGGTCCGCCGCACCAGGGGAGTGCCGGTTCAGATCCGGGTGGGCTTGAATTCGGGGGAGGTGGTCGTTCGGTCTGTCGGGAGCGACCTGCGAATGGATTACACCGCCGTCGGTCAGACGACCCATCTCGCGGCGCGCATGGAGCAGCTTGCGACCCCGGGCTCGATCCTGCTCACTCCGGACGTCCTCCAACTGGTCGAGGGCTACGTGCAGGTCAGCCCGCTCGGCCCCGTGGCCGTCCAGGGGCTGGCGCAGCCTCTCGACGTGTACGAGCTGACGGGCGCCGCCCCGACCCGGTCACGGATGCAAGCGGCAGCGAGTCGGGGCCTCACTCTGTTCGTCGGGCGGGATACGGAGATGGAGAGCCTCCACCAGGCCCTGGAGCGGGCGCGTGCCGGCCGGGGCGAGGTCGTCGCGATCATGGGGGAGCCGGGTGTTGGCAAGAGTCGGCTCGTCTATGAGCTGGCCCATTCCCACCACGTTGACGGCTGGCTCGTGCTGGAGAGCGGCTCCGTTTCCTACGGTAAGGCCGCACCCTATCTCCCTATCATCGATCTGCTGAAGGCCTACTTCCAGGTCGAGGATCGTGAGACCGCGCAGCGGGTCCGCGAGAAGGTGACCGGCAAGGTGCTCACCCTCGACGAACACCTGAAGGACGCGATTCCGCCAATTCTCTCCTTGCTGGAGACGCTCCCCGACGACGACCCGTTTCGATCCCTGGAACCCGGGCAGCGCCGGGGGCGTATTTTGGAGGCGCTCAGGCAGCTTCTACTCAGGGAGAGCCAGCGCCAGCCGCTCCTCCTGATCTTCGAGGATCTCCATTGGGTCGACCCGGAGAGCGAAGCGGTCCTCGATGCCTTGGTTGAGGGTTTGCCCGCGAGCGCCGTTCTGCTCCTCGTCAATTACCGCCCCGAGTACCAGGATGGATGGGGGACAAAGACGTATTACTCGCGGCTGCGGCTGGATCCGCTCGCAGCGAGTGATTCCGATGGATTGCTAGACGCTCTCCTGGGCACGGAGCCCTCCCTCGCCGCGCTAAAGTCCATCCTAAAAGAGCGGACGGAGGGCAACCCCTTTTTCCTGGAAGAGGGCGTCCGGGCCCTTGTCGAGACCGGCGCGTTGCGCGGCCAGCGGGGCAATTATCAGATCGAGGGTGACCTCGGCACGGTTCAAGTTCCGGCCACCGTGCAGGCGTTACTGGCCGCCCGGATGGATCGGCTCCCCGCCAATGAGAAGCGGTTGCTCCAGAGCGCCGCGGTGATTGGCATGGAGATCACCCTCGACTTGCTGCAGGCCGCTGGAGACCTGTCGGAGGATGATCTGCGGCAGGGGCTGGCCCATCTCCTTCGAGCGGAGTTTCTGTACGAGACGCGTCTTTTCCCGGACTCCGAATACACGTTCAAGCACGCGCTCACCCGCGACGTGGCCTATGGGACCCTCCTCCGAGAACGGCGACGTACCCTGCACCGGCGTGTGGCGGAGATCATCGAGCAGCGGCACGCGGGCCATCTCGCGCAGTTCGCCGAGACGCTGGCCGGCCATTTCGAGCAGGGGGAGGTCTGGGGGAAGGCAGCGGACTATTGTCTCATGGCTGCGGAGCGGGGGAAGGAGCACTACAGCTACCCGAGCGCCGCGGCATTCTGCGAAAGAGTCGTGGACGCGACAAATAAGGTCGGGGGGCTCGATGAATTACGGGTCCAGGGCCTTGCGCTGCTGGGCGACGTGCGCAGCCTGATGGGGGACCTCGGACCCGCCAACGAGGCGTATGACGAAGCCTTGGAGGCGTCCACCGACCCCGGCGAGCAGCGACGCATCGCCAACAAGCTGCACCGGCCGCGCAGCATAACCCGCGACGGGGCGAAGATCGTTTACTACGAGCACGGCAGCGGCGCCGAGACGATCGTGCTGGTGCATCCAACGGCATACGGGCTGGAGAGCTTCCAGCCAGTCGCCGAGCAGCTATGCCAGGAGTTCCGGGTCATCGTCATCGACCCCAGAGGGACCGGAGCGTCGGATCCACTGCCGGGCCCCTACTCACCCAAGGATTTCATGGAAGACCTGCGAGCCGTGATCGAGAGCGTCACGGACGAGCCGGTGGTTGCGGTCGGCTATTCCGCGGGCGCACGCGTCGTGATACGGCTGGCAGCCACCTACCCCGAGCGCGTGAAGAGCCTCGTGCTGCTGGCGCCGGGGGCAGTGTTCGAGAGCGAGTTGTCGGCGAGCGGCCCACCGCTTACCCCGGAGGAAATCGCTGCCCGACTGTTGCGCACGGTCACCCGCGCGTACAGTGAGCCGGGAACCCAGGGCCTCGCGGAGCAGCACGTGAAGAGGCAGCTCCAGCTTCCACTCGAGACTATTCGGAACTTTTACACCCACGGTCCCGACCGGAACGTGTTGCCGCTCCTTCCCCACGTCAAGGCGCCGACGTTGGTGCTGAGGGGCACGGCGGACGTGATCGGTTCGTTGGAAGGGGCCCGCTACCTCGTGGAGCACATCGAGGGGGCGCAGTTTTACGCCTTCGAGGGCCGAGGGCACGCACTGATCTCCACGGCAACCACCGAATGCTGCGACGTCCTGCGCGCGTTCATTCGGACCGGATCGGTGCCGAATGCGGGCCGGCCCATGCTGATGGGAGAGAGATGATGGGGACTGCATTTCGGTCGGCTCACGCTCCGCGAAGGCGGGCGGCGTACTGGCTGGCGGACGGGCTCCTGCTGGCCGCCCTGGCCGTGGCGGGGTGTGGAATGGGCCAACCCAGAGCTGACCGCACAGACGCGGCCGCGGGCGGTCCGGCACCCACCGACTCGCGTCCTCTGGTGATCATCGTGCGGGTCGAGCCGGCGACCCTTTCCACCCGGCCCTTCCAGCAGCCGGGCACCGCGCTTCACGTGTCGCGGCGGCTCTTCAACGCGCTGCCCGCGCTCATCGACGACAAGGGCCAGCCGCGGCCGCAGCTCCTCGAGAGCCTGCCGCAGCTGAACACCGACACCTGGCGCGTCTCCCCCGACGGCAGGATGGAGACCACGTACCGCCTCAAGCCTGACCTGAAATGGCACGACGGGCAGCCGCTGACAGCCGACGACTTCGTCTTCTCGTGGCGCCTCTATGCTACTCCCGAGTTCGGGCACGCCAACCAGCCGCCACTGCATGCGATCGAGGACGTTTCCTCCTCGGATCCGCAGACGTTCGTGATTCGTTGGAACGCGCTGTACCCCGACGCCGATACCCTTTCCGCGCGCGACCGCGAGCTGCCTCCCATGCCCCGCCACATCCTCGGGCCCGCGCTGGACCAGCTGGCGACGATCGGAGCAGAGGCCGTCGCCAGTCACCCATTCTGGAGCCGCGACTACGTAGGGGCCGGCCCCTACCGTCTGGACCGCTGGGAGCCGGGGACGTTCATCGACGCGGTTCGGTTCGACGGCCACGTGCTGGGACCGGCGAAGATCGGCCGGATCATTCTCCGCTTTAGCGTCGATGGAAACGTGGTGATGGCGAACCTCCTCACGGGCGATGCGCACGTGGCGACGGACAACTCCGTCGGCCAGGTCTCAGAGGCCGTCGCGAAGGAGTGGGCTCCAACAAACGCCGGCTCTGTCATCCGATGGCCGAACGCCTGGCGCTCCACCGCGTTCCAGCATCGACCCGAGATCGTGAACCCCCGAGCGGTGCTCGATCCACGCGTGCGGAAAGCCATAGCCCACGCCATCGACAAACAGGCGGTGAGCGAGGCGGTCTATGGAGACGTGGCGATCTTCGCCGACACGATGATCTGGTCAGGTTCGGAGTGGGGCGGGGCCCTGGACTCCTCGATCGTCACGTACCCCTATGACCTGAGGCGCACCGAGGCGCTGATGAATCAGGCCGGCTTCAGCAAGGGGTCAGACGGCATATACGTCGGGCCCGACGGACGGTTCTCGGCGGAGTGGGCGACGACAGAGGGCCCAGACAACGTGCCTGAGGTGCTCATCAAGGCGGATGGGCTGCGCAGGGCGGGCTTCGACGTACGCGAGGATGTCGTGCCCGCGGCGCAGGCGCAGGACGCGCAGGTGCGGGCGACGTTTCCTGCCATGCAGACGAGCAACACCAACATGGGCGAGCCCGCGATGATCAACCTGGTGACCGAGCAGATTCCCAGCGCCAGCAACCGGTGGCGAGGCGGGAACCGCGGCGGCTGGTGGACCCCCGAGTACGACCGCCTCGTCAATGTGTTCAACCGCACGCTGGACCGAGGCGAGCGCCTGCAGCTCGTGCGCCAGCTACTGCGCGTCTACAGCGAAGAGCTGCCGTCTATCTCGCTCTTCTTCCGCGCCCAGCCCTTCGCCCACGTCGCGGCGCTGAAGGGCCCGGCCGTCGCGGCACCGGAGTCGAGCGTGCCATGGAATGTGCACGAGTGGGAGTTCAGGTAGGGCCAATGGCACCGAAGCCCGTCTTACCGAACGGGATTTGCCGCGGTTTGCCCACAGTGCGAGAAACCAACCTTTGATCGGTGAGACCGCTCGGCTCCGTTGACAAGATCATCGACACATCGTTAGAGTTGTGTTTTGATCCCGCCGCTTGACTCGGCGACGGGCAATCTACCGCCCGGCGTGCACGAGGCAACCTGGGAGGAGCTGGCGGCGCGGTACGGGTCCACGCCCCGCCGTTTGACGCTTCTGGCGGGATTAAAGACAGCAGTCGAAGCACTGCGGGTTGCTGGGTGCCAGCGCGCGTACATCGATGGGAGCTTCGTGACCGCAAAGGTGGAGCCAGCAGATTTCGACGGCTGCTGGGAAATCGAAGGCGTTGATCTGGATCGGCTCGACCCTGTGCTGAAGACGTTCGCCAACCGACGGGAAGCGCAGAAACGCGTCTTCGGAGGGGAGCTGTTCCCTGCGGACTCGGAGGCTGACGCGGCCGGCACGCACTTTCTCGACTTCTTTCAAGTGGACCGAGATAGCCTCCAGCCGAAAGGGATCATCACCATGACCCTCGGAGCATTGCCGTGATAACCAACGAGCGCCAGTACCGCATCTCGAAGGCTGAGGCCGACAAGTTCGCCGATGCCCTCGCTCAACTGAATGCGGTGGAGGGCCATCGGTCAGCCGAGATGCGTCGGATCATGCGCGAGGCAATGGAGAGCCAGTTGGAGGAGCTTCGGGAGCAGTTGGCGGAGTACGACGCGCTCCGCAGCGGACGAGTCGCAGTCCTGGAGTTGGAGGGTCTTCAGGAGCTCCCTTCAGCGCTAATTCGCGCACGGATCGCTTCTGGCCTCACCCAGAAGCAACTGGCCGAACGCCTGGGCCTGAAGGAACAGCAGGTCCAACGCTACGAAGCGACTCGGTATGGCGGCGTGAGTCTCGAGCGCGTCCAGCAAGTCGCCGACGCCTTGGGCGTCAAAATATACGAGCGCCTCACGATGCCGACGGCAACGTGAGATTTGCTGCGGCAATCTCGTCTGGCGGGACCTGACTGGCCCTCTTGCTTAGTCCAGTTCGAAAGCTCAGCTAGAACTTGTCCATCTGGTACTCGAGACCCAGCTGCGCCAGCTCCTGCTGGAAGCGGCGCGAAATCTCGGGGTCCTCGTCGGCGTAGGTAACCAGCGAGCCGCCGTCCTTGATGCTGACCAGGGTGCCCTCGCCGGAGAGGGCCTCGTGAAACGTAACCTTGTGGCGGTGGCTGCCCAGGCGTAGCGCGAGCTGGCGCACCGTCTGGTCGCCGGTGTTGAAGTGTTGGTGGAACCAACCGCTGGGCGGGCTGTAGAGGCTCCCGTCGCGCCAGTCGACCCGCACGATCTTGTCCTCGTGGCCGCTGGCGTACGGGTGGGGGCCGACATCCTGAGGCCACATCATGGTGTACCCTGTCCCGCCGCCGATGTTGATGAAGATGGCGCCGCCTCCGTGGTAGTGCGCCTGGTGGTAGCAGCCGCTGGGGAACTCGGAGACGTGCCCCGCCAGCACGTTGCCACTCATCTGGTAGTGGGTGCTGCGCCCGCCCTTCTTCTTCTGGCTGTCCGGGTTCAGGAACGCTGCCCGCGCGTTGGGGATGAGGTTCGTCTCCCACAGCCACTTGCGGTCCGGCTCGAAGAAGATCCGCTCCTTCACCTCGAAGAAGTCCGATTGGGTGCTGAACCGATCGGTGAACGCGTAGTCGCAGTTGTAGACGAAGTCCGGGTTATGGAAGATGTCCAGCACCATGGGAGCGATGGTCGCTGCGATGAAGCGGACCGGCTCGCTGCCAGAGAGATTGAACAGCTGGTGCCAGGCGTTCATGGGCGGCGAGAACATCGCCCCGGCCTCCCACTCGAACGTGACCGACCGGCCGTCGCTATTGGCTCGCTCCCCCGTCCAAACTTTCGTCGAGCCCCGTCCAGCGACGACGTAGATGGTCTCATCGAACAGATGCTTCTCGGGCTCGAGCTTGCCACCGGGCGGAATCTCGGCGACGTAGAGGCCCGTCACCCCCTCCATCCCCGCAAGCTCGACGTAGGCCCCGAGCCCGCCCAGGCGCGGCCAGGGGCCGAGCTCGAGCGACATGACGTCGGAAACGCCGTGCGTACGGATGATGGGGATCTCTTCGCTCTCGATCCACGTCTCCCAGCCCGAGACGCCGCGCGCCCGATCCTGCATCAGTCGTCCCTCCCCGTATAACACCGCTCACCCTGAGCCTGTCGAAGGGCGAGCCCGTTTGCAGAACCTCCGCTCCTGGTTCGACAAGCTCACCACGAGCGGTACTTGTCCTTAGGCCGGAACGGACGGCCTTCGGCTATAGACCTTCACGCCCTGGGGGCCGTTGGTGCTGCCCCCCACGCTGCGGTAGAACTCGTAGTTGGTGTCGATCACCACGTTGGCGTCACGGACGACGCCAACCGGGTCGTAGCCCGGCTGCTCCTGGACGCGGTCCATCTCCCGCAGGATCATGCGTTCGAACATAGCGACCCCGTGATCGCCAGTCGCCGGATGCCAGTCGTGTCGCGGCGAGATGAGACCCTGCGACTCGATGGCCATGAGGTCCTGGTAGCGGAGTTTATCCATGCGATAGTGGACGTCGGGGTACGCGCCGATCCCGCTCTTCCCCTCATCGGGCGGCATGACGTAGTAGTCGACGGCCTCCTGCTTCTCCCGCACGTGGCCGTTGCGCTCCCGTTCCACGAAGACGACGAACTTGCGCGTATGCGTATCGTCCACTGGCGCCTTGATGGACAGCTCGGTGATGCGGCGCAGCATGTTGGGGAACACGAGCGGGTCATCCTCCACGTAGCCGTCCGCGGTGACCATCTTGCGTCGGATGCCGAAGGGCACCTCCTCGTAGTCGAGGGACACGAGCTCGTCGGTGACGCCCCGCGTGCTGTTGCGAATGGCGCCGTTACGGGTCGTGGTCTCCTGGTGCAGGATGCCGATGTGCGTGCCGTCCATGTTGTTCTCGACGACCTGCACCCAGTTCGCGTCGAAGGACATCTCCATGATGGCCTCGACCGGGTAGTTCGCCACGTCGAGGACGCGGATCGGCGGCACGGGCGTCGGCCCGAGATAGGCCCAGTAGAGGCCGAGGATCTTCTCGACCGGATAGGCCCGGTGCCGAACGGTCAGGTGGAACAGGCTATCGGCCGGCTCCGCCGGGGTCTCGAGGCAGTTGCCTGCGGTGTCGTACAGCCAGCCGTGGTAGGCGCAGGCGATTCCCCGCTCCTCCACGCGCCCATACAGCAGGGAGGCGCCGCGGTGGGAGCAGTGGTCGGCGAGTAACCCGACGCGGCCCGCCTTATCGCGGAAGAGCACGAGGTCCTCGCCGAGCAGGCGCACGTGCGCCGTCGGGGCGTCGTCCGTGAGCTCGTGGAGGCCCGCGATCGGATGCCAGTAGCGGCGGAGGAGCTCGCCCCCGGGCGTGCCCGCCCCCACCTGGATGAGCTTTCGGTTCTCCTCTTCGGTCAAGAACACGGCGGCCTCCTGCGTGCGCGGTTCACTGTTAGCGAAGAATGTACGTTCGCCGTGCTCCCGGCGCAACTTCTGGTTTAATCACCGGCCTCAGTTACGGGCATGGGAGGAACGCATGGTAGAGCGCGTCGGCTTCGTCGGACTCGGGACCATGGGCCTGCGGATGGCGAAGAACATCGCCCACGCCGGGTTCGACCTCACGGTCTACGATCGCCTGGAGGAGCCGCTCGCCGAGATGAAGGAGCTCGGGGCGCGCGTCGCCGGCTCCATCTGCGAGCTGGCGGAGCAGTCGGATGTGATCGAGATCGCCGTCTCGCCGACGAATGAAGTGGAGAACGTGATCCTGGGCCCGGAGGGCATCCTCGCCTCCGCCCGGGCTGGGACTGTTATCGACAGCCACAGCACGATCCTGCCTGTCGACATCCAGCGGATCGCCGCCGAGGCCAAGCGCCGAGGGGTCCACCTGCTGGACGCGCAGATGAGTGGCGGCTATCGCGGTGTGGAGAAGCGTACGCTGTGCTTCATGGTCGGCGGGGACGCGGCCATCCTCGAGCGGTGCCGACCGATCCTGAACGCCTCCGGGAGCGAGGTCTACCATCTCGGCGGCATCGGCGCCGGCGCCGCGACCAAGATCGCCCAGAACACGATCCTCGCGGGCACGCTGGTCGCCACGGCCGAGGGCTTCGCCCTCGCCAAAGGGTCGGGAATCGACCTGGAGGTCTTCCAGGACGTCATCCACGCGAGCGCGGCCCAGAGCCACGTGGCCGACGACTGGATGCAGACGTGGGGCATACGCGTGCAGCCCGATGCCTACAAGTGGATCCTGGAGTCGGCCTTGAGCATGGGCGAGGAGCTGGACCTGCCGCTGCCGGCGTCGGCCCTCACCAAGGAGCTGATCCCCAAAATCCTGGGGCCTCGTCCGAGTTCCTGAGACCGAATGGCAACTGGCCGGCCTTTTATGTAGAATGCGGCTCATCTAGATCGGGGCTCGCCAGAAAACTGAATACGCGTCGCGGGGTGTCAGGGAAAGCCCGGTGAGAATCCGGCGCTGTGCCGCAACGGTAATTGGCCGCGTGCCAACAAGCCCGAACACCTGCCTCCGCGCCGAGCCGTAGTCCTTCGTCTCAAGGGATCAAGGCCAGCGCCATCCTCGCGGATCGCGTTAACCCCCCGTCGCAGGACGGGGGTTTTTGTTGTTCACGAGGGTGCGGTGGCGTGCAACGGGAGGAAAGGGTGTCCGACATCAGTGCGAGGCTGGTTTCCCTGAGCGTACTCCTCAGTCTGGCCGCGGGCTGCGCTAGCGGGCCTACCGACGGCCGGACGCGGGCGGGCTCGGCGGAGGTAGCCCACTCGCAGCCCAGGGTGCTAACCATCGCGATTGCTCGGGAGCCCACCATGCTGAATCCCGACCTGACGACGGGGCTCGTAGGCGGGGGCGGGGTCGCCAACCTGTACATGACGGTGAACGAAGCGCTCGTCGTGCAGGACGACCGATACGACTGGGTGCCACAGCTGGCATCGGAGCAGATCTCCGTCGAACGCGGCACGTGGCGCATCAACGCTGACGGCACGATGCGGACGATCTGGCGCCTTCGACCGGATGTTCGCTGGCACGATGGCGCCCCATTTACTTCAGAGGATCTGGTCTTTTCATTCAATGTTTACCGGGACCCGGCGGTCCCGAATCGGGGCCGGCAGGCGCTCGAGCTCACGCTGTCGGCCAGCGCGACGGATCCCGCGACATTTGTTATTGATTGGGCCTCGCCCTACGCCTACGCTGACCGGGCCGAGGGTCTCATTCCGCTGCCGAAGCACCTGCTCGGGGAGATTTACGGAGCCGATCCATCCGCCCTCCTGGACAGCCGCGCTCTCACCTCGCAGTTCGTCGGACTTGGCCCGTACCGCCTGCTCGCGTGGGCGCCGGGTTCCCACCTGGAGCTGGGCCGGTTCGACGACTACTACCGAGGCCGACCGCCGTTCGACTCCGTCATGGTGCGGGTCATCGCCGACCAGAGCGCCATGATCGCGGCCCTGCTCGCGGGAACGATCGACGTGATCCCCGGGAACGTCCTCGGCGTGGAGGCCGCGCTTGGCCTCCGTGACCAATGGGCAGCGGCAGGAAATCGGGTGGAGTTCGCCACCACTCCATCGTTTCGCCAGCTGGACGTTCAGCACGATCGTGAGCTCGCCCGTCCGCTGAACGGCGTGACCAATCGGCAGGTGCGCCAAGCGCTCTATCACGCGATCGATCGAGCCGCAATAGTCGACGCGTTTGCCGGTGGCCTGGCGCCGACGGCCGACGGCTTGATCCCTCCAACACACGCACTTCGGAGGCAGGTTGAAAGCAGCATCCCCCAGTTTCCGTACGATCCTAGTCAGGCCCGGCGCCTGCTGGCGGAGGCTGGCTGGGTCCCCGGGACCGACGGCGTCCTCACGCAGCAGCGCACCGGAGAGCGTTTCGAGCTGGACCTGCGGGTAAATCCGGGGGCTGAGGGCCAGCAGGTCCACAGCATTGTGGGGCAGGACTGGCGGGCTGTTGGCGTGGCCGTCCAGCTCACGGTCCTGTCGCCAGCGCTCGCCAGCGACCGCGAGCACCGCGCAAAGATGCCAGGCGCCATCGTCTTCAACCACCCCGCCGATCGTTACTACGTGCGCGGCGACCTTCACTCGCGGAACATCCCGTCCGCCGAGGACAGGTGGGCCGGCGGGAACCGCGCCCATTACCGAAGCGCAACGGTGGACGCGCTGATCGACCAGCTGGCGGTGCGGATAACCCCGGAAGAGCGCATTCAGCTGCTTCGTGATCTCTCACGCGAGGTTATGGAGGACGTGGCGCTCATGCCGCTGCACTGGGTGGTGGAACCGATCGCCGCGCGCGGGGGCATCAAGGGGATCCGCGGAAGCCTGACCTGGAACGTCTTTGAATGGAATGAGGAATAGGACAGGCGCTCGCCTGGATTGACCACGACCGCACTTCGTCCTATGCTGCACACGATGACGCGAAAGGAGTAAGCGCATGCGCCTTCAGGACATGCCTACCCAGTCGGACGAGACGCTCGGCTATGGCGGCCACAGCAGCCATCCCGAAGACATGGCCACGGCGGTGCTCCAGCGCTTCAGCCACCTCGTGATCGGCGTCACCGATCTCGAGCGCAGTGAAGCCTGGTACCGTGACGTGCTGGGGCTCGACCTGCTCGGACGCGATCTCGTGAGCGAAAAGCGTCCGCACGCGGTGCTGCAGATGAACACCGGCCAGTTCATCATCCTGGTGCAAAACGACGAGCTGCGGATGGCCGAGGGGCGATCCGGCGTGCACCACGGGTTCATGCTGACGCCGAACCAGTATCGCCGGGTCTACGAGCGCATGGTCGAGATGGGCCTACCCGTAGGCGACGACCGCGAGGCGTTCCGGGCGGGCGGGCAGTACAGCGTCGACATCGAGGATCCTGACGGCCATCGGTACCAGATCCAGTGTTACGGGCCGGAGGGCAAGCAGCTTATGCCCGGCGCCGGGGTGGTGGACTGCGGGCCGGCGGCGAAGTACCGCGTCGGCGACGTCAGGCCCTTTAAGGCAGGTAACTTCCACCTCGTTCGCCAGCGGGAGGGGTTCCTCGCCGTCAGCCGCTGGTGCAGCCACTTCAACGGGCTCGTCGTGTACCAGAAGGCCCACTGGCATTTCTTCTGTCCATTCCACCACGCGACGTACGACCGCCGCGGCATCCCCGCGCCCTTCGCCGAGAACATGGCCCAGGGGCCGCTGCGCCTTCACCCGATCACTTTCAGCCCCGAAGGGAACGTCCTGGTGGACACCGACCAGGTCATCAACCGCACTGGCTATGACCCCGAGCAGGCGACCCAGCCGCCACAATCCGCGGCGCCCTCCCGGAAGAGGGCCGCGGTGGCGACGGCCTAGACGAGACATCGAAGCCCAGCGACCCGCCGTTCTGAGCCGCGAGGCCGATAGGCCGAGGGCTTAGAAGGGCGATCTGAACAAAAAGGAGGCACACGCAATGGCAGACATCGAAAGCATCAGCCACAGCGGCATGGTCGCGCCGGATACGCGCGGCGTGCACGAGTTCTACGAGGAAGTGCTCGGCGCCAAGCGGGGCGAGATGGTGAGCCGCTGCTACGAGGGAACGCGTGGCGGAAACGCCCATCCGTGCGGAATCGTCGGCGACTACCTCTTCGTGACCTTCCCGCGGCGGCGGGACCTGCCCGGCCCGGACGTGCTGCGCGGTGGCGAGGACAGCTTCCGCCACGCGTTCGCCGTATCGAGGGACCGCTTCACGGAGCTCCAGGACTACCTTCGCACGAGCGAGGTGGACTTCGAGGGGCCAGTGAGCCACCCGGAGCAGGGACCGCTCGGGGAATCCATCTACTTCCGCGACGCGGGTGGCAACTTCTTCGAGGTGTGCTGGCGTCGTGACGAGGATCGCCAGTACAACGCGGTCCGCCTCGCGGAGGCATGATGGCGACGCTCACCCAATCTCCGGATCGCACAGGACCTTCGGGCCCCATCGCCGCCGATCTTCTCGCCGGCGTCGTCCTGGAGGTGTCGGACCTCACCGCGACTCGCGCTTTCTATGGGCCGATCTTTCGCGACGCCGCCGGAGACTGGTCAGAAAGCCGGAGGAACCTCGCGTTCCGCTTCGGTCATCAGTCGATCGAGTTCGTGCTTCGGGCGCGCCCCCGAACCCTCGCGGATGGGGGCAACCACCAGGCCTACCGCGTAAGGCGCAACCGCCTGGAGTCGCTCGTTGCCGAGCTGACGCGAGCCGGACACCAGGTGGAATGGTGGCGTGAGGACCACCCCAAAGAGCGGACGCCGTCGGCGTACCTCCAGGACCCGAGCGGCAACCGCGTGCAGCTGGTGGCGTCGGACGACCGGTCACTGCTGCTCGACCACGTCGCGGTCGAGGTATTTGAGTTCGACTACGTCGAATACGTGTATCTCAAGGCGTTGGGCGGTCGCGTCGACTACTACTACGGCTGGAAAATCGAGGACTACGACGACGCACGGGCATGGGCATCGGGTGACGATCCGGCTGCACCCTGGACGCGGCGGGACAATCCGGGCTGGACGGACTTTCGGGACCAGGGCCGCGGTAACCCGAACCTTCGCGTCGCGCGGCCGAACACCCACGAGTTTGTCGGCTATGGCGATACGCGCATCTGCCTGGTGAGCGCGACGAAGGTCCGTCAGGAGCCGCCCGAGGAGATGATCAAGGGCACGCCGCGCGCGGTCTTCCACACCAGGCAGCCGATCGCCGAGGTGGTCGCTTCCCTGTCCGCCACGCTCCCCATTCCGTTCGAGCATCAGGGACGAAGCGCGTTCCTCAAGGACCCGGACGGGAACTTCCTCGAGTTGCGCTGCGACAGATGACCGCCTAGCATGCATCTGCGATTGGTGCTGCTGCCCGGCACGACCGTCTCCGAGCCCATCATCCGCGGCGAGGTGGCCGTCGATGGGCTCGACGTCGACGTCATCACAGAGGTCGATGGACGCCAGATCCGCACCTTCGCGGACCTGGACGCCGCCGCGGACCTCGGTGACGTCCACAGCATCGGCAGCAGCACCGTCATCCAGTACACGGCGATGGGGCAGCGCGAGCCGCGCCGCTTCGTCCCCGTGTTCCACGCCCGCGGGCCGAAGAGCCGCAACCTGCTGGTGCGCGACGACGGCTCGGTGCGCACGCCCGAGGACCTGCGCGGCCGCAGGGTGGGCGTGAGCAACTACACCAACACCGCCAGCATCTGGCTCCGCGGGATGCTGCAGGACGAATACGGAGTGAAGCCCTCCGACATCATCTGGGTCGAGGGCGAGCGGGACTTCCTCAACGCGCCGACGCGATCCATCCAGCGGGAGCAGGTCGGCGCCGAAGCAGGGGTCGACCGAAATCGGCTCGTGGGAATGCTGCAACGGGGCGAGATCGATGGCCTCTGCTGGACGGGTGGCGGCGGGTACTACTCGTTCTATCCGGGCGGCCCCATCGATCGCTTCTGCAAACACCAGGGTGGAATCCGCTCACTCATAGAGGATCCGCAGGTGATCCTCGACTACTTCAGCCGAACGGTGATGGACCACATCACCGAGACGCTAGCAATCCGAGATTCAACGCTCGAGCGGGAGCCGGAGGCTCCAGCGCTGGTGCTCGAGCTGTTCCGCCGGGCCGCCGACGCGGTGCGGAGCCAGATGAGCTCCGAGGAGCACGCGCTCCAGGCCAAAGAGGAGGAGCTGCTGGGGCGCGATCCGTTCGACTATCGGCTCGGGAAGGCGGAGATCAACTCGATCACGACGCTCTCTCGTTACAACCACGAGCAGGAGATCACGCCCCGCATCCCGTCGCTGGAGGAATTGGTTCCGGCCTCGCTCCTCTGACGCTCGTCAGGCCTCGACCTTCCTTCGGCCGTGCTCGAAGGTCGAGCTGGCGTACTGGCTCGTGCGGGCGACGAGCTCCGACGTTCGCTCCCACCGCTTGATGGGGCGGCCCTCGGCCAGCGCGCGTAGCTCTCGCTGCCAGATCTTCCGAAACAGGACGAGCCCGGCGTCGACCCGCCCGAGGTGCTCGTGGGGTCGATCGGCGATGGCTCCCTGTCCGACTTGAGCCACGTAGTCCTGCACGTTGACGAGCTGGGTTCGGCCCGCGTACGGATATAGGTCGTCGGGCGACATCTCTCCAGCCAGGACTCGCTCGGCGAGGTCGGCCGCCGGGATCTCGTTCTCCTTCGCCAGCCATGCGGCACGCCGCTCACGATAGAGCTCCGCGTCCTCGCCAGTCCGGTGCTCGAGATCCACGGTGAATTGGATGACGCTCTCGTCGTCGATGGGCACTCGCCAGTAGAGGGAATCAGCCCACCCGGCATCGGGCATGGCGGGGACTGTCTTCTGCCGCTTCATGTTGTGCCGAACGTTTGGCATGCCGTGCTGGCTGGTACGGAACTCGCCATCGAGCCACCGCCGATGCTCGGCGATCCCCCACTCGGTCTCTTCGGCCGCGACGTCCGGGAAGTCGCCGTACACGCCCCTCGGAAGATGCGCCTTGCGATGGACGAAGGCGCCGTGGACGGGGTCGTTCTCGAGCGTCTGGAAGTAGTTGCAAGGCTGGACGTAGGTGTCGATCTCGAACACGCCGTCTACTTCGAAATCGGAATAGCGGGGAAGCGGAGGTGGCTCCCCTTCGCCGAGGTACGTAAAGATCAGCCCCAGGTACTCCTCGGTTGGATAGGAGCGAATTCGGATCTTCTGGCAGAAAGGTTCGGGCTCGGCGGGCTGCTCGATGCACTGGCCGTCGGGGGCGTACTTCCACCCGTGGTAGAAGCAGCGCAGGTCGTTCCCTTCCACCCAGCCGGTCGAGAGCTGCGTGCCGCGGTGGGCGCACCGGAAGGCGACGACGTGGGGTGTTCCCGACTCGCCCCTATAGACCGTGAAGTCTTCGCTCATGATGCGAATCGGCTTCGCGCGCCCCGGCGCGAGGTCTTCGACACGGTAGACGGGGTGCCAGAAGGAACGCATGTAGCGGCCCGCGAGTGTGCCGGGACCGGTGTGCACGAAGTCGGTCCAGTCGTCGTGAGTGTTGGGACTTCCGTTCATCGTGGGTGCCCTCACCTAACCTTTCCCACCGCGGTGGGAGAGGAATGTTGCTTGTGCCCTCGCCTGACTTCCACCTCAGCAGGAACGGACCTCAATCCGCCGCCACCAGATGCAGGTCCGAGTTGCTCGCACGGTCGCTGGCGGTGGCGCGGAGCTCTGGCGTTCGGCGCCACTGCTTGAGTGGCTTCCCCTCAACGAGGGCGCGCAGCTCGCGCTCCCAGATCTTGCGGAACAGGATGACGGTCGCATCCGTCTGCCCGAGGTGCTCGATCGTATGGTCGGCGATCGGCCCCTGGCCGACCTGCGTCGCATAATCCTGCACGTTGGTCACGTGGACCCGCGCCCTATCGGCTCCGCGGAGCTGGTTGATCTCCTCCATCTCCATGCGCCCCGCCATGATCTCTTCGGCCACTTCCTCGGCGTTCAGCGTCAGCTTGGCGAACCGCGATTCCCGACGCTCCAGGTAGCGCTCGGCTGCCTCGCCCGTCAGGTGAGCGAGGAGGACGGCGAACTTCACGAAGTGCTCGTCGTCAGTGGGCACCAACCATGAGACGTCGTCGAGCCAGCCGCTCTCCGGGTCCCCATTCGGGTTCCGCATGTTGTAGTGGACGTTCGGTATGCCCTTGTGGCTCGTGCGGAATTCACCGTCGGGCCAGCGGCGATGCTCGGCGATCCCCCAGTCGGTCTCTTCCGCGGAGACCTGAGGGAAGTGGAACACGCCTCGCGGCAGGCCCGGCCTTCGATGGACGAACGCGCCGTGAATCGGATCGTTGTCCAGGGAGTTGAAGAAGTTGCACGGCCAGGAGTACGTCTCAACGATCCGCATGCCGTCCTCTTCCAGCTCGGGGAAGCGCGGAAGCGGAGGAGGCTCGCCCTCGCCCAGGTACGCAAAGATCAGCCCCAGGTACTCCTGCGCTGGATAGGACCGGATCCGGACCTTCTGGCAGAACGGCTCCGGCTCGGCGGGCTGCTCGACGCACTGCCCGCTCCCATCGTACTTCCATCCGTGGTAGAAGCAGCGGAGCTCGTCCCCCTCGACCCAGCCGGTGGAGAGCTGCGTGCCTCGGTGCGCGCAGCGGAAGGCTACGACGTGCGGGACACCCGACTCACCACGGTAGAGCGTGAAGTCCTCGCTCATGATGCGGATGGGCTTCGTCCGACCCGGTGGCAGGTCGTCGGCGCGATAGAGCGGCTGCCAGAAGGAGCGCATGTAGCGGCCGGCGAGGGTCTCGGGGCCGGTGTGGACGAAGTCGGTCCAATCCTCTGTACTCATGCCAGCGTTCCGGATACCGCCACGGGCTCGGTGCTGGTCGCCATGACGTTCTCGGTGCGGGCCCACTGCTTCAGCGGCCGACCCTCAGCCAGCGCACGCAGCTCACGCTGCCACATGTCTCGGAGCAGCCCCACTCCCACGTCGGCGCTGCCCAGGTGGTCCTCATTGCGCTCAGGGATGGCGCCCTGGCCCACCTGATAGACGTGGTCCTGCACCGCGGTAATCGTTATGTCGTCTCGCACTTTCAGATCCTCGATGCGCAATCGGCCCGCGAGCACCTCTTCGGCGAGGTCGGCCTCGTTTCCCGCCGCGCGGGCCCGCCACCGTTCGCGTTTCTCGATGTAGCGCTCGGCCGCCTCGCCCTGGAGGTGAACGAGCTTCACGTTGAAGCTCGAGTGGTGGGTATCGTCGATGGGCACGCGCCAGGAGATGTCGTCTCTCCAGCCGGTCTCTTCGTCCGTCTGCCGTGGCTTCAGGTTGTGCATAAGGTTCGGCATCCCGAACTGGTTGATGCGCAGCTCTCCGCCCGGCCGGCGGCCGTAGATGGTGATTCCCCATTCGCTCTCCTCAGCCGTGACCTGAGGGATGCCCATGCCCGAGCGTCGGTGCACGAACTCCGTGCGCGAGTAGTCGACGTGCTTCTCGAGGACGTTGAAGAAGCTGCACGGACGCGCGTGGTAGACCTCGATCTGCCGAATCACGTCCGCTCGCTCGAAGTCCGGATAGCGCGGCATCGGAGGAGCCTCACCGTCCCCCAGGTACGCGAAAATCAAACCCAGGTACTCCTCGGTCGGATAGGACCGGATCCGAACCTTCTGGCAGAACGGCTCCGGCTCGGCGGGCTGCTCGATGCACTGGCCGCTCGCGTCGTATTTCCACCCGTGGTAGAAGCAGCGCAGATCATCCCCCTCGACCCAGCCCGTGGAGAGCTGCGTGCCTCGGTGCGCGCAGCGGAAGGCTACGAGGTGCGGGATACCCGACTCCCCTCGATACAGCGTGAAGTCCTCGCTCATGATCCGGATCGGCTTCGTCCGACCCGCCGGCAGGTCCTCCGCGCGG
>Ga0184637_10000404_pt1 | contig 32292 bp, 31 predicted proteins | sample PLM3_127_b2_FD_133143 | JGI IMG/M metagenome (GOLD analysis project Ga0184637, IMG submission 133143) | Groundwater sediment microbial communities from an aquifer in East River, Colorado, USA - PLM3_127_b2 | ecosystem: Environmental > Terrestrial > Soil > Riparian zone | place: USA: East River... | reverse complement strand
CGAAGGGGCGGATGCCGAGCGCGTGATCCGCGACCTCGCGGTGCAGGGCAACAAGATCATCTTCGCGACCTCGTTCGGCTTCATGGAGCCGATGCTCAAGGTGGCGGCCGAGTTTCCGGACGTCAAGTTCGAGCACGCGACCGGCTACAAGACCGCGCCGAACATGCGCATTTACGACTCCAAGTTCTACGAGGACACGTACCTCGCCGGCATCATCGCGGGGACGGTGACCAAGACCGGCACGCTCGGCTTCGTGGGATCGTTCCCGATCCCGGAGGTGCTGCGCAACATCAACGCGTTCACGCTCGGGGCGCAGAGCGTCAACCCGAAGATCCGGACGCGGGTGGTGTGGGTCAACACCTGGTTCGACCCGCCGAAGGAGAGCGAGGCGGCGCAGTCGCTGCTGAACGGCGGCGCCGACGTGCTGCTGCAGAACACTGACTCCACCGCGGTGCTGCAGACGGCAGAGAAGAACGGGAAGCTCGCGTTCGGCTGGGACAGCGACATGAGCGCGTTCGCGCCCAACGCGCACCTGGGCTCGGCGATCGTCGACTGGAGCAACTACTACAAGAAGGCGGTCAAGGACGCGATGGAGGGCACCTGGAAGACCGAGCGCACCGTCTGGGGCGTGAAGGAAGGCCAGAACGATCTCGTGAAGATCGCCGCCAGCGTGCCCGAGGACGCCAAGAAGAAGGTCGCCGGGATCAAGGAAGCGATGAAGGCGGGCACGTTCGAGGTCTTCACCGGCCCGGTCGTCGACAACGCCGGCAAGGAGCGCCTGGCCAAGGACGCGAAGGCCGACCAGGACTGGAAGGACAAGGTCGACTTCTACGTCCGCGGCGTCGAGGGCAAGCTCCCGACGGCGAAGTAGGGACAGGCGGCCGGCCCGCGCGCGGGGCGCTCGGACGGAGGTCCGCCTGCTCGAGGCCGGCCTTTGGCATCCGGTCGCGTCGTGCGACGAGGTCGGCGCCGCGCCGGTCGCCGCGCGCCTCCTCGAGCGCGAGCTCGTGCTCTGGCGCGAGCCGGTGGCCGGCGTGCAGGCGTGGGCCGACCGGTGTCCGCATCGTGGCACGCGCCTGTCGCTCGGGCGGAGCGTCGCGGGCCGGCTCGAGTGCGCGTATCACGGCTGGCAGTTCGGCGCCGGCGGCGCGTGCAGGGCGATCCCCGCGTTGCCTGATTTCGCGCCCGGTCCGGCGCACGCCGCGGAGGCGTATGAAGCGAGCGAGGCGCACGGCGTCATCTGGGTGCGGCTCGAGCGGTCCGACGCGCGGGTGCCAGAGATTGATGGTGGGCCCGCGCGGCGGATCGTGAGCGGACCGCACGACGTCGCCACCAGCGCGCCGCGGGTCGTCGAGAACTTTCTCGACATGTCCCATTTTCCCTTCGTGCACGAGGGCCTCCTCGGCGATCGCGGGCACGCCGAGGTGCCGCACTACGACGTGACGATTACGGACGGGCGTCCCGTGGCGCCGGCGTACCGCGCCTGGCAGCCGCAAGGTCGCGCGGGCGCGGCCCAGGGCGCCTGGGTCGGCTATCGGTACGAGGTGCTCGGCCCTTACTCCGCGGTGCTGTTCAAGCAGGCCGATGCGGCGCAGGCCGGTGCCGCGCCGCGCGAGGCGTACGCGCTCTGGATCTGCCCCATCGCGCCCGAAGCGAGCCGGGTGTGGTTCACGCACTTCACGAGCGATGAGCACACGCCGGAAGCGGAGTTGCGCGCGTTCCAGGACGCGATCTTCGTCCAGGACCGGCCGGTGATCGAGTCGCAGCAGCCGCGCCGGCTGCCGCTGTCGGGTGGCGAGGCGCACTCGGCCGCCGACCGCCTCGCTGTCGCCTACCGGCGGTACCTGCGCGAGCTCGGGATCTCGTTCGGGGTGTGCTGACCGGTTGTTCCCCTCCTCGAATGAGGAGGGGTGGCCGAGGCCCCGCGAAAGCGGGGCTCAGGACGGGGTGGTCGAGCGCCCGATCCACCACCCCGTCGCGCTCCGCGCGACACCCCTCCTGTCCAGGAGGGGAGGGGAGACAGCTACTCCTTCGGCCGCAGGTCGATCACCCGCTTCGCCTTGCCCTGCGAGCGCTCGACCTTGCCGGGCTCGACGACCTTCACCGTGGTCGTGACCCCGATGTACGACTTGACGTTGTGCTCGAGCGCCTTCGCTTGGGCAGCGCGCTCGGCCTCGTTCAGCGGTGCGCTCAGATCGCCGCGGGCCTCGACGACGACGTCGAGCGTGTCGAGCCGGCCTTCGCGCCGGACCTCCAGCACGTAGTGCGGCGCGAGCTTCGACTGCTTGGTGATCAGCTCCTCGATCTGGGTCGGGAAGACGTTCACGCCGCGGATGATCAGCATGTCGTCGCTGCGCCCGGTGATGCGCCCCATGCGTCGCATCGTGCGCGCGGTGCCCGGGGCGAGCGCCGTCAGGTCGCGCGTCCGGTAGCGGATCACCGGCAACGCCTCCTTGGTCAGCGAGGTGAACACCAGCTCGCCCGACTGGCCGTCGGGCATGCCCTCGCCCGTCGCGGGGTCGACGATCTCGGGATAGAAGTGGTCCTCCCAGATCGTGAGCCCGTCCTTGGTCTCGATGCACTCCTGGGCGACGCCCGGCCCGATCACCTCCGACAGCCCGTAGATGTCGACGGCGGCGAGGCCCATCCGGCGCTCGATCTCCTCGCGCATGCCTTCGGTCCAGGGCTCGGCACCGAAGATGCCGACGCGGAGCGAGCAGCGCTTTGCGTCGAGGCCCTGGCGGTCGAACTCGTCGGCGATCGCCAGCATGTACGAGGGCGTCACCATGATGATGTCGGGCTTGAAGTCGTTGATGAGCTGCACCTGCCGCTCGGTCATCCCGCCGCCGAGCGGGATCACGCATGCGCCGAGCGTCTCGCCGCCGTAGTGCGCCCCGAGCCCGCCGGTGAAGAGCCCGTAGCCGTAGGCCACGTGGAGCTTGTCGGTCGAACGCCCGCCGGCGGCCCGGATCGAGCGCGCCATGACGTGCGACCAGGTGTCGATGTCGCCCTTGGTGTAGCCGACCACGGTCGGCCTCCCGGTGGTGCCGCTGGAGGCGTGGACGCGGACGATTCTCTCCATCGGCACGGCGAACATGCCGAAGGGGTAATTCTCGCGGAGATCCTGCTTGGTGGTGAACGGGAACTTCGCGAGGTCCTCGAGCCGCTTCAGGTCGTCCGGCCGGACCCGGTGGGCCTCGAACTTCTTGCGGTAGTGCGGCACGTTCTCGTAGGCGTGCCGCACGCTCCACTTGAGCCGCTCGAGCTGGAGCGCGCGCAGCTCGTCAACGCTCGCTTTCTCGATGTGCTCGAGCTGGTCATACGCACCCATCTCGTTCTCCTCGTGAGGGGACGCCCTCGGGGGTTGTCAGGACGGGGGCTCGGCGTCCGACGCCACGATCTGCCCGTGCAGCCGGAACGACTTGCCGCGGAAGAGCGCGATCCGCTCGCCGTCCTGGTTGGTCACCGCGATGTCGTAGACGCCGTTGCGTCCCCGGACGTGGCGCTCCTCGCCGACCGCGGTCAGCACGTCGCCGAGTCTGCCCGGGGCGAGGAACTCGATCGCGGCCCCCTGCGCGACGGTGACGTGGTTGTGGCTGTTGCAGGCAAACGCGAACGTGCTGTCGGCCAGCGTGAAGATCAGCCCGCCGTGGCAGAGATCGTGGCCGTTCACCATGTCCTCGCGGACGGTCATGCGCATCCGCGCGTAGCCCGGCCGGACCTCCTCGAGCACCATGCCGAGCGCCTGCGAGGCGCGGTCGTTCGCGTACATGGCGCGGCCCGTCGCCGCGGCGAGCGCCTGCGCGGTCGAAAGCTCGCTCTTGCTCACCGGCCGCGGAACTTCGGCGCGCGCTTCTCCATGAACGCCGCCACCCCTTCGCGGTAGTCGTCGCTGCGGCCGAGCCCGCGCTGGAGATCGCGCTCGAGGTCGAGCTGGGCGTCGAGCGTGTTGGCCGGCGAAGCGTAGATGGCGCGCTTGATCTCGCCGAGGCCTTTCGTCGGCCCGGCGGCGAGCTGCCGGGCGAGCGAGCGCGCCTCGTCCATGAGCTTCGCGTCGTCGACGCACTTCCAGATGAGCCCCCAGCGCTCCGCGTCCTCCGCGCCGAGCTTGTCGCCGAGCAGCGCGAGCCCCATCGCCCGCGCCGTGCCGGCGAGCCGCGGCAGGAAGTACGTGCCGCCCGAGTCCGGGACGAGGCCGATCCTGCAGAACGCCTGGATGAAGCTCGCCGAGCGCGCGGCGAGGACGACGTCGCAGGCGAGCGCGATGTTCGCGCCGGCGCCGGCGGCGACGCCGTTCACGGCGCAGATCACCGGCTTCGGGAGCTCGCGCAGGCTGCGGACGAGCGGGTTGTAGTAAGTGCTGAGGGTGTAGCCGAGATCCACCGGCGCGGCATCCGCGCTCATTGCGCGGTCGGAGAGGTCCTGTCCCGCGCAGAACCCGCGCCCGGCGCCGGTCAACAGCAGCGCCCGGACGTCGTCCCTCCGCTTCACCTCGGTAAGCGCGGCCCGGAGGCGCTCGTGCATCTCGGGGTTGAAGCTGTTCAGGCGATCGGGACGGTTGAGCGTCACGACGGCGTAGCCGTCCTGTGCTTCGAAGACGACGCTGCTGGGCTCGGGCATGCGGGCTCCGGCGGGAATCGCGCGAACGACGGGCGCGCGGAATGCGCCGGCTAGGATACCGGAAATCCTCCGGGCTCCGCGCGCGCCGCCCGCGCTCTATGGTCGCGTCAGTTCCGCGGGCGAGATGAGCACGCCGAACTGCTCGCACCAGATCACGACGCTCCCGTACTTCGCGGGATCGACGCCCGCGGGCACCGGGTAGTTCTGGCTGCCCTTGAACGCCTTCAGCCGTCCGAGATCCACGTACATCATCTTCGCCACCGCGGTGGACGGCGTGACGTTGCGCTCGGGCACGAGATAGACGTGAAACTTCGGTCCGGGCCCGACCTCGAAGTCGGCCTCCAGGTGGACCAGGTTCTCGTACGCGGTCACGCCGCCTTTGCCGTGATGGATCGGGTCCGACGGGTTGGCATGGATGAACATGCCCTTCGCCACGACCTGTCGCGACGCGGGATCGTCCACGCGCTCCGCGGCCACGATGTCGGCGAGGAAGAAGTAGGGATACACAAAGATCCCGGCTGCGAATCCCGCGATGCCGCCGAGCAGACCGCCGACCACGAATACCAGAATCCACTTCACCATGGCTCTCCTTGGGCGCGCGTAGCCCCTCGACCCTTACATCAGTACACCGGGCGCACGCCCGCGCGGTGGTAGACCGCTTCGACCCGGTTGCCGTCGGGGTCGATGAGGAACGCGGCGAAGTACGCCGGGTGATAGTCCGGCCGCAGGCCGGGCACTCCGTCGCCGCTGCCGCCGGCGCTCAGGCCCGCCGCGAAGAACCGGCGGACCTCGTCCTCCGATCCGGCCCGGAAGCACCAGTGGCGCCGCGGGTCGGGTGCGGCCGACGGGGACTCGTACACGCTGAGGTAGCTGTGCGAGTCGTCGCCGGCGGCATTGCGCTCGCCGTAGCCCACGGCGTCGGGCCGCTCGTAGACCTTCTCGACGCCCAGCGCGGACATGATTGCGCCGTAGAACGGCCGCGCCCGTGCAAGGTCGCGGACTGCGATCGACACGTGGTCCAGGAGGAACATGCGGCGTGGCGCTCGGCTGGGGGAATACGAACAATCGCGCGGGTGTTTATGGTAATCCCACGCCATGGTTCCCTGGCGGTCGGGGAGCACGGCGAACCTCTGGAGGACTGCGATGACGAAGTTGAGCCTCAATCTGATCGTATCGAGCCTGCTGCTGACCCTTGGCTTCAGCGGCGCTGCGCTGGCCCAGCAATCGGGCACGACCTTCTTCGTCACCAGCGCAGGGTCTGGGAAGGGGGCGGACTTCGGCGGCCTGGCGGGCGCGGACAAGCTCTGCCAGTCGCTCGCGACTGCAGCCGGCGCCGGCAACCGCACGTGGCGCGCCTATCTCAGCACCCAGGGCTCACAAGCCGTCAACGCGCGTGATCGCATTGGCGGCGGTCCGTGGCAGAACGCAACGGGGATCGTCATTGCACGCAATCTGGACGAGTTGCACGGCACCAACAACCTGACCAAGCAGACCGCGCTGACCGAGAAGGGAGCCATGGTCAACGGGCGGGGCGACGCGCCCAACCAGCACGACGTCCTCACCGGCTCGCAACCGAACGGCACGGCGTTTGCGGGCAGCGACGACCGGACGTGCGGGAACTGGACGAAGAGCGGCGAAGGCGCGGCGCAGGTCGGGCATCACGACCGGGTGGGCTTGCGCGACGACGAGCCCTCCCGCTCCTGGAATTCCTCGCATCCTTCCCGTGGCTGTAGCGACGACGCCTTGCGCGGCACGGGGGGCGCGGGCTTCCTCTACTGCTTCGCGGCCAAGTGACGAGCAGCGCACCCGTGCAAGCGACGCTTGCACGGGCCCGCGCTGACCCTAAGAGTCTCGCGGATGGATCTTCGCGGGGTCATCCTTAAGCCCGCATGACGCCGTTCAGCTCCGGCGTGGTCAAGGAACGGTCGAGATAGCCGAACGTCCCCTGTTCCTTGACCTCCCGGGCGGCTTCGAGCAGGCCGCTCATCGCCGCGCGGTACAGCGAGGTGGCGAGGCTGATCCGCCTGACGCCGGCCGCCTCGAGCTCGGCGACGGTGAATGACTTGCCCCTGATGCCGACCATAAAGTTGACCGGCTTCGACACCGCGGCGCAGACCGCGCGCACCGCTGCGAGGTCGGGCAGACCTGGGGCGAACAGCACGTCCGCGCCGGCCCGCTCGAATGCCTGCAAGCGCTTGATCGTGTCCTCGAGATTCGGGTTGCCGCGGAAGAAGTTCTCGGCGCGGGCGGTCAACGTGAACGAGAAGCGAAGCGCCCGCGCCGCCTCCGCCGCCGCCGCCACGCGCTCGGTCGCGTGGCCGATATCGTAGAGCGGCTTCTCCTTGTCGCCGGTCGCATCCTCGATCGAGCCGCCGACCAGCCCGACCTCGGCGGCGAGGCGGATCGTCTCGGCCGCGGCCGCCGGCGCGTCACCGAAACCCTTCTCCAGATCAGCCGACACCGGGAGCTCGGTCGCCAGGACGATGCCGCGCGCCTGCGCAAGCGCCTCCTCGCGCGTGACCTGGCCGTCGCGGCGGCCGAGGATGCCGGCCGAGGCGCCGCTCGAGGTCGCCAACGCCTGAAAGCCGAGCCCCGCGAGGATGCGCGCGGAGCCCGCATCCCACGGGTTTGGAATCACGAACGCCCCCGGCCCTTCGTGCAGCGCTTTGAAGCGGGAAGCCTTGTCGCTCTGAGTTGCGGCCATGACGCTCTCCGTGTGCCGTAGTATTCAAGCAGGCCCGGTCGGGGTGTAGTGCTGCTCAGAGCCCGACCGACTCGGCGACGAGCTTGCGCAGCTCCTTGACCAGATCCTTGCGCGCCCCCTCGTAGCGGGCGTCGTCGATGACGTTGGTCATCTCGTAGGGGTCGCGCTCGAGGTCGTACAGCTCATCGACGCCGTCCTTGTGGACCCAGTGGATCAGCTTGTGGCGCTCGGTGCGTACGGCCTTGTAGCTCATGCCGACGATCCACGGCCAAGCCGACTCGTTGAAGTACTCGACCAGGAACGACTCGCGCCACTTCCTCCCGCGGCCCTTCATCAGCGGCACGAGCGAGCGGCCCTGCACGTGCGCACCCGGCTTGCCGCCGGCGAGCTCGATCATGGTCGGCGCGATGTCGATCGCGAGCACCATCTGCTCGAAGGTACTGCCCGCGGGGATGCGCTTCGGGTAGCGCACGAAGAACGCCGTGCGGATGCCCTCCTCGTAGGCGAAGCGGCGCTCGGCGCCCAGGCCGTGCTCGCCGAAGAAGAAGCCGTTGTCGCCGAGGAACACGATGCAGGTCTTGTCGAGCTGCCGGGTCTCCGCCAGCGCGGCGAGCAGCCGGCCGACGCCCTCGTCCACCGAAGCCATCATGGCCGCGCGTTCGCGCACCTCCTCCTGCGTGCCGACGTGGATCGCGTCCAGGAACGCGCGGCTCGAGGGGTCCTTGCGCAGCTCGAACACTTCCTTCCACGCGGGCTTCTGCTGCACCACCTCCTCGAGGGGGCGCACGCTCGGGCGCATCGGGTAGATCTCGTCCTTGTACAGGTCGCGGTGGCGCTCGGGCAGGACGTAGCCTTCCATGGTGCTGACGTCGATCGTGCCGTCCTGCTTCTGCTGCACGTCGGGATGCACCGCCTTGTGCGCGAGGAACAGCGCGAAGGGTCGCTTGCGCTTGCGGCGCACGTAGTCGACGGCGCGATCGGATAGCAGATCGGAGACGTACCCCTCGACGGTGCGCTCCTCGCCGTTCTCCCAGAGCACCGGGTTGGTGATCTTGCCCTGGCCGCGGAAGCTCACCCAGTGGTCGTAGCCGGGCCGCGGGCGGGCATCGTTACCCATGTGCCACTTGCCGACGTGCGCGGTCTCGTAGCCGAGCTTCTGCAGCTCGAGGTGGTAGTTGGGCAGCCGGTGGCTCATCGCGTCGCGCCCGACGTTGTCGATGATCCCGTGGCGGCTCGCGTACTGCCCGGTCATGATCGAGGCACGGTTGGGCGAGCACAGCGGCGTGGTGTGGAACGCGTTGACGAACTTCGCTCCCTCGTTCGCGAGCCGGTCGATGTTCGGGGTCTTCATGTACGGGTGTCCCGAGGCGCCGGTCTCGTCGAAGCGCAGGTCGTCGATCAGGATGACGATCAGGTTCGGTTTCATCGTGGTCCCGAGCGGCGGCGCGCCCTGCGGTCAGTTGATCTTGATGTTCAGTTCCTTCACCAGCCGGCCGTACTTCTCGAAGTCGTCGCGATACAGCCTGGCGAACTGCTCCGGCGAGCCGCCCACTCCCTCGAGTGCCGCCTGCGCGAAGCGCTCGCGCATCGCGGGCAGGGCAAGCGCCTTGTCGACTTCGGCATTCAACCGCTTGACCACCTCGGCCGACGTGCCTGCGGGCACGAGCAGTCCGAGCCACTGGTCGAGCACCAGGCCTTTCAGCCCCGCTTGCTCATAGGTGGGCACTTCGGGCAGCGACGGCGCGCGCGTCGCTGTCGTCTGCGCGAGGATCTTCAGCTTGCCCGCCTTGTAGTGCGGGATCACCGGCGAGGACCCCAGCGAGCCGATCTGCACCTGGCCGCCGACCAGGTCGACGATCGCCTGCCCGCCGCCCTTGTACGGAATGTGGGTGAGCTGGATGCCGGCGAGCTTGGCGAGCCACTCGCCCACCATGTGCTGCCCCGATCCCGCGCCGGAGGTGGCATAGCCCATCCCGGGCTTCGTCCTGGCGAGCGCGATCAGCTCGGCAAGCGTGCTCACGCCGGTCGACGGATGCACCGCCAGCACGATCGGCTGGCGCGTGAGCTGGATGACGGGCGTGAAGTCCTTCATCGGATCGAAGGCGAGCTTGTAGATATGGGCGCTGGCGGGAAGCGCGTCCGCCGTCGCGAGCACCACGTAGCCGTCGGCCGGCTGCTTCGCCACGTAGTCGGCGGCCACGTTGCCGTTCGCCCCCGGGCGATTCTCCACCACCATCGATTGGCCGAGCTCCTGCGACAGCCGGTCGCTCATCGCTCTCACGACGAGATCGGTCGAGCCGCCCGGAGAGAACGCGATCACGATGCGAACCGGCTTGGCGGGCCAGGCCTGGGCGTGCGCGCCGGCCGCGGCGAAGGCGAGACAGAGCGGGCCGAGCACCCGCAAGAAGCGCTTGAACATGGTCTCCTCCGTTCGTCGTCCGCGGACTTTATTGTTACCTATCTCCCCGACCGCTCAAGCCACGATCGGCGAGCGACGTAAACGAATCTACGGGCAGACTATTGTTCGGACGTGCGCATTGACGCTTCCCCAGTCGGCGTAAAAGACGAGAAGGGCGCTGACGTGCTCATACTTCCCCTTTCGATTGTCGCCCCACCCGAACGACACGACTTCAGCATCGGTGACCGTTTTGTAGTTCCCACGGTCGTCAAGGGAGGCGTTGCAGTCGTCCTTCAAGAATACCTCGACGCGGTTCCAGTTTAGCTGTCTTCCTGTTCTCTTATCGAAGACAAATACGGTGCTGAGGAAGTCGGTGTCACAGGTGTCGAAGACGTTGCATCGCCACTCGTGCTTCCACGATTTCGCTCTGAGCTGGAAATCAGTCGGGGTCGGGCGCCCTCCGGGAGAGGGAACGTTGGATCGGACGTCGGAGAACCCGTACCTAAAGGTGTCGCCGGTCGCGACGGTGCTGCAACCAGATGAGAAGATGGCGAGCCCGAACAGACACGCGATCAAGGAGACGGCACGGAAGGGAGTCATGTGGTTTCCTTTCTGTCTCGCTGTGAATGGCTGGTGGAGATTGATGGCACGGGACAGTGAAGGGAGTTTAGCGCTCGCGCTCAGCGACGGGCGCAACGCCGCCACCGTAGTGCGTGCTTGGTCGATGGCCCCGGCTACAAAGTGTCGGGCCGCGACGACAAGGGCCGCGTTCCCTGGAGCAAGACGACCGCAGCGATTGGGCGGGACTACGCTGCCGCGTGCAGCAGCGGCGCTTCCCGACGCGTCGGGCGCTCCATCAGCGCGAGCAGTGCGGCGAGAGAGAGCAAGTCAGCGCGGTTGTGATCGAGCACGCGCTCGAGCAGGCTGCCGTCGCCGCGCTCGAGCCACCGCCGCCAGGCACCGGGGGCCTCGGCGCCGGGCAAATCGTTGACGCGCTCGAGCCGCAGCGCTTCCGCCTCGGCGGTGCGAAGGCGGCAATCCGGCCAGCCGGCGCGCAGCAACCGGCGGGTGGCATGGAGCAGGTCCAAGTGCGCGATGTCCTCGACCCCGAGATCGCGGCCGGCGAGCCGCGCCCGCGCCTTGAGCAACGGCAGGTCGAACGACTTGCCGTTGAAAGTGATCAGCGCCGCAGCGCGTGCGAACCGGTCGCGGACGCGGGCGATCAGCTCCCGTTCGGCCGCGAAGCTCGCCATGAGCCACTGGACGATACGAAGCGAGGCGCCGTCGATCCATGCGAGCCCGACGACGAAGGCGACCGTGCCGGTCCCGCCGGCGAGCCCCGTCGTCTCGGTGTCGAGGAAGAGCAGCGACTCCGGCGCGACGGGCTCGCCGAGGCGGGCGACGGATCGCGCGGCGGCGGCGAGACCGCTGCCGCTTTCGATCGACACGTCGCCGTGGCGCCAGGGAAGGGCGAACGACCGCGAAAGCTCGACGAGCTCCGGCGCGACGACCGTGCCGCCGAGCGAGGCCGCCAGCGCTTCGGCCGTCGGCCTGCGGGTCGGCCCATTCGCCACCCGCAATCGGTCCAGGCGGTCGGCGAGCGACGACGCGGCGGCAGCACGCGCCTGCGCCTTCTCCCGCAGGCGGGCGAGCTGAAGCTGGAGGTCGAGCATCAATGGGCCCGCGGCAGCGCGGGGGCGGGACCGCACAGCAGCGCCAGCACGACGAGTGCCACCTGCTTCGGCGACCGGCGCGTGTCGTCGGCGGCCAGGACCGGCCCGACGCACGCCGGACAGCCGTGCTTGCACGCGCATTGCGCGACGAGCTCGGTCGACCGCTCGATCACCTGCCGGCGCAGGTCGAAGAGGGGCGCCGCGATCCCGATGCCGCCGGGGTAGTTGTCGTACAGATAGAGCGTCGGGCGGAACGGCCGACCCGCGCCCGCCAACTCGACCGCCGCCCCATCGAGCGTGCGCGGCTCGGCTCGACCGTCGGCGCCGGTGGCCGCCACCCATGCGCCCTCGGGCCCGCCGTCGCCCACCGCGCGGCCGATGTCGCGCGGCTCCGCGAGCGAGAGGAAGACCGCGATCCGGTGCACCGCGTGCGCCGCGCCGAGGAAGCCGCCGAGCGCCTCGAAGCGGGTCGCGAACGCCTGCTCGAGCGCGCGGGGCTCGGCTTCCCACCAGAGCGCGGTGGTGTGCATCTCCTGGTCGGGCAGGCTGACCCGGCCGTAGCCGACGTTCTCGTGGGTGTAGTAGCGGATCTTCTTGTAGCCCGCGACGCGCCGGAGGACGTGGACCTCGCCGTGCGCGGCACGCGCGGTGGCGCTCGCTTCGGCCTCGAACTCGTCCAGGACCTTCAGCTTCGTATAGTCGATGGCGTCGGTGTAATAGTCCGCGGTCGTCGCGCGGACGAACGCTTTCCGACCGACCCAGTCGAGCCTCTCCACCTGCCACGGCGCCGACTGCACCATGTGGATCGCGCCCTCGTAGAGCGTCGTGGCGGCGCCCGAATAGTCCACCTCGGCGATCACGTCCTTGCGGCCGCCGGTGACGTCGATGACGGTGAAGTTGCCCTCCGCGATCGAACGCAGGGACACCGCGTTCGCCGGATAGCTGTCCGCGATCCAGTGCCACCGGGGACCTTCGCGATGGACGACGCCCTGCGCGGCGAGATACCCGAGCGCGTCGTCGAGCTTCACGCCGCCGAACGTCTCGCCGTCCGCGAACGGCAGCTCGAATGCGGCGCAGCGGATGTGGTCCATCAGGATCAGCAGCTGATCCGGGTCGATCCGCGCGTGCTCGGGGCTTGCGCCGAGGAAGAACTCCGGGTGGCGCGCGAGGTACTGGTCGAGGGGGTCGCTCGTGCAGACGAGCACGCCGACGGCCATCCGCTGCCGGCGACCCGCGCGTCCGAAGCGCTGCAACGCGCCGGCGACCGAGCCGGGGTAGCCGTTCAGGACGCACGCGTCGAGCGCGCCGATGTCCATGCCGAGCTCGAGCGCCGAGGTCGACACGACGCAGTCGAGCCGGCCGGCGCGAAGCTTCGCTTCCTGGTCGCGCCGCTCGGTCGGCAGATAGCCGCCCCGATAGGCGGCGACGCGAGCGGGTTTGCGGGGGTCGCGGTCGAAGATGTCCTTCAGGTACTTGGTCAGCACCTCGACCTCGAGCCGGGAGTTGGCGAAGACGATGGTCTTCAAACCCAGCCGGATCGCGAGCCGCGCGATGCGCGTCGACTGCGAGCGGGCCGAAGCGCGGATGCCGAGGTCGGCGTTCAGCACCGGGGGATTCCAGACGAGGAGATGCCTGGGTCCCTGCGGGGCGCCGGACTCGGTGACCGCGCGGACCGGGCCGCCGAGGAGTTGTCCTGCGAGCTCCGCGGGGTTCGCGATGGTCGCGGAGCAGGCGATGAAAACCGGGCTCGACCCGTAGAACCGGCAGACCCGGCGCAGGCGCCGGATGAGGTTGGCGACGTGCGACCCGAACACGCCGCGGTAGGTGTGCAGCTCGTCGATCACCACGAAGCGCAGGCCCTCGAAGAACTGCGCCCACTTGGTGTGGTGCGGCAGGATCGCTTGGTGGAGCATGTCGGGATTGGAGACCACGATGTCGCCGTGGGTGCGCACGGCGCGGCGGGCATCGCCCGGTGTGTCGCCGTCGAAGGTGTAGGCGCGGATGCCGAGCTGCCCGGCAGCGTTCAGCTCAAGGATCTCGCTGACCTGATCCTGCGACAACGCCTTGGTGGGAAAGAGGTACAGCGCCTTCGCGCCGCGCCTCAGCGCGGCGTCGATGACGGGCAGGTTGTAGCAGAGGGTCTTGCCGGAGGCGGTCGGCGTGACGACCACCGTATCGTGGCCTGCGGTGACGTGGCTCCACGCTTCATGCTGGTGGCTGTAGAGCTGCCGGACGCCCCGTGCCTCGAGCGCCGCCCGGAGGCGGGAATCCAATGCCTCGGGGAACGGCGCGTATCGGGCTTCGCGCGCCGGCGCCACGACTTCGCCGACGATGCGCGCGTGATGGTCGCGCTTGAGCGCTTCGACCAGGGCCTCGGCCGATCGGGGCTGCCGCCGGAGCCGCTCGCGCGGGTCGCCGGTGGGTTGCTCATTGAAGAGGTCCTGCGTGCCTTCGAAGAACGCCCCCATCTTCTCGCTCCCTCGGATCCGGGTGGAGCGAAGGATGAGGCAGGCACAGGCTCACAGGATGAGCCTGTGCGCGTCATTCCGGCGCAAGCCGGAATCCAGGATCCTGGGTCCCGGCGTGCGCCGGGACGACCAATTAGCGCACCACCTCGCGCACGATGTCGAGAATGGTCAGCGAGCGGCGCTCGACCAGCAGCACGTCGCGCCCGAGAATCAAGCGCGCATAGCCGGGCGGCAGCGGCGGGAGCTGGTGGTCCAGCGCGTAGGGCAGCGGACGTGTCGGTACGCCCTGCGGCACGCGCTCGCGGATCAGCAGCGGTTCCCGGGGGGCTTTGGCGCCGTTGGTGTCGCGCTGAGTGTTCTGACGGCGGAAGAAGTGATCGATCGTCTGGCGATCCTCGCCGGAGAAGAGAATCGCGCGCTCGGTCGGGTTCGCGGCGGCCCGCGCCGGGTAGACCTGCTCCATCCGGACCGTCGCGTGGGCCGAGCCGGCGGCGAGCGCGCCGGCCAGGCAGGCCAGGGAAGCGGCAAGGAACGAGCGAACCACGGTCTTGTTCGGCACTGGAGAAAAACGCAGGCCGGATGGTACCGGCCGGGCCGCCGCGTGGTTTGTCAATAGTTTCCTGTTTTGCAACAGAATGTTACGGTTGTCGGCCGATCGCGGCACAATTCCACGCCCAACCAAGGAGCGATTCGGGCAGCTCGGCGCCGAGCCGATCGGCGGCACGCCGCAGGACCTGGCGAAGCACATCGCCGCCGAGACGACGAAGCGGAAGGAGGCCGTGCGCCTCTCCGGCGTGAAGCTGGACTAGGGCCCGTCAGGGTTTGATGTTCCTGAACGGTAGCGTCCGCAGGTCGGCGGCCGCCGGCCCCGGGCAGTCGACGTCGATGATCGCCGCGCAGCCGCAGCGCGCGCGGCCGTCTCGCGCATGTCGACGTGCGGGTAGGTGCGGTAGCTTTTCCTCATCGCGAGACAGGGCTTGATTGCTCGCCCCGCAAGAACCATTTATCGTCGCAGGGCCCGGCCCGGCCGAGGGGCCGAGCCGAAATCGTACCCGAGGATCCCATGGAATCGCGCGACCCGAAGAACCGGTGGATGTGGGCGGACGCCCTGGAGATGCTGGACGAGGCAACCCGCCTCCAGCGGCGGTTCTTCGAGGTCAGCGTCCGCTCGACGGCGGCGCCGCGCTGGGAACCGCCGGTCGACGTGTTCGAGTCCCCGGAAGAGGTGTGGTTCTTCTACGCCCTGCCGGGGGTCCCGGCGGGCCAGGTCGAGGTCGCGCTCGAGGGCACGGAGCTCCTCGTGCGCGGCGAGCGCAGCCTCCCGCCGGTGGCGCACACGACGACGATCCGCCGGCTGGAGCTCCCGCACGGCCGGTTCGAGCGTCGCGTGGCGCTGCCGAACGGCCGCTACGACCTGATCACGCAGCAGCTCGACCAGGGGTGCCTGGTCATCGGCCTGCGCCGCATCGCGTGAGTTGCGAAAGGTGGACGACATGGATCTCGAGAGCAACCGACCCGAGGCGATCGAAGCCGAGGAAGTGACGGCGCCGACGACGCTCCCGGCCCGCGCTGGGCAGCCGGCGCTCGCCATCCCCGAGGACGCGCTGATCGTCCTGCCGGTGCGCAACCTCGTGCTCTTCCCCGGGATGATCCTGCCGGTGGCGATCGGCCGCGAGTCTTCCGTCGCCGCGGCGCAGGCGGCGGTGAAGGGCGACCGCCCGATCGGGCTGCTGCTCCAGCGCCAGGCCGACGTCGACTCGCCGCGCCCGGAAGAGCTGTACCAGATCGGCACCGTCGCGCAGATCCTGCGCTACATCACCACGCCCGACGGCTCGCACCACGTCGTCTCCCAGGGCGAGGGGCGGTTCCGCGTGCTCGAGTTCCTCGAGGGCTACCCGTTCCTCGTGGCGCGGGTGATGCGATTCCCCACCGAGGTCGAGGAGGGGAAGGAGATGGAAGCGCGGCTGCACCAGCTCCGCGAGCGGGCGCTCGAGGCGCTGCAGCTCCTGCCACAGACGCCGCCGGAGCTCGTGCAGGGGGTGCAGGGCTTCACCGCGGCGGGGCAGCTCGCGGACATGATCGCCGGGTTCATGGACCTCAAGGCGCCCGAGAAGCAGTCGGTGCTCGAGATCGTCGACGTCTCGGCGCGCGTCGACCGCGTGCTCGAGCTGCTCTCGCACCGGATCGAGGTGCTGAAGCTCTCGCGCGAGATCGAGGGCAAGACCAAGGCGACGATGGACGAGCGTCAGCGCGAGTACGTGCTGCGCGAGCAGATGCGCCAGATCCAGAAGGAGCTCGGCGAAGGGGAGAGCACGGCCGCGGAGCTCGCGGAGCTCGCGAAGGCGATCGAGGCCGCCGGCATGCCGGAGGAGGTCGCGGCGCACGCGAAGAAGGAGCTGAAGCGGCTGGAGCGCATGCCCGACTCGTCGACCGAATACTCGATGGCGCGCACCTACCTCGACTGGCTGGTCGAGCTGCCGTGGAAGGTGGACAAGCCGCCGACGCTCGACATCGCGCAGGCGCGGAAGATCCTCGACGAAGATCACTACGGCCTCGAGAAGGTGAAGCGGCGGATCGTCGAGTTCCTGGCGGTGCGGAAGCTCGCGCCCGAGGGGCGCTCGCCGATCCTGTGCTTCGTCGGGCCGCCCGGGGTCGGCAAGACCTCGCTCGGGCAGTCGATTGCGCGCGCGCTCGGCCGCAAGTTCGTGCGCTTGTCGCTCGGCGGCGTGCACGACGAGGCCGAGATGCGGGGTCACCGGCGTACCTACATCGGGGCGCTGCCGGGGAACATCATCCAGGCGATCAAGAAGGCCGGCACGCGCGACTGCGTGATGATGCTCGACGAGGTCGACAAGCTCGGCCAGGGGTTCCACGGCGACCCGAGCGCGGCGCTGCTCGAAGTGCTCGATCCAGAGCAGAACAACAGCTTCCGCGACAACTACCTCGGCGTGCCGTTCGACCTGTCGAGAGTGGTGTTCATCACCACCGCCAACGTGATCGACGCGATCCCGGGCCCGTTGCGCGACCGGATGGAGATCATCCATCTTCCCGGCTACACCGAGGAGGAGAAGCTCGAGATCGCCAAGCGCTATCTGGTCAGGCGCCAGCTCGAGGCGAACGGCCTCAAGAGCGACCAGGTGCAGATCGGCGACGCGGTGCTCGCGGCGATCATCCGCGACTACACCCGCGAGGCGGGCGTGCGCAACCTCGAGCGCGAGATCGGCGCGGTGCTGCGCCACGCGGCGGTGCGGATCGCCGAAGGCGCGCCCGTGCCAGTGCGGATCGACGTGCCCCAGCTCGCGGAGATCCTCGGCCCGGCGAAGTTCGAGTCCGAGGTCGCCCAGCGGACCAGCGTCGCGGGCGTCGCGACCGGGCTCGCGTGGACGCCGGTCGGCGGCGACATCCTGTTCGTCGAGGCGAGCCGGACCCCGGGCGGCGGCAAGCTGATCCTGACCGGCCAGCTCGGCGACGTCATGAAAGAGAGCGCGCAGGCGGCGCTGACGCTCGTCAAGTCGCGCGGCGCCGCCTTCGGCATCGATGTCGCGACGCTGGAGAAGAGCGACATCCATGTCCACGTGCCCGCGGGCGCGATCCCGAAGGACGGGCCGAGCGCGGGCGTCGCGATGTTCACGGCGCTGACCTCGCTCCTCACCGGCCGGCCGGTGCGGAACGACACCGCGATGACCGGCGAGATCTCCCTGCGCGGCCTCGTCCTGCCGGTGGGCGGCATCAAGGAGAAGGTGCTCGCGGCGATGCGCAGCGGCATCGCGACGGTGATGCTCCCGGCGCGGAACAGGAAGGATCTGCAGGACGTGCCGGAGGGCGCGCGCGAGCGCCTGAAGTTCGTGTGGCTCGAGACCGTTGACGACGCCGCGCAGTACGCGCTCGACCAGGCCCCCTCGTCAAAGGAGGCCGCGAGCGAGAACGCGAGCGGGGGGATTTCGTCAAAGGGGGCCGCGAGCGAGGAGACGGGCGGAGGGATTTCCAGGATTGCCTGAACCGGCCAGCGTGCGGAAAATTGCGTATGCACTGTTCGCCGCGGCCGCGATCGCAGCCGCCGGTCCCGTCTTCGCGCTCGAGGTCAGAGGTGGCGACGATGCGCGCTGGGTGAGCGGCGGGATCGGCGAGGGTGAGCGCGTCGACATGCTGATGCTGCTCCCGGACTACAACCTTCGGGTCCTCACCGTCGCCGAGAAGTCGGGCGCGTATCTCGCCGGTGCCGAGGTGGTGGTGCGCGACGCCACCGGCCGCGTCGTGCTCGAGACGGCCCTCGACGGGCCGTTGCTGCTCGCGCGCCTGGCGCCCGGGAAGTACGAGGTGCAGGCGACGTACGGCGGCAAGGCGCAGATGCGCGCGCTCACGATTTCCGCGAGCGGTCGACGTGAGCTCTTCCTCTATTGGTCGGTCCCGGGCATCGAGACGCTGCCGAAGGGAGAAACGCAGTGACGTGGACAAAAAAAGACGGCCCGTAGGGCCGTCAACAGGGAGGAAGAGCGCGATGACCAGCGCTCTCGGAGGTAAGGGGCCTTGCTGGTTGACCACCAGCGCGCCGACAACGCTACCTCACCGACGTTGCCGCGCGATGAACCTGACCGCATTCAATATAGTGAGACGCGCGGCCGGACTCAATCATGCCGTTGTCCTCGAACCCCTGGACAGGGCCTCTCGAAGGGCTCGTCGCGCCCGACCCATCTGGTCATATAAGCGCCTCAGCGGAAAAGAGAAATCCTAGCCTCCCCCAGTCCTAGTCACCGCTGCGGCGCGCTTCGCGGTAGGCCAATTGGCCTAGTCCTTCGGGGCCTCCCCGCTGCGTCGATCGAACGCGAACGGCTGCGGCGCGCCGTCGTAGAGCTGCGCGATGATCCGCGTCTCACGCGCCGCGATCGTCGCGAGGAACTCGTCGGCGCCGCGCATCGCGCGAAACGTCCGGAAACCGCGCGCGAGGAAATCGTGCAGCGCCCCGAGGCCGCCGGCCCGCGCCGGGGCTTCCGTCATCGCGATTGCACCGGCGATCAGACGCTTGCGGGCGAGCCGATCGAGCTCGGTGCCGATCCGGACCACCAGCCCGATCTGGCGCTCGCGCTCGCTGCGGGGCGCGGCCGCGCGGTACGCCTCGGCGTAGCTCGCCTCCGCGACCGCGAGCGGGCCCTGCGGTTGACCGCTGCGGAGATTGCGCGCCACCGCGAGGTCCAGCCGCTCGGACAGCGCGTCGAGCTCGACCGCCAGCGCGATCGCGTCGAGCGCAGTCGCGGGCAGCACGCGAGCGAGCGTCGGCAGGATCCGCGCGATGCCCTCGTCGCGCGCCGCGAAGTCCTTCGGCCCGTACAGGTCGGAGAGGAAGAACGCCGCGACCACACCGTAGCGCGAGCTGTCGAGGAGATCGCGGTGGGTGCGCGCGAGCCGCCCGGCCTGCCATTCGCGAAGCGCGAGCCGGTCGCGCGCAAGCGCCGGCGTCTGGCGGACGGCCTCGCGCAGCCGGCGGACATCCGCGAGGTGGTCGCGCAGCCGCCGCACGGCGCCGGACTTGTCGGGGACGGGCGTGTCCATTGGCGGCGATTATAGGAACGTGACCGGCCCCGATTAGAGGGGCCGCTCTAGGTGTCGCGCCGCGACCGGGGGTTAGAATGGGTCGCCACTCGGGGCGCATCCGTCCCCGCATCCGCATGTCCGCTGCCGCGCCGCAACGGCTCCCGCCGGAGCCCGATCGCCTCCGGAGCGCGTTCGACGTCCAACGCGAAGCGTTCGCTCGGTCGCCGTTCCCGGACGCCGCGACGCGCGACCGCCGCCTCGGCGCGCTCGAGCGGCTCCTGCGCGAGAACGTCGCGCCGATCGCGGCCGCGATCGCCCGCGACTTCGGGCATCGCTCGCACCACGAGACGCGCCTCCTGGAGATCTTTCCGGGCCTAGAGGCGGTGAAGCACGCGCGCCGCCACCTCCGCCGCTGGATGAAGCCGCAGCGGCGCGCGGTGTCGCTCTGGTTCCAGCCCGGCCGGGCGCAGGTGATCTCCCAGCCGCTCGGGGTGGCCGGGATCATCGTGCCGTGGAACTACCCGATCTACCTGGCGGTCGGCCCGCTCGTCGGCGCGCTGGCGGCGGGCAACCGGGCGCTCCTCAAGATGTCCGAGTTTGCGCCCTCGACGGGCGCCCTGTTCGAGACGCTCGTCCAGAGCCACTTCGCCCCGGACGAGGTCCGGGTCGTGAACGGCGATGCGGAGGTCGCGCGCGCGTTCACGGCGCTGCCCTTCGATCACCTGCTGTTCACCGGTTCCACCACGGTCGGGCGGGCCGTGATGCGCGCTGCGGCCGACCATTTGACGCCGGTCACGCTCGAGCTCGGCGGGAAGTCCCCGGCGATCGTCGGTCCGGATTACCCGATCGCCGCGGCGGCCGAGCGCATTCTCATCGGCAAGTGCATGAATGCCGGCCAGACGTGCATCGCTCCGGACTATGCGCTCGTGCCCGCGGCGCGCGTTCGCGAGTTCGTCGACGCGGCGCGTCGCGTCGTCGCCGACTGCTATCCGGACCCGCTGCGGTCGCCGGACTACACCGCAATCGTGAACGACCGGCATTTCACCCGGCTCGCGGGGTATCTCGACGAAGCGCGCGCGAGGGGGGCGGAGATCGTGGCGCTCGCGGCGAACGCGTCGCCGGACGCGGCGACGCGGCGCTTCCCGCCCATGATCCTGCTCGGGGCGCCGGGCGACTGCCGCGTGATGCGCGAGGAGATCTTCGGCCCGATCCTGCCGGTCGTGCCCTACGCGGCGCTCGACGACGCGCTCGCCTACGTCAACGAGCGCCCGCGTCCGCTGGCGCTTTACTACTTCGATCGCGACGAGGCCCGGATCACGCGCGTCCTGACCGGCACGGTCGCCGGCGGCGTGACGATCAACGACACGATCCTCCACATCGCCCAGGAAAGCCTCCCGTTCGGCGGCGTCGGGCCGAGCGGGATGGGCCAGTACCACGGCCGCGAGGGGTTCGAAGCGTTCTCGAAGCAGAAGACGGTGTTCCGGCAGTCACGCCTGAACACGATGGGACTCTTCAAGCCGCCTTACGGCAAGCGCTTCGAGCGGCTCGTCGGATTCCTGCTCCGCTGATGCCGACCCGCCGGCAGTTCCTGAAGTACGGCGTCGCCGGCGCGCTCGCGCTCGCGGCGGCCGGGATCGCGCGTAGCCAGCCGGCGTATCGGGCCGCGAGCGGCCAGGAGCCGTTGACGGTCCTGGGCGCCGAGGATCGCGCGGTGCTCGCCGCGATTGCCCCGGCGATGCTGGCCGGCATCGGCGTGGGTGCAGAGCGGCGCGACGCGGTGGTCGGCAGCGTGGACCGCGCCGTCGCGGGTCTCCCGCCGCACCTGCAACGCGAGGTCCTGCAGCTGCTCGCGCTGCTCGGGTCGTGGCCCGGCCGCCGCTGGATTGCCGGGGTCGGGTCGCCCTGGCCGGAAGCGTCCCGCGAGGAGGTGGCCGCGTTTCTCGAGCGCTGGCGCTTCAGCCGCTGGGCGCTGCTGCAGCAGGGCTATCACGCGCTGCACGACCTGGTGCTGGCCGCCTGGTACGCGCGGCTCGACAGCTGGCCTGCGATCGGCTACGCGGGTCCGCCGGAGGTGAAGTGATCCGCGACCCGATCCGCGAGGGGCTCGCCGCCGGGTGGAAAGTCACCGACGCGTCCCGACTCGAGCGCGATCTCGTGCTGGACACCGACGTCGCGATCGTCGGGACGGGCGCCGGCGGCGGGGTGACGGCGGAGATCCTGACCGCAGCGGGGCTCGACGTCGTGATGGTCGAGGAGGGACCGCTGCGGAGCTCGAGCGACTTTCATATGCTCGAGGCCGAAGCCTATCCCCAGCTCTACCAAGAGTCGGCGGCCCGCAAGACGCTCGACAAGGCGATCACCATCCTGCAGGGACGATGCGTCGGTGGCTCGACCACCGTCAACTGGACGTCGAGCTTCCGCGCACCAGAGGCGACGCTGGCGTTCTGGCGCGAGCGGTTCGGGCTGGGCGCGCTCACGCCAGGCGAGCTCGCGCCGTGGTTCGAGCGCATGGAACAGCGGCTCGCGGTCGGCGCCTGGACCGTTCCGCCGAACGAGAACAACGCAGCGCTCGCCCGTGGCGCGGCGAAGCTCGGCATCGCCACCGCCGCGATCCGCCGCAACGTGAAGGACTGCTGGAACATCGGCTACTGCGGCATGGGCTGCCCGACGAACGCGAAGCAGTCGATGCTCGTCACGACCATCCCGGCGGCGCTCGCGCGCGGCGCCCGGCTCGTGTGCGGCGCGCGGGCCGATCGGCTCCGCCTGCACCGGGGCCGGGTGGCAATGCTGGAGTGCGCGGCGCTCGACCCGCGCGGCGTGCACGCGACCGGGAAGCGAGTCCGGATCCGGGCGAAGCACTATGTGCTCGCCGCGGGCGCGATCGGCTCGCCGGCCGTGCTGATCCGCAGTCGCGCGCCGGATCCCCATCGGACGTTGGGGCGCCGCACCTTCCTCCATCCCACCGTGATCTCCGCGGCGGTGATGCCGCAGCGGGTCGACGGGCATGCCGGCGCGCCGCAGACGATCTTCTCGGACCACTTCCTCGAGCAAGGCCCCGTCGACGGGCCGATCGGCTTCAAGCTGGAGGCGCCGCCGCTGCACCCGGTGCTCTTCGGCATGACGCTCCAGGGGTTCGGCGAGCCGCATGCGACGCTGATGGGGGCGTTCCCGCATGCGCAGGTGCTGATCGCGCTGCTTCGCGACGGCTTCCATCCCGAGAGCCGCGGCGGCGCCGTGGGCCTGCGCGACGACGGCTCGCCCGTCCTCGGCTATCGTCTCACGCCGGTCGTTTGGGAGGCGGTGCGGCGCGCCCTGCTCGCGATGGCCGAAATCCAGTTCGCCGCGGGCGCGAAGAGCGTCCTGCCCGTCCACGAGCGGGCGCAAGCCTATTCGTCATGGGCCGAGGCGCGAGCGGAGATCGGCGCGCTGCCGCTCGAACCGCTGCTCACGCGTGTCGTCTCGGCCCACGTGATGGGCGGTTGCGGCATGGCGGACTCCCCACAGCGCGGCGTGGTGGACGCCGGCGGGCGGCATTTCCACCTCGCGAACGTTTCGGTGCACGACGGGTCGGTGTTCCCGACGAGCCTCGGGGTGAATCCGCAGCTCTCGATCTACGCGCTGACGGCGCGCAACGCATCCGCGCTCGCGGCTGACCTGACGCGCAAGGCGCCGCCGCCGATCGGCTAACGTGCCGGTGCCGACGCAGGAAACGCTCGCGCGCCGGCTGTGCCTCATCCTGGGCATCGAGGTCGCTGCGTACCTCGCGCTTGGCGCCTGGCTTTGCGCGGGCCGCGGCTGGGGGCTCGTTGCGGCCGTCGGCGTCGCGGTCGTCATCGCCCTCGGCTGGCGCATCGCGTTCATCCTGGTGACCTACGCACTCGCGTGGCGCTACCGCAGCGAAACGCCACCCGAGTTCCGGCGGAGCGCCCTCGCCCTGCTGCCGCACGTTCTCAGGGAAACGGCAGCGTGGACGGCCGTTTACGCCGCGCTGCAGCCGTTCGTTGGCTTCCTCATGGGGGACGGTCGGCCGCCGCGCGCCGCCGGCGCGCGGCTTCCGGTGCTGCTGGTGCACGGCTACGTCTGCAACCGCGGGTTTTGGTGGGTGTTCAGCCGCGCGCTCGAGGCGCGGGGCGAGACCGTCTGGGCGGTGACGTTCGAACCGGTGTACGGCGCGATCGACAGCTTGGTCGATCCGCTCGCTGCGCGGATCGATGAGCTCCTTGCGGCCACCGCGGCACAGCAGGTCGTTCTGGTCACGCACAGCATGGGCGGGCTCGTCGCGCGCGCGTACCTGCGCGACCACGGGGCGGCGAAGGTCGCGCGGCTGGTCACCCTCGGCGGGCCGCATCACGGCAGCGTGCACGCGTACCTGGGTGCTGGCGTCAACGCGCGCCAGATGGAACCGGGATCACCCTGGCTCGAGGCGCTCGCGCGGTCCGAAGCGCAGGGCTTCGACGTCCCGTTCACGTCGATCTTCAGCCATCACGACAACTTCGTCGCGCCACAGACGAGCAGCGTGCACCCGGCGGCGCAGAACATCGGCTTGGCGGCCATCGGCCACGTCTCGCTCGCGTTCTCGAAGCGGGTGCTAGAGATCGTCGCGGGCGAGCTCGACGCGGCGAACGCCGCCGTGCGCAAATGAGTCCGTCGAGCCTCGAACGGCTTGATGATGGCAAAGAGCTCGGATGTACAGTCGGGTGCCCGTGCCGCCGTCCAACGCGACCAGCCCACGTCTTCATCACCATACGGCGTGCCGCCTCCCTCTGATATCGTAGGCGACCGCTGTGCTCCGGCTGTAACCTCGATCTGCTCGGCGGTCTGCAACCGGCCATCTGCGGACGGTCGTGCCGAGTTCCGAACAGCCGACCTTCGGTGCTGACAGGCAGCCAGCGGCAGATCGTCGTACCGCGCCAGCGCCCGCCCGGGATCGACCTGCCGGCCGCGCTCGGGCTGCCACCATCCCGCGCATGAAAGCCGATCTGCCCAAACTCGCCGCGCTCGAGGAAGAGCGCGCGATCTTCGACGCCCTCAACCCCGCGCCGCGCCTCCCGGGATCGACATAGAAAAGGAGCGGTTCGAGCGAAGGACGTCGCCCCTGCTCATGCCTCGCGGCGCAGATAGGCTTGATTGGTGCCCGTGAACCGGGCCTGAAGGCCGTTCGCGGAGCAGAAATCGTCTACCGCCTTCCGTCCTCCCGGCCAGTTGTAGTCGTCGGTGACGATCAGACCGCCCGCTTCCAGCCGCGGAAAGAAGTAGTCGAAGGCATCGAGCGTGGGCTGGTAGAGATCGACGTCCACGTGGACGAAGCGGTACCGCCTCTCCGGCAAGCCAGCGAAACTGGCGGGAATCCAGCCCGGATGGAACGTTACCTCCGGATAGGTCGGAAGAAAGACATCTCGGAGCTGGGCCAGCGGGAATGCCATGTTCCCGCGGCGCATCATGCTCTGGATCCGCCCGACCCCCGCCGCGTCGATGCCGCTGACGTCGAGATCCTGAGCCTGCGGCTCGCTCAACCCCTCGAACGAGTCGAAGATGTGGAATCCTCCGCCACGCCATTCCGGTCGGCTTCGGACGATGGCCAGGCACAGCTCCATGGAGGACAGGCCTCGGGCACAGCCGCATTCGACCACGTCCCCCGCCACTTTCTCAGTGAGGGAAAACAACCGGACCAGATTCTGATGGCGGGAATACCGGCTGAGCGGGATCGGCGAGGTCCCGGTCAACGCCAGGGCGCGCTTGTAGCGCTCGAAGACCTCGGGATCGACGTCGCCGTCATCGAACGACCGGCCCCAAGCCAGGCGAAAGATCAGCTCCAGCGCGGCCGCAGCCTCCGCGGGTGAGTTGTCGAGCCAGAACTGGAAATAGCAGACGTCCAGCAGGTCGACAGCCTTGCGCAACGCCCATTCGTGGCCGCGCACGGTCTCGCAGCCCTCGCTGAGAATCTCGACCACACCCGACCACGCGCGGGTTTCCAGGTACGCCCGCGCGTCCTCGATGATTTCACGAACCTCGATTTCTGATTTCATGCGGAACGCGATCTCTCCGGATCCCCGGAACGCTAACACGAGGCGGGTGGACGACGCCGGGCAAGGTCCACGACGGCGACCCGGCTTCGGAGGGATACCCATACAAGTCAACCACGCCCGGATCGAAGACGGGAGTCCTCGGCCTGCGCAACGCGAGGAGGCCGAGGCGAGCTGGCCCAAGGGCGGGAGCCTGCGCGGAGCGCGCGAGCCGGGGGACAGGCACCCGGCAGAAATCGGTCGCGCCACCCGCTTCACCGGACACGAGGGGCAGCAACCGCGGGGTACTGCCCCGACCTGCTGACGCCGACCTGCCCGCCGCGCTCGGCCTGATAACATCCCGCGCATGAAAGCCGACCTCCCCAAGCTCGCCGGGCTCGACGACGAGGCCGCGATCTTCGACGACCTCAACCCCGCACCGCGCCTGTTGATGGGCCCGGGCCCGATCAACGCCGATCCGCGGGTGCTCAAAGCCCTCGCTACGCAGCTCATCGGCCAGTTCGACCCGCAGTTCCGCGTCGTCCGCTTTGAAGTGGCGATGGTCTACGGTCGACCGTGCCAGTCCGCGACTGATCAGTAGGTCTACGGTGAGCTACGGTGAACGTCCGCTTACTTTGCGAGCGACCGTCTGCAGTGGGTCGCTTTGCGACTTGCGACCGACGGTTGCTGACGGGCCAGGAGCGGTCATTCGGCAGACGCCGGACGCGATCCTTGGCTTGCGAGTGTGAGCGTGCTGCCTCCGGCGCAACTGGAACAAGGAACGTCGACATGCACAGGTGGGCGGCGTTCACAAGGGCAGTGAATTGTCCTGTCGACTTAGGCCGCAGAGACGATTGTCGCCCACTTGTGGCCACCTATACTGGTGCCGTCAGTTCGGCGAGGCACGGCTACTGCACGGCCAGGGAATCATGCGATGAAGACGCGCACGGAATCGGAACCGAGGGCGCAGCACGCCGCGTGGGCGAGTGCGATCGTGTGTGGACTGTTGACTGCGTGTGCCGTGACGCCCAAAGGGGTGCGCGATCTGCCCGAATTGCCTGCGGAATTCGCCCGGGATCTGGCCGTTGCGCGCACGGCACCGGTGCTCGTGACCAGGCCCGCGGCGGCGGCAGCTCCGACGATGTCACGGCCCGCGGGCACGCCGTTGCCGCTGGTCCCGTCGAAGGCATGCACGTCCATCTACGAAGGGTACGTCACCTATCCCATCACGGTGTGCCACCCGCCGAACGAGCTGTATGAGACGCTCGACCTGAGCGCGAGCGAGGCGCTGCCGGCCACGCGCGGAACGACGGTTCCCGCACCCCGGCACTTTAAGCTCACCGCGCATCCGCGGGTGAGACTCGGTTTGGCCTGGTTCTGCACTGTGCGAAGCGGCCCATGGTATGGCCATGTGGAGGGTGCACAGATTTGCAACGCGAATCCGAACGTCCGTTCGTTTAAGGCCGAATTACTCGGGGCACCGGAGCCGGTGGTCGTCCTGTGGAGCGGGACCTTGAACGACGTGCCGGCACCGCTCAACCTGGTGGCGATCTCGCCAACGGGTGAATTCTGCATCTGCTGCTCGGGCACGATGTGCCCGGACGGACGCTGCGTGCTCAATCAGCAGCAGTGCGAAGTGATGCCACCCGCGCTGAAGTAGTCGCTCGTCCCGGTGCGCGGGTTCATTTCACTCGCCGTCGCCGCTATTCGCTTAAGCGGCGCATAGTGCAGTGTACTAAGGCCGAACCACGCCTTGCAGCGGGCACGCCGCAAGCGGCGCGCTGCTGAAGGCGAGCGTTGGGCGTCATAATCGGGGAGCGCCGATGCCATCGCCGCCAGACTTAACAGCCGGAAGCATCCCCGCCGCGGAGCTGGGCAATCAGTGGCTGGCGAGCCGAGGGTGCCGACAAGGCCTTGTATAAATCGCTAATCGAGAAACTGCGTGACTGCGTCCAATCGCGCAGACGTGTGATCATGTCGAGTCTACAGAGGCGGGGGCAACTGCAATCACCAGAGGCTGCATAAGACCGGAGGAGGGATCGGCAACGCCGGTCGTCTCCACCGCGATTGCGTCCAACTTTCTCGGCTTCGAGAAGAGGCCGTGCAGGGTGCGGATGAGGTCGCCCCGCACCGTGCAGCAGACGCAGCCGTTGTTCATCTCGAACAGCTCTTCGTCGGTGTTCACGAGCAAGTCGTGGTCGATGCCGACCTCGCCGAATTCGTTGACGATCACGGAGTTGCAGCGCGCATTCTGCGTAGCCAATAGTCCAATTGAATCTTTGGCATGGGGAAAATAAGAATCTCAACCATTCACCAACATGAAGGAACATCTCATGGATGCAAATGCGCAAAGACTGCTGAGGCAGATCAAGCGATACCAAAAATCGGCCGCGGCGTACGAGAAGGCGCGGGTGAAGATGGTCGAAAGGGAGCGCCGCCCTTTAGGGTTGACTGACGCGGTCGTGCAGAGAGAACTGAAGGCTATTGGTGTGGATGTGAAATCGCTGCTCAAGGATACTGCGGCAGAAGAGAAAGAGTTGAAGAAGGTTCACAAGAAATTTCTCGCGCTGGTGCGACCCCCGATTCTGCCGGGAGAACTTGTACTCGAAGTTCCTCCCGACCCAAATGTGTTTGATGTGAAGCCGCCGGCGGTTGAGGGCTTCGGCACGAATTGCGCTGGTCTTGATCGGGGCATCAATCTTGCGCTAGGCGAGACCAATCTTTTGGTGAGCGAACAAGGAGATGGCTGGGGATGGCAAGCGACAGCCGGCTCACCATGTCTCACGACGCTGGTATTCGAGTTCACACCGCCGATAGCAGGCAACATTCTTGTGGATGCGTACGTGGATTTCAAAGGTCAGTTTGCACTCTCGGCGCACGACCATTGGTACACGAGCACAAGTGCGGACATAGTGTTGAGCGTATCGTCGCGCTTGTATCAACACTATTGGGAATTCGGACCGAGTGTCACGCTGATTGATGAACACCGAACTTCCTCAAGCAACAGCGCCTGGATTGATCAACTTGTGAAGTTGAGCTACTCGACCTCTGTCTCAGCGAGTGACACGGTGCTGATTTTTGTGGAGATTGTGTTGGATACGAACGCTCATTCGAGTCATGCGAAGGTGGATGTGGATTTCAAAACAGGCGCCGAGCGGCGGATTAAAGTACCGGTGATACAGATGAGATACTTCTAAGAAAGGTCTCTCCCGAGCTGTCAGGGTGAAGTGCTGCTGGTTGAACATGGGACAGACGAGAAAGCGGGATTTTACGAGCCGAACCCACCTTCAGTGGCCAATCCTGAAGTGAATCTTCGGCACCTTCGCCAATATCCGCTTTCTTTTCCGCGCCAACAGCCGCTTCGGGTCGGTAAGCGACGTTTCGATCGACTGTGGTCAGACGCTGTCTTCGACCCGGAACTGCAACCACCTTCGCACCTGACCAACGGAAGAAGGAAGCGGACGGGCAGTTTGTCGCTCAGGGTGTGTGCACTTCCGCTTTTTGAATTGAGCCCTACAGCAGCTTCAGCACCTGTTCTGCGTGATTGGCGGTGTCCGGCGAGTCGATGACGTGCGAGATGCGGCCCTTCTCGTCGATGATGAACGTCACTCGCTCGGCGAGGCCGAGCATCCCGCGTAGCGCTCCGCCGATCCCACCGCCGATCGTGCCGTAGGCGCGGGCCACCGAGCGATTGGTGTCGGCGAGGAGCGGAAAGTTGAGCTTGTGCTTCGCCGTGAACTTCCGGTGCGAGTCCACGTCCTGCGCCGACACCCCGAGGATGGCCGCGCCCTTTGCCTTGATGCCGCTGTTGTGGTCCCGCAGCGAGCACGCCTGGGCGGTGCAACCGGGGGTGTCGTCCTTCGGGTAGAAGTAGAGCACGAGCTTCTTCCCGCGGAAGTCCTTGAGGCTCACCCGCGCGCCGTCCGTCGTGAGCCCCGAGAAGTCAGGGGCCTGATCACCGGGCTTTGGTCGTGGCATGGCTCAGAAGTGGATACCGCGCATCAGGTTCGACATCGCGATCATGTCGGGCGTCGCCGCCGGTGCCCCTTCCTCCTTCTTGCCGGCCGCCGGGGTCGAGTCCGGGAACATCCGGAAGCTCGTGTTCATGATGATCTGGGCGATCCGCGGCAGGAGCGCGTGGAGCACCTCGCCGAAGACGCCGAGCCGGGTCGCGATCCGCACCGGCCTGTACACGATCGCTTCGGCCACCAGGTCGGCCGCCTCCTCGGGCGACAGGGTCGGCACCTGGTTGTAGATCTTGGTCGGCGCGATCATCGGGGTCCGCACCAGCGGCATGTTGATCGTCGTGAACTGGATCCCCACGTCCGCGAACTCGGAGGCCGCGCACCGGGTCCAGGCGTCGAGCGCGGCTTTCGAGGCGACGTACGCCGAGAACCGGGGAGCGTTGGTGAGCACGCCGATCGACGAGATGTTGATGACGTGGCCGCGGCGCTTCTTCACCATCGTCGGGAGCAGTCCGAGGGTCAGGCGCAGCGCACCGTAGTAGTTGAGCGCCATCGTGCGCTCGAAGTCGTGGAAGCGGTCGAACGAGTTCTCGATCGCGCGCCGGATCGAGCGGCCCGCGTTGTTCACGAGGATGTCGGCACCGCCGTGCTCCTCGGCCAGCGTCTTCACGAGGTCGGCGCACTGGGCGGCATCCGAGACGTCGGCCGAGTAGGTCACGGCCATGTTGCCGTCGGCCTCGATCGCTTTCCTCGCCTCGGCGAGCTTCTCGGGGTCCCGGGCGACGATGATCGTCGTGGCGCCCGCAGCGGCGATCTTGCGCGCGGTCGCGAGACCGATGCCCGACGAGCCGCCGGTGATCACGACCACCTTGTTCTTCACCTTCCCCTTGAGGGTGCGGTCGATCTGGAGGTCGGGGTCGAGGTGGCGCTCCCAGTAGTCCCACAGCCGCCACGCGTAGCTCTCGAGCGGCGGCACGGCGATCTCGGTGCCCTTCAGCGCGGCCTGGGCCTCGCGGCAGTCGAACCGCGTCGGGTAGTTCACGAACGTGAGGATGTCGTCGGGGAGCCCCAGGTCCTTCAGGATCGCGTTGCGGATTCGCCGCACCGGGGTGAGCGCCAGCAACCCCCGCTTGACGCTGTTCGGGATGAAGCCCAGGAGAGCGGCGTTGACGTATACGGACATCGGCGGGGCGTGGGCGGCCTTGGCGAAGAAATTGAGCACCTCGCCCACGCGCCTCGGCTCCGGGTCGACGAGATGGAAGCACTTGCCGTCCAGCCCGCGCTTGTGCGCGATGTGGTCGATCGCGTCGACCACGAAGTCGACCGGGACGAGGTTGATGCGGCCGCCCTCGAGACCGATGGTCGGCATCCAGGGCGGCAGCAGCTGCCGGGTGCGCTGGATCAGCTTGAAGAAGTAATAGGGTCCGTCGATCTTGTCCGTCTCGCCGGTGCGCGAGTCGCCGACGACGATGCCGGGGCGGTAAACCCGCCACGGGATCTGGCACTCCTCGCGCACGACCTTCTCGGCCGCATGCTTCGTGCCGAAGTAGGGATGGTCGAGATTCTCGGCCTCCTCGAACATGTCCTCGCGGAACACGCCCTCGTAGAGGCCGGCGGCCGCGATCGAGCTCACGTGGTGGAAGCAGGTGGCGCCGAGCTCGTTGGCGAACAGCACGACGTTGCGCGTGCCGTCGATGTTCGCGGCGCGCTGCGACTCCTCGTCGGCCTTCAGGTCGTATACCGCCGCGAGATGGAAGACGTGCACGATCTTGCGGTGCTCGAGCTTGCTCCGCTCGGCCTTGGTGATCCCGAGCCCGGGCAGCGTGAGGTCGCCGTGGACCGGCACGGCTTGCGCCTTGTCGACGCCCCAATAGTCGAGAAGCTCGTCGACGCGCTGCGCCGATTTCTCGCGCACCAGGAAGTACACGACCGCGCCCTTGCGCTCGAGCAGCTTGCGCACGAGCCGCCGGCCGATGAATCCCGTGGCGCCGGTGACGAAGTAATGCATGGCGGTTCCTCCTAAGACGGCGTTCTTGTCGGCCGGTCCCAGCGCGCCGGATCGATTATAAGCCTGCGCTCTCGGTGCCCCGGGGCGTGCGGACTTTAGTATGAGCCCTCTAGAGCATCGCCCTACACTGGACACGCCTGTCGGCCGCGCCGGCAGCATTCACCTACGGAAGGAGTTCGAGATGGGGAAGAGACTGAAGGCGCTCGCCGACAACGTCGGCGAACGGCAACTCGCGTCGACGATCCGCGACTCGGCGCAGCAGATCTGGCTGGCGGGCCTGGGCGCGTTCGCGAAGACCCAGGAAGAGGGCGCCAAGGTGTTCGAGGCGCTCGTGAAGGAAGGCAAGGTCCTCGAGGGCAAGACGCGCCGGCTCGCCGAGAGGAAGATGAGCCAGATGAGCAGCCAGTGGGGCAAGACCGCGACCGACGCGACGGCAAAGGCGGCCGCGACCTGGGACAAGCTCGAGCAGGTGTTCGAGAACCGCGTCGCCCGCGCGCTGAATCGACTCGGGGTCCCGACGAACCGCGACCTCGAGCATCTCTCCAAGCGGGTCGAAACGCTGACCGCGAGCGTGCAGAAGTTGAGCGGCGTGCGGAAGCCGCGCGCGGCGGCACGCAAGGCGCAGGCGAAGCAGTAACCCGCTCGCCGGTGAGGGAGCGGCGCTCCCGCCGCACGCGCGCGAGGGCAACGCCCAGGATCGGCATCGCCCTCGCCGGCGGCGGACCGTTGGAGGGGATCCACGAGATCGGGGCGCTCGAGCACTGGCTCGCGCGCCACCACGCCCACGCGCGCTGAGGCGGGATGGCCGCTGCGGCGTGCTATCCTTCGCGCGCCTCCGAGCAGACCGAGCCCCGCGTGGAGCGCAAGCCGAAGCGCCGCACCCGCGAGCGCATCCTCGAGACGAGCCTGCGGCTGTTCAACGATT
>Ga0184637_10000403_pt1 | contig 32325 bp, 26 predicted proteins | sample PLM3_127_b2_FD_133143 | JGI IMG/M metagenome (GOLD analysis project Ga0184637, IMG submission 133143) | Groundwater sediment microbial communities from an aquifer in East River, Colorado, USA - PLM3_127_b2 | ecosystem: Environmental > Terrestrial > Soil > Riparian zone | place: USA: East River... | reverse complement strand
GCGCGCCTGCGTGCGGACCTCGCGCCCCTCGGCCACCGCGAGCGAGACGGTCACGTCGCGCTCCTTCGGCTGGAGCAGGCGCGCGAGGAACGCGTCGGGCTGCCGGACGAGGCCGCGGAAGCGAACCGCGTCGCCCGGCCGGTAGATCGGCCGGTCCGTGTACACGAACACGTCGGTCGCGGCCGCCAGCGTCGAGTAGAAGTCGGTGTCCACGACGGCGCTGTCGCCGCCGGCCGAGGCGAGCACGAGGAGGCGGGGCTCCCGCGTCGCGAGCCGTACCTCGCCCCGCGCGTCGGTACGGCCGGAGGGGCCGGGGCCGGCGGCGGTGCGGAGCCGGACCTCGGCGCCCGCGACCGGCGCGAGGTCCTTGCCCGCCACGCGGACGAGGACCTCGCCGTCGGTCTGCTTCACCTGCACCGCGAGGTCGGTGACGACGAGGACCACCTGCCCCTCGACGCGCCCCTGGACGAGCTGCACGAGGTAGACGCCCGCGGGGAGCGGCTCGAGCTCGACCCGGCGCTCCTCCCAGCCGCCGCGCTCGTACACGTCGAAGCCGGGGACGCTGTACCCGCGCCCCGCCCCGCCGAGATCGAGGTTCAGCCACTGCCGGCGGACCGCCGTCGTGCCGGGCGGCAGGCCCACGAGCTTCTCCGGCCCCTCCGTCAGCTTCACCACGGGGCGCGCCGACTCCGCCTTCTCCGGGCGCTTCGGCAGCGCCGGCGCGAGCTCGCGCCGGAAGTCCTCGCCGAGCGCGCGGTAGAGGAACGTGCCCGGCAGCCGCAGCGCGTTCAGCCCGCGCGCGAGGTGACGGCCGGGGTTCACGGTCGTCGGGGGCTCGGCGTACGCGCGGCGGAGGTTCGCCTGCTGGGCCACGAAGGGCTCGAGCGCGTCCGGCTTCAGGACGCGGAGCTCGACCGGGCCGCGGCGCTCGAAGGCGACCTCGACGACCGGCGCCTCGTCGGTGCCGAAGGCGCGCGGGACCGTCAGGTAGAGCGGCTTCGCCTCTGCGACGCCCACGGCGAGCGCGAGCGCGAGGGCGGCGGGAGCGAGGGCGAGGCGGGCGCGGGCGATCATGAGCGGAACCCTCCGGGAACGAGCGCGCCGTCCTTCGCGACGCCGCGCAGCCCGAGGAACGGCAGCTCCTCGAGGAGCCGCCGGGCGGAGTCGATCTCCCGCGCTGGCGGGCTCGCCGCGGCGGCGTCGGCCGCGTAGGCGTCCCCGAGCAGCCGGGAGAGCACGAGCCCGAGGTTGACGCTCACGCCGATGGACGCGTCCTGCCGGAGCCCCTGCACGATGGCGGGCGCCGCGTCGAGCACGGAGGGCGCCTTGCCGCCGCAGGCCTGCTGCACGGCGGTCGCGAGCGCTCCCGTCGAGGCGAGCACCTCGTGCCCGCACGCGCGCCGTCGCTCGAGCCGATTCGGCCCCGAGAACGCGTCGCGGAGCGCCGCGGCGTCCTGCTCCGGCCAGGCGAGCGCGACCTCCGTCGGGAGCTTCGCGTCGCCGCGCGGGTTCCAGACGAGCGCCACCGGCCGGGCGGCGAGCTTGCCCGCGTAGCGCTCCTGCAGGTGCTGGACGAGCGCCTCGCGCGTGAGCGGCTCCGGCAGGAGGAGGTTCGCGACGAAGATCACGCCCGCGTCGGCGGGGACGAGCTTCAGGAGCGCCGGCGGCGGCGGCCCGGCGGCGAGCCGGCCGGGCTCGCTCAGCTCGCCGAGCAGGCCGCGCGGCTCGAGCCGGTCGCCCTCGATCGCGAACGCGAGCCGGGGCGCGGGGCCGAGGCCGAGGAGCGCGGCGGCGAGCTGCGCCTCGCGCCCGAGCGCGTCGCGCGAGAAGGAGACGGACAGGTCGATCCCCTGCGCCGCCGGCACGTCCGGGGGCGCGGCGCAGAGGGCCTGCACGACGGCGGCCGGGTTGCGGGCGAGCGCGATGCGCCCGTCGCGCTGGCCGGCGAAGAGCGCCTGCTCGGCGATGAGCCAGCGCGAGACCGCGATGGGCGCGGCCGGCGGCGCCTCCTTCGCTGCGGGCCCCGGGCAGCGCGCTGCCTCGTAGCTGCCGTTGCGCGCCACGCCCTCGAGCAGGTCGTACGCGCCGCGGGCGGGGGCCGAGGGATGGGAGACGACGAGCGCTGGGGTGCCGGTGGCGGTCTCGCCCGTGAAGAAGACGACGCGGAACGGGTCGGCGAGGAGCCGGTCCGCGATGACGTCGAGGACGACCCCCTCGAACGCGCCCGCGAGGTCGCCGCCCCGCGTGGAGAGGAACCCCGCCCACTCGGCGCCGAGCCCCTGCCCGAGCGGCTCGGCGAGCGCCCTCCGGATCCAGGGGTTCGAGCGGAGGGACCGCCAGAGCTCGGCGGGCGCGTGGACGTCCACCCAGATCGACGGCTCCGGCGGGATCTCGCCCACCGCGAGCGCGATCGGCGAATGGGCGTCCTTCGCCGGCGCCGCGCGGTTCCGGCGGGCGACCGCGACGGCGGCCACCGCCGCGGCGGCGAGGGCCGCCGCGCCGAGGCCGGCCGCGAGGATGCGGGTTCGTTTCGTCACGGGGACCACTCCTTGAGCCGGTAGAAGCCGAGGAAGAGCGGGTTCTCGGGGACGGGCCGCCAGCCGCCGGGCGCGTCGCGGGCGAGCGCGTCGAGCGAGCCCACGCGCACGGCCGCGCCCTTCTCCCCGGGGTGATAGACGACGAGGATCCGCCCGTGGGCCGGGTCGTCCGCGCGGACGATCAGCATCAGGTGGAAGACGGGGGCGCCGCTCTCCTCCTCGCGCGCGAACGCGACGAGGTCGCCCGAGGCGAGCGCGGCGCGGGCGGCCTCGCCGCGGCCGAGCGGGGCGAAGCTCGCGCGGAGCAGGGTCGCCGCGTCGGCGAACTGCGCGGGCCGGCCCGCCGCGTCGCGGAACGGCCCCTCGTCGGCGCGGCGCGGGTCGAGCCGCCGGAACGCGGCGCGGTAGGCGAAGCGGACGAGCCCGGCGCAGTCGCGCTGCGCGGGTTCCCAGGCGGGGTCGGGCGCGGCGGCCTGCGCGAGCGCGGTCTCCGCGATCATGCGCCGCGCGAGGAGCTCGGACGGCGGCGCGCCGGCGGCGCCCGAGGCGAGGAGGAGCGCGAGCAGCATGGCCTAGAGCTCGCTGTCGCCGGACTGCCCGTCCTTGCGAGACAGTTCGCGCTCGACCTCCGCGAGGTTCGAGGGCCAGCCCGGGCCCGGTGCGTCCTGGCCCGGCACGAAGAGATCGGCGCGACCTGGGCCGAGCACGTTCACCCAGGCGAGGACGCGCGTGGTGCCGGGGGTCGCGAGCGGCACCCGGATCACGCGCCGCGCCTCGGCGGGCGTGCCCTCGAAGAGCGTCAGGTTGAGCGTGCCGACGGTGTGAGCCTTGTCGCCCGAAGGCCAGTAGTTGGTCGCGATGAGGAAGACGCCGGCGGGCGGGGCGCGGTGGACGTAGAGGTAAGGGCCGTAGCCGGGCTGGTCGAAGTCGCCGCCCTGCTCGTTCAGGTAGAACGTGCCGCCGGTCGGGCTCGCCGTGTCGGCCCAGTAGACGTGGGCCATCCTCGCGAGGACGAGCTTGCCGTCGGCGCCCACGGACGACGGCGTCGGCTCGTAGACGTGCAGGTCGGTGTAGACGCCGTCGGTGTCGCTCGTGAGGACGACCTTGAGCGGGACCGGCGGGACCTGGGCGACGCAGGTGACCTGGGTCTCGCCCGTGCCGCCGCGGTTGGTCGCGGTCGCCACGACGACGTTCTTGCCCGCGGCGGCGGGGAACTTGCGCGAGAAGCGGCCGCCGCTCGTGCGGAGCAGGTACCGGTCGCCGTTGATGGAGAGCGTGATCGGGTCGACGGTGGGATCCGAGACCGTCCCCTCGATCGAGAGCATGCGGCCGACGCTCCAGCCGCCCGCGGGGGAGGTGAGGCGGACGACCGGGACCTCCGTGCCCGTGCCGATCGGCACGCCAGCGTCGCGCGGGCGCGCGACGGCGGGATCGGCAGCGACGACCAGAGCCAGGAGTGCCACGAGCATCGAGTCCCCCTCGTACCGTCAGCGAACCGGACGGGAGCGGATGATACCGAAGGTGTCGAGCTCGCCCCCTCGCAAACGACGGACCAGCCGGCCCGCGAGGCCGAAACCGGCGCCGGTGCGAACGGCGCGCTGCGAGCGCGTGCATGTGGGCAAGCGGAGACACGTGGGCCGCGTGGGCGGGCGGACACGCGGCCTTCACGACGGGGCGACGGCCGTCGCGCTGCCGGCCGGAGGCGGCGCGCTAACGATCGGGGATCGCCGTCACCTCGAGCGTCGCCCCCTGCTCGAGCGCGACCTGGGCGACCACCTCGGCGACGGTCGCGACGAGCTCCGTGCAGAAGCTCGCGCGCGGCTCGGACATGAACTCGCCGAACGGGCGGACGAGGTCGTTGCAGATGGGGTTCGGCGCGCCCATGCGGCGGGCCATCTCGGCGCGGTACCGCTCCATCGCCGCCTTGAGGGCCGGGGTGGTCGGGCCGGTCGGGTCGGGGTCGCCGAGGAGCTCGCCGAGGAGGAGCTGCCCCGCGAGGATCGCCCCGCACGGCCCCTCGCCGGTGATGCCGCCGCGGCGCAGCGCCTGGTATGCGGGCGTGGCACGCCCGAACGCCTCCGCGAGCGCGATGCCGCAGCTCCGGTGGGCGACCCGCTTCCCCTCGTACAGCACGCGCGCCTTCTCCCGCAGGGCGGCGACGATCTCGTCTCGCGTCACTTGCGACCTCCCTTGCGCGGCGCGGGCGAGGGCCGCGGCGCGGACAGCGCGGGGTTCTTCTCGAGCTCCTCGATCGTCCGCGGCCAGTCTTCCTTGAGCAGCCGCGCGAGCGATCGGTCCGAAAGGATCTGCCCGCCGGTCTGGCAGCGCGGGCAGTAGTTCACCTCGTTCTCGGCGCGGACGATCCGCTGCACCAGCGTACCGCAGACCGGGCAGGGCTGGCGGTGCCGACCGTGCACCGCCATCTCCGGGCGGAAGGCCGTCACCTTCTCCGGAAAGCCGCTGGGGGCGGCCGCCGCCTCGGCCCGCAGCCGCGCCGTCCACTCGGCGAGCACGGCCTGGGTCGCCGCGTGGAGCGCGGCGACCTCGTCGTCGTCGAGCCGCGAGGTGAGCTTCACCGGCGAGAGGCGCGCGCGATGGAGGATCTCGTCCGAGTAGGCGTTGCCGATGCCCGAGAAGAGTCGCGGATCGGTGAGCGCGCGCTTGAGCGTGTGGTTCTCGGCGCGGAGCGCGGCGGCGAACGCCTCGCGGCTCGCCCCGAGCGGCTCGAGCCCGCCGCGGCCGAGCGCCGCGAGCGCCGCCTCGCCGCGCACGAGGTGGAGCGCCGCGCGCCGCTTCGACCCCGCCTCGGTGAGCACGAGCGTGCCGGCGGGGAAGTCGAACGCCGCGAGCCCCACCCGCCCCGGCAGCTTCGCGCCCGGCTCCTTCCAGTGGAGCCGGCCGGCGATCATGAGGTGGAGGACGAGGGCGAGCTCCTCCTCGAGCGCGAGGACGATCCGCTTGCCGAGCCGGCGCACGGCGAGGACCTTCTTCCCGGTCGCCGCCGCGAGCGGCGGGTCCGCGGAGCGGAGCAGGAAGGGGCTCCCGAGCCGCACCCCGAGGAGCGGCGCGCCCACCACCCGGCCGGCGAGCGCCTCGACGTAGACCTCGATGTCGGGCAGCTCGGGCATGGCGGGCGCCGCCCGCGGGGCTACGCGTCGCCCCCCGCGGGATCGCCGACGCCGTGCCGCTTCATCCGCTTCCAGAGCGTGACGCGCGACACCCCGAGCAGCACGGCTGCGCGCGTCCGGTTCCAGCCGGTCCGCTCGAGCGCGTCGACGAGCGCGCGCCGCTCGTCCTCGCACCGCACGGTCGCCGGCGCCACGCACGGCGCGGCGGCCTCCCGCACCTCGGCGGGCAGGTGCTCCGCGCGGATCTCGCCGTCGCCACCCTGGAGCGCGGCGTACTCGAGCACGTTCTGGAACTCGCGGACGTTGCCCGGCCAGCGGTAGGCCCGCAGCGCCGCGAGCGCGGCGGGCGAGAGCCTGCGGGGCGAGCCGCCGTCGGGACCGAGCCGCGCGAAGAAGCGGGCCGCGAGCTCGGGCAGATCGTCCCTGTGCTCGCGGAGCGGCGGGACGCGGAGCGGGAACACCGCCAGCCGGAAGTACAGGTCCGCCCGGAAGCGCCCCTCCTGCACGAGCGCCCGCAGGTCGCGGTGCGTCGCGCAGAGGAGCCGGACGTCCACCTTGATGGGCAGGGACTCGCCGACCCGCTCGATCTCGCGCTGCTCGATGACGCGGAGGAGCTTGAGCTGCACGAGCGGCGAGATGTCGCCGATCTCGTCGAGCAGGAGCGTGCCGCCGTCCGCCTCCTGGAAGCGCCCGCGCCGGTCGCGCAGCGCCCCCGTGAAGGCGCCGCGCACGTGGCCGAAGAGCTCCGACTCGAGCAGGTTCTCGTTCAGGGCGGAGCAGGAGACGCGCACGAACGGGGCCGCGGCGCGCGGGCTCGAGCGGTGGATCGCCTCGGCGACGAGCTCCTTGCCGGACCCGCTCTCGCCGAGGATCATCACGGTCGAGCCCGAGCGCGCGACGAGCTCGATCATCCGGTAGAGCTCGAGCATCCCCGCGTCGCGCCCGACGAGCCCGTGGAAGTCGCCCCCGGTCGAGAGGCGCGGCGGCAGGGCGCAGCCCGGGAAGGCCGCCTCCTGGTGGACCGACGCGAAGGTCTCGAGCGCGCCCACCGGCGTGCCGTCCGGCGAGAGCATGGGGACGGCGTTCTTCACGATGAGGAGCTCGCGGCCGTCCCTCGTCCGGATGGTGCAGGTCTTGGAGCTCTTCGACCGCTCGGCGAGGCCGCAGCGGATGGGCCCGACGCCGCAGGAGCAGCCGGTGAGCGTGTTCCCGGCGAGGAGCGAGCAGCTCTGGCCGATCGCCTCCTCCCGGGTCCACCCGGTGATCTGCTCGGCTGCCCGGTTCCAGAACGTGACGAGCCCGTCCGCGTCGGTCGTGAAGAGCCCGTCGGGCAGGTGGTCCGCGATCTCGCGGAGCTGCTGCTCGGAGCCGAGCCCGAAGAAGGGGAGGGAGGAGGGCATGTGCCTTTCGCCAGCAGTGTCGCGGCCCCGACGAGGGCAGTCAACCGGCGCGGCGCCGGCCGTCAGGCGGGTGGGAGCCCGCCGGCCCCTCGCAGGTTCCTGCCCGTTCGCGGAGGACGCCGGCGTGCTAAACACGCGTCCATGGACGAGCCGAACCGCAGCAAAATCGCGGCGCCCCGCCGCGCCTTCCTCCGCGTCCTCGCCCTCGCGCCGGCGGCCGCGGCCTGCGCCTCCGCGGGTGGCGCCCGCAGCGCCACGCCGCCGGCGGCCGCCACGGCGCAGCCCCCGGCCCGCACGTCCGTTCCGCCCGGACCCGACGCCCTCGCCCCGATCCGTGCCTTCCCCCTCGCCGCCTCCGCCGAGCCGGCCTTCGTCTTCCGGGCGGCGCCCGCCCGGCCCCGGGTCTAGCCATGGCGACCGACGACCTGCTCTTCGCCGGCGTCGCGGCCCTCGCCCGCCGGATCCGCGCCCGCGAGCTCTCGCCCGTCGAGCTCGTCGACGCCGCGCTCGCGCGGATCGAGGCGATCGGGCCGCGCCTCAACTGCTTCGTGACGGTCACGGCGGACCGCGCGCGGGAGGAGGCGCGCGCCGCGGAGGCGGAGATCGCCGCCGGCCGCTGGCGCGGCCCCCTCCACGGGCTCCCGTACGGCCTGAAGGACCTCGTCGACACGCGCGGCATCCGCACCACCTTCGGCGCGGCCCCCTACGCCGGGCGCGTCCCCGAGGCCGACGCGACGGTCGCGGCGCGGCTCGCCGAGGCGGGGGCGGTGCTCGTCGGGAAGCTGTCGATGATGGAGCTCGCGGGCGGGCTCGGCTACTACACCGGCGAGGCGGCGTTCAACGGGCCGTGCCGCACGCCCTGGGACCTCGCGCGGTGGGCGGGCGGCTCGTCGTCGGGCTCCGGGTCGGCGGTGGCCGCGGGGCTCGTGCCCTTCGCCATCGGCTCCGAGACGTGGGGGTCGATCACCTGGCCGGCCGCCTTCTGCGGCGTCACGGGATACCGGCCGACCTACGGGGTGCTCTCCCGCCACGGCGCGATGGCCCTCTCGTACACGATGGACAAGCTCGGTCCGCTCGCCCGCGCCGCCGAGGACTGCGCCCTGGTCGCCGCGGCGATCGCCGGCGAGGACCCGCGCGACCCGTCGAGCATCCCGCCGCCCGCGGGGCTCGGGCGCGTCCGGGCCGAGCTGCCGAAGGGGCTCCGGATCGCGGTGCTCGGCTTCCCGGCGACGCCCGAGGCGATGAGCGGCGCGCGCGAGCTCTTCGCCGCCGCGCAGGAGGTGCTGCGCGAGGCGGGCGCGCTGCTCGAGCCCGCGGAGCTCCCCGACCTCCCCTACGAGCCGCTCGCGACGCTGTTCATCGAGGCGGAGGGGGCGACCGCCTTCGAGGAGCTCATCCGGAGCGGCCGCACGCGCGAGCTCGCCGACCGCTCGCACCAGACGCGCGCGCCGGGGGACTACCTCCCGAAGGCCAACGCCGCCGACTACGTGCGCGCGATGCGCGTCCGCGGCGAGGTGCAGCGCGCCCTCGGCGCCTTCTTCGAGCGGCACGACCTGGTCCTCGCGCCCAACCTGCCCTTCCCCCCGCCCCGCGTGGAGGAGCGGTTCGACGCCCTCATCGCCTCCCCCGATCCGCTCGGCGCGGCCGGCAACGTGGCGGGCCTGCCCGCGGTGGCGCTGCCGATGGGGTTCTCGGGCGGGCTGCCGGTCTCGCTCCAGCTCGTCGGCCCCGCGCTCGAGGACGCCCGCGTGCTCGCCGCGGCCGCGCTCTTCCAGGCCCGGACCGAGCATCACCTGCGCCGGCCCGAGCTCGCCCCGGCGGGTGCGCCGGTGGCGGCCGCGTCGCCGCTCGTGACCGAAGGGTGACGCAGCGCGCGGAGGATCCCCGATCGTGAACACCGTCCTGGCCGCCATCGGCTACGCCATCTGCCTCGTCATCCTGCTCGTCGCCCTGCCGCTGCAGGCGGTGCTCCTCGTGCTCGCCGCGCCGTTCGACCGGAACCGCGCCGTCGCAGGCCGCTTCCTGCGCTTCGTCGGCGTGGCCCTCACGAAGACCTACCCGCCGTGGCGGCTCCGGGTCGAGGGGCGCTGGCCGGCCGGCGGGCCGTTCGTGGTGGTCGCGAACCACCAATCGATGCTCGACATCCTCCTGCTCTCCCACCTGCCGCGCGAGATGAAGTGGGTGGCGAAGGAGGCGCTGTTCAGGGTGCCGTGGGTGGGCTGGATGCTCCGGATGAGCGGCGACATCCCGGTCCGGCGCGGCGACGCGGAGAGCGGCGGCGAGGCGCTCGCGCGGGCGAAGGCCTACCTCGCGCGCGGCATGAGCGTCATGATCTTCCCGGAGGGGACGCGCAGCACGACCGGCAGGCTCCTGCCCTTCAAGAGCGGCGCCTTCCGGCTCGCCATCGAGGCGGGCGTGCCCGTGCTCCCCGTCGCCGTGAACGGGACCGGCGAGGGGATGCCGAAGGGTGGACCGTGGGTGAACCCGTGCCGGGCGGTCGCGAAGGTGCTCGAGCCCATCCCGACGGGCGGCCTGCGCTCCGAGGAGGCGGTCCGGCTGCGCGACGAGGTGCGGGCGCGGATCGTCGCCGCGCTCCCCCCGGCGCCGCCCCCTGCCCGACCCGGCGGGACGATCGCCACGCCAGCCGTTCCCGGCCCGGATTAGCTCGCGCGGCTGCGGGGCCGACGCCGCCCGTCAGTGCTCGTGATCGTGCCCCGGGCCGTGATCGTGGCCGTGGCCGTGATCGTGCGCGTGCGGGTGGCCGTGCTTCGTCCCCCCGTGCTCGTGCTCGTGCTCGTGCTCGTGCTCGTGCTCGTGCTCGTGCTCGTGCGCGTGCGCGTGATCGTGCCCGTGCCCGTGGTCGTGCCCGTGGTCGTGCCCGTGGTCGTGGGTCCGCGGCGCTGCGGGCCTCGTCATCGGGCCGCGCAGCTCCGCGAGCCAGCCGACCCAGCGGTCCATGCCCTGGCCCGTGCGCGCCGAGACCTCGATCACCTTCGGGCGGGGCATCACGCGCGAGAGCGCGTCGTGCACCTTCGCGAGGTCCACGTCGAGGTGCGGGACGAGATCGCACTTCGTGAGGAGGACGAGATCGGCCACCTTGAACATGACCGGGTACTTGAGCGGCTTGTCCTCGCCCTCCGTCACCGAGAGCACCACCACGTTGGCGGCCTGGCCGAGGTCGTAGATGGCCGGGCAGACCAGGTTGCCGACGTTCTCGATGAAGAAGACGTCGGTGTCCTTCCACGGGAAGCCGTGGAGCGAGCGGTGGACGAGGTCCGCGTCGAGGTGGCAGGCCTGGCCGGTGGTGATGGCCTTCGACGGGATGCCCGCCTTCTCGAGGCGCCGCGCGTCGTTGTCGGTGGCGAGGTCGGCCGAGACCGCGCCGAGCTTCCAGCCCTTCGACGCCGCCGCGCGGGCGGTCGCCTCGAGCACCGCGGTCTTGCCGGCGCCGGGCGAGCCCATGAGGTTCAGGGCGAGGACCCCGGACTCGATGAAGTGCTCGCGGTTGTGGCGGGCGGCGCGGTCGTTGCCCGCCAGGATCTTCTCGTGCAGCTCCACCGGGACGAGCTCGGTGTCGCCGCAGCCGCAGGTCGTGCACATCAGGGGACCTCCATCTCGATGCCGTCGAGGGTGAGCGCGTCCGAGCCGTCGTCGAGCTGGGCGGGCGCGTCGCACGCGGGGCAGCGCAGGACCGCGCCGCGGGCGATGGGCGTCTTGCAGCGCGGGCAGGACCAGCTCGCGGCGACGCGGGTGAGGGTGAGCGAGGCCTTCTCGCAGATCGTGCCGGCGCGGAACGTGTCGTAGGCGGTCTGGAGCAGCTCGGGGTCCACCCCCGAGAGCTCGCCGACCTTCACGGACAGGCGATGCACCGCGAGCGCGCTGCGCTTGCGCGCCTCCTGCTCGACCCGGGTGACCAGGTTCTCGACGAGCGAGTACTCGTGCACGGAACCGTTCTCCGCTCAGCAGATGCGGGGGAGCAGCTCCCCCTCGGGCTCGGCCAGGAGCCGCCGGCCGAAGCCGGTGTCGAGGATGACCGCGCCGGGCCGCTCCGCCACCGCCGTGGCGAAGATCGCCGCCCGCGCGCCGAGCGGGTGCGCACGGAGCGCGGCGAGCACCTTCTCCACGGACCTGGCGCGCACCGCGATCACCGCCTTGCCCTCGTTCGCGACGAGGAGCGGGTCGATACCGATCATCTCGCCGGCGGCGCGCACCTCGTCGCGGACCGGCACCGCCGCGTCGTCGACGACGATGCCGACCTTGCCCTTCGCCGCCATCTCGTGGAGCACGCCCGCGACGCCGCCGCGGGTCGGGTCCTTCATCGCGACGACGTCCTCGCCGCCGGCGCGCAGCGCGGCGCGGACGAGGCCGTTCAGCGGCGCCACGTCGGAGCGGAGGTCGCCCTCGAGCCGCAGGTCGTGGCGGCGCGACATGATCGCCATGCCGTGGTCGCCGATGGTGCCGGTGACGATGAGCTGGTCGCCGGCGCGCAGCCCGGCGTCGGTGACGACGCGGTCGGTCAGGGCGACGCCCGTCGTGTTCATCACGATCCCGTCCACCTCGCCCTTGCCCATCACCTTGGTGTCGCCGGTCACGATCGGCGCGCCCGCCTCCTGGGCGGTCTCGCGCATGGAGGCGACGATCCGCTCGAGGTCGCCGCGCGGGAAGCCGTCCTCGAGGACCACCGCGCAGGTGAGGCCGAGCGGCTCGGTCGCCCCCATCATCGCGAGGTCGTTCACGGTGCCGGACACGCTGAGGCGGCCGATGTCGCCGCCCGGGAAGAAGACGGGGTGGACGACGTGCGAGTCCGTGGTGATCACGAGCCAGCGATCGCCCACGCGCAGGGCGGCGCCGTCGTCGAGCGCGGCCAGGCCGATGCCGTCCACGGGCGAGGCGAGGCGGAGGAAGACGTCCTCGATGAGCTGGCGCATCGCGCGCCCGCCCGACCCGTGCTTGAGCCCGATCCTCGCGACCGACTTCTCCATCCCGCTAGCCCACCTTCCTGAGATCGGGGACGCCGCCGTAGGTGTGCCAGATGCGGCACTGCCCCTCGGACGACACCATGCACGAGCCCACCGGCGACTCCGGCAGGCACGCCTTGCCGTAGAGCGCGCAGTCGGTCGGCACCGCGAGCCCGAGCATGATCGACCCGCAGATGCAGCCCTGCGCCTCGGCCGCCGCGTCGTCGTCGCGCACGGGCGCGGTGTCGATGCGGAAGCGCTTGCGGGCGTCGATCGCCGCCCACTCGTCCCTGAGGTCGAGGTTCCCGTCCTTCACCGCCGCGATGCCGCGCCAGACGCCGGTGCGCGGCTCGAACACCTTCCAGAGCGCCTTCTGCGCGGGGAGGTTCCCCTCCCGCGAGACGACCCGCGGGTAGGCGTTGAAGACCTCGGCCTTGCCCTCGCGCATGAGCTCGGTGAGCTTCACGAGCGCCGCGAGGATGTCGAGCGGCTCGAAGCCCGCCACCGCCACCGGCGAGCCCGTGCGGGCGGCGAACGGCTCGAAGATGGCCCAGCCGGTGATCGCCGCCGCGTGGCCCGCCGCGAGGTACCCCTCGATCCGCGTCTCCTTCGAGTCGGCCACCACCTGCATGGCCGCCGGCACCCACTTGTGCACCGAGAGCACCGAGAAGTTCTTCGGGACGCCCTGGAGGATCACGGCCGCCGTCGCCACCGCGGTGGTCTCGAAGCCGCTCCCGAAGAACACCACCTCGTCCTCGGGGTGCTGCTCGGCGAGCTCCACCGCCTGCGCGACCGAGTAGACCACCTCGACCTTGCCGCCGTCGCCCTTCGCGTCCGCGAGCGAGAGGCGGGTGCCGGGCAGGCGGAGCATGTCACCATACGTGCACACGCGCGCGCCGCTGCGCGCGAGCGCCACCGCCTCGTCCACCTCGGGCCCGTCCGTCACGCAGACCGGGCAGCCCGGCCCCATGATGAGCTGGAGGGCCGGCGGCAGCACGGCGCGCAGGCCGAAGCGCGCGATGGCCTGCTCGTGGCTCCCGCACACGTGCATGATCGACACGGGCCGGCCGAGCGCGTCCACGTTGCGCCGCAGCGCGTCCGCGAGGACGCGGGCGCGGGCGGGGTCGCGGAACTTGAGCTCTGCGAAGAGGTCCTTCGTCGCCATCGGCTACCCCTTGTCCTTCGCGGCCGCGATCTCGCCGCGCACGTCCTCTGCCATGAGGTCCGCCTTGGCGCCCGTGACGTCGAGGATCTGGTCGAAGAGCGCCAGGGTCTCCTGCACCTCGTCGGGCGGGATGCGCCGGATGGCGAAGCCGACGTGGTTCAGCACGTAGTCACCCACCGAGACCGGCTCGTCCACGATGTCGAGGCGCAGCTCCTTCTTCACGCCGAAGAAGTCCACCGTGGCCGCGAGGCCGTCGATGGCCAGGACCTTGCCGGGAACGCCGAGGCACATGGGTCTCTCTCCTCACCTTTCCGCGCTCCGGGCGATGGCCCGGAGCGCGCCTGCCGCGCGAGCTCCCGGGCCCCTAGGCCCGGCCCGCCCGCGCCACTGCGTCCGCGACGACCGCCTGGCCCAGCGCGATCCCGCCGTCTCCTGGCGGCACCTGGGCGTGTGGATATACCTCAGAAGACCGACCGAGCCGCCGCAGGATTCCCGCGGTGAGCCGGGCGTTCTGGAAGCAGCCGCCCGTCAGCACCACCGGGAGCCGGCCGACGCGGCTCGCCGCCTGGCGGACGAGCGCGGCGCCGGCCTCGGCGAGCGTCTCGTGGAAGCGGGCCGAGAGCTCTGCCGCGGGGCGACCGGCGAGCACGCCCGCCGTCAGCACGCGCCAGGTCGCCCGCAGGTCGAGCTCGACGACCGCGTTGCCGCTGTCGAGGTCGAACGGGTAGGGCTCGACGGTGCCCTCGCTCGCCGCCCCGTCGAGCGCGAGGGCGACCTGCCCCTCGTACCGGGCTTCGCCGCGCCCGAGGGCGAGCGCGCCGGCGGCGTCGAAGGCGCGTCCGGCGCCGTGCGCGCGCGGCGCGTTCACGCCGGCGGCAAGCATCCGGCGCACGAGCGCGAGCTCGTTCTCGGGCACCGCCTGGAAGAGGGGCAGGGCGTCGATGGGCGCGTCGGCCGGGCCGAACGCGTCGAGCAGGGCGGCGAGCGCGATGCGCCACGGATCGCGGATGGCCCGGTCGCCGCCCGCGAGCGCGACCGGGCGGAACGTGGCGAGCCGCTCGAACCGCCCGCGCTCGGCGAGGAGGAGCTCGCCGCCCCAGGCCGTCCCGTCGCTGCCGAGGCCGGTGCCGTCCCAGGCGAGCGCGAGCACCGGGCCGTCGAGGCCGTGCTCCGCCATCGCGGCCGCGGCGTGGGCGTGGTGGTGCTGCACCTCGACGAGCGGCACGCCGAGCGCGGCGGCCCGCTCGCGCGCGTAGCGCGTGGAGAGGTAGAGCGGGTGCAGGTCGCAGGCGACGAGCTCGGGCCGGAGCGCGAGGAAGCGCTCGAGCCGCGCGATGGCCGCCTCGTAGCTCGCGTAGGTGTCGAGGTTGTCGAGATCGCCGACGTGGGGCCCGAGCGTCGCCTCCTCGCCGCGCGCCAGGCAGAAGGTGTTCTTGAGCTGCGCGCCGGCGGCGAGCACCGGCGCCGCGAAGCGCGGGCGCACGCGCACGGGGCGGGGGACGTAGCCGCGCGAGCGGCGCATGACGAGCGGCCGCCCCGCCACGACGCGCGCCACGGAGTCGTCGCAGCGCGAGGCGATCGGCCGGTCGTGGACGAGGAAGAGGTCGGCGACGTCGCCGAGCCGCGCGAGCGCGTCGTCGTCCTCGAAGGCGATCGGCTCCTCGGAGAGGTTGCCCGAGGTCATGACGAGCGGCCGCCCCGCCGCGGCGAGCAGCAACGGGTGGAGCGGCGCGTAGGGAAGCATGAGCCCCACGAGCGGGCTCCCCGGCGCGATCTCGGGCGCGAGGCGCGCCTCCGGCCGGCGGCGGCACAGCACGATGGGCCGCTCGACCGAGGCGAGCAGCGCCTCCTCCTCCGGCTCGAGCAGCGCGAGCGCCCGCGCCGCGTCGAGGTCCGCCACCATCACGGCGAGCGGCTTCTCCTCGCGCCGCTTCCGCTCGCGCAGCGTCCGCACCGCCGCGGACGAGCTCGCGTCGCAGGCGAGGTGGTACCCGCCGATCCCCTTCACCGCGGCGACGGCGCCCTCCGCGAGCGCCCGTCCGAGCCGGGCGATCGGATCGGGCCCGGCGACCGGCGCCCCCGTCCGGTCGCGCAGCTCCACGCGCGGGCCGCAGGCGGGGCAGGCGTTGGGCTGCGCGTGGAAGCGGCGGTCGAGCGGATCGGCGTACTCGCGCGCGCAGTCGGCGCACTGGGTGAAGCCGGCCATGGTGGTGGCCGGCCGGTCGTACGGGACCCCGAGCGCGATGGTGAACCGCGGCCCGCAGTTGGTGCAGTTGGTGAACGGGTACCCGTGCCTCCGGTCGGCGGGGTCGGCGAGCTCTCGCGCGCAGTCGGGGCAGAGCGCGAGGTCGGGCGGGATGGCGACCCGCCGCTCGGCCGCGCCGCCGCTGTCGACGATCTCGAACCCCGCGACGCGCTCGGGCGCGATCGGCTCGCTGCGGAGCTCCTCGATCACGGCCGCGGGCGGCCGGTCGGTGCGCAGCCGGCGCACGAAGCTCTCCAGGGCCGCGACCGGGCCGAACGCCTCGATGGTCACGCCGGCGGCGTCGTTGCGCACGCGCCCGGCGACGCCCGTCTCGTGGGCGAGCCGGTAGACGAAGGGGCGGAAGCCGACCCCCTGCACCGTCCCGGTGAGGGCGATGCGTCGCCCCTCGCCGGGCAGCCGTCCGCCGTCTCGAGCCTCGAAGGTCATCCAGTCGCGCTTGGGGTCGCCTCCCGCGGGGGCGGGTGCGGTGGCGACGGCCGCGGAGCGACGCGGACTGTACCAGCCGCCGATCCGATGCCGCAAACACCGCGGGCGCCTCTCTCTCGTGCGCACAACAGCGGCGCGCCTGGAAACGATCGCTTCACCGCCGCCCGGCGCGGCAGCCAGCGAGCGGTCGCCCGGCTACTGCCCCGCCGGCGCGTCCTTCTGCCACCAGAGATCCGGCGCGCGGGGCTCCCTGCGCGGCTCGGCGCGGACGCCGAGCGCCGCGAGCTCCTGCACGACCGCCTCGACGGCCGCCGGCACCGTGGCCTCGACCACGGGCGAGAGGGCCGTGCGCAGCCGCAGGTCGAACGGGACGACGCCGACGAGCTTCACGATCGGGGGAGCGACGCCCTGGAACTCGGCGTTCAGGAGGGCCTCGCGGACGCCCGGCTCGTGCGGGCTCATCGCGAGCACCGGCGCCTTCGAGAGGAGCTGGGCCTTGTCGTACAGCTTGAGCTCGCCGGCCGGCCCGCGCGCCTTCACCGCGTCGACGAGGATGACCGCCTCGAGCCCCGCGATGATGGCGGTGAGGTCGTAGCCGGGCGTGCCCGCGTCCATCACCAGCACGTCGTCGGGCAGCTCGTAGCGCGCCTCGAGGACCTTCACGACGTACGGCCCGATGGCGTCGTCGCCGGTGAGCACGTTTCCGATGCCGATGACCGCGAAGCGGGCCATGCCGTCACCTCGAGCCGAGCGCGGCCGCGAGAGCGCTCGGCGCGCGAAAAAGGAAATCCCGTCCCCGGTGGCCGGGGACGGGATGTTCTAGCCGGTCGTCCTCCGCGTGTCGAAGGGCGGCGGCGCGGGCGCTACAGCACCTTCACCCGGGCGATCTCCTCGCCGTCCACGTCCACCGTGTGGATCGCGCAGGCGAGGCAGGGGTCGAACGAGTGGATCGTGCGGAGCGCCTCGAGCGGCAGCTTCGGGTCGGCGATCGGGTTCCCGACGAGCGACGCCTCGTAGGGGCCCTTCTGGTCCTTCTGGTCGCGGGGACCCGCGTTCCAGGTGGACGGCACCACCGCCTGGTAGTTCTTGAGCTTCATCGACTTGCCGTCGCTCTCGATGACCGACCAGTGCGAGAGCAGGCCGCGCGGCGCCTCGTGGAAGCCGACGCCTCTGTAGGTCCCCGCCTTGAGATTTGCCATGGGGTCCACGAAGATCTTCGTGTCGCCCTTGCCGATGTTCTCGACGAGCAGCTTCCAGTGCTTCTGGGCGAGCTCCGCCATCGTGGCGGCGCGGATCGCCCGGGCCGCGTGGCGGCCGAGCGTCGAGTGGAGGACCGCCGGCGTGAGCTTCACGCCCGCGATCTTGCCCGCCGTGTCGAGGCACCAGTCCGCGTACTTCTTGATGATGGGGTGCCCCTGCACGTAGCCCACGAGCACCTGGGCGAGCGGGCCGACCTGCACCGGCTTGCCCTCGAGCCGCGGCGCCTTCACCCACGAGTACTTCTCGGGGGCCGGGGTTTCCTGCTTCCAGTCGCCCGTGAACTTCGGGTTGGTCTGGCCCTCCCACGGCGTCCGCTGGACGTCGCCCTCGTACCAGGAGTGGGCGATCGACTCGGTGACGTTCTGCATCAGGTAGTCGTCCTTCCAGTCCTTGACCGGACGGACGTTCCCGAGGTCACCGTTCCAGATGATGCCGCCAGGGAGGTCGAACTGCGTCATCGCCGCGTCGGTCGGCATGTCCGGCGCGCACATGTAGTTCGTGACGCCCGCGCCGTACTTGAGCCAGTCCGGGTAGCTGGCCGCGATGGCCGCCACGTCGGGCAGGTAGACCTGGGTGATGAAGCCCGTGACCTCGTCGAGGAGGTCCTTCACCTTGTACAGCTTCTCCATGTTGAGCGTGGCGGGGTTGTCGAGGTTGATGGCGTTCGCCACGCCGCCCACGGCCAGGTTCTGGATGTTCGGCGTCTTGGAGCCGAGGATGGCCACGATCTGGTTGGCCTTCCGCTGCACCTCGAGCGCCTGGAGGTAGTGCGCCACGGCGAGCAGGTTCACCTCGGGCGGGAGCTTCATCGCCGGGTGGCCCCAGTAGCCGTTGGTGAAGATGCCGAGCTGGCCGGCGGCGACGAAGCCCGCGACCTTCTCCTTCACCGCCGCGAGGGCGTGCTTCGAGTTGCCCGCCCACTGCAGCCCGAGCGAGTCGGCGAGCGCCGACGCCTTGGCCGGATCGGCCTGCAGCGCGTTGACCACGTCGACCCAGTCCAGCGCGGACAGGTGGTAGAAGTGCACGATGTGATCGTGCAGCGCGTGGGCGCTGATGATCACGTTGCGGATGAGCTGCGCGTTGAGCGGGATCTCGAGCCCGAGCGCGTGCTCGACCGAGCGGACCGAGGCGATCGCGTGCACCGTGGTGCACACGCCGCAGATGCGCTGGGTGAACACCCAGGCGTCGCGCGGGTCGCGGCCCTGGAGGATGGTCTCGATCCCGCGCCACATCGTGCCGCTGGACCAGGCGTTCTTCACCGCGCCGCCGTCCACCTCGACATCGATGCGCAGGTGCCCCTCGATGCGGGTCACCGGGTCGATGGTGATGAGCTTACCCATTGACGTTTACCTCTCTGACTAGCGGTGAGCGGCGGCCTTCGCGGGCGCGCTGCCGACGTGGGAGTGGCCGTGGCTCTCCTTCACGACCACCACGGGGAACAACCGGGAGATGAAGATGAAAATTGCGATTCCGATGGCCGCCATGCCGACCGTGACCGTGGTCTCGCCGAGCGAGGGCCAGTAGTCCCAGCCCGCCGCGATCGGCTTGCCGTTCGCGTTCCAGCCGGCCGGCCGGTACACGCTCATGTACGTGTCCACGCGGTAGGCCGCGCCGGCGAGCAGGGCGAGCAGCGCGGCGCCGAACAGGTAGCCGCGGTTCCCCTGGACCGCCGGGAGGAGGAACATCACGGCCGGCGTCACGAAGAGCGCCAGCTCGACGAGGAACAGGAAGGTCGGGAAGTCGGCCGCGAAGAACCGGAACTTCCCGGCGAGCGCGAGGTCGCCGAGCCGCAGGGCCACGTAGAGGAACAGGAGCCCCGCGTTCACCTTGGACATCTCCGCGAAGAGCTTCTGGTCCTGCTCCGCGTTCCAGGTGAGCCGCAGGATGTTCACGACCGCGACCACCGCCCCGAAGCCCATCGAGAGGCAGGAGATGAGGAACAGGGTGGGGAGCAGCGCCGAGTGCCAGAGCGGGTGGATCTTCGGCCCGGCGATGAGCATCAGCCCGCCCAGCGAGCTCTGGTGCATGGTGGGCAGGAGGATCGCCAGCGCGATGATGAAGGGCATCGCCTTCGCGAGCATGGGGCCGTACTTCCGGCCGATGGCCGACCACTTCGGCGACTTGCTCGCGGCCGCGCCGTCGAGGATCGACGGCAGCACCTCGACCCAGAGCACCATCACGTACATGAGGACGCAGACCGCGACCTCGAGGAGCGCCGAGGAGAGGTTCCAGTACGGGAGCCAGGGGAGCCAGTACGCGTTCCAGTAGCGGCCGAGCGCCACCACGATCGAGCTCGCGCCGAGCGTGTAGGCGATGGCGCCCACCAGCACCGCCGGGCGGACGAGCCCGTGGTACTTGCCCTTGTTGAGCAGGTAACAGAGCAGGCCGACGGCGAACGCGCCGGCGCCGATGCCCGTGAAGACGACGACGTTGATCGGCTCCCAGATGCCCCAGGTGAAGCCGTCGGTCATGTTCGACACCGGACCGACGCCGGTGAGGAACCGGTAGACCATCACCACGGCGGCGATGCCGAAGAGGCCGAGCAGGACGAGCATCGTCCGGTCGAGCAGCTTCCCGCCGACGGCCTTCGGATGTGCGTGGGCGCTCATCTACTTGCCCTCCCCGTGCTCGCCCGCGTCTTCCTTCTTCTTGTTGCGCCAGATGAGGGCGGCCATCCCGGCGTAGAGCGCCACCGGCGTGATGCCGTGCAGGTAGGGCGCGTGCGAGACCTTCTCCGAGAAGTGCGCCTGCGACTCCTCCTCGAGCAGCGGCAGGCCGAGCGCGTCGAACCCGACACCCTTCGGCGCGAGGTAGAGGACCTGGGTGCCGCCCCCGTCCTTCTCGCCGTAGATGTGCGGGTTGTACGCCGCCGGCTTGGCCGCGACGCGCCGCTTCGCCTCCGCGAGCAGCTGCTCGCGATAGCCGAAGATGACCGCCTCGCGGGGACAGACCTCGCAGCAGGCCGGGTTCGCGAGCGCGAGGGGCCCGGTCTTCTCCGCGCTCCCCCGGTGCCGGCAGAGCTCGCACTTCACGATGAGCGGGAGCGGGTCGAACCACTCGAAGCGCGGGACGTTGAACGCGCAGCCGATCTGGCAGTAGCGGCAGCCGACGCAGAGCCCCTTGTCGTAGAGGACGACGCCCGTGCCCTTCACCTCGACGGTGCCCGGCACGGGGCGCTTGCCCTCGCCCTCCTTGTGGAGCGCGCCCATCATGCAGACGGAGACGCAGGAGGGGTCGACGCAGTGCATGCACTGCTGCTTCATGTAGAGGTTCTGCTCGGCGCCGTCGGCTGCCTTCACCGGCAGCGCCTTGATGACGTTCTTCGTGTTGCCGTTCAGGTCGGACGGGGCGTCGTACTCGCCGCCGCCCGCGGACACCCTGTCCGCGGGCAGCTTGTTCGCGACCTTGCAGGCGCTCTGGCAGGCGCGGCAGCCCACGCAGAGCGAGGCGTCGAAGAGCATGCCGAGCGCCTCGGGCCGGTTCGGCACCGCCTCGCGCGCCTCGGCGTCCCCGACGAGGACGGTCGCCGCACCCGCGACGGCCGCCCCCTTCAGCAGATCTCGCCGTGAGATGCTCATGGACTACTCCTTCCCTTCGGCCTTGTCCGCGGCGGCCATCTTCTTCGAGGCCATCACGCCGGCGCCGACGAGGGCGCCCACGACCGCGCTGCCGAGGCCCACCGCGACCGGGCTCGACCCCACGACGCCGTGCTCGGGCTGGATGCCCGGGTAGGCCATCGGGGCGGTCGGCTTCTCGATGGGAAGGTTCTGGTTGATGGGCACGTTGAAGACGATGCCCTGCTCCGTGCAGCCGACGCAGGGGTGGCCGATGCCGATGGGCCAGGCGCCGGGCATCTCGCAGAAGTCGAGCAGCGAGCAGTTGGCGTGCGTCTGGGGGCCCTTGCAGCCGAGCTTGTAGAGGCAGTAGCCGGCGCGGTGGTTCTCGTCGCCGTACGCCCCCGCGAAGCGGCCCGCGTCGAAGTGCGGCCGGCGGGGGCAGTCCTCGTGGATGACGCGCGCGTAGGCGAACTTCGGGCGGCCGAGCTCGTCGATGGCCGGGAGCGTCCCGAACGTCGCGAACTGCAGCACGGTGCCGAGCAGGTTGTACGGGTTCGCCGGGCAGCCCGGCAGCGTGACGACCGTCTTGCCCTTCAGGATCTGCGGCGCGCCCGTGGCGCCCGTCGGGTTCGGCGCCGCGGACGGGATGCCGCCCCAGGCCGCGCAGGAGCCGATGGCCACGATGGCGGCCGCCTTCTCGGCGACGCGCTTCAGCGTGTCGATCGCGTTCTTCCCGCCGACCTGGCAGTAGATGCCGCCGTCCTTCTCGGGGATGGCGCCCTCGACCACGAGCACGTAGCCGCCGCGCTCGACCGCCGCCTCGAGCGCGTGCTCGATCTGGTGGCCGGCCGCTGCGAAGAGGGTCTCGTGGTAGTCGAGCGAGACGAGGTCGAGGATCAGCTCGCCCACATCGGGATGCGCGGTGCGCAGGAGCGACTCGGTGCAGCCGGTGCACTCCTGGAAGTGCAGCCACACGACCGAGGGCTTCTTACCCTTGGCCACGTTCTCCGCCATCTTCTCGCCCGCCCACGCGGGGAGGCCGACGGCAGCGGCTGCGGTGGTGCAGACCTTGATGAAGTCGCGGCGGGAGACGCACTCGGTTCCCACCTGCGCGGCGATCACGTCGGAGCTCAGTTCGTTCATTCCAATCCTCCGGTGGCGCGGGAGACTACCGCCCCGACTCCAAAATGCAACCTGGCAAGATTCGGGGAAAATTTGGAAATACGAGCTTACGCAATCCTTGCGGTGGCAGTTTGTCGCAGGATGTGGGTCAGACGGTCGCGGCCACCCGCTCTGCGAGTCGCGATCACCGCTCCCCGGAGGTCGAATGTTGATCCGGATCAGGGAACCCCCGCGTCCCCGGCAGGAATGACCCCGCAAAAGCGCCTTTGTGGACTCAGACGGGCAACATTGACCGGTGCCGTCCAATACAAATTTTGCGCGCTCGAAAAGGCCAAAAAAAAGCACCGGGCGGGCTCCCGCGCGCCGCCGAGGACGCGTCGGTCCGATCCGGAGCCCCGGCGCGGCGACCGGAGCGGCGCGTTCCAGGTCCTTGGCCGTCACCCAGTGTGAACATCTTCGGGCGGGCGAGCCTTCGCGCGCGCCCCGCGCGCGCCTCGATCGTGACGTCGCGTGAAGGCACGTGTCGCGGCACGCCCCGCGTCCGCGCGCGGCAGCGGGGGACGTTCCGCTCGGCGAGCCACGGCCTGCGGCCGGGCCGCGGCCGCCGGACGCGCGCGGTATATGACGGTGCCAGGAGGAGTCCATGCACACGCTCGCCCTCGCCGCCGTGTCCCTCGCCCTCGCCGCCGACCCGGCGCGCGGCGCCGCGCCCGGGGGCTTCCCCGACGCCGCGGCCCTGCGCCGCGCGGACGCCCGCTTCGCGCCGGTCGACCTCCGGGTCGACCTCTCCGCCCTGCCGGCGTCCGAGCGCACCGCGCTCGCCAGGCTCGTCGAGGCGGCGCGGCTGATGGACGCCCTCTTCCTGCGCCAGGTCTGGGCGGGGAACGAGGCGCTCCTCCTCGAGCTCACCCGGGACGAGACGCCGCTCGGCCGCGCGCGGCTCCAGGCGTTCCTCCGCAACAAGGGACCGTGGAGCCGGCTCGACGGCGACCGCGCGCTCTTGCCCGGTGTCCCGCCGAAGCCGGCGGAGGCCAACTTCTACCCGGCCGGCGCCACGAAGGAGGAGGTCGAGCGCTGGATCGCGGGGCTCCCCGCGGCGGAGCAGGCGGCCGCGAAGGGCTTCTTCACCGTGATCCGGCGCGCGCCCGGGGGCGCGCTCGCCACGGTCCCCTACGCCCTCGAGTATCAGGGCGAGCTCGCGCGCGCCGCCGCGCTCCTGCGCGAGGCGGCGGCCGCCACGCAGGCGCCGTCGCTGCGGACGTTCCTCGAGGCGCGCGCCGAGGCCTTCCTCACGAACGACTACTACGCGTCGGACGTGGCCTGGATGGAGCTCGACGCGTCGGTGGATCCCACCCTCGGGCCCTACGAGGTCTACGAGGACGAGTGGTTCAACGCCAAGGCGGCCTTCGAGGCGTTCATCTCGGTGCGCGACGACGCCGAGAGCGCCAAGCTGGCGCGCTTCGCGGCCGAGCTGCAGGGCATCGAGGACGCGCTGCCGATCGACGCCGCGCTCAAGAACCCGAAGCTCGGCGCGCTCGCGCCGATCCGCGTGGTGAACCAGGTCTTCGCCGCCGGCGACGCGGCCGCGGGCGTCCAGACGGCGGCCTACAACCTGCCCAACGACGAGCGGATCCTGAAGGAGAAGGGCTCGAAGCGCGTGATGCTGAAGAACGTTCAGGAGGCGAAGTTCGCGAAGGTGCTCGTGCCCATCGCGCAGGTGGCGCTCGGCCGGGAGGACCGGGGGAACGTCGCGTTCGAGCCGTTCTTCACGCACATCCTCATGCACGAGCTCGTGCACGGCCTCGGGCCCCACGAGCTCGAGCTCGCGGGCCGGCGCACGACGGTCCGCGCGGAGCTCGCCGACGCGTACAGCGCGATCGAGGAGGCCAAGGCGGACGTCGGCGGCCTCTTCGCCCTGCAGAAGCTCGTGGACGACGGCAAGCTGGACCGGTCGCTCGAGCGGACGCTCTACCCGACGTTCCTCGCCTCGGCGTTCCGCTCGCTCCGGTTCGGCCTCGGCGAGGCGCACGGCCGCGGCATGGCCCTCCAGCTCAACTGGCTGCTCGACGCGGGGGCGGTGACCGCGCGGCCCGACGGGACGTTCGCGATCGACGCCGGCAAGACGAAGGCGGCGGTGGTCTCCCTGACCCGCGAGCTCATGACCATCCAGGGGCGGGGCGACGGCGCCGCGGCGCGGGCGCTGATCGCTCGCCTCGGGGTGATCCGTCCCGAGGTACAGCGCGTGCTCGACCGCCTGGGGGCGGTGCCCGTGGACATCGCGCCCCGCTTCGTGACCGCCGAGGCCCTGACCCGGCGCTGAGCGCTCGCGCGGGGGTCGTCGCCCGGTCGCCCGATCGCGCCGCGGCGCGCACGAACGGGGCGCGCGAGCTCCGCGCCGCGCGGGGCCGCCTTTGACGCCCTCCGGCGCTCGATCGTAAATTGATCGCCGTCAAGGAGCGTGCATGGAGAACAACAGCCTCGGCCTCAAGAACCTTCGGCTCGGCCACGACGGCGTGGACGCAGAGCACGGGGTGCAGGTGCAGCTCGTGGAGTCGCTCCAGGCGGAGCTGCGCAAGGCCGGCGCGCGCGGAAGCGCCGTGGAGCTGCTCGAGCGGCTCCTCGTCTTCTCCGACATGCACTTCGGCAGCGAGGAGCTGCTCATGCGGCTCCACTCGTACCCGGGCTACGCCGAGCACGTCGAGGAGCACCGGCGCCTGCTCGCGCACCTGCGCGACGTCGAGGCGCGGCTCGGCGAGGGGGCGGAGGCGAGCGCGCTCGTGGACGAGCTGCGCCGCTGGCTCGGCGGGCACATCGCCGTCATGGACCGCGACTTCGCGGAGCACGCCCGCTCGGACGCGATCGGCCCCGGCTAGCGGCCGGCGAGGTAGGCGAGGACGCCGGCCAGCGCGGCGGCGAGCACGAGCGCGATGGCCACGGTGCGGCCGCGCCCACGCGGGCGCGCCTCGAACCGCTCGATGCCGGGGCTCTGCAGGCGAACGCGCAGCGTGTCGTCGAGGTACCGCCGCCCGGTGGCGGCGAGGTCCGGCAGATCGCGCTTCGCCATGGCGTTCGTCTCCTGGAATCGATCCTACCGCGACGCGGCGGGCGCGAGCGCCGCGAGCCGGCGCCGGGCGAGCACGTGGGGACCGGACGGGTCGGGCGCGCCGTCCAGCTCGTCCTCCCCCACCCGGGCGTAGGCAGCGCGCGCCGCGTCCGCGAGCCCCCACGCCTCCGCGATGCGGCCGAACACGTACCAGTCGGCCGACGCGGGCGGGCGGCCGCCGATCGACGCCAGGAAGACCTCGCGCGCCTCGCCCGGCCGCCCGAGCGTCGCGTGGACCGCGGCGAGGGTGTTGAGCGAGGCCGGGCTCCGCTCGCGATCCTGGTCCACCGCGCGGCGCGCCCAGTCGAGGGTCGCAGGCCCCGGGGCCGGCGCGAACAGCTCGAGCCAGGCGGCGTTGTTGTAGACGAGCGGCGTCGCGGTCCCCGCGTCGATGAGCTGCCGCCAGGCGCGCGACGCGCCGGTGAGGTCGCCGAGCGCGAGCCGCGCCGTGCCGACGACCGAGAGGACCTCGGGGTCGCCGGGGAGCCGCGCGAGGATGGCGGTCGCGGCGGCCTCGAGCTCGGCGGGGCGCTTGAGCTTCTGGAGCGCCCAGGCGGCGGCGGCGAACGCGTCGCGCGAGCCGGGATCCTCCGCGAGCAGGGCGCGCGCGCTCGCGAGCATCTCCTCCGTCCGGCCGGCGGCGCGCTGCGCCCGCAGGGTCGCGAAGCGCAGGGCGCGCCGCTCGGCGCCGGCGGGGGCGGCGGCGGTCGCCTCGACGAGGAGCGGCAGGGTGCGGCCGGTCTTGTCCGCATGGGCGAGGAGCGCCGCCCCCGCGCGGCGGAGCGCGGCACGCTCACCCAGCACGCCGGCGGGGAGGAGCGCGGCGAGGACCCCCTTCGGCGAGGCGGCGTCGCCGTCCTCGCCCGGGAGCGCCTCGCGCGCCCAGCCGAGCCAGCGGCGCGCGGCCCCGAGGTCGCCGGCGTCGGCGAGCCGCAGCGCCTCTCCGCCGAGGATGGGCCAGGCGAGATCGGTGCCGAGGAAGCGGAGCCCGCCGCGCTCGCGGACGAGGAACGCCACCGCGCCGCGCTCGGCGGGCGCGAACGGCGAGCGGATCCGGACGCGCAGGCCGGTGGCGGGCTCGCCGTCGACGACCAGCTCGATGCGGGACAGGACGAGGTCGAGCAGCACCTCCGGCGGCGCGCCTCCCTCCAGCTCGGCCCGGCGCGCGGCGGCCGCCGAGAGCGGCAGCCCCGCCTCCACCGCCTCGCGCCCGAAGAGCTCGACCGCGCGGGCGGAGAGGAGCGGCCCGACCGCCTTCGACGGGTCGGGCGCGGCGATGGCGGCGGCGAGGAGCCTCTTCACGAACCGCTCGGGCTCGCTGCCCGCCTCGACCTGGACCTTCCACGGGCGCAGCGCCGCGAAGGTCTCGGCCTGGGACCGCAGCTCGGCGGCGTTGGGCGCGCCGCGCGCGGCCTCGGCGGCGAGGCTCGCCGCGAGCGGATAGCGGCGATCGCGCGCGAGGAGCTGCGAGGCGCCGTGGAGCGCCGCGCGCCGCGCCTCGCCCGCCGGCACGGCGTCCACCGCGGCCTCGGCCCCCTCGGTCGCGGCGACCGCGGCGACGAGGAGCGCGTCGCGCTCGGGCGCGGGCTCCATGCCGCGCCCGAGCTCGGCCGCCTCGCGCTGCTGGCCCGCGGCCACGAGCGCCGCGAGCAGCCCCGCGTCGAACCGGTGATCCCCGAGGTCGTCGCGCAGCGCCCGGTACGCCTCGATGGCGCCGCGCAGGTCCGCGCCCGGCCCGTGGCGCACGCCGGAGGGGGCGTACGCGAGCAGCTCGGCGAGGGCGGCCCGCCCGCCGGCGTGGCGCGGGTCGAGCTCGGTCGCGCGGCGGTACGCGTCGATCGCGGCGGCCCGGTCGAACCCGGGGCCGTGCGTGCGGCCGACCGCGTCGTGCTCGAGGACGTAGCCGAGCACGCGAAGGGGCCAGGCGCGCCCGGGCTCGAGCGCGACGCCGGCGCGCGCCTCGGCGAGCGCCGCCTCCTGCGTGCCGAGCTGGAGCAGCGCGAGCGCGAGGTGGAGCCGGTGCTTCGCGCGGCGGGGGTGGGCGGCCGCGAGCCGGCGCAGCTCGGCGAGCGCCTCCGGCACCTGCCCCGCGGCGAGGAGGGCCGCGGCGGTGCGCTCGAAGGCGATCCGCGGGCCGGTGCCGCGCACGATCGCGCGGACCCGCCGGGCGAGCGCGCTGGCGTCGGCGGCCGCGAGGCGGCGGGCGCCCGAGTCGAAGCGGAAGCGGGCGGTCACCGCGCCGCCGGGCTCGAGCGCGAAGGCCTGCGCGAACGTGGCGGGCCCGAAGCGCTCCTCGGCGGCCTTCGGCAGCGGGCGCGCGCGGAAGCCGTCCGGCGGGACGATCCGGTAGCGGAGCTCGGAACGGAACGGGAGGGAGAGCACGAGGTCGGTCTTCCGGTCCGGCGGCGCGGGCGCGCCCTCCGCCTCGCCCATCCCGGTGATCGCGGGCGGGAGCGGCTCGAACACGCCGTCCGGCGTGGCGGGCACGTCCGCCTCGTCGTCGCCCGTCTCGAGGGCGGCGCTCCCGTCGGCCTCGAGCCGGATCCGCAGGGGCGCGGAGGCGTCCTCCTGTCCGGTGACCTCGGAGCCCAGGAACGTCTGGGCGCGGAAGACCTCGCGCGCGTAGCGGGCGTCGAGGTCGTCCGCGCGCCCGGGCGGGAGCCGGGCGCGGAAGGCGCGCTCGGCCGACGCGAGCGCGCCGGTGAGCTCGCGCGTCTCGACGACGCGGCCGGGGCCCAGGTCCGCGAGGAAGATCTCGCGCGTGGTCGTGCTCGTGTTGTCCGCGGGGCCGGACTCGGGCGTGCGCTGCAGCTCCTTCGCGCCGGGGCCGGTCACGAGCGCGAGCCGGCCCTCGGCCGCCGCCGCGAGCCGGCCGGGCGCGGTGAACGCGTCGGAGGGATCGATCCAGAGCGGGGGAGAGCCCGCCACCCGCACGACGGCGTGATCGAAGGCGCCGAGGCCGGGCAGCTCCGGCAGGACCTCGTGCCAGCCCGTCGAGAGCAGGGCGATCCGCCCGTCGAGCCCCGCCGCGCGGAGGAGCGCGACGGCGAGCAGCGCGGCGTCCTCCGGGCGTCCCGCGTGGCGGGCGAGGGTCTCCGAGGGGCGCGCGGGCGCGACCCCGCCGTCGCCGAGCGGCGCGCCGGCGGGCCGCACGTTGGCGTGGATGAAGCGCGTGATCCGGCGGGCGGCCTCGTCGCGCGGGAGCTTCGCCGCGCCGAGCGCCTTCGCCGCCGCCGCGGCGACGTCGTCGCCGCGCAGCCGCTCCTCCCAGAGCGCCCCGTAGCGCGCCGCGACGTTGGCCCAGGAGCGCCCCCAGCCGAAGGCGACGAGCGGCGCGGCCGGCACCTCGCGCGGCGCGCCGGGGTCGGGCGGCGCCACCGCGGGCACGTCGCGCCGCTCGAAGACGAGCGTGCGGATCCCTCCGGCGCGCGTCTCCTTCGGCGCGAGCGTCATGCCTCGCACCGCGAAGCGGAGCGGGAGCGACTCGGGGGCGACCACGGTGAGCCGGACGAGCCGGGCCGGGCCGCCCTGGCCGAACCAGAAGCGGTGGGAGACGCCCGCGTCGAAGGCGGGCGCGGTGTCCTTCACGACGGCGAGCTCCTCGATCACGGCGCCCGCGCGCACGCCGGGGAGCGGCGCGGTCAGCGTGCGCCGCGCGCCCGTGCCTTCCCGATCCGCCTGCTCGACGACGGTGCGCGGGTCGAGCTCGAGCGCCTCGCCGCGCGGGCCGACGACCCGCACGCGGAGCTCGGGGCGCGCCTGGTGCCAGGGGGCGAAGCTCTGCTGCACCTGCCCGTACGCGCGCGCCGCCTCGGCGGTGAGCGGGCGCGCCACGAACCGGTATGTGAAGGTGACGGCGCCGGTCGCGTCGAACCTGAAGGTCCCCTCCTCGGCGAGCACGTCGACGGCTGCGCGCGGCTGCGGCAGCGCCTCCGCGGCGGCGGCGAGGGCGGCCGGATCGGCCGAGAACGGCGCGCCCTCCCACGGCGCGGCGGCCGAGGCGGGGGCGGCCGCGACGAGCGCGGCGAGGACGGCGATGCGGCGGACCATGTGGGTGGGCTCCGCGGCCATTCTGGAGGAGAGCGGCCCGGGGCGCCACCGCCGTCGGCCGTGGAGCGCCGCGCCGCGCGCTCGCCGCGCGGGCCGGCGCGGGCGCGCTCAGCGCGCGAGCTCGGGGCGGCCGATCACCTCGGCGAGCCCGAGCAGCGCGGCGTCGAGGTCGGCCCCCTCGGCGCGGGCGGCCTCGAGGTTCACCACGATCCCGGCGCGGGCGCCGCGGTGGACGAGGGCGAGCGCGATCCCCGCGACCGCCATGTCGCGCGACCCGGACGCGGAGAGGACCCCCGTCGCGCGGGTGACGCCCGCGACGGGAGCGGCCTCCGCCTCGAGCCCCGCGCACGCATAGAGCACCGCGGGACGCGCGCCGGTGAGGCGCCGCTCGAGCGCCTCGGGGCCCGTCCACGGGACGGCCAGCGCACGCACCGGGCGGCCGGCGGCGACCACCTCGCGCGCCGCGGCGTCGACGGCGTCGAGCATCGCGTCGCGGTCGGCCTCGGAGGCGCGGTCCCCCGGGCGGAAGAGCACCACCACGTCCGCGTGCCCCCCGAGCCGCGCCGCCAGGTTCCGGTCGTAGAGGACCGCGCGCAGGAGGAGCAGCACCCGCCGGCGCGGCGGGAGCGGCGCGGCGGCGGGCGGCGCGGGGGCGAGGGGGGCGGGCGCGTCGAGCCGAGCCGGCGCGGGCGCCGGGGGGTCGCGCGGCGCGGTGCCCCGCGCCGCGGCCGTGCCGAGGAGGGCGAGCGCAGCGGCGATCGCGCGGGCGACCTTCACGGCGCGTACCGGAGCGCGAGCCGCACGGCCGGCGCCGGCTCGGGCTGCTCGCTGACGGGGGTGAAGTCGCCAGTCACCGGGTGGACGAGCGACCCGGCGCCGAGGTTCCGGACCGCGAGCTCCACGGAGAGCCCCGGCACGCGCGCGACGTCGAGGATCGCCGAGGCGCCGAACGACGCGGCCGCGGGCACCTCGGACCGTTCCCCGGGGAGGAGCGCGGAGAGGTCCTTGCGCCGGGCGGCGAGGGCGACCCCCGACACCGCCAGCGTGAGCCGTGGCCAGGGCGTGCGCCACGCGAGGGCGGCGCTGGCGGTCGCCGCGGGGAAGTTGGCGAGCCGCTCGCCGTCGGCGCGCTGCGCCGAGATCCCGGCCCAGCCCGACAGCCGCGCGCCGAGCCGGAGCCGCAGCGCCGCCACGGCGCCCAGGGTGTGGAGCGTGCCGGCGTTCCGAGCCTGCTGGCGGAGCTGGGAGGGGTCGGCCGGATCCGGCGGCCCGGGCAGGCCCGGGGCGGGCACCGTCACGAACTCCACGAGGTCGAGGTAGACGGTGCGGAAGGCGGAGAGCGACGCGGTGGCCCAGGCGCCCGCGCGGTGCTCCCAGATCACCTCCGCCGAGCGCGCGACCTCGGGCCGGAGGTCCGGGCTCGCGAGGAAGTCGGTGCCGTCCTCGAAGAAGGCCTCGGCGGCGGTCGGCGCCCGGAAGCCCTCCGAGTAGAGCAGCTTCAGCGTGTCCGCCTTGCCCGGCGAGAGCACCGCCGCGACCCGCGGGGTGAGGCGCGCGCCGAAGAGCTCGTTCGCGTGGAAGGTGAGCCCGCCGTGGAGCCGGACCGCCGGGCCCACCGCCTGGTCGGCGGCGAGCGCCACGTTCACCGTCCGGAAATCCTTGTGGATGGGGCGGAGGTCGGTGACCTCCTGCGAGGTGTGGTGGACCTGGCCGGCGATCCCCGCCGAGAGCCAGGTGCCGGGCCGCGCCTGCCAGCCGGCGCGGAGCTCGGCGGAGAGCCAGCGGTCCACGCCGCGGTCTCGGATGATCCCCGTCCCCTCGGGCGCGGGCTCGTAGCCGTACGCGTCCTCGAACAGGAAGTCGTCGTAGGCGGCCCGGGCCTCGAGGGAGAAGCCCGGGCGCGGTGTCGTCCGCAGCGTGAGCTCGGCGAAGCAGGTGCGGTTCACGAGCTCCGTGCGCGGGTCGCCGACGAGGGCGCCGTACGGCGCGGACGGCAGGGTGCGGCGATCGCGGGCGCAGGCGGCGGCCGCCTCGAGCCGTCCGAGCGTGAGGCGCGCGTAGCCGGAGAGGGCCGCGGCGTCGTCGGCGCCGCGGACGCGCAGGTCCTCCGGCACGGCGCGGTCGGCGTCGAGGGCGAGCTCCGGGAACCGCCACGACTGCCCGCGCCCCCCCGACCCACCGAGGGCGACGCTCGCACGCGCCGGACCGGCCGCGCCGGTCGCGAGCAGCTCGGCCTCGCCGGCGGCGAGCCGCTCCTGCCGCCCCTCGATCGCGCCGAGCGCCTCCACCCGTCGCGAGGAGGCGGGCCGCTCGGTGACGACGTTCACGACGCCGAGGAAGGCGGTCGGCCCGTAGACGCCCCCCACCGGCCCCTCGATCACCTCGATGCGGGACACGGCGCCGAGCGGCACCGGCAGGTCGCGCCCGAGGTACGACTCGCCGATCCCGAGGCTGTTGTTGAGCGGGTGGCCGTCGAGCAGCACGAGCAGGCGCGTGGAGTAGTCGGAGAGGAGCCCGATGCCGCGCACCCCCGCCATCGGGTAGAGGCCGTCGGCGTAGCCGAAGAGGCCGGGCAGGGCGGCGAGCGCCTCGTGCAGGGTGCGGAAGCCGTGCTGGCGCAGATCCTCGCGCGTGAGCACGAACACCCACGCCGGCGCGCCGGAGGCCCGCTCCTCACGGCGCGTGACCGCCTCCACGTCGAGGTCGAGCAGCTCCTCGAGCCCGACCTCGCCGAGCTCGACGGGCGGGGCCTGCGCCGCGCCGGGCAGCGCGAGCAGGAGGGCCAGGGCCGCAGCCGCGGCGCGACGGGGACCGAGGCCGCTCAACCGAGCAGGCTCCGGAGGCGGGGCATCGACACGGGCTTCTCGACCCAGCGGCGGCCATCCGCGTCGAGGAACGCCCGCGCGTCCTCCGTGAACGCGCCGCCCGTCATGAAGACCATGCGCGCAGCGAGACCCGGCGCGACGCGCGCCAGCTCCGCGTGCACGTCCATGCCGGTCACGTCCGGCATCATCAGGTCGCACAGCACCTGGTCGTAGCGCGCGCCGGAGGTGAGCCGCGCGAGCGCGTCGCGGCCCGATGCGACGGTCTCCACCTCGAAGTCGCGCGCGAGCATGCGGCCGAGGGCGCGCGCGACGAGCGGCTCGTCGTCGACGAGGAGGAGGCGGGGGCGGGCGGGGGCGTCGGTCGGGGTCCGGGTGGCGGTCGCGGGTGGGGTCGCGCTCGAGGTCGAGGTCGAGGTCGAGGTCGGGGTCGCGGTCGGGGTCGCGGTCGGGGTCGCGGTCGAGATCGGGGTCGCGGTCGAGGTCGCGGTCGCGGTCGGGGTCGCGGTCGGGGTCGCGGTCGGGGTCGGG
>Ga0184637_10000402_pt1 | contig 32343 bp, 29 predicted proteins | sample PLM3_127_b2_FD_133143 | JGI IMG/M metagenome (GOLD analysis project Ga0184637, IMG submission 133143) | Groundwater sediment microbial communities from an aquifer in East River, Colorado, USA - PLM3_127_b2 | ecosystem: Environmental > Terrestrial > Soil > Riparian zone | place: USA: East River... | reverse complement strand
GGGGCTTCGCGGCGGCCGGAGCGCAGCGCGCCCAAGGCAACGTCACCAGTACGGACCGCCGTGCAACTCGCGTGACACCGCCGAATCGCAGGGCTCGTGCGGAGCACGGCGGTGGCGCGCGATTAGTTGCCGGCGGTTTCCGAGCGCGCGGTCACGTCACCAGGTCGGTCGCGCTTCGGGCCGCGCGGAGCGAAGGCCGACGCGAACTCGCCCCGGGCCCGGCCCCGCGGCGCCGGTCTCCTTCTGCGGCGAAGCGCCCGCCAGGCGCTACCCGCGAAACTCGGGTCGACGTGGCCGCACGACGCCGCGAGCGGAGGCCTCACGGCCTCCGGTGATCGAGCACCCGCCGGGCCTTCCCCGCGGACCGCTCGAGCGTGTTCGGCGCGACGAGCTCGACGGTCATGCGAACGCCGGTGACGGACTGGATCTCGCGATCGATCCGGTCGCGCAGCTCGACGAGCTGGCGCATCTCGTCGCGGAACTCGGACGGGCGCATCTCCACCTTGACGACCGCCTCGTCGAGCGCGCCGGGGCGCGAGATCTCGATGAGGTAGTGCGGCGCGCTCCCCTCGACGCGGAGCAGCGCCTCCTCGACCTGGGACGGGAACACGTTCACGCCGCGGACGATGAGCATGTCGTCCGAGCGGCCGACGACGCGGCTCATGCGCGCGCCGCTCCGGCCGCAGGGGCAGGGCGAGCGGTCGAGCGCGGCGAGGTCGCGGGTCCGGTAGCGGAGGATCGGGGAGGCCTGCTTGGTCAGCGAGGTGAAGACGATCTCGCCCACCTCGCCGTCCGGCACGTGCTCGAGGGTGTCGGGGTCGAGGCACTCGACGAGGAAGTGGTCCTCGGAGACGTGCATGCCGGTCCGGTAGGCGCACTCGCCGGCGACGCCGGGGCCGATCACCTCCGACAGGCCGTAGTTGTTGAAGGCGTGGATGCCGAGCTCCCGCTCGATCTCCACGCGCATCTCCTCGCTCCACGGCTCCCCGCCGAAGTGGCCGATCCGGAGCGGCAGATCGCCGGCCTTCCAGCCCTCGGCCTTCGCGACCTCGGCGACGTGCAGGGCGTACGAGGGGGTGCACACGAGCACGTCCGCGCCGAGGTCGGTGATGAGCATCACCTGGCGCGGCGTGTTCCCGCCCGCGGCGGGCACGATGCCGGCACCGACCCGCTCGATGCCGGCGTGCAGGCCGAAGCCGCCCGTGAAGAGGCCGTAGCCGAAGGCGACGTGCACGAGGTGCTCGGGCCGGAGCCCCCCCGCGACGAGGAAGCGCGCGACCAGCTCGGACCACGTCTCGAGGTCCTGGCGCGTGTAGGCGACGAAGGTGGGCTTGCCGGTGGTGCCGGAGGAGCCGTGCACGCGGGCGATCTCGGTGCGCGGCACGGCGAGCAGGCCGAGCGGGTAGTTCTGGCGCAGGTCCTCCTTCACCGTGAAGGGCAGCCGCCGCGCGTCGTCGGGCGAGCGGATGTCCGCGGCGCTCACGCCGGCGCGCGCGAGCGCGTCGCGGTAGAAGGGCACGCGGGCGGCCCGCTCGACGGTGTCGCGAAGCCGCTCGGCCTGCACGACGCGGAGCCCCTCCCGCGGCAGGGTCTCGGCGAGATCGAAGACGAGGCTCTCGACGACCGGCTTCCCCATCCCCATCGCGCTAGTCCTGGCCCCGGCCGCGGCCGAAGAGCTCCTCGGCGCTCGCGAGCTTCACGCCGCGCGACTGGAGCGCGACCACCGCCTTGTCGGGATCCTCGAGGCGGAAGAGGAGCGTCGCGGGCTTGCCGGGCACGTGCGCGGCGTAGGGGTACATGTACTCGACGCCGAGCCCCGCCTTCTCGAACGCGTCGAGCACCGCGGCGAGGCCGCCCGGACGATCGGGCACGTCCACCGCGAGCACCTCGGTGACGTTCACGACCATGCCCACCTGCTCGAGCACCTCCTTGGCGCGGGCCCACTCCTTCACCACCAGGCGCAGGATCCCGAACTGCTGCGTGTCGGCGAGCGACAGCGTGAGGATGTCGATGCCCGCCTCGCCGAGCGCCTGGCAGGGCACGCGGAGCTGGCCGGGGCGGTTCTCGAGGAACAGCGAGAGCTGGCGGATCTTCATGGTGGACCCTCTCAGACGTTGCGGCGATCGACGACGCGCTTGGCCTTGCCCTCGCTGCGCGCGAGCGTGCGCGGCGCGACGAGGTGGACCTTCACCCGCAGCCCGACGACGTGATCGATGGCCGCCTCGAGCCGGCGGCGGAGCCCCTCGAGCGCGCCGATGACGTCCGAGAAGACCTCGGGCGTCACCTCGACCTGCACCTCCACCTCGTCGAGCCCCTTCTCGCGGGTGAGCACGATCTGGTAGTGCGGCAGCGTCCCCTCGACCTGGAGCAGCGCCGCCTCGATCTGGGAGGGGAAGACGTTCACCCCGCGGATGATGAACATGTCGTCCGAGCGCCGGCCGATGCGCCGGATGCGGCGCAGGGTGCGGCCGCAGCCGCAGGGCTCCGGCTGGATGGCGGTGATGTCCCGCGTGCGGTAGCGGATCATCGGCATCGCCTGCTTCGAGAGCGTGGTGAGCACGAGCTCGCCCTCGGCGCCGTCCGGCAGGACCCGACCCGACTCGGGGTCGATGATCTCCGGGTAGAAGTGGTCCTCGAAGAGGTGCAGGCCGTCCTGCCGGTGGCACTCGATGCCGACGCCGGGGCCGATGATCTCGGAGAGGCCGTAGATGTCGAACGCCTTGATCCCGGCCTCGCGCTCGATGTGGTGGCGCATCGACTCGCTCCAGGGCTCGGCCCCGAAGACGCCCACCTTGAGCCGGCCGAAGCCGATGCCGGCCTCCTTGGCCCGCTCCACCAGGTGGACCATGTACGAGGGCGTGCAGCAGATGGCGGTCACGTTGAAGTCCGCGAGCACCATGAGCTGCCGCTCGGTGTTGCCGCCCGAGATCGGGATGACCGTCGCCCCGAGCGCCTCCGCGCCGTAGTGGGCGCCCAGCCCGCCCGTGAAGAGGCCGTAGCCGTAGGCGTTCTGGATGACGTCCCCGCGGTGCAGCCCGCAGGCGGCGAAGGTGCGGACCATCACGCCGGTCCAGACCTCGAGGTCCGCCTCGGTGTAGGCGACCACGATGGGCTTGCCGGTCGTGCCCGACGACGCGTGGAGCCGGACGATCTCCTCCATCGGGCTCGCGAACAGGCCGAAGGGGTAGGTGTCGCGGAGGTCGGTCTTCACCATGAACGGGAGCCGGCCCAGGTCGGCGAGCGACTCGACGTGGCCGGGCGCGAGCCCGCGCGCCTCCATGCGCTCGCGGAACAGCGGCACCCGCTCGTACGCGCGCTCGACCACCGACCGGAGCCGGCCGAGCTGGAGCGTCTCGAGCTCGCGCCGCGGCAGGAAGTCGGGCGCGCTCGCGGGGTGGAAGCCGCCGGGGGCGTCGTTCCAGTGGGTCTTCACCGGCTCACCTCGTCCTCAGCGCCGGAGGGCGATCTCGCGCCCCAGCCGGAAGGCCTTCTCGTTGACGTCGTGGAGCCGCTCGGGCAGCGCCGCGTGCAGCGCCGCCATCCAGTGCTCCTCGGGGAGGTCGAGCTGCCGGGCGAGCACGCCGAGCAGCGCCACGTTGAGGCTCCGGCGATTCGGGAGCTTCGCCTCGTCGATCAGGTCGGGCGGGAGGAGCAGGCCGCTCTCGCGGAGCAGCGGGCGCGTGGCCGCGACCTCGGAGGGCGCGAGCACCACGAGGTAGTCGGCCTCGCCGGTGGGGATCATCGGCGAGAGCACCTCGCCGCCGAAGCGGACGTCGGAGGTGACCGAGCCGCCTCGCTGGCTCATGCCGTGGACCTCGGCCTTCTTCACGTCGAGGCCGGCGCGAAAGGCGGCGTCGGCGAGGATGTCGGAGGCCTTGATGACCCCCTGCCCGCCGAGGCCGGCGAAGATCACGTTCACCACGCGCGCGGGGCGGCTAGACATTCTCGGGCTCCGCGCACGCGGCGCAGGCGGACAGCGCCGCCTTCTCCGCCGCGGCCTTCTCGTGCTTGCGGATGTCGGCGGCGGCGAGCACGCAGGGGCGGCGCGCGACGATGACCGAGAGCTCGCTCCGGCGGAGCCGGTCCACGAGCATCCGCTCGAAGCCGCCCGCGTCGGCGACCGGGTCGATCACGTCCACGTTCGCGACCCCGAGCGCGCGGGCGAGCCCCTCGATCGAGACCTTGCCGGTCGGGTCGTGGTCGAGCTTGCGGCCCGTGCCCGGGTGCTCCTGCTGGCCGGTCATCGCCGTCGTGCCGTTGTCGAGCACGATGAGGACGTGGCCGGTGGCGGGCGGGTTGTAGACCATCTCGACGAGGCCGTTCAGGCCGGTGTGGACGAACGTCGAGTCGCCGATGATCGACACGACCCGCCGGGCGTCCGCCTCGGGCAGCACGTGGCGGAGCCCCAGCCCCACGCCGAGCGAGGCGCCCATGGCGACGCAGGTGTCCATGCCCTGGTACGGCGGCAGGACGCCGAGCGTGTAGCAGCCGATGTCCCCGGCCACGATGCAGTCGAGCTTCCGGAGCGTGCCGTAGACCGGGTGGTACGGGCAGGCCTCGCAGAGCTGGGGCGGCTTGCCCTTGGGCGGCTCCGGCTCGGGCGACGCGTCGCGCGCGAGGATGCGGCGCACCCGGGCGACGTCGAGCTCGCCGAAGCGGAAGGGCTCGGGCTTCGACTCGACGTTCACGCCCGCGGCGCGGAGCGCGTCGGCGACGACCGGGTCCCCTTCCTCGACGACCACGCAGCGCTCGACCGACCGCGCGAAGGCCTGGAGCTTCTCGATCGGCAGCGGGTGGAGGAGCTTCAGCTCGAGCAGGCTCGCGCCGGGCGCGGCCTCGCGGGCGTGGCGCGCGGCGACTCCCGTCGCGACGATGCCGAGCCCCTTGTCGCCCTTGCGCCAGACGATCACCGGCGCCGTCTCGGCCCAGGCGGCGAGGCTCGCGAGCTTGGTGCGGAGCCGGCGGTGGGCGGGCCGGGCGTAGGCGGGGATCATCACCCGGCCGGCGATGTCGCGGGCGAACGGCGCCGGCTCGCGCACGCGGACCGGCGGCCGGTGCGTCACGATCGACTTCCCGTGGCAGACGCGGGTCGTCATGCGGAGCATGACCGGGAGCTGCCAGCGCTCGGAGAGCTCGAACGCGGCGAGCGTGAGGTCGTAGGCCTCCTGCGAGTCGGCCGGCTCGAGCATTGGCAGGCCGGCGGCGACCGCGTAGCGCCGGCTGTCCTGCTCGTTCTGCGAGGAGGCCATGCCGGGGTCGTCGGCGGCGACCACCACCAGGCCGCCGGTGACGCCGGTGTACGCGGCCGTGAAGAGCGGGTCCGCGGCGACGTTCACGCCGACGTGCTTCATGGTGACGAGCGCGCGGGCGCCGCCGAACGCGGCGCCGAGGCCGACCTCGAGCGCCACCTTCTCGTTCGGGGCCCACTGGGCGCGCCCGCCGAGCGCCGAGAACGCCTCGAGGATCTCGGTGGAGGGCGTGCCGGGGTAGCCGGTGCCGAGCCGCACGCCGGCATCCTGGGCTCCGGCGGCGACCGCCTCGTCGCCGGAGAGTAGACGTCGTTCCATGGGTCCTCGCGCTCCTCGCGCGCCTCCCCGCCGCCTGGGGAGGTGCGGCGGGCGGCGGGCCGCGGTAGAAAGCCGGCCAACCTCGAGCGTGCGCGCGAAAGGGCGGCATGATACCGCGAGGGCGCCGATGATGCCCATCCCCACGCTCGATCGGCTGGTCGCCGAGGCCCGCACCGCGGGTCCGCTCCGGCTGGTCGTCGCGGCCGCGGAGAACGACACCGCCCTCGCGGCGGCGGCGCTCGCCCGGCGCCAGCGGATCGCGGACCCCATCCTGGTGGGCGCCGTGGACGCGATCCGGGCGCGCCTGGCCGCGCTCGGCGAGGACCCGGCGCTCTTCCGGCTCGAGCCCGCCTCGAGCGACGCCGACGCGGCGCGGCGCGCGGTGGCGATGGTGCGCGCGGGCGAGGCCGCGGTGCTCATGAAGGGGCGGCTCCACACGGCCGACCTCTTGCGCGCCATCCTCGACCGGAGCGACGGGCTCCGGGCCGGGCGGCTCCTCTCCGACGTGCTCGTCGCGGACCATCCGCTCTCGTCGCAGCCGCGCCTCCTCGGCGTCACCGACGGTGGGGTCAACGTCGCGCCGACGCTCGCGCAGAAGAAGGAGATCGTGGAGAACGCCGTGCAGCTCTTCCGGGCGCTCGGCTACGAGCGGCCGCGGGTGGCGCCGCTCTGCGCGGTGGAGAGCGTCTCGGACGCGATGCCCCACACCCGCGACGCCCACGACCTCGCCGAGCTGAACGCCCGCGGCGAGCTCGCGGGCTGCGTGGTCTCAGGCCCCCTCGCGCTCGACAACGCGCTCAGCGTCGAGGCAGCGCGGGCGAAGGGGATCGACCATCCCGTCGCTGGCCGCGCCGACATCCTGCTCGTGCCCACCATCGAGACCGGGAACGCGCTCGGCAAGGCGTTCACGTACCTCGCCCACCGCCACGTGGGCCACGTCATCGTCGGCGCCCGGGCGCCGGTGCTCATCCCCTCCCGCGTGGAGCGGGCGGAAGACAAGATCTACTCGATCGCGCTCGGGGTGCTCTCGGCGGCCCGCACGCCGGCGGGCGGATAGCGCGGCGCGGGGGAGGCGTGATGGCGCAGCCGACCGACGATGGGAGCCCGCTCGTCCTCGCCGTGAACCCGGGCGCGGGCTCGACCAAGCTCGGGCTCTACCGCGGGGAGGCGCTCCTGCGGGAGGAGCGGCTCGAGCACCCGGAGCTCGCGGCGCGCAAGGCGGCGCGGGTCTGGGACGAGCTCCCCGCGCGGCTCGCGGCGGCGCGCGGCTTCCTCGAGACGGCCGGCATCGCGCCCGGCGCGCTCCGCGCCGTGGCCGGCCGCGGCGGGCTCCTGCCGCCGCTCCCCGCCGGCACGTTCCGGGTGGACGACGCGATGCTCGCCGACCTCGAGGCTGCGGCCCGCGGCGACCACGCGTCGAACCTCGGCGCGCCGCTCGCGCGGGCGCTCGCCGCCGACCACGGCGGCGAGGCGTTCGTGGTGGACCCGGTCTCGGTGGACGAGCTCGAGCCGGTGGCGCGCGTGACCGGGCTCGCCGGGGTGGAGCGGCGGAGCCTCTCGCACGCGCTCAACATGCGGGCGGTGGCGCGGCGCTTCGCGCGCGAGGTGGGCAAGCCGCACGCCGCGCTCCGGCTGGTCGTCGTGCACATGGGCACCGGCGTCTCGCTCTCGGCGCAGCGCGACGGGCGGATGGTGGACGTCGTGAACCCGCAGGACGAGGGGCCGTTCGCGGGGGACCGCGCGGGCGGGCTGCCGGTCATGGCGGTCGTCGAGCGCTGCTTCGCGCCCGGCGCCGAGGAGCGGGGGATCCGGCGGCAGCTGTTCGGCGACGGCGGCCTCTTCTCGCACCTCGGCACGCGCGACGCGCGCGAGGCCGTGCGGCGCGCGGAGGGCGGCGACGCGAAGGCCGCGCTCGTGCTCGACGCGATGGCGTACCAGATCGCGAAGGGCGCGGCGGGGCTCGCCGCGGCGCTCGAGGGGCGGGTGGACGCGATCCTCCTCACCGGCGGCCTCGCGTTCCTCGCCCCGGTCGTCGAGGCGGTCCGGAGGCGCATCGCCTGGATCGCGCCGGTCCACGTGCTCCCCGGCGAGGACGAGCTGCGCGCGCTCGCCGAGGGCGCGCTCCGCGTGCTCCGCGGCGAGGAGGACGCGCGGAGCTACGCGGCGGCGCGGGGCGCGCCCCCGTGATCGAGCCCGCGCTCGCGGGCGCGGCGCCGCCCGCGCCGTCGAGCGGGGAGACCTGGGCGCTGTACGCGGGCACGGTCGCCGCCTACGCGGCGATGTACATCACCCAGCCGCTCCTCCCCGACCTCTCGCGCGAGTTCGGCGCGCCTCCCGCGCGCGCGGCGCTCACCGTGAGCGCGGTGGTGCTCGCCATCGCGGTCGCGTCGTTCGCCGCCGGTCCGCTCTCGGACGTGCTCGGCCGCCGGCGCGTGATGGCGAGCGCGACCGGGCTCCTCGCCGTCGTGACGCTCCTCTGCGCCTTCGCCCCGACCCTCGGCGCGCTCACCGCGCTCCGCGCCGCCCAGGGGCTCTTCGTCCCCGGCATGACGGCCGTCTCGGTCGCCTACGCCGGAGACCGCTACCCGCCCGCCGCGCTCCGCCGGGCCGTGGGCGGCCTCATCGGCGCGAGCGTCGTGGGCGGGCTCGTGGGGCGCGTCGGCGCCGGCTGGATCGCCGCGCACCTCGGCTGGCGCGCCGCGTTCGTGGCCTTCGCGGCGCTCACCGCGCTCGCCGCGCTCGCCATGGCCCGCGCGCTCGCCCCCGTCCGCCCCGCCGCGCGCGCGCCGCTCGGCGCCGCGCTCCGCGGGATGCTCGGCCACCTGCGCGATCCGCGCCTCGCGGGCGCCTACGTCGTCGGCGCGTCGCTCTTCTTCGGCTGGATCGGGATCTTCACGTACCTGCCCTACCGGCTCTCCGCGCCGCCCTACGGGCTCGGCACCGGCCTCGTCTCGAGCGTCTACCTCGTCTACGCCGCGGGCGTGGTCGCCTCCCCGCTCGCAGCGCGTCTCTCGGGCCGGATCGCGCAGACGCGCCTCATCGGCCTCGGCCTCGCCGTCGAGGCGCTCGGCATGGCCATGGCGCTCGCGCGCCCGCTGCCGCTCGTGGTCCTCGGGCTGGTGGTGCTCGTGCTCGGCACCTTCACCGCCCAGGCCCTCGCGCCCGCGTTCGTGAACGAGACCGCGCGCGGCGCCAAGGGCGGGGCGAGCGCGCTCTACCTCGCGACCTACTACGTGGGCGGGACGCTCGGGTCGGTGCTGCCCGGCCTCGCGTGGCAGGCCGGCGGCTGGAGCGCGGTGGTCGCGTCCTGCGCCGCGGCGGTGGCGGTGGGCCTCGCGGCGAACGCGCTGCTGTGCGCGCGCGCGGCGTGACGTGCGGGCGCCGCGGGCCCGGCCCGCGAGCCGAGGGAGCGGGCCGGGGGTCAGAAATACCCGAACACCGTCGCGGAGACCTCGTCGTCCTCGGGCGTGCGGCGGCCCTCGAGCGCGAGCGACAGGTTCCGGCCGGCGTGGAGCCGGACGCCGGCGGTGAGCTGGTAGCCGCTCTCCGGCGCGGCGGCGGGGTACCAGCGCCAGCGGGCCTCGGCGAGGAACGTCGCGGCGGTGCCGGCGCGCACGCGCGCGATCGCCGAGGGGCCGAGGCCGGCGCGGACGCCGCGGCCGTCGGTGCCCGAGAGGCGCGGCGAGTAGAGGAGCTCGGTCTCGGCGAGGGCGAGGAGGTCGAGCGCGCCGAGGAGGCGCGCGGCGGTGAAGCCGCCGCCGAGCTCGGCGGCGCCGGCGACGCAGCGATCGCAGCCCGCGTCGCGCACGGTGGTCGCGCCGGCGCGCATCCGCCAGGAGGGGCGCAGATCGAAGCGGTTCACCGGGCTGAGCGAGGTGACCTCCACGATGGAGACGTCGTCCAGCTCGACCCGGCGGTCGTCGGTGTAGAGGCGCAGGCGCAGCGGCACGAACTCGATCTGCGCGAAGGGCGGGTAGCCCTCGGGCGGATCGCCGAGATCGTGGAGCGCGAGGCGGAGGTCCACCTGCGTGAACGCGCCGGCCTCGCGTGCGACGCCGCCGCCCGCGCCGAGCCGCAGCGTGCGGTGGCCGTTCTCGGGGCGGAGCTCGGGCCGGTCGGCGATGGCGAGCGGCGGGCTCTGGACCGGAAGGGCCGCGCGCCGGACGAGCAGCGCCTGCCGCCGGAGCGCGGCGGCCGGGTCCTTGCCCATCAGCAGGGCGCGGGCGTTGCGCAGGTCGAGCAGGTCGACGGCGGCGTCGAGCACGGCCGCCTGCCGGTCGGGCGCGAGCCCTGCGGGCAGCGACGCTCCAGGCTCGGACTCGAGCCGCTCGACGAGGGCCGCCTCGGCGCGGTCGAGCCCGCGCACCCGCGCCTCGAACTGCGTGCGGATCGACGGCCGGTAGTGGACGGCGCGGACGAGACCGGGGTTCCGGAACAGCGCCTGGACCGTCTCGGACGGGAGCACCACCCGCGGGCCGACGTACCGGAGCAGGTCGAGGCGCGGCGCGGCCGCCTCGATCGCCGCGAGCACGTGGTAGCTGCAGTTCTCGTCGAGGTACCAGTAGCGGAGGAAGGTGCCGCCCATCTCCCAGACGTGCGCGGCGAGCAGGGCGACCTCGCCGGGCGAGAGCTCGAGCTCGTACTCGAGCAGGTCGCGTGACTCATAGTCACCGTACTGGCGGACCTTGTAGTAGTACGCGTAGTGCTTGAACTCCCCCTTGAAGAAGCCGAGCAGCCCCTTCGCCGCGTAGAGGAGGGCGTTGCCGGTGTCGACCGTCGCGGCGTAGTCCACGCCGTAGTCGAGCAGCTCCGCGTCCTTGCCCGTGCGCGCCTCGCCGGTCTTGTCGAGGCGGAGCAGCGTGTGGCCGAACGCCGAGGCGGGGTTGTTGAGGTAATACGACGAGAACACGAACGTGACGCCCTTCGGGCGGACGCGGTCGAGGTAGTCGTCGAGCTTCGGGCAGGCGCGGGGCGGGAGCCGGCTCCGGTCGAAGCCGAGCCGCTCGCCGAGGAAGAGGAGCCGCGCCGGGAAGCGGCAGGCCGGGTCGTCGAGCTCGGTCGCGCGCGGGCGGCCGTCGAGGAAGCCCGCGAGCGTAGCCTCGAGCTCGGCAGCGGGGTCGTGCTTGCCGTCCTTCGCGAGGAAGAACTCGCGACCATCGACCTGGCTCTCGCGGCCACCGAGGAGCGTCCGGCGCCACTTGCCGAGGCGCAGCCAGCCGGGATCGTCCGCCAGGTGGAGGGCGCGCGCCCGTGCGACCAGCGCACCGAGGTCGAGCGGGGTCGCGGTCGCGGTCGGGGTCGAGGTCGGCGTCGCGCTCGCGTCCGCCGTCCCCGCGGCGGCGGTCAAGAACACGAGGAGCGCGGCGACCGAGGTCATCCGAGCTCCTCGTACCACGGAATCCGGAACGGCTAGCCGCGGCCGCAGCCGAGCGTGGCGTCGCCGTGGAGCGTCTCGAGGATGACCTTGGTCACGTCGTCGTTCGAGACCTGATCGCTCGGGAAGATGGCGCCGAAGTTCTTCTGCAGCGCCGCGCCGACCCTGGACGAGTCCTCGCACGCGTTGATCACGGTGAGCGCGCCGATGGCCTCGCCGGCCCCGCGGGAGATGTCCTTCGCGAGCGCCTCGCGGTTCGCCTCCACGAAGTTCTTCGTCCCGATCGCGAAGAGGCCGGGGCCGCAGTTGGAGGTGCCGGTGGTGATGCCGAAGGTCTGGGTGCCGAAGAGGCCGTTCGTGGTGGCGGCGAAGATCTGGACCGCGCCCGGCGTGTTGCCGAAGGCGAGCGACCCGAGGCCGCACCCGGCGGTCCCGTAGGTGCCGCTGCCGCGGATGGCGGACTGGGTCTGCCTGGACTGGGCGACGGCGGGGAGTGCGAACAGGGCGACGGCGGCGACGAGGGCGAGGCGCTTCATCGAAAGCTCTCCTTGCAGAGGGAAGGTGACCGCCAAGCGGCCGGGAACCAACCGTTCTCTCGCACGGAAGTCGCCTCGCGGTGCCAGCCCGGGTGGGGGGCTCCCATGCGCCCGCCTTTTCGGTTGCGGCCCCCTGATGCGCTGCGCAATATTCCGGCGCCCCGGATTGACTCGGGAATCAGGAGCGCCATGGCCCTCAAGATCCTGGTGACCGCGAAGCGCGTCGAGGACCCCGAGTCGAAGATCCGCGTGCGCCCCGACGGCGCGGGGATCGTGACCGAAGGGGTTAACTACAAGATGAACCCCTTCGACGAGATCGCGGTCGAGGAGGCGCTCCGGCTGCGCGAGCGGCACGGCGGCGAGGTGATCATCGCCTCCATCGGGGGGGAGAAGAGCGCCACCGAGATCCGCGCGGCCCTCGCGATGGGCGCCGATCGCGGCGTGCTCGTCCGCCACGACGGCCCGCTCGATCCGGTGGTCGTCTCCGCCATCCTCCAGAAGGTCTGCGAGGCCGAGAAGCCCGACCTCGTCATCCTCGGCAAGCAGTCGATCGACGACGATCAGAACCAGGCGGGGCAGTACCTCGCCGAGCGGCTCGGCCTCCCGCAGGCCACCTTCGCGTCCAAGCACGAGAGCCTCGAGAGCGAGGCCGAGCAGAAGAAGGAGCCCGGCCTGTTGCTGTCCGCGGACGGCAAGGTGCTCACGGTCGTGCGCGAGGTGGACGGCGGCGTGGAGACGCTCGAGGTGACGCTGCCCGCGGTGGTCACGACCGATCTCCGCCTCAACAAGCCGCGCTTCGCGTCGCTCCCCGGGATCATGAAGGCGAAGAAGAAGGAGCTGAAGGAGCTCCAGGCGGCCGCGCTCGGCGTGGACCTCGCGCCGAAGGTGGTCCTGAAGAAGCTCTCCGAGCCCCCGTCGCGCAAGGGCGGCGTCAAGGTGGCGGACGTCGAGGAGCTCTGGAAGAAGCTTCACGAGGAGGCGAAGGTCCTCTAGGACCGCGAGCGAGCCATGGCCAACGTCCTCATCGTCGCGGAGCAGTCGGGCGGAACCCTCAGGAAGGCGACCCTCCACGCGCTCGCCGCCGGGCGCGAGCTGGCGCGGCGGAGCGGCGGGAAGCTCCACGTCGCCCTGCTCGGCAGCGGCATCGGCAAGGTCGCGGAGGAGCTCGCCGCGTACGGCGCCGAGGTGCACGCGGCCGACGCCGCGGTGCTCGAGCATCCCCTCGCGGAGGCGCACGCGCCCGTCGTCGCCGAGCTCGCGAAGGGCGCCGGCGCGAGCTACGTCGGGGCGGCGGCGACCGCCTACGGAAAGGACCTCCTGCCGCGCGTCGCGGCCCGGCTCGGCGCCGCGATGGCGACGGAGGTGCTCGGCTTCGGCGGCGACGGCGCGGCGCTCACGTTCAAGCGGCCGATGTGGGCGGGCAACGTGTTCGCCGAGGTGGAGCTCGCGACCCCGATCAAGGTGTTCACCGTTCGTGCGACGGAGTTCCCGGCCGCGGCGAAGGAGGGGCAGGGCGCGGTGCACGCCGCGCCCGTCGGGGTGGACGCGGGGGCGCTGCGGACCCGCTACGCCGGCTTCAAGGAGGTGAAGTCCGCGCGGCCGGAGCTCACCGAGGCGCGCATCGTCGTCTCCGGCGGGCGCGGCACGAAGGGCGACTTCAAGCCGGTCGAGGCGCTCGCCGACGAGCTCGGCGCCGCGGTGGGCGCGAGCCGGGCGGCGGTGGACGCGGGCTGGGTGCCGAACGACTGGCAGGTCGGGCAGACGGGCAAGGTGGTCGCGCCGGAGCTCTACGTCGCGGCCGGCATCTCGGGCGCCATCCAGCACCTCGCGGGCATGAAGGGCGCCCGGGTGATCGTCGCCGTCAACAAGGATCCGGAGGCGCCGATCTTCCAGCTCGCCGACTACGGGCTCGTGGGCGACCTCTTCAAGGTCCTGCCCGAGCTGGCCGCGAAGGTGAAGGCGAGCCGGTGACCGGCCGCCCCGGGCGCGCATGACGGAAGCCGATCTCGCGGGCCTCGGCGTCCACCGGATCCCGATCCCCATCCCGTTCCCGCAGGCGGGCGGGCCGGTCAACGTCTACCTCGTCGAGGAGGCCGACGGCCGGCTCCTCATGTTCGACGCGGGGCTCGGCTCGGAGGAGGCGCAGGGCGCGCTCGCCGCCGGGTTCGCGGCGCTCGGGCGGCGGTTCGACGAGGTGAGCCGGATCGTCGTCTCCCACGGCCACGTGGATCACTACGGCGCGGCGCGGTTCGTCCAGGAGCGCCACGGGGGCTCGCCCCCGGTGTACGTCCACCCGGCCGACGCGCCCAAGATCACCGAGACCGGCCGGCGCTGGAGGGACCAGCTCCCGCTCTACGGGAAGTACCTCGCCCGGCTGGGCGTGCCCGCCGACGTGCTCGCGGCCGTCGCGCGGGAGGGCGAGAAGGGTTTCCGGCTTGCGCGGCGTGTCCCCGAGGCCCGGCCGCTCGGCGAGGGCGATCGGCTCCAGACGCGCCACCTCGCGCTCGAGGTGCTCCACATGCCGGGCCACACGCCCGGCCTCGTCTGCCTGTACGACCGCGCGCGCCGGCTCTTCTTCTCGGACGACCACCTGCTCGAGCGCGTCTCGCCGAACCCGCTCATCGAGCTCGGGCCGAACGGCGAGGCGGGCGTGTTCCGGCCGCTCCTCGCCTACCTCGAGAGCGTCGCGCGGCTGCGCGCGCTGCCCGTCGACCTCGTGCTGCCGGGGCACGGGCCGCCGTTCTCCGGGCACGTGGCGGTCATCGACCGGCTGGTGGGCTTCTACGGCAAGCGGCAGGCGCGGATCCGGGAGCTCCTCCAGGCCGGGCCGATGACGGCCTACGAGGTCTCGCGGGCGCTCTTCCCGTCGGCCAGGCCCGGCGACGTGTTCCTCACCATCTCCGAGACGATCGCGAACCTCGAGGTGCTGGAGGAGCGGCGCGAGGTGACGCGGGCGGAGCGGGACGGCGTCCTCCTCCACGGCCTGCCCGGGTAGGCGCGTCGCGCACGTCCCTCGGCTCGTCCGGCCGCGGTCTCGAGCGCGCGCCGAAGCCTCGACAACACGCGACCCATCGGGCATGGAGAGTCGCCATGATGGAGCTCCTCACCTCGCCCGACGCCTGGATCTCGCTCGCGACGCTTGCCGCGCTGGAGATCGTCCTCGGGATCGACAACGTCGTCTTCCTCAGCATCCTCTCCGGCAAGCTCCCGAAGGAGCAGCAGCCCGCGGCGCGCCGGCTCGGGCTCGGCTTCGCGCTCGTCACCCGCATCGCGCTCCTCTTCGCGATCACCTGGGTGATGGGGCTCACCCGCGAGCTCTTCAGCGTGTTCGGCCACGCCTTCTCGGGCCGCGACCTCATCCTGCTCGGCGGCGGCCTCTTCCTCATCGCCAAGGCGACCTTCGAGATCCACGACAAGCTCGAGGTGAAGCACGAGGCGCACGCGGTCACGAAGGCGGCCGCGGGCGGCGCGTTCTGGGGCGTCATCGTCCAGATCGGCCTGCTCGACATCGTCTTCTCGCTCGACTCGGTGATCACCGCCGTGGGCATGGCCCAGCACCTCTCCATCATGGTGGCCGCGGTGGTCGTCGCGATGGGCGTGATGCTCGTGTTCGCAGGAAGCATCGGCGAGTTCATCGAGCGCCACCCCACCATGAAGATGCTGGCGCTCTCCTTCCTCATCCTCATCGGCGTGATGCTGGTCGCGGACGGGATGGGCAAGCACATCGAGCGCGGGTACGTGTACTTCGCGATGGCCTTCTCGCTCGGCGTGGAGCTCCTCAACATGCGGATGCGCCGCGCGCACGAGGCGCCCGTGAAGCTGCACCATCGCTTCGAGTCGGAGGAGGGGCGTGGCTGACCTCGCCCTCCTCGTCCTCACCCTGTTCTGGGGGACCACGTTCACGGTGGTGAAGGAGGCCCTCGAGATCGCCTCGCCCGGCGTCTTCCTCGCCGCCCGCTTCGCCACCGCCGCCGCCGTGCTCGGCGCCGTCGCGCTCTGGCGCCGCGACCCGACCGGCCCCTCCTTCGCGCGGCACGGCGCCCTGCTCGGCCTCTTCATGCTGGCGGGCTTCGTCCTGCAGACGCTCGGGCTGCGGCTCACCACCCCGGCCCGCTCCGGCTTCCTCACCGGGCTCGCGGTCCTGGCGGTGCCGTTCCTAGGGAAGCTCCTCTTCGGCCGGACCGTGAGGCTCGCGTCCTGGATCGGCGTCGCGCTCGCGGTGGGCGGGCTCGCGCTCCTCACCCGCCCGTTCGCCGAGGACATCAGCGCCGGCGTCCGGCTCGGCGACCTCCTCACGGCGGGCTGCGCCGTCGCCTTCGCGCTCCAGATCGTCTACACGTCCGAGTGGTCGTCGCGGCACCCGCTCGTGCCCTTCACGCTCGCGCAGGTCGCCGTCACGTTCGCCGGCGCGCTGCTGCTCGCCGGCTTCGAGCAGCGCGCCTTCGACCCGACCCGCGCGCCCGCGCTCGCGGGAGCGGTCGCCTTCACCGGCGTGTTCATGACCGCCGGCGCCTTCTTCGTCATGAACTGGGGGCAGCGGCACACGACCGCCATCCGCGCTGCGCTCATCTTCGCGCTCGAGCCGGTCACGGCCGCGCTCTTCAGCCACTACGTCGGCGGCGAGCCGCTCGGCCCGTGGGACTGGGCGGGGGGCGCGCTCATCGTGCTCGCGGTGATCGCGGGCGAGATCGGCGGGGCGCTCGAGGGGCGCGGCGCGGTGGTGGAGCCGGCCTGATGGCGTGCGACCGGGCGGGGGCCGGGTCGCCGCGCGGAATCGCCCGCGCCCGCGGCGCGTTCGGGAGCGGGATGCCTCGCCCTCGCAGCGCGCCGGCGCGCCTCGCCCTCCCGTTCGCCCTGGCCCTCTCCGTGGTCGGCCTCGCCGGGTGCCACCTCTGGAAGGCCTCGCCGCCGCCGGAGCCCGCGCGGACCGCGGACCGCGCGCTCGAGGAGCTCCGGCCCGACGACTTCCCGGCCTTCGAGGACGATCTCGGCTACGCCCGGCTCGAGGAGGCGCTCGGCCGGTCCGAGGAGGCGCTGCGCCGGGTCGCTGCCTCGGACCCGGGGCGCACCTTCGCCTTCGGCCGCGAGCGGGTGCCGCTCGCGCGCCTGCGGGCCACGCTCGCGCGGTTCCGCGCCCTCGTCGCGGCGCGCCCGACCCCCGAGGCGCTCCGCGAGGCCCTCCGCCGCGAGTTTCGCGTCTTCCGCTCGACGGGCGACGGCACCGGGCGCGTCCTCTTCACGGGCTACTACCTGCCCGAGCTGCGCGGCTCGCTCGTGCGGCTGGGGCCGTACCAGGTGCCGCTCCACCGCGCGCCGGACGACCTCGTCACCGTGCGGGTCCGGGACTTCCCGCAGGCCGTGAGCGAGGAGCTCGTCGGCCGGGTCGTGGACGGCCGGCTCGTCCCGTACCCGACGCGCGCCGACGTCGCGGCGGGGGCGCTCGCGGGCGGCGGGGCCGAGCTCCTCTGGGTGGACTCCGCGCTCGACGCCTTCTTCCTCGAGATCCAGGGGAGCGGCATCGTCCGGCTCCCGGACGGCACGAGCCGCGTCGTCACCTTCGCCGGCAAGAACGGCCACCGCTACGCTGCGGTCGGCGCCGAGCTGGTGCGCCGCGGCGCCGTCGCGCGCGAGCAGGTGTCGATGCAGACCATCCGCGCGTGGCTGCTCGCGAACCCGGGCGAGCAGGAGCGGGTGCTCGCGACCAACCCCTCCTACGTCTTCTTCCGCTTCGCGGACGCCGCCATCGGCTCCCTGGGCGTGCCGGTCACCGCCGACCGGACCATCGCCGCCGACGCGCGGGTCTTCCCGAAGGGCGGCCTCGCGTTCCTCGAGTCGGAGCGGCCCGCGGACACGTCCGACCCGGAGGCGGCGCCGCTGCGCCCGTTCTCCCGCTTCGTGCTCGATCAGGACGCGGGCGGCGCGATCCGCACGTCGGCGCGGGTGGACGTCTTCTTCGGCAGCGGCGCCTACGCAGCCGCCGCGGCGGGGCGCATGAAGCAGCCGGGGCGGCTCCACTACCTGCTGCTGCGCTGAGGCGCCCCGGCCCTCGTCAGCCGGCGGAGCCCGACGCGCCCGTCCCCTCGAGCCCCTCGAACCAGGCGCGCGCCGCGGCGATCGACGGCGGGGCGAAGGCGATCCCCACGCGCCAGGGCGCCTCCTCCCCCGAGATCCAGACCACCGTGCCGAGCAGGTCCACCTCGCCGTGGGCGCTCCGGAGGAGCACGCGCAGCGCCGAGCCGCGCGTCAGCGGCACCGGCGCGACCACCCGGCAGCCCTCCCGGCCGACGTCCTCGGCGGTCGCGGAGAAGTGCTTGCCGCCGGTCGAGACGATCTTCGCCTCGCACGAGATGGCCGCACGGGGGGACCTCCGGCGCTCCTTCGACTCGGGCCTGTCGGGCATCCGCTCGCATGCTACGCGGCGGGCCTCGTGCCCGGAATGTGGGACGGCCCCGGACCGCCCTCGCGGGCGGCGCCGGGGCCGTTCACCTGCAGGAGGCCTACACGTCGGCGGCGTGGCCGACGGCCGCGCTGGCGGGCTCCTCGGCCGCCGCCTCCATGCCGCGCGGCAGCACGAGGTTGAGGAGCACGCCGACGTACGTCGCGAGCGACATCTCGCCGATCTCGAGGCCGAACACGTGGACCTTCGCGCCGCCGATCCCGATGACCAGGATCACCGACGAGATGATCAGGTTCCGCTTCTGCGAGAAGTCGATGCCCGCCTCGACCAGCATGCGGACGCCCGCCGAGGCGATGATCCCGAAGAGCAGGATGCAGATGCCGCCCATCACCTGGACCGGGATGGAGCGGATGATCGCCCCGACCGGCGGCAGGAACGACATCACGATCGCGATCACCGCCGCGCCGCCTATCACCCACACCGAGAAGACGCGGGTGATCGCCATGACGCCGATGTTCTCACCGTAGGTGGTGTTGGGGGGGCCGCCGAGGAGGCCCGAGACCGCGGTCGCCACGCCGTCTCCGGCGAGCGAGCGGTGGAGGCCCGGGTCCTTCACGAAGTCCCGGCCCACCACGTTCTTCGTCACGATGAGGTGGCCGATGTGCTCGGTGATCACCACCAGCGAGATGGGCGCGAGGAGCAGGATCGCCCCGACGTCGAACCTCGGGAGCACGAAGTGCGGCACCGCGAACGGCGCGGCGGCGGAGACGCCCGAGAGGTCCACCTGGCCGGCCAGCGCGGCGACCCCGTACCCGCCCACGATCCCGATGAGCACCGGGATGACGCCGAGGAAGCCCTTGAAGAAGACCGCCGCGAGGACCGCGATCGCGAGCGAGGCCATCGCGACCCAGAAGAAGGACGCGTGGTACGCCCCCGTCGCCCCCTTCGTCGCCATGCCGACGGCGACGCTGGCGAGGCCGAGGCCGATCACCATCACCACCGGGCCGATGACGATGGGCGGCAGGATCCGGTCGATCCAGCCCGTGCCGAAGGCGGCGATGGCGAGCGCGACCACGATGTAGATGAGGCCGACCACCACGCAGCCGCCCATGGCCACCGCGATCCGCTCGTCCGGCGCGATCTGGCCCGGCGTCACGCCGAGCAGCGCGGTGAGCGCGGTGATGAACGCGAAGGAGGAGCCGAGGTACGCGGGCACCTTGCCCTTCGTGATGAGGATGTAGAGCAGCGTGCCGACCCCGGACGTGAAGAGCGTGACGGAGGTGTCGAGCCCCACGAGGAACGGCACGAGCACCGTCGCCCCGAACATGGCGAACAGGTGCTGCAAGGACAGCGGGATGGACTGGAGCAGCGGCAGCCGCTCTCCGACGTCGACGGTCCTTCTCATGGGTGACTCTCCTCGAGGTGCCCGAGCTCGGCGAGGCCGGTCCCGCAGGCGCGCCCTCTCGCACCTACGGGCTCCGGGCGGGGCGCATCTTGCCCGAAGGGGCTGACAGGGGCGACAGGTTCCGGACCGAGCGCCAGCTGGCAGGCGGCGCGGTCTCGTGGAGCCTCGGGCGAGGATCGATCCGTGACGGATCGCCGCGGCGTCGTGGCCTCGGCCGCAGCGCCGGACCGCTCACGGCGGGTCGCGACCGACTCGGGCCCGCACCTCCGCCCGCCGCTTCTCGCGCTCGGCCACCCGGCGCTCGAACCGCTCGCGCTGGCCGGGCTCGAGCAGCGCGCGGATCCGCTCGTCGGCCGCGCGCCGGATCTCCGCCGCCTCCGGCTCGTAGCGGGTGGAGAGGCGGGCGAGCCGCTCCCAGCGCTCGTCCAGGATCCCGCGGATCTCCCGCGCCTGGGCGTCCGTGAGCTCGAGGTCGCGGGTCAGCCGCTCCACGATCGCGGCGGAGCTCGGCGGCCCCGGCCGGCCGCCGCGCGGGCCGCCGAGGAGCAGCCGGTCGGCGGCGATCCCGGCCGCGACGCCCACGCCGAGGAGGGCGGCCGCGAGGGCCCACGCGACGCGGCGGTCCCGGCGCAGGTCACGGGGCATCGTCGCCTCCCTCCGGCGCCCAGAGCTGGACGTGCAGCGCGAGCTCCATCGGATCCTCGGCGGCGACGTGCGCCGCGGGCGCGCCGCCCGGAGCAGCCCCCGTCGCGGCCAAGCCGAGCCACACCGCCGCGGCCGCGACCGCCCCCGCGAGGACCGCGCGCCGCGCGGCCGCGATGAACGACGCCGCGAGCGGCGGCGCGGCGTCGGCCTGCTGCATCGCCGCGCGGAAGGCGCGGTCCGCGAGCCCGGCCGGCGCGGGGGTCGGGCCGCGGGCGCGCAGGGACGCCGCCGCCGCCTCCCACCGCGCGAGCTCGGCCGCGCAGGCCGCGCAGCCCGCGAGGTGCTCCGCGAGCTCGGACCGCTCGGCGGGCGCGAGCCGGTCGTCGAGGTGGCGCGTGAAGCGCCCGCGGGCGTCGGCGCACCTCATGGCCGCTCCTCCTCGGGGCGCTGGCCGAGCCGGCGCGCGAGCCCCGCGCGCGCGCGGTGGAGGCGCGACTCGACCGTGCCCACCGGCACACCGAGCGCGAGGGCGATCTCGTCGTAGCTCATGCCCTCCACCTCCCGCAGCACGAGCACCGCCCGGTGCTTCTCCGGCAAGAGCCGGAGCGCGCGCTGCACGGCGCCGGCGGCCTCCCTCGCCTCGAGCGCGTCGTGCGGGGTCGGCGCGGGCGGCTCGCTCGCGGCGGCGCGCCGCTCCGTCGCGGCGTCGAGCGGCGCGCGGATCCGGGCCCACCACGACCCGCGCCGATCACGGGCGACGTTGCGGGCGATCCGGCAGAGCCAGCCCGTGACCGCGGCGGGGTCCCGCAGCTCGCCGAGGCGCTCCCACGCGCGGACGTAGGTCTCCTGCGTCACGTCAGCCGCCTCGTCCCGATCGCCGAGCAGCGCCGCGGCGAGCCGGAACACCGTCTCGTGCGAGCGCTCGACGAGCTCGCGGAACGCGTCCGGGCTGCCGGCCCGCGCCCGCTCGGCCGCGATCCGGAGCGACCCGGCGTCCTCCCCGCGCATCGCTCATTCGTACCTCAGCGCCTGGATGGGATCGAGGCGAGACGCCTTCAGGGCCGGCCACATCCCGAAGGCCACGCCGACGATCCCGCTGAACACGACCGCGAGCGCGATGACCTCGGGCTGCACCAGCATCGGCCAGTCGAAGCGGGCGACGAGGTACGCCGCCGCCCCGAGCCCGGTCGCGGTCCCGAGGAGCCCGCCCGCCACGGAGAGCGCGACCGCCTCGACCAGGAACTGCGTGAGGATGCTCCGGGGCTTGGCGCCGACCGCCATGCGCAGGCCGATCTCTCGCGTCCGCTCGGTGACCGACACGAGCATGATGTTCATGATCCCGATGCCGCCCACGACGAGGGAGACGAGGGCGATGCCCGCGAGCAGCGACGTCATCGTCCGGGCGCCCTCCTGCTGGGCGGTGGCGATCTCGGCGAGGTTGCGCACGGTGAAGTCGTCGACCCCGCCGGCGGCGATCCGGTGGCGTGCCCGCAGGAGCGTCTCGATCTCCTCCTGCGCGCGCGCGGCGTCGGCCGCCGTGACGGCGCTCACCGTGACGTTGCCGGCGATGTACTGCTGGAGCCCGCCCTGGAGCTTCGACCGGAACGTGCGCGAGGGGACGAAGACGACGTCGTCCTGGTCCTGGCCGAAGCCGGACTGGCCCTTCGGCGCGGCGACGCCGATCACCTCGAACGGCACGGTCCCGATCCGGACGACGTGGCCGACCGGATCGACGTAGGGGCCGAACAGGTTCTGCGCGACGGTGGTGCCGAGGACCGCCACCTTCGCCCCGGCCTTCTCGTCGGCGTCCTCGAAGAACGTCCCGCCGGCGGCCTTCCAGTTGCGGATGGCGAACCCCTCCGGCGTGGTGCCCTCGATCCGCGTCGCCCAGTTCTGCCCGTCGGCGAGGACCTGCGCCTGCGTGCCGAGGACGGGCGCGGCCTGGCGGACCGAGCCGAGCCCGCGGATCGCGTCGAGGTCGCCCCAGGTGAGCGTCGGCTGCGAGCCCGCCCCGCCGCGCGCGCCGCCCGCCTGGCTCGAGCCCGAGCGCACCACGAGGAGGTTCGACCCCATCTGCTCGAAGCTCGCCTGGACCCGCGCGGACGCGCCCGCGCCGATCGCGGTCATCGCGATCACCGCCCCGACGCCGATGATGACGCCGAGCATGGTGAGGAACGAGCGCAGCTTGTTGCGCAGGAGCGCGCGCGCGGCGATCGAGACGATCCGGACGGGGGTCACGGCGAGGCCTCCAGCGCCGCGGCCGCCGCCGGCGCGGCGCGCTGCGGCGCGCGGCGCGTGTCGGCGCGCACGAGGCCGTCGCGCATCTCGATCACCCGCCCGGCGAAGACGGCGATGTCCGACTCGTGCGTGACGAGCACGACGGTGATGCCCGAGTCGCCGAGCTCCTGGAGGAGCGCCATCACCTCGAGGCTCGTCCTCGAGTCGAGGTTCCCGGTGGGCTCGTCCGCGAGGATGATGCCCGGCTCGCCCACGAGCGCGCGGGCGATGGCGACGCGCTGCTGCTGGCCGCCGGAGAGCTGGTTCGGGTGGTGGTGGCTCCGCTCCGCGAGGCCGACGCGCGCGAGCGCCGCCGCCGCGCGGCGCCGGCGCTCGGCGGTGGAGACCTTGGAGTAGAGGAGCGGCAGCTCCACGTTCTCGAGGGCGCTCGTCCGCGCGAGCAGGTTGAAGCTCTGGAACACGAAGCCGAGCGCGCCGTTCCGGAGCTCGGCGAGCCGGTCGCGGTCGAGCTTCGCGACCTCCTCGCCGGCGAGGCGGTAGCTGCCGCTCGTGGGCCGGTCGAGGCAGCCGAGCACGTTCATGAGCGTCGACTTGCCCGAGCCGGACGCGCCCATGACGGCGACGAACTCGCCTCGCTCGATCGTGAGCGACACGCCCCGGAGCGCGTGCACCTGCACGTCGCCCGCGTCGTAGGTCTTCGTGACGTCGCGCAGCTCGATGAGCGCCATCCCGCGCCTCCTAGAGGAAGCCGCCCATGCGGCGGCGCGAGCCGCCGCCGCCGGGCGCGGCCGCGGGAGCGCCGCCCGCAGGCTTCGCCGCGCCCGCCAGCCCGACCACCACCCGGTCGCCCTCGGCGAGCTCCCCGCCCACGATCGCGGTGCGGGTCCCGTCGCTCGGCCCGACCCGCACCGGCGCCGGGCGCAGCGTGCCGTCGGCGGCGAGCAGGTACACCACCCGCCGGGCGCCGCTGGTGCGCCCGGCGCCGCCGGCGCCGGCACCCTCGGCGGCCGCGCGCGCCGGCCCCGCACGCGCCGCTCCGGCCGGAGCCCCTCCGGCGCGCGCGCCCACCGGCGTGCCCGCGTCCGCGGCGCCGCCCGGGGCGGGGGCGTCGGGGGGACGGAAGCGCAGCGCGGCGTTCGGGACGACGAGCGCGTCCGGGATGTCCTCGACGATGAACGAGACGTCCGCCGTCATGCCCGGCCGGAGCTTCAGCTCCGAGTTGTCGACCGAGACGACCGCGTCGTAGGTGACGACGTTCTGGACCGTCTTCGGCGCGTAGCGGACCTCCTTCACGGCGCCGCGGAACCGCTCGCCGGGGAACGCGTCCACCGAGAACTCCACCGGGAGGCCCTGCTGGACGCGGCCCACGTCGGACTCCGCGACGTCGGTGTGGACCTCCATCTTCCGCAGGTCCTCGGCGATGACGAAGAGCCTCGGCGCCTGGAGCGAGGACGCGACGGTCTGGCCGACGTTCACGTCGCGCGAGATGACCACGCCGTCGATGGGCGAGGTGATCGTGGTGTAGGCGAGGTTCGTCTCCGCCTGGACGCGCGCGGCCCGCGCCTGCGCCACCCGCGCCTTCGCCGAGGCGAGCTCCGCGTCCGCCGCCTCGAGCTGCGACCGCGCCGTCTCCGCCTCCGCCCGCGCCGCGAAGTCCTTCTGGACCAGCTCCTCGACGCGGTCGTGCTGGCGCTTCGCCTCGCCGCGGGTCGCCTCGGCGCCGAGGACGCTCGCCACCGCCGCCTGCTCGCTCGCGCGCGCCTGCGCGACCTGCGACTCGAACAGGCTCGGGTCGATGCGGGCGATGACCTGGCCCTTCTTCACCTTCGAGTTGAAGTCCGCGTGCAGCGCCTGGACGCGGCCCGACACCTGGCTGCCCACCTCCACCGTGACGAGGGCGGACAGGGTCCCACTCGCGGTCACCGCCGCTGCGACCCGGCCACGCGAGACGGGGCTCGTCTCGTACGCCGGGGCGTCCCCCACGCCCGCCCGGCGGGAGAGCGTCCAGGCGACCGCCGCCGCGCCCAGGGCGACGATGGCGATGGGCACGGCGAGCTTCAGCGTCCTCTTTCGATCCAAGCGAGTTCCCCCGGCTCCGAGGACGGACGGCGCCGCCGCTTCCTTCCATCTTTCGAGCGGGCGCCCTGCCCCTTCCCGGCAGGGCACTCCGGAGGCCCCCGCCCTCCCGCGATGTCGGCGGCCGGGTGTAGAACGCCCGCACGATGCCCAGGCCGCCGATCGAGCTGCACCGGGGCGAGCTCCGGGTGACGGGCAGCGTGCTCCACCTCGACGCCCGCCGCCGCGTCGAGTGCGCCTTCGTCTCGCACGCCCACGGCGATCACATCGGCCGGCACGACCGGACCATCGCGACGTCGGCGACGCTCGCGCTCATGCGCCACCGGCTCGGCGAGCCGAAGCAGCGGCCCACGGAGGCGCTGCCCGCGCGCTGCCGCGCGCCGTTCGGCCTCGGCGAGCTGACGCTCGAGCTCTTCGCGGCGGGGCACGTGCTCGGCTCGGCCCAGCTCCGCGTCTCGCGCGACGGCCTCTCCGTCGGCTACACGGGCGACCTCTGCACGGAGCCGACGCACGCGGCCGAGCCCGCCGAGGTGATGCCCTGCGACGTGCTCGTCATGGAGTCCACGTTCGGCCACCCGCGCTACGCCTTCCCGCCGAAGGGCGAGGTGCTCGCGAGCGTCCGCAAGTTCGTGGACGACGCGCTCGCGGACGGGGTGACGCCGGTCCTGCTCGGCTACGCGCTCGGCAAGGCCCAGGAGATCCTGAAGTACCTCTCCGACCTCGGCTACCCGTGCCGCGCGCACCCCGTCGTCCACGCGGTGAACCGCGTCTACGAGGCGAACGGCGTGGCGCTCGCCAACGTGCGCGCGCTCGGGCCGGAGGGGCCCGAGCCGGGCGAGGTGCTGGTCGCGCCCCCGAACCTCGCCCGCGGCGCGGCGATGCGCGGCGTGAAGCGGCGGCGGACGGCGGTGCTCACGGGCTGGGCGGTGGACGGCGCGCGCTGGTTCCGCGGCGTGGACGCGGCGTTCCCGCTGTCGGACCACGCCGACTTCCCGTCGCTCCTGCGCTACGCGAAGGCGACCGGCGCGGGGCGCGTCTTCACGGTGCACGGCCACGCCGAGCCGCTCGCGGCGGCGCTGCGCAAGGAGGGGATCCGCGCGGAGCCCCTCAAGGCGCAGGCGCAGCTCGAGCTGCTCTGAGCGGGGCCAGGGACGCGCGGCCTCGCCGCCGGCGCGCCCGGCTCACCTGACCTTCACGCCGAGCGAGAGCCCCTCCGCGGTGGGCAGCATCGTCGCGCGGAAGCGGCCGCCCCGGGCGAGCCGCTCGCTGAAGCGGCGCAGCGGCTCCACCGCCGTGGCGTCGGGGCCGGAGTAGGCCGGCTCGTGCACGTGGCCGAAGCCGAAGGTGTTGTCGGCGAGGACGAGACCGCCGACGCGCAGGTTCACCTCGGCCCACACGAGGTAGTCCGGGTACCCGCCCTTGTCGGCGTCGATGAACACGAGGTCGAAGGGGCCGAGGGGCTCGACGTCCCGGAGCCGCTCGAGCGCGGGGCCGACGTGGATCCGGACGCGCGCAGCGAGCCCCGCCTCCTCGAACGAGGCGCGCGCGACCTCGGCGTGGCGCGGCTCCTTCTCGAAGGTGTGCAGGAAGCCGTCCGCGCCCATCCCGCGCAGCAGGCAGACGCCGCTGTAGCCGCCCAGCGTCCCGATCTCGACCGCGCGCCGGACGCCGGCGGCGCGCGCGAGCACCTCGAGGTGCAGCCCGTCCATGCGGCCGACCTGGATGGCGGGCAGCCCGGAGGCGCGGCTGCGCGCCTCGATGCTCGCGAGGACCGGGTCCCCGGGCGCGTAGACCGCCTCGGTCCAGGCGCCGAGCGCCGGATCGCCCTGGCCGAAGCCCTTCACGGGTGGAGAACCCATTGCGTACCCCCTCTGGCCCCGGACCTGCCTGCGGCGCCCGCCGCGCGCACGGTCCGCGCGGGGCGAGCGTGACGCCGGCCGCCCCAGCCGGTAGAAGTGCGCCCGTGATCACCTTCACCGTCTCCCCCGACGCCGCCGGCCAGCGGCTCGACAAGCTCGTGCGCAAGGCGCTGCGCGACGTGCCGCTCTCGCATGTCTACAAGATGTTCCGCACCCGGAAGATCCGGGTGAACGGCGCGCGCGGCCGGGCCGAGCAGGTGCTCGCCGAGGGCGACACGGTGGTCATTCGCGGGGACGAGGAGCGGCTCCTCGCCCGCCCCGAGACGGAGGGAGCCGCCGGGGGCGCCGCGCCGCGCGTCACCTTCAAGGTGCTGCACGAGGACGCCGACGTGCTCGTGGTGGACAAGCCGGCGGGCCTCGCCGCGCACCCCGGCACCGGCATCGAGGGGGCGACGCTCGTCGAGATGTCCCGCGGCTACCTGAAGGTCCCCGCCGACCTCCCGCCCACCGAGTTCAAGCCCTCGCCCGCCCACCGCCTCGACCGCGACACCTCCGGCGTCGTGATCGTCGCGAAGCACCGGAAGGCGATGGTGCGCCTCGGCGAGCTCTTCACGGAAGGTGACCAGGTCAAGAAGAGCTACCTCGCGCTCGCCAAGGGAAAGCTCTCGCGCGACCACGGCTTCATCGATCTGCCGCTCTCCGAGCACGAGCAGACCGGCCGCTCCAAGGAGCGGCGCGGCGTGAACATGCAGGAGGCGCTGACCCGCTGGAAGGTGCTCGGCGCGAACAAGGACGCCTCGCTCCTCGCGGTCGCCATCGAGACCGGGCGCACCCACCAGATCCGCCGCCACCTCGAGGCGATCGGCCACCCCGTCGCGGGGGACCGTCGCTACGGCGACTTCGCCTGGAACCGGGGGGCCCGCCAGCGCTGGGGCCTGCGCCGCATGTTCCTGCACGCGTGGAAGCTCGAGCTCCCGCACCCGGTCACCGGCGCGCCGCTCCGGCTCGAGGCGCCGCTCCCCGAGGAGCTCGAGGAGGTCCTGTCGCGGGCGAACCTGACGGCGCCGGCGCGCCGGCCCGCGTGACGTAGGGTGAGCGCGGTCTTGCCCCCGCGGACGGGGCACGTCGCGCACCAGCCCCCACCACCCGCGCGGCAGGGGCCCGGCCGGGAGGCCGCCGCGCGGGGACGAGCGTTGTGCTCCCAGGGGAAGCGCGCATAGATTCGCGGGCCGATGAGCGAGAACGGCGAGAACCCCACGAAGCCCGCGCCGGGCGGCCCCGACGGGCGCCCTCCGGCGCGCGTCGTCCTCGACGGCCTCCCCCCGCGGCGTCCGCTCGGCCGGGAGGTGCTCCGCTGGGCGCTGTTCCTCGCCATCGGGCTCGTCAACGCGGGGGTGGTCGCGGCGGTCGCCGGCTACCTGTACTTCGCGCGCGGCCTGCCCGAGCTGCCGACCCTCGCGAGCTACCGGCCGCCGATCATCACCGAGATGGTGAGCGGCGACGGCCAGATCGCCGGCGAGTTCTTCGCCGAGCGGCGCAAGGTGGTCCCCTACGACCGGATCCCGAAGCGGCTCGTGCAGGCGTTCGTCGCCTCCGAGGACCAGCGCTTCTTCGAGCACGGCGGGGTGGACGCCTTCGGGACGATCCGCGCCGCGGTCAACACCTACGTGCTGCGCCGGCGCGTGCAGGGCGGCTCGACGCTCACGCAGCAGACGGCCAAGGCGATCCTCATCAGCGCCGAGGGGTTCGAGGCCGGCACGCGGAAGAACCTCGGCCGGAAGATCCGCGAGCTCATCCTCGCGAAGCGGCTCGAGCGCGCCTTCACGAAGGAGCAGATCCTCTGGATGTACCTGAACGGCGTCTACCTCGGGCACCACAGCTACGGGGTGCAGGCGGCCGCCGAGAACTACTACCGCAAGAACGTCGAGGACCTGACCCTCGAGGAGGCGGCGCTCGTCGCGGGGCTGCCGCAGGCGCCGTCGCGCTACTCGCCGTTCTCCCGGCCGGAGGCCGCCAAGGAGCGGCGCCGCTACGTCCTCCGCCGCATGGTCGAGGAGGGCATGATCACGCAGGAGGAGCGGGAGCGCGCCGCCGAGGCCGAGGTGGTGGTGCACGGCGTCGACGACGTCTTCCGCGAGACCGCGCCCTTCTACGTCGAGCACGCGCGGCGCCACGTCTTCGAGCGGTACGGCAACGAGCGGCTGCTCGAGGACGGGCTGCGCGTCGAGCTCGCCATGGACCTCGAGAAGCAGCGGGCCGCGCAGACCGCGGTGCTGAAGGGGCTCATGGAGGTGGATCACCGGCAGGGCTACGGCGGGCCGGTGGCGCGCGTCGCGGGCGAGGAGCGCAGGGCGCTCGCCGCGCGGCTCGCCCGCGCCTGGCCGAAGGGCCAGCTCGGCGTCGGCGAGTACTGCGTCGGCATCGTCTCCCGCGTGGACGACAAGGCGCTCGCGGCCGAGGTGGAGGTGGGCGAGCACCGCGGGGTCCTGCCGCTCGCCGGCCTGCGCTGGGCCCGCCGGCCCAACCCGGAGGTGAACCACTTCGAGGCGCTCCTCACCCGGCCCGGGCAGGCGGTCAAGGCGGGCGACGTGGTGCTGCTCCGGCGCGTCGAGCGCAGGGAGCTCATGAAGCGCGAGGCGGAGCTGGCGGTCGGCAAGCCCAAGGACGTGCCGGAGGCGGAGCTCCTGTTCACGCTCGAGCAGGAGCCGAAGCTCCAGGGCGCGCTCGTCTCGGTCGACCCCTGGAGCGGCTACGTGCTCGCGATGGTGGGCGGCTACGACTTCGACGCCTCCGAGTTCAACCGCGCGTTCCAGGCGTGCCGGCAGCCGGGCTCGGCGTTCAAGCCGCTCGTCTACTCGGCCGCCATCGAGAAGCTCGAGTTCACGCCGGCGACCATCCTCACCGACGCGCCCATCGTGTTCCGCGACGACGCGTCCTCCTGGAAGCCCAAGAACTACGGCGAGGACTTCAAGGGCGACGTGACCCTCCGCACGGCGCTCGTGAACTCGATGAACATCCCGGCCGTGAAGACGGCCGAGGCCCTCGCCTCGAAGTACGGCATGCAGGCGCTCGCGGACTGGGCGAAGGCGCTCGGCCTCTCGACGCCGGTGAAGCTCGAGCTCGGGAGCGCGCTCGGCTCCTCCTGCGTGAACCTCTGGGAGCTCACCAACGTCTACGCGCTCTTCGCGCGCTACGGCGAGAAGCGCCCCTCCACCTTCGTGAAGCGGGTGCTCGACCGCGACGGCGGGCTCCTCGAGGACCACTCCGACTGGCGAGATCCCTGGGTGCCGCTCGAGACGCGCCTCGCCGCGGGCGTCGCCGAGGTGACCCGCCCGCGCGAGCGGGTGATGGACGAGCGGACCGCGTACATCCTCGTGCGGCTCATGCGCGAGGTGGCGACGGTCGGCACCGGCGCGCGCGCGGCGGCGCTCGGCAAGCCGGCCGCGGGGAAGACCGGCACCACCAACGACTCCTTCGACACCTGGTTCATGGGGTTCACCCACGACCTCGCGACGGGCGTCTGGCTCGGGTACGACATCAACGTGACCCCGCTCGCGCGCTACGAGACGGGCGGGCACGCGTCCCTCCCCATCTGGCTCGACTACATGTCGGTGGCGCTCGCAGGGCGCGAGCAGCCGGAGTTCGCGCCGCCCGCCGGCATCGTGGAGGTCCGGATCGACCCGGAGACGGGCAAGCCGGTCCCGGACGACACGCGCGGCGTGATGGAGCCGTTCAAGCAGGGGACCGAGCCGGCGCTCGACGCGGCCGAGGCGAAGAAGGTCGAGGTCCAGGACCTCTTCATGCAGTAGCCGATTCGTGCCCCCGCCGGTCCTGCGGTAGCATCCCGCGCGTGACGACGCTCCTCGAGAAGCTCGGCGTTCGCCGCACGCTCCTCCTCTCCATCGCTGCCGCCCTCGTCCTCGCAGGCGTGGTCACCGGCCTCCTGCTCAACCGCGCGGTCCACGCCGCCATCGAGGTCGCCCTCGCGGACCGCGGCTCCGCCGAGGCCCGCCTCGTCGCCCGCGACGTGGCGGACGCCGTCGCGCTCGGGCGGCCGGAGCTGGTCTCCGCGGCGCTCGAGCGGACGTGGGCCACCGCGCCGGGGCGCTGGGCGTACCTCGTCGTCACGCGGCCAGACTGGAGCGTGCTCGCCCAGCGCGCCGCCCCCGGCGTGCGGCGCAGCGCGGACGGGATCGCGAGCGCGCACGCGGCGCTCGGGCTCGACACGTCCCCGTTCGGCGTCGACGGCGCGGTCGCGCTGACCGTGCCGATCCGAGCGGCGGTCCGCCCCGGCGAGCCGGAGGACGGCCGCGAGATCGGCCACGTGCTCCTCGCCGTGTCGGAGGCGGAGCTCCGCAACCACGGCCGGGGCGTGCTCCTCGCGAACGCGGGGCTGCTCGCCTTCGGTGGCCTCGCCGTCGGCCTCCTCGTCTACATCGCGGTCCTCACCCTCGTGCTCCGCCCGCTGAACGAGATGACGGCGGTCGCGCGCCGGGTCTCGGACGGCGACCTCATGGCCCGCAGCGCGCGCCTCGGCGACGACGAGCTCGGCACGCTCGCCGGCTCGCTCAACCGGATCGGCGAGAACCTCACCTCCACCCTCTCGCGCGTGCAGACCGTGACGGGCGGCGTCGCCACCGTCATCGACCGGATCTCGCGGACGGGGTCGGCGGTCTCGTCGGGCGCGGGCACCGTCTCGGCCCGCGTGGTCGACACCTCGTCGTCGATGAGCCAGATGATCTCCTCGCTCAAGGGGATCGCCGACAACGTCGAGGTGCTCGCCCAGAGCGCCGAGGAGTCGTCGTCCTCCATCCTCGAGATGGCGGCGACCAACGACGAGGTGGCCGAGAACATCCAGGCCCTCGCCGCGAGCGTGGAGGAGACCACCGCCGCCATCGAGCAGATGACCTACTCGATCAAGGAGGTCGCGAAGAACATCGAGGACCTCTCCGCCACCACCGAGGAGACCTCCTCCTCGATGAACGAGATGGACGTCTCCATCTCCCAGGTCGAGACCAACGCCAACGAGACGGCCAAGCTCTCCGAGCAGGCGCAGCGCGACGCCGAGATGGGCGCCGAGGCGCTCTCCCGCACCCTCGCCGGCATCGACAAGATCAAGGACTCCTCCAAGGAGGCGGCCCAGGTCATCGAGGCGCTCGGCAAGAAGACCGCCGCCATCGGCAACATCCTGAACGTCATCGACGACGTCGCCGAGCAGACCAACCTGCTCGCCCTCAACGCCGCCATCCTCGCCGCTCAGTCGGGCGAGCACGGCAAGGGCTTCGCGGTCGTCGCCGACGAGATCAAGGACCTCGCCGAGCGTACCGGGGCCTCCACCAAGGAGATCTCCGAGCTCATCCGCGCGGTGCAGGAGTCCTCGAAGCTCGCGGTCACCGCCATGGACCGCGGCGTCCGCAACGTCGAGGAGGGCGTGCGGCTCGGGCAGGAGACCGAGACGGCGCTCAAGAAGATCCAGGAGTCCTCGCAGAAGTCGACCCAGATGGTGAAGGCCATCGCCCGCGCCACCATCGAGCAGGCCCGCGGCTCGAAGCAGGTCACCATGGCGATCAACCGGATCGCCGAGACGGTGCAGCAGATCGCGACGGCCACCGCCGAGCAGGCGCGCGGGTCCGAGCAGATCATGAAGAGCGCCGAGAAGATGAAGTCCATCACCAAGCACGTCGAGCGCTCGGCGCAGGAGCAGGCCCGCGGGTCGAAGCAGATCACGCGCGCGATCGAGTCGATCAGCGAGATGGTCCACCACCTGAACCGCGCCCAGAAGGAGCAGACCAAGGGGTCGGAGCAGGTCATGACCGCCGTCGTTCAGATCAAGCAGGTGGCGGAGGCCCAGACCCACTCCGTGCGCGAGCTCGAGGCGGCCATCGTGGACCTCGCCTCCCAGGCCGAGGTGCTCCGCGGCGAGGTGCGGCGGTTCAAGGTCTGAGCGCTTCGCCGGCCGAGCGTTCGCGCTGGTCTGAACCGGGGCGGTCGCGTCGCCCGCAGGAGGAGACCGGCGCCGCGGGGCCGGGCCCGGGGCGAGTTCGCGTCGGCCTGCGCTCCGCGCGGCCCGAAGCGTGACCGTACTGGGGACGTGTCCGCGCGCTCGAGAGCCGCCGGCAACTGATCGCGCGCCACCGCCGTGCTCCGCACGAGCCCTGCGATTCGGCGGTGTCACGCGAGTTGCACGGCGGTCCGTACTGGTGACGTTGCCTTGGGCGCGCTGCGCTCCGGCCGCCGCGAAGCCCC
>Ga0184637_10000401_pt1 | contig 32360 bp, 25 predicted proteins | sample PLM3_127_b2_FD_133143 | JGI IMG/M metagenome (GOLD analysis project Ga0184637, IMG submission 133143) | Groundwater sediment microbial communities from an aquifer in East River, Colorado, USA - PLM3_127_b2 | ecosystem: Environmental > Terrestrial > Soil > Riparian zone | place: USA: East River... | reverse complement strand
TCCGGGCTCGCCTCGAGAGCTCGGAGGTAGTGCTCGACCTCTTCGTCGATTCGGCCCTCCCGACCGAGGGCGCTCGCGAGCGTGTAGTGCGCCTGCGCGTAGCTCGGTGCGATGCGTACGGCTCTCTCCAGGTGAACGATGGCCTCAGCGACCTCTCCCTGAGCGAGAAGGGCACTGCCGAGATTGTGGTGGGCGAAAGCGTACTCCGGTCGAATCTCGAGGGCCCTTCGATAGCTGAGGACGGCCGACTTCAGCCGGCCCTCGGACTGAAGCAACACCCCGAGATTGTTGTGGGCCTCCGCATAGCCAGGGTTCGCCGCGATCGCTCTCTCGAAGGACAAAACCGCTTCGTCGCGGCGTCCCTGGTTCTCGAGCGCACCTCCGAGATTGTAGTGCGCCTCGGCGAAGCCCGGTCGGACTCGAACGACGCGCTGAAACGAAGCGATCGCGTCCGCCGCGCGACCGAGCTCCATGTAGGCAAAGGCGAGCTCGTGGCGGATATCCGGATCGTCACCGTCGGTCTCGAGCCTCTTCTCGTAACCCTCTACTTCCTGGCGCAGCTCGTTTCGGCGGAAGTCCTCCCGCAGCCCCGCGAGCTCTCCCGGGTCCCGGGGGACGACCATCAGGAGCAAGTCCCCCATCTCGTCCGTGGAATGCTGTCCGAAGCGAACTCGTCGGGGTGGGTCGAACGGGTTCCGAGGATTCGAAGCGCTGTTGTCATAGACGTAACGCATGGTAATCGTCGTCCCCCGGGGAAGAGCGACGGGAGCTTGGTAGCGATACTCGTCCTGCCAATAGAAATCCCAGTTTCTGATCCACAGAAGCCAGGTGCGGGTTCCGTCGGGAAGTGTGGCGAAGGCCTGCATTTCGTGGCAGAGGAAGTGGGCGTGCGGATAGATTCCGAGCGCGTCGACGTCCGCGGGGAGAACGTAGCTGTCTTCGACGGCGTGCGATGGGTCGCCAGGGGGTATGTCGATGGTTCGCGAGCCGAGCTGCAAAACGGCGGCGCGTTTTTCCGGCGGCTCATCGGTGAAGTAGAGGCCAACCGTAGCGCGGATCTCCTCGGGCTTCGCGCCCGGCATCAGGTGGAGCTGCACCACGAGATCGGTCGATGGCTCGAGGGGCCAGACGAGAGCCTCATCACCTTCGATCGGCATCTTGCCGGGAGACCAACCGAGAAAGAGACCCCCGGGGAACTCTCCGCCGTCGACGAGCATTCCGTCGTAGCCGGGCTCGGCATCTTTTTCGTCGAGACGGCGAGAAACTCCCGATCCGTCGACGAGGATTCGAGCATGGTGCACGATTTTCGGATTGCCTGGATGGAGGTCGACGGCGCGAACGAAAGTCGGCGTCTCGATCGGCACGGGAACGACGAAGTTTCGATAGACGTCCTCTCCGCCCGGAGCGAGCGTATAGCTTTGAGACATGGCGACGACGAGATCCGGCTCTCCCAGCTGCCAGGCTCGGGAAAGCGAAGGCGAGACGACCCGATCGGTCCCGTCTCCTTCAGGAGCGCCGGCTTCGACCCATTCCCGAAGCATGGAGCGCTCTCCGGGGGTAAGCCTCTTTTCTCCCGCGAAGGCGCCGAAACCCGGCTCGGGGAGCCAGGGCGGCATGAGCCCGGACTCGATCGCATCGAGGATCTGAAGTCCCCGGCTTCGAACGTCTTGATAGCTCACGAGGGGGAAGGGGGCAAAGCCCTCGGGTCGATGGCAGGACGCGCATTTTTCGAGCACCAGGGGTGCGACGTCGCGGTGGAAGGTCGGGAGACGCCGCGCTTTCGTCTCCTGGCCGAACGAGCCGGGAGCGAGGGCGAAAACCAGAGCCGCCGCCGTCCGATGTCTCGTCAACGCCTGCTCGGAGCTACGCGTGGTCCCGCGCGCGACAAACAAGTTGAGAACCAGAGATCAGCGGCTAGAAAGCGGCGCGACGAGTCCCCGAGGCCGCTGTTCATGAATTTCGTTCTGACTGAGGCGGCGCGGCTTCGGCGCATCCCCACAATGCGGCCGGTGTGGAAGACCTGATCATTTCACTTCTCGGGTGCGACGGCGTAGCTCGTCGGAGAAGTTGAGCAAAAAGGTGACGTGCGTTTGCCTCTCGGTGGCGGAAGCGGGCATCACCGCGACGAAGCGCTTGCCGGTGGGCATCAGGTCCAGTTGATTAATTTGCATCGGCGGTGCTTTTTCTGACCACAGCCGAGGCTGGTCCGCAGCGAACGAATCACCTTTCGCGGTATAGCCAGCGACCCAGATTCGACCGTCAGGAGCCTGATAGAATAATTCGTTCCCGTTGCGCGTCCAATACGGCATCCCGTTGGCGTTGCCAGTCGAAACCTGCCACTTGCCCGACCCGGAGAGCGCACCGGGAAATGGCCGTACGTACAACTCGAGTGGCCCGGACTCGGCAGAAACGTACGCCATCCATCGTCCGTCCGGCGAGAACGCGGGCACGCGCACATCAGACTTCGATGCCAGGAACAGTTCCGGTTTTCCGGCCCTGGGATGGTCCGGATCGGCAAGATCCAAAGATACGGTCCAGATCTCATACTCCGGCACGCGGTGAAAGTATGCCATGGTACCCCGCCTTCTCCGCCGATGGGGCCGATATCTACTTCATCGGCTTCGCCGAGAGGACCGGGAACATCTGGGTAGTTCCCGCCGAGGGCGGTTCCGAGCGCCCGTTACCGACCTGAAGGGGATGCGAGGAAGCCTGGGCTCGGAAGCGCTCGCGACCGACGGCCGCTATCTCTACTTCGCGTGGGAAGAGGACATCGGCGACATCTGGGTGATGGACGTCGTCGTGCCCTGAGGCCTCAGGGTACGACGCGACGCGTGGAATCGCCATGCTACCTCGTCGTAAAGAAGGCAGATCTCGACCGGTCCCGCGAACTGCGCGGTGGTGTTGATATCGAAGTAGACCGGAAGTCCACCGATGGAGAAGCCCGCCGGGAGCGCTAATTGGCTGGCGTTGAACGTCTCGCGCCCGACAAACAAGTTGAGAACCAGGGAGATCGGCGACTAGAATGCGGCGCGACGAATCCCCGAGGCCCGCTACTCATACGTGGATGGCGCGGTCGGGGATGAAAGGAGCTTCCCATGGGCGGACGTTACCGCTATCTTCGGCTCGCGATTTCGCTTTCGCTGGTATCGGGTCTTTGCCTCTCTCGACCGGGCTCGGCCCAAGAGCCCTCGGTGTATCCCTCCTCGAAACAGGGAGGCAACTACATGCACAACTTCTACTTTCCACCCGCGCCCAGCTCGACCCCCTGGGGTCCCTCCTGGTCGCCGGACGGGAAGTGGATCGCCGTCGGGATGAGCGGCTCGATCTGGAAAGTCGAGCCCGAGAGCGGCCGCGCCTGGGAGCTGACCGAAAGCAAGAAGTACCACTCTTTGCCCGACGTCTCGCCGGACGGAAAGTGGATCCTCTACACCGCGGACGATGGCGGGCGAACCATCCAGCTCGAGATTCTGAGCCTGGAAACGGGAAAGAGCGCCCCTCTCACGGAGGACGCCTTCATCTACGTGGACCCCGTCTTCTCTCCTGACGGAAGCCGCGTCGCGTACGTTTCGACGAAGCCGAGCGGGAATTTCAACGTCTATATCCGCCCGATTCGAAACGGCGCCTGGGATGGAGACGAGATCGCCGTCACCCGGGACAACGACTACGGACGCGACCGTCTGTACTTCGGTAACTGGGATATGCACATCACCCCGTCGTGGCTCCCGGATGGAAGAGAGCTCCTGCTCGTCTCGAACCACGACGTCCCCCTCGGCTCCGGCAACGTCGTCCGAGTTCCTGCCGAGGCCCTCGGTATGGCGAAGGCCAAGACCGTGCTGGAAGAGCAGACTCTTTTCCGCACGCGCCCTGACGTCTCTATCGATGGAAAGCGATTCGTGTACTCCTCGACCGCCGGTGCTGCGGATCAATTCTCGAATCTTTACGTCCAGCCGACTGCGGGCGGCGAGCCCTACAAGTTGACCTTCTTCCAGCACGATGCGTTTCATCCACGATGGTCGCCCGACGGCGAGTGGATTGCCTACATTTCGAACCAGGGGGGCTTGCCGCAGCTCGCGCTCCTGGAAACCTATGGCGGCGAGAAGCGGACGATTCACATCACCGACCGGAAGTGGAAGCGACCCATGGGTGTGTTGTCAGCGCGGACGTTGGACGCGGGGACGGGCGAGCTCACGGGCTCCCGGGTCCATCTGACCGCCTCCGACGGCAAGTTCTACGCCCCGAGCGACGTCTACGCCCGGGCGAGTGGCTCGGACGATCCCATGTTCCATCACACGGGTGAGTTCCGGGTGGAAGTTCCGCCGGGAAAGTTGAGCCTCCACGTCGTCAAGGGGTTCGAGTACTGGCCGAAACAGCAAGAGGTCGAGATTCGAGCGGGTGAGGTCAGCCGGATTACCGTCCCTCTCGAGCCGATGGCGGACATGGCGGCCAAGGGATGGTACGGCGGTTCGACCCACGTTCACATGAACTACGCCGGCAACCTTCAGAACACGCTCGAGAACTTGATGATGATGTCGGAAGCGGAGGACCAGGACATCGTCAACGAACAGATCGCGAACAAGGACAATCGCATTCTGGACTACCAGTTCTTCGTTCCCGGCGGGGGACCCCACCCGTTATCGACGAAGGAGCGGGTCCTCGTCGTGGGGCAGGAGTACCGCCCACCTTTCTACGGCCACGTGTTCCTGTTCGGCATGAGGGACCACTTGATCTCGCCCTTCACGACCGGCTACGAAGGCACCGCGATCGAGAGCTTGTACCCGAGCAATACCGACATGTTCCGCAAGGCGAAGGCCCAGGGAGCGACCGTCGGCTACGTTCACGCCTTCGGAGGGGAGAGCGACCCGCTCGCCGGTGAGCTCGGCGGTGCGAAAGGCTACATAGTGGATGCCGCCCTCGGAACGACGGACGGGGTCGAGTGGTCGAACGCGGGAGGCTCGGGCTTCTATCCGTGGTACGCCACTCTGAACAACGGTCTCCGGGTGACGGCGACCGGAGGCGAGGATTCGATCAGCAACCTTCAGCGCAGCAAGCTCGTTGGTTCGGTGAGAACCTACGTGTATACGGGGGCGCGCGGGCTCAGCATGGACGCCTGGTTCGAAGGCCTTCGGAAGGGCCACGCCTTCGTCACCACCGGTCCTCTGGTCGAGCTCACGGTGAACGGCCGAATCCCGGGAGAGGACGTGGATGTCGCGAGCGCTGGCGGAACCGTCGACGTTGTGGCTCACGTGCGCAGCATCACGCCTCTCGAGAAGGTCGTTCTCGTCTGGAACGGCCAGGTCTTGGAAGAGTTCCCCCTCCAGGGTGAGCGGACCCGATTCGACCTCTCAAAGTCTTATCCCGTTCGGCAGAGCGGGTGGTTTCACCTTCGAGCCGAGGGCAGTCCCAAGGAAAGGTATCCGCTCGATGCCACCTACGCTCAGGGCTTCACCAATCCCGTCTGGGTGAGCGTCGATGGAAAACCTGTGCGAAACCGAGCGGCGGCGGAGTACTCGATTCGATGGATCGACAAACTGCGCAAGATGGCGGAGGCATGGCCGGGGTGGCGATCCGAGAAAGAGAAGGAGCACGTGTTCGCTCAGTTCGACGAAGCACGCCGGATCTATCAAGGCTTCGTGTCGCAGGCGCCGACGGATTCGAGCCACGAAGGAGGCGCTGCTCCTCGGTAGCCGCGGACCCGAGCGACATGCGAGCGAGGGGGTCAATCGCCATCGCGGCGGTGCTAGTACCGGCGTTGGTCTGGGCCGCCCACGGGCAGGATGAAACCCTCGCCCGTCTCCCCGCGGACGCACGGGCCTGGCTTCAGGACGAGGTCGCCTACATTATTACTGACAGGGAGCGAGAGGTCTTCCTGGCGCTCGAGACGAGCGACGAGAGAAAGGCCTTCATCAACGCGTTCTGGAGGAAACGCGACCCGATTCCCGCCACTCCCGAGAACGAGCTCAAGGACGAGCACTACCGCCGCCTGGAGCACGCGGACCAGAAGTTCCGGGAGATCGCCTCCCGCCCGGGACGAAAGACCGACCGGGGACGCATGTACGTCATCCTGGGTGAGCCGAGAAACATCGAGCGTTTCGATAACAACAACCAGGTCTTCACGACCGAGCTGTGGTTCTACGACGGAGACACGTCGAAGGGCCTCCCGCCGTTTTTCTACCTTCTTTTCTTCAAGCCCCAGGACGTCGGGCAGTTTCGACTCTACTCCCCCGTGCTCGATACGCCCGGGGCGCTCCTTCGGGGCAACGCCGGGGCCGAGACGGGGCGCGCGGTCGACGTTTTGTATCGAGTTTCGCCCGAGCTCGCACGGGCCTCTCTCACCTTCGACGCCACCGCCCCCGTGAATCGCAGGGACACGTCGGCGGCGCTTCTCGGCACGGAAGTCATGTTGGCGAGGATCGAGCAGTCCCCGAAACGCGCCGTCCGGACCGACTACGTCGACGGTTGGCTGCGCTACGGAAAAAGGGTCTCGGCGGACTACTCGTTCAATTTCGTGCCGAGCAGAAGCACTTTCGCGGTGCTCCTCGGCCCCGGGGGCTCGCAGTTCCTGCAGTACGCGGTCGAGATCGACTTCGAGAACTTCCCCGTCGAGACCGACGAGGCGGAAACCCGGTACTACACCACCGTAGACGTGAGCCTCGAGATTCGGGATCGGGAAGGGGTCCTGGTGCTCGCCGACGACAAGGAGAGCTTCGTCGAGCTTTCGAGAAGTCAGATGGAAGCGGGCTCGGGCTCCTCGTTCTCCTACCAGGATGGCCTCCCTCTCGTTCCGGGCGACTTCAACGTCAGTGTGATTCTGAGGAACCGGGTGCTGCACCAGTACACGGTGGCGGAGCGAGACGTGAAGGTGGGCGCAACTCCGCCGGCGCTGAGCGACATCGTTCTGGGCTTCCAGATCGAGGAGAATCCGCCCACGGGAAATACCGGGGGTCTGAAGACGTTCGAGGCGGCCGGTCTGAGGGTTCACCCGGCCACCGACGGACTTTTTGCCATCGGGGACACCGCGCACGTCTTCTTTCAAGTCGCCTCCGCCGGAGCAGACGATCGGCTCAAAATCGCCCTCCTCGACGCTCAGACAGTCATTCGGGAGCATGAGCTTCCGGCCGCCGAGTACGCCTTCAGGCCAGTGGACCAGCGCGTCGATCTGTCGGAGATGGCAGGTGGCACCTACGAGGTGCGAGTCCAGCTCGTGGGTGGGGTCGCATCATCGGAGCGTGTGCTCGTCGAGAAGACCACAAGCCTTACTCTCTCACCGAGGACCGCCGTCCCTCGGCCCGCCTTCACCGCCCGGAGGAGCTTCGATTCCGATGAGCCGGGAATGCTCGCAATGACGCTCGGCGACCAACTCTGGTCGCTCGGGCGGTTCGACGAGGCCCGTCTGAAGCTGGAAGAGGCGGTCGCCTTCGACAACCCGAAGCTTCCCATGGCCGACTGGAAGCTCGCGGGCGCCTACGTTCGCTCGCGCGAGCCCGAACGCGCGCTCGCGCTGCTCCTCCCCCTCGATCCTGATTTCGGAGACCAATACGAAGTCGTGCTCGGGCTCGGTCTTGCCTACTATCTCAAAGGCGAGCTCGCGAGCGCGTCTCGTTTCCTCGAGCGCGCCGCGGAAATCCGTCCCGCCGGTACGAGCCTTCTCAACGCCCTCGGCGATATCTACATGCGACTCGGAAGATCGGGCGATGCCCGGCGGGTCCTCGAGCGATCTCTCTCGCTCGACCCGGCACAGGAAGCCATCAGAAAGCAGGTCGCCTCGCTACCCAAGTCCGAGTGACGGCGAAAGTACGTCACAGAGGGCGGTGCGCTTGCCCCGTGGAGAGCGCCATCTTCTCGATATGTAACAGCAGGTGGAAGGAACGGCCGTCCGGCCACTTCACCATGGGCAGCCGCAGCCCGTTTTTCTAGCCACCGCCACTTACAAATGGTTGATGGAGCCCTACTCCCTCGGGCTTCTCTACGTGTCCGGGCCCTGGCAAGAGGAAGGACGGCCCATCGAGCACAACTGGATCCATGGCAAGGACGCGGAGAAGTTCGCCCGGTTGGTGGACTATCAGGTCGCCCTCTCGGAAGGGGCTCGGCACTTCGAGGTCGGCGAGCGTTCCAACTTAGCCCTCGTTCCCGGGGCGGAGGCGAGGATCCGCCAGATCCTGGAGTAGGGTGTGGAGAATATTGCCGAGCCTCCGGGTGCTACGACCGACCTCGTCGCGGAGCGCGTTCGATCGCTCGGGCAGGAATCCCCCCGGGGAGGCGCGCGCTCCGCACTTTTATCGGGCTCAAGCTTAGCGATAAGCCTGCCCGGAACGTCCTCGGAGCGCTCGCTCGGAAGAAGGGCTACGTCAGCATTCGAGGCCGTCGATCCGCGTGACCCCGCACCTCTACAACGACGAGCGCGACTTCGAGCGTTTGTTCTCCGCGCTCGAGAAAGTCTTGTGCTGACTCTACTCGCTGCGCTCGATCCCGTCCTCGCCAAGATGGCTGTTTGGAACGACATGTTCCAGGCGATATGATTCTGCGGTCTAACGGTCGAACACATGGCCAGACTGTTTCTCAGCTACCGGCGCAGCGACACCGGAGCGTACGCAGACCGGCTTGCCGAGCGTCTGGCCACCTTCCAGTTCGACGCCGTCTTTCTGGATCGCGAAGCCATCGGGCTGGGAGCCAACTTTGCGGACGACATTCGGCGCGAGCTTTCGCTTTGTACTGCCGTCCTGGTGCTGATGGGGATCCGCTGGATCGACATCCAGGGCGAGCAAGGTCAAAGGCGGCTCGACGAGCCTACCGATTGGGTGCGCAGGGAGGTTGCCCTGGCCCTGAACATGAGGCTCCCGGTAATCCCCGTCGTGTTCGATTCTGCGCCCAGACCGACCCTAAAGGACCTCCCCGGCGAGTTGGCACCCTTGACTACGAGCGAGGGATACGACATCAACGGAAACTACTTCGACCGCGACGCCACCGACCTCGGCAAGCGTCTCGAAAAGATGCTGGTGGCTTCCGCGCGCGCCGCCGCCTCGAGCTCTTCGGCATCGTCGACTTCCAGCCGGCTCACCCGTCAGTTACAGATCAGTTGGATTGGGTTCTTCTTCGTCACTCTGGCCACATCGGTCGCTCCCGTCGCCGTGCGCGGGCTGCCGCAGTCCTTCTGGCTGTTCCCCGGCACGATGACGGTTGCGGCCTTTCTTTGGTGGCTCTACTGGCTTGGTGAGACGCTCCGGCCGGCCCGGACCATCTGATGGCTCGGACTCCACCCGTCGCGACGCCGGAGGACCTGGATCGTCGACAGAAGCGTCTCCTCGGTGCTGCCTGGGCAGCGACCCTACTGCCGCTCATAGCTTTCGCCTACCTCACGTGGGAGTCCTGGAAACTGAACCAACAGGTCGATGCGGCGAAAACCCAATTGATGGAGCTCGACACCAAGAAGAAGGAGCTGGAGGCGGAATTGCGTCGCACCGAGGAAGACCTCCGGGCACAACGCAGCAGCGCGAAGCATTACCGAGACGTCACCGGTATCCAGATCCGATTCTACCGGGAGTCCGACCGCGAAATCGTACAGAACGCACTCGTCAATCTGGGCTTCAAGGTGGACACCAACCTGGGCAGATCGACGCTCATCGATCGAGAGCCGAACACGATCGCGTACGGTAGGCTCGTCTCAACGGAGGACCTTCGCGAAATCGCCGCTGCGCTCGTTCAGGCAGGGTTTCCGCTCAAGCGGATCGCCCCTGCCGTCCGGCAACCGGATCCGAAGCTGATACAGATCTACGCTTCGGCGGAATCGGAACGGGCCTGCGGCCTGCTCAGTGTCGATCAGATCCGCGCCGGAATGACTTGCGGGAATACACCCTAGCGGGCTGAGCTTGCCTCGAAAGTGCGGAGCGGACCGATTTCGGAGACCAATACGAAGTCGTGCTCGGGCTCGGTCTTTCCTACTATCTCAAAGGCGAGCTCGCGAGCGCGGCTCGTTTCCTCGAGCGCACCGCGCGGAAACGTAAGGGCGGTCAGCCAACAGAATGACTCGGGCTTTCACTAAACTAATGGGGGTGTCACGGACCCGCGCGGCAGGACTTCATCAGCAGGCGTCAGCCGGCGCCACCCTTGCCGCCCTCGCGAAAGACGTGCTCGCGCAGGTCATCTCGGCCTCCGCCAATCGGTCGTCGAGCAGCCGAACACGGTGCGTCGCAGGAGTAGCATTCCCGCGGTGATTCGTAATCCACCGCTACGCCTGTACGAAATCGCCCGGGCTCGCTGGAAGAACCGCGAGCTCCACTCCCGGCGAAACGAATTCGTTGCCGGCAAGCTCTCCGAGGGCTGGACGCTCCGCCTGCGCAGACTGCTGCCGGCGAGCTCGAGCGCGGCCTTTGCTGGTGGCGTGACGCCGGGAAACGACTCCAAGGGTCCGGTGGAATCACTATGAATTCAATTCCGTGCCGAGGCTCCCTCTAGATCTTTAGTGGAACCCGGCCCTTCGGTCGCGCCATAAGGAGAGAGTTGCAATCGTCAGAGCACCCCAGGCCGTCGCCGCCCATCGAAAGCCCTTCGGATCAACGCCCCGCATGACCAGGGCCTGGCCGATGCGGTCGAAGTCGCCGGCAGGCGCCTTGTCCCCGGCGCGCTCCCGCAACCGGATCTCCGCGGTGGTCATGAAGCAGGAAGTGCCGCACCACGAGCGCAGCACGACGAAGCCGATCGCCACGAGGTGGATCAGCCTGAACGCAGGGTTTCGAACCCAGCTCCAATGCATGAGCAACCCGGTGACGATGAAGACCAGACCGAAAACCGCAAAGGCCACGAAGACGATGTGGAACGCGAGGAGAACGCGCGCCAGGAGAAGCAGTTCGTTCACTTACGAGCCTCGGCCACGAGCGGGAAGGAATCCCAGGAGTCTCCGGGACGAAGCCGCGCGTTGTATTCGCAAAACGACACCGGCCGGCCCTTGGTGTCGAGGATGTGGTGACAGCAGGCGGAGATGCGGTCGAGGTCGTAGGAGAAGCGGTCCATGAAGGGCTTGATGGCGATTCCGAAGACGTCGGTCGAGCGGATGAGCTCGCGGCCAAGGCGCGCGCCGATCTGTTGCAGAAAACCGTCGGCCTTGGTGCCGACGACCCGGCGGAGCTCCTTCGAGCCGAGCATCGTCCGGTTCGCGACCTGGTTCATGACCTTGTCGAGATCGATATGACGAACGATGTTCTTGGCAATGCCGAACCGGCGCACGAACAGGGTGATCCAGCCGCAGTTTGGATGACTGCACGGGATGGGCACGAAGTCCTCGACCCGCGTGCGTCGCCGGACCTGAGCGGCGACGCCCTTGACGACGTCGGAGAGGGTCATTCGCTCGAGGGGTTCCTGGGTCAGGTCGTAACGACCAGAGTAGGTCACCGGCTGGAGCGCTACCACCTTGATGTGGTCGTGGTCGAAGCCGGTGTCGACGACCCAGCCGATCTCTTCGTCGTTGACACCGAGGCTGATGGTCATCGTCAGTTGCATTTGAATGCCAAGTCGTCCCAGGTTGGCGATCACCTGGTCTCGTATTTTCTCGAGGCTTGCGTCGCGCAGCGCCCGATTGGTGCCGGCAGAGCGCCCGTCAAACTGCAGGAGCACCATCACCCGATCGCGAAACGGCCGGAGCCGCTCGGCGATCTCCCTCTTCGCGAACACGATGCCGTTGGTAGGCAGGTAAATCTTCTTGACCTTGGGCTGGTCGTAGAGAAACTGCAGCATTTGCCAGAACTCGGGGTGAATCGCGGCCTCTCCGCCCGTCAATTGCACGGAATCGAGTCCGTCCTTGGCTTCGATCAAATCGCCCAAGTAGCGCTTGAAGGTCTCGAGAGGAAGCTTGCGATTGCCGCGCGCGTCGCTGTAGCACACCGGACATGCGAGGTTGCAGGCGTTCGTCACCTCGACCAGCACCGTGCAGCTCTTGTTCGCCATTTGCTCGGCAAAATCTCCCGCAGGCTCGCCGCCTCCGCAGCATCCGCCGCTGCTATCGCACGACCCTTGGTACGCAGGGAAATCGAGCGGTTCGTCTCCGGCGTAACGCCGCCCCCAACGGTCCTTGTTGGAGAGGTGGAAGAAGCGCTCGTCGCTTTCAACGAGGGCCTCGGAGAATCCGTGCCCGTCGCAGAGTTTTTTCATGAAGACGCGACCGCGGCGCGCAAAGACCAGGGCCGGCACGTGAGCAAGGCAGGCGGGACAAAGGCTGATAGTCGTCTTGAGCAGGCGGTCGTAGTCGGTGAGCGAGAAAAACGAAAGCGCGGCGCTCTCGTCCAGGGCCAGGAGTATCTCGCGATGGACTTCGAGCGGCGTCGCCCAGGCGGAAGGTGAGAGCGAGGGCGCAGGCAGCAGAGGCAAGAGGACGCTGGGCTTAGACAAGATGGCCGGCTCCTTCCATCAAATGCGTGGACAGCTGGTACAACAATCGGTGGTGGCGCGGGGCCGCGGTGGGAAAGCGCCGGAGGAGAGCGGCGACCTGGCGCCCGGAGAAGACCAGATTCGCTTTGGCTTCGGCGCGGCGGTGAACCTCCATCACCTCTCGTGCCGTGCAGTGCGGCAGAAGATCGAATACCGCTTCGCGCGTGTACCGTACATGGTGCTCCTCGTCCGAATAAATGGCGGCCACGATTCTGCCGATGCGGTCCTGACCCACCGCCTGGCAGGCCTCGATGTGGTAGGCGAAGGAGCGGGCGATGCGCTTCTCGAGATGGTGGGCGTGGGCGAGGAAATTGGCGAGCTTGAGGCGGCGCTGGTCCGGCGGGTCGGAAGGGACGATATGGAAAGTGCCGGGAGTGAAGCTCCGGATCACCTCGTTGAACACGTCGCCGGTCTCGAGCTCAACGACCGGCTGCCCGAGGTGCAAGAGACCGTTCGCGAAAAGAAGTACGTGCTTGTGCTCGTCGCTGGCGTGACGCTCGAGGTCGGAGGCCAGCTCCGGGGAGGGTGCGAACTCGCGTTGGAAGTAGTCGCACGCGCGCTCCGGGTAACGTTCGCCTCCCAGGTAGAGGTTGAGCACCCAGCCATGAGTGACTGGATCGCTCGACAAGTCACGATGGAAGCTTCTTTTGACCGAGTCGACAATCGTACGCAAAGGGGCGAGTCTCCTACATCAGGGTGCAGATGCCGAGGACGAGCCCGACGGCGACGACGGTGAGCACCACGAGGCCGAGCAATAACTTGCCGAGCACGCTCAGGATGTCATCGACGGTCTTCCAGCCGTCACTTTTCTCGTGCGGCTCTGGTTTCTTGTCAGCCATGGGATTCAACCTCCGCCGGCGGCGCGGGGCCGGCCACTGACTCTAGAGACCAGCCTGGCGTGCGCACCGTGCGCGCCAGGAAAAAGGCCGCTCCCAACGCGACCATCACCAGACACAGCACCTGGTATCCCGACAGTGGACCGATCCACTTTTGAGTCTCGCGCAGGTACTCGATTGCGAATCGGAAGGTCCCGTAGATCACGAGGTAGAGCGCGAACAGGCGGCCAAAGAGCTTCCTCCGGCGCAAAGCGACCAGGAAGAGTCCTCCGACGGCGAGCTGAAACAACATCTCGTAGATCTGAGTCGGGTGTCGGGCGATACCGTCCGCGTACCGAATCGCCCAGGGGCCTTCCCAGGGGACGCCTCTGCAGCAGCCGATGCGCGTACAACCGACGCGCCCGAGAGCCAGGGTAAAGGGAAGGAGCGTCGCAAATCGGTCGTTCGGCGGCAACCGGTAGCGCACCAGGGGCTTCGCGATCTCGGCGGCGAGAAAGCCCCCGATGAGACCCCCGGTCAACGATCGACCGGAGAGGAGCGCGACGCTCCAATCCGGCACTTCCTGGAAGGGCCAACCGTAGTCCCCCCACCAAACCGAGAGTTTCGCTCCGACGACCGCGCTCAAGAGGGTGATGGCTTGCAAGCGATAGTAGCTGCGCTTCAGCTCGGGGTCTCGAACGTGCTCGGCCACCGGAAAGAGTAGAGCGATGGCAACGGCGGCGACCACCGGGATCAGGTAGTCGAGTTGGATCACGAGTTTTACGACTCACCCAAAGACGGCGCCGCGACGCCGGTGTACGCGGTCAGAAAACGGACGCCCGGCCAAGCCAACCCGCTCAGCAGCTCACCGAGGCCGAAGCCATGCGCCGAAACCCAGTCGGTCGCTAGGACGAGCACGACCCAGCTCATCAGCGCCAGATGCTCCTTGGCGTGGAGGTCGGACTCCTCGCCGGGTATGCCGCGATGATAGATGTACTCGTCGATGGCGCCCGTCACGACGAAGAGCGCCAGTGCGACGAGGAGGAGTGCGTAGTGGCCTCTCAACGCCTGCATCACCATCATGACGATAGTGATGCCGATAGTCACGTGCAGAACCTGCTCACTTACGCTGACACGCCGGCCTCGCATATGGAAGATCTGGTCGCGCGTCCCGAAGTAGAGAAACGGGAGCAGACCGGCAATGATGATGACGGTGCGCATGTCGGCCGAGAGGTTACTCTCTCATAGTTCGTGGCAAAACCGCGAGAGGTAGGCACGAGCGAAATAGCTTAGCGCTACAAAATGGTGTTGCTCGTCAGCAGATACGCCACGACGGTGTTGATGCGGCTTTTGTTCACTTCATCTCGCTGCAGGACCAGCACCGGATGGCGGTAGCCGGGCTCCGACTCGCGCGGCTCCCCCAAATCCGCCCACCAGATTTGCCCTCGCTGGATCACCGGCGCGCCGTGACCGAAGCCCTGAGAGTCATCTTGCCACGATTTCGCAGGGCCAGCGCGGCGGGCTCATCACCCGGCTGCCCCACCTTCGCGATGACTTCGTCCCAGGCCGCCGTCGCGTCGAGTGGGATCCGCTGCCGGGCGAGGTACTCGCGGACGGCGTCGGCGAAGAGACGGCTTCGCGACACCTTGAGCCGCCGCGAGCAGAGCTCAACCTGACGAAAGAGCGCATCGGGGATCGAGATGGCGGGTTTCACCACCAGAGTATAACCGGTAACCCTCGCGGTCAGAGATCGTTGCCCGAGTAGGACTGGTTGAGAGTGCGGGCTTTGACCTCCCCCAATTCGGCGGCGCTTCTCCGTCACCCTCGCGTGCCGTTTGGGAAAGCCGGCGGGCATCGAGACGCCCGAGCGCGACTGGGATGCCGAAGAGGATGGCCTCGGGGCGCGGCGGGCAGCCGGGGATGTAGACGGCCTGGGGCTTCCGCAATCTTCGCAGGCGCCGACGGATTCGAGAAACGAGGGAGGAGGCTCCTCCTTGGTTAGCCGCGGAACCGAGCGAGATGCGAGCGAGCGTGGGGGAATAGCCATCGCAGCGGTGACAATACCTGGTCTGGTCTTGGCCGTCGGGCAGAACGAACCTCTCGCCCGGCTTCCCGCGGGGGCACGGGCAAGACGAGGTCGCCTACATTATTACTGGCCGACCGCCCATTACTGGCTGACCGCCCCTCGGGGTTACGGATCCTGCTCGGTGAGCTCGGCCGTGAAACCGAAGTACTCGGCGCAGCTCGGGCAATCCGAGTCGACCTGCGTCTCGATCGAGAACAGCGCCTCCTGGTCGAACAACACGAAGTCGCCGAAGGTGAACCCCTCGGTCTCGAACAGCGGCGTGAGCGCGTCGAAATTGTTGGCGATAATGTTGATCGGGTCGCTCGCGCCGGCGTTGGTCAAGAGGTCCTCGTCGTTGCCGGGGTCCAGCGCGCCGCCGCATTGCATGCCCGGCGGATTGTCCTGGACGCCGCCGACCGTGGGGAGGATTTGCGGGTCCCCGTCGGCGCTCGTGGACAGGGTGAAGTTGTTGTTCACGTCCACGTCGAAGCAAGCGTCCGCCCACTTGCAGTCGTTGACGGATCCGGCAAGCAGGTTGAAGCAGTTCGGGGTGATGATGAGCGACTGGCCGATCACGCCGTCCACCTGTCGGTCGAGCACGATGGTCACCTTCATGTCGTTGAAGTGCTTGCGTGTCTCGACCACGCCCTCGCTGGCCTCGTCCTCGATGAGAAGCCGCGGCGTGATGCCGCGCCGGGCGCAGAACAGCAGATCGGTGGAGGCGAAGATGTTCTTGTCCTGCAGGCGGTTGCGGGTGCGGTTGCAGGGGCCCCGCTCCAGTAAAGGCTGGTCGTCGCAGACGACCTCCATCCGGGCTCCCTTGCAACGGCCACGCTCCGCGGCAGTGCCCAAGGCGTCGCAGTCGGCAGGCAGGAGGTCCAGCACGGTCAGACCCGAGGCCACGCATTCGGCTCTGAACGCGCCCTGCAATGTCAGCCCCGAGTAGAGCATGCTGAACAGGTCGTCGGACATGGCAAAGAACGCGTCCTTGGACCCCGGTATCGGGAACACCGGCGGCGGGGCGATGGTGTTCGTCGACGAGGCCCCGCCCTCCCATTCCGGATCGGGCGTCTGCACCTCCCAGAGGGCTTGCAAGGAGCCGACCAGCCCCCCTTCGGTGATTTGCACGTCCACGATCTGGTGGACGAAGCCGAGCCTGGACTGTAACTCGGCGTTGATCTCGTCGAGCTTGAACTCCTGCACCTTCATGGGGTCGGTCTCGAACGTGCGCAGCGCCTGCTTGACGTTGATGCCTTCGAAGGCGACCGCGAGCACGGCCGCGTTGATGAGCCCGCTCGCGCTGAACTCGAAGATCAGCCCCGCGATGAGCCCTCCTATTCCGAAGGTAAAGAACCCGACGACCGCCGCGATCACGCCGATGCAGTTGACCTCGTTGGCCGGCGGGGGATTGTCGAGCACGGCTCCCGCGACCGTCGCCGTGTCCGTGATGAACTCGGAGGGCACGTCGCCGCCGGCCAGCGCGAAGTCCTCCGTGACGTCGAACGTGAGCTGGAAGCCGGACAGCGTCCCCGAAACGAACGTGTTGAGAATGACTTCACTCACGCAGATGCCCAGGAAAGACGTGTGGCAGCCCCCGGTCACGTGGACGATCGCCGTGGCCGTGGGCAGGCCCACTGTGATGTGGACCTGGCCCTCCTGGGCGACGGCAGTGCACTCAACGTCCCCGGTGAAGCGGACGCTCCTCTGGTTCTCCGGGGGGTCGTCGTCCAGGGTCGCGAGGTCCCCGCGGTCGTCGGCGATCTCGAAGTGCGCGGTGGGGTTGCAGGCCGGGAACGGGGCATCGACCTCCAAGGAGGGGAGGTCGACCTCGATCATGGCTTTGCGCAGCGCCTCTTTCACCGGCAGGCTGGCCGCTTTGCAGGTGGACGCGAAGAACGTGTTGATGCCCTCGGCCGAGACGCCGAGCACTATGGCGTTCTGCAGCGTGAATCCGTTGCTGAGCGGCCCGACGAGCTCGTCCCTCAGAGCCGTGGCCGCGGCGCTGTGCAGCTTCGCCTGCAGGAACTGCTGGGCCGCCGCCGATACGCCGGGCGCGATCGTGTCGCCCACCGTGAAGCGCTGCGCGGCGTGGGCGAGGTTCCCGTCGTCGTCCTTGGCCCGGGCCAGGACGTCGTTCTGGCCGCGGTCGAAGGTCCCCCCGGCTGAGCCGGTAGTCAGGTTCGTCTGGCCCAGGGCCACCGAAATGGGAACCACGCATTCGTCCGCGGAGCTCGTGCCGTCGCCGGTGGTGCAGACTTGAGCGCTCGTGTCGACGTCGAGCCCGTTCACCTCGACCGCTACGATCTGCCGGCCATGGCGCACTTCCCCGATGACCGGGGTGGGCACGGTGTTGGTTACCTCGCCGGCCGTGGGGGAGGTGATCTCGATACCGAAGACGGCCACCGTTCCGGTGTCCATCACGTCGTCGTGGTGGCAAAAAAACGCGGTGGGGGGCGGCACTGGCGGGTTGGTGTACTCGGGCTCCCCGTCCACGAAGACGATGTGCCCACCGCCGCCCAGGTTGCGCAGCGTCATCGTGAGGCTGTTGGCGCTCGGCTCGTCGAAACTGAGGGCCGTGCGTACGAAGAGGTCCTCAACCTCGACCATCTTCCCGCCGATGTCTACCGTTCCGCCGAAGGGCCCGAATTCGCCCGGCCCCGCGAAAGCCGTGGCCGGATCGATGCCCAGGGCGTCCAGGATATCCACTCCGTCGACCCTCAGGTCGAGCGTCGACGGAGCCACGAACGGGATGGCGGTCCGGACCAGGGTGACGTCTCCCTCGTCCGCCGAGACCACCTCGCCCGACGGCGCCACCACGTCGAGGTACGGAATGTTGGTGCAGTAGGCCTGGGCGATGACGCCCCCGTCGTCGACCGTCACCCGCAGCATGGGAACAGGCGCGAACAGCTGGTGGCGGACGCCCTGGCTGTTGGTCATCGTCCTCGCGTGCAGTGTCTGCCGGCTCAGCATGTGCACTTCGTCACCGGCCGCGGCGGGCAATGTGGCCAGCACGGTGCCCTGGGGGTCGAGGCCCAGTAGCTCCGTCGTCACCACCGCGCTGTCGCTCGCCCCGGAGGTCTCGACCACGATGATGTGCTTCCCGCCGCAGTCGCTGCCGGGGGTGCCCACGACGAAGGGCAAGGCGCAGCTGATGGACAGCGCGGCCGCGTCGCAGCTCGAGTCGCCCATGTCCTCGAACCCGTCGCAGTCGTTGTCGATGCCGTCGCTGCAGGTCGGACCGATGGGACCCTCCACCGTGGCCACCGCGGACACGGCGGCGCAGAGGGTTACGCTGCCGTCGGCGCTGCACACCTTCACTCCCTCGGCGAAGCAGGTGCCCTGGCCCTTGCTGCAGGCTTCGCCCAGGTCGGCGAAATCCTCGTCGATATCTTCGTCGCCGTCGTTATCGAGGCTGTCGCAGAGCTCGTCGGTCTGGCAGCTCGGGTCCGCGAGGTTGGCCAGCCCGTCGCAGTCGTCGTCGACCATGTCGACGTCGACGCACTTGCCGATCCCCGGGGTGTTCTCGGCCGCGGGAGCGCCCGGTACGGCGCCGCATTTCGCCTGCGTGGAGTCGTCCGGATCGCAGATGACGACCCCGTCTCGCTCGCAGAACCCGGTGCCCGCAGTGCAGGCGGTTCCGAGGCCGAAGCCGTCGTCGACCGAACCGTCGCCGTCGTCGTCGAAGCCGTTGCACAGCTCGTCGGTCTGGCAGCTGAGTTGCTGGTGGTCGGTGAGGTGATCGCAGTCGTTGTCGATCGTGTCGAAGCAGATCGGGCTCCCGGCCGGTCCTTCCGTGTCCTGGAAGCGCTGCGGCCCGTTGAGGTCGCAGATGGTGCCGGTCTCGTCGGGCGTGCACTGAAAGAACCCCGAGGTCAGGCAGCACCCACCCTCAGCCCCGTCGGAGCAGCCCGCTGGATCCCCTATGGAGCAGAGCGCCGCTAAGCATTCGGCGTCCGCGTAGTCGATCCCGCCGTCACCGTCGTTGTCCAGGCCGTCCTTGCAGTCGTAGCCGACCGAGGCGGAGCTCTCCCGCCCCACCACGAAGTCTTCGTCCTTCAGCCCGTCGCAATCGTTGTCGACGAAGTCGCACAGCTCCGTGGCGTCGAGGTTGATGTCCTCGTCCGCGTCGTTGCAGTCGCCGCAGGAATCGCCGAGCCCAGCGTCGCACGCGTCACAAACGACAAAGTGGTCCCCGTCGCCATCGACACATTCATCGGCCAGAAGCGGCGTCGCGCCCCAGAACGCGACGGTTAGGGCCAGGTTGGCCAGAACAACCAGGCGTCGCGCGCCTCGGTTCCTCCATGGGTCGGCAACATCAGAGACCTGTGTGGGCTGCCCAGGGGCGCGGAGAAGACTAGCCATGGCATCCTCCTCATTCCAAGCCGCATTCCAAATCGCATCCAGAACACCTTGGCAGGTGGCTGAAGAGCCGGTCGTCACCATTCGAGCCGAGCTCGACTAGCGACAAAACGACCCATTGCCGTTTTCATACGCGGCGACCGCGATGGAGGCACCGGCAAGAGAGGGGGGAGCTTGTCAAGAATCCACTCAACCCCGCCGCCGAGGATGCGAGAGCGCGGGTGACGCAACTCCGGAGCAAGCACACGGCCCAACCGACGTCCTCGGCATCGGCCCTGCCCAATTTGGCGGGGACGTTATCCCCTTTCGTGGAGAACGTCAAGTTCTTCCATGTGACAATGACATGTGGCGGCTGGAAGAGTGACTGGCGGCGCAAAGGGGACGGGCGAGAAAGGGCTCGCGGCGTCAGGCGGCTTCCATCAAGCCCGGCGCCTGGTTCGTTTGACGCTCTCCCACTACGAGATCCGCGAAAAATCAAGGGCGACACTCAGGAAGGACAGGTCCTCGGGAGCGTCGCCTACATCAGCATGACAAGCCCTGGCGAATCGGTGCCGATGCACCGGAGTGATAATCTCTCCGCTATGAACCGCAGACGCTTTCTCGGCTATACCGCTTTCGGCAGTGCGACCCTTATTTCCGGATCGGCGCCCTTCGGATGCGCTCCAGGGGAGACTCCAAGCGACTCCTCACGCGCACAACCCGCCGCCGACGAGCCGTTCGATCTCAACGAAGCGACCGTGGCCGATCTTCAGCAAGGCATGGAGTCGGGTCGTGGACGGCGCGATCGATCACGGAGGCGTATCTGGCGGCACCAAACACCGAAAGCCTCCGGAGCTTCGCCCCACGTTGGCATAGCCAATGAAACGCTTCTTGAAGCGGGCTCTCGTTCTGCTCGCCACATTGCTCGTTTTGGCGGCGCTCGCCCTCACCGGGGGAGTCCTCTGGCCCGAGCGGCTTCCCGAAGCGCCACGCGCGGCCGAGCTCCTCATCATCGAGAACGTCGGCATCGTCGACGCCGAGAACGGCACCCTGCGTCCGGGAATGACGGTCGAGATCGAGATTGGAAGGATCCGAAGGCTGTCGCCGGCAGCAGGCTCCGGCCCATCCGGGCTCGTAGTCGATGGCTCGGGGAAATTCCTGATTCCGGGCCTCTGGGACATGCACGTTCATCTCGCCTCGAAACTCTCGCCTCATTTGCACCTGCCTCTCGTCGTGGCGCATGGTGTAACGGCTGTTCGAGACATGGCGGACTGCGAGAATCCTTCGGATCGCTTCCTTGCTTGTCTCGAGGACAAACGTTCGTGGAACGAGGCGGTCGGCCGGGGAGAGCTCGTGGGGCCGCGCATCATGGGTGTCGCGAGCTTCATCGTTCACGGCCCTTCGCGGCGCGACGAAGAGTCGCCCCCCTTTTTCACGCCCGGAACCGAGAGCGAGGCGACGGATCTCGCGCGCTTCGCCAAAGGGCGGGGTTTCGATTTCCTGAAAGTCTACGACTCGGTTCCGCGCGACGTCTACCTCGCGCTTCTCGATGAGGCAAAGGCTCAGTCGCTCGAGGTGGTGGGACATCGGCCCCGGGCGGTGAGCGGCATGGAAGCGTCCGAGGCGGGCCAACAGAGCCTCGAGCATGCCCGTCTGTTTCTGGAAGAGTGTTTTCCGGGCGCCGCGAAGCTCCGAGCCGAAACTCGGCGCTACGAGACGGCGGATCGGAGAGCGATGGTCGACGAGCACGATGCTGTCGAGTGCGACGAGCTCTTCGCCGCCATGCGGGACAACGGAACCTGGTTCGTCCCGACCCACGTCACGCGAAAGATGGACGCGTTCGCGGACGACCCCGCGTATCGCGACGACCCGCGGCTGCGCTACGTCCATCCTTTTCAGCGCATGGTCTGGAGCGCGGACGCGGACGGGATGGTGGCGAGCGACCCGTCGCCGGAAGGCCGCAAGGCATTCATGGACTTCTACGAGAAAGGGCTCGAGCTCACCGGCGCCGCCCATCGTGCCGGAGTACCCGTCCTCGCCGGAACGGACGCCAACGACACTTACGTCTTTGCCGGCTCCGGCCTCCACGACGAGCTCGAGGAGCTTGTGAAGGCCGGCCTGACCCCCATCGAAAGCATTGGTTGCGGCGACCATCAGCCCGGCTCGCTACTTCGGAGTCGAAGGCGAATATGGAAGCATCGCGGAAGGGAAGGCCGCGGACATGGTCCTGCTCCGCGAAAGCCCGTTGACCGACATTCGAAACACCCGCTCGATCGAAGCGGTGGTCCTGGGAGGGAGACTCTACCGACGTGAGGATCTCGACATGCTCCTTGCTCACGTCGAAACGTCTGTCGAAAGTTTGACGCTCGGGGCGAAGCTCTTGTGGGCGTTTCTCTGGAACTGAATTCAACGCACCCTACTTCGCCGCGGCGAGGCGCGCTTTCATTTCCTCGGCCCATCCCGGAACGACGACGATGTCGACGGGGCGGAGTTCGAAGGGGTCCTTCTGGATCATCACGAAGTGCTCGGTTCAAGAGGGTTACTGTACCAGAATGTCGCGGGAGGACAGAGATGCCAATCGGGAAAGTAACTATCCGGAGCGCGGGTATTCTCCTTGCCGCGTTGCTGTTCGTGGCGACTTTTGTTGCGGGGCAGCCGATGACGCCGCGCCACCTCAACAAGACCATCGAAAAACTCGAAGCGGGGGAGGTCGTCTTCGGGAGCTTCGCCAGCGACAAATCACCGAGCGGCGGCACGTTCTACGGCGGCGCGCCCATCGACTTCGTCATCTTCGACATGGAGCACGAGCCTCTCGACTTCGTGGGCTATCGCACGTTTCTACAGTTCATGCTGGACCGGCGGCAAATCGTGGAGAAGGGGAATATCCAGCCCGAAGTCACCCCTTTCATACGGTTGCCGTTCTACGGCCGTGAGCGCAATCATTGGCTCATCAAGCAAGCGCTCGACATCGGCGCGTTTGGTATCGTGTTCCCGCACGTATCCAACGTAGACGAAGCGCGATCGATCGTGAGCGGCGCCCGTTATCCCCACCTCGCCGACGCGCCCGATGCCGAACCCGAAGGCATGCGCGGATACGCTCCGGGCATCGCCTCACGCTATTGGGGACTCTCCATGGCGGAGTACGCCGGGCGCGCGGACACGTGGCCTCTCGATCCGAACGGCGACATACTCCTGATCCTGCTCATCGAGAATCAGGAGGGAATAGAGAACATCGAAGCGATCGCGCGGGAGGTGAAAGGCATCGGCGTCCTCATCCCGTCCCCGGTCGATCTCGCGATGTCCTATGGCGCCGTCGCCGACCCGTCGATGCAGCCGTTCGTAGACGCTGCGATACAGAAGGTAGTCGATGTCTGTCGCTCGACGGGCATCCCGTGCGGAACGCTCGCGAACAAGGAGAACGTGGCGGATCTCATCCGAAAAGGATATCGATTCCTGATCGTGCCGACGGAGAGGGAATTCGAGGCCGTTCGCATCGGACGCGGCACGACTCGCTGAGCGGGATATCTGGGTGCCGAGTGGAGGCTCTTTGACTCTGGCGCGAGGCGCGGATATCCTTCCGCGCCGTCGTGACTCCCTGGACGCAGAACTACGACCCCCTGGGCTTCTGGCCGGCGTCGACCCTTCTCGCGAGCATCCCGATCGTGGTCCTCTTCTACCTCCTCGCCTTTCGGCGAGTGGGGGCTGCCTGGTCGGCGGCGGGAGGCGCCGTCGCCGCGCTCGCCATCGCCGTTGTTGCGTTCGGCATGCCCGTGTCTCTCGCCGGCGCGAGTTTTCTGTACGGGGTTGGCTTCGGCCTTGTGAAAATCGCCTGGATCGTCTTCTCCGCGGTCTTTCTCTACGACATCGCCGTCGCGAGCGGAGCGTTCGAGATCATGAAGGACTCGATCGCCGCGATCTCCGCCGACCGGCGGCTGCAGGCGCTCATCATCGCGTTCTCGTTCGGCGCCTTCATCGAGGGCGCCGCCGGCTTCGGCGCCCCGGTCGCGATCTCCGCGGCGTTCATGGTCGGTCTCGGATTCCAGCCGTTCTACGCCGCCGCTCTCTGCCTGATCGCGAACACCGCGCCCGTGGCCTGGGGGGCGCTGGGTACACCGGTGCATACGCTCGCGGCGGTGACGGCGCTTCCCGAAGCGGACTTGAACGCGATGATCGGGCGCATCCTCCCGTTCACCTCCATCATCGTGCCCTTCTGGCTCGTCCGCACCATGGTGCCCTGGAAGGAGACGTTCGCGGTGCTCCCCGCGATCCTGGTCACCGGAGTCTTCTTCGCCCTTCCTCAGTTCTACTGGTCGAACTACCAGGACAGCAATCTCGTCGACATCGTCGCCGCGCTCGTGTCGCTGGCCGCGATGGTGGCCATGCTGCGGTTCTGGAAGCCCCGGGAGATCTGGCGGTTCCCCGAGGAGTTGGCGGGGCCGCCAAAGACCGCGGCGACGAAGGGGGCCGTTTTCCGCGCCTGGATGCCGTTCGTGATCCTCTCGGTCTTCGTGTTCCTGTGGGGACTTCCGTCGGTGAAGAAGGTCCTGAACGTGGTGACGCCCGTTTTCCCCGTACCCGGGCTCCATCAGGGCGTCGCGCGGGTCGCACCGGTGGTCGCGGGAGTGGTCCCCGAGGCCGCGCTCTTCGACTTCAACTGGCTTGCCGCGACCGGGACAGGAGTCTTTCTCGCGGCGGTGGTGTCGGGCCTCGCCCTCGGGCTCTCGCCGCGGAAGCTCGGCCGGACGTTTCTCTCGACCGCCCTTCGCATGCGAATGCCCCTCGTCGCCATCGCTTGCATGCTCGGGCTCGGCTTCGTGACCCGATACTCCGGAGTCGACGCCGTCTTGGGGCTCGCCTGCACTCGGACCGGGTTCCTTTATCCGTTCTTCGGAACGTTTCTCGGGTGGCTCGGGGTCGCGCTCACCGGAAGCGACACCTCGTCGAACGCTCTCTTCGGAAGCCTTCAGCGCATCACCGCCGAGCAGCTCGGGTTCGATCCGGTGCTCATGGCGGCGGCGAACAGCAGCGGCGGCGTCATGGGGAAGATGGTGGACGCGCAGAGCATCGTGGTCGCGACCGCGGCCACGCATCAGGTGGGAAACGAGGGCCGCATCTTTCGCTTCGTGCTCTGGCACTCGGTAGCGCTCGGCGCCATCGTGGGTCTCATCGTGATGGCGTATGCGTTCGTCTTCCCGCAGCTGGTTCCGCACGGGTTGACGTTTCCCGAATAACTTTAGTGCGCGTCGAAACGACAGGTGTTCCGCCGCCCGGGGTCCACGATGTCGCTCATCTGGTACTGCGCGAAGCGGGCGAGGAGCGCGTCGGTTCCGTGCCGGAGCGCGAATCGGGTCTCCTCGAGGAAAAGAGGAATGAGTTGGTAGAAATGGATCGAACGGCCCGGAAGCCTCCTTTCGGCGAGCTCCGCTGACAGTGTCACTGGATGGGTCAGGAGAGTAGCGCAGAAGCGGACACCGTCTCCGTAGGGACGGGCAGAGGTTCCGCTTTGGCCGTTTTGAATCGTGTGCCCGCAGCCGAGACACGTGTCCCGCTCGTGTGGGTAGCGCGCGAGCTCTCGGAGCAGCCGAATCGGCCAGGCGATCGAGAGATCCCATTCCGGCGGTAACAACAGGAAGAGCTCGCCGTAAGCGAGCTCCTCGGCGCCCGCCGGAACGCTCATCGCCCGCTGCGACATGCCGTTCGTCACGAGCGTGTGAAAAGGCCGGTCGCCGTCGGGAGCGACGTGGTGGACGTCGATGTGCACCAGGTGGGATCGGCTTTCATGGAGCACGAAATCGATCGGTCCGGCGTGGCGCTCGATGTGCCGGGTTACGGCCTCGATGGCCTGGATATCGCCCTGGGCGTGATTGTGCGGCCGGAAGAGCCGTTCGCGGCGGTGCGGGAATCGTTTCATGGGTCCTCCTTGGGACTTCGCTTCTGGAAGACGACATTTCGATCGATAAACCTCCCTTGACCGCGAGCGCCGCCGACGGCTACCGTTCGCTCCCATATGCCTCGATTCAAGCTAATTCTCGAGTACGCCGGAACCCGCTACAGCGGTTGGCAGATCCAGAAGAACGCCCGCACGGTGCAAGGGGAGCTTCGCCGCGTCGTCTCCGAGGTCACGAAGAAGAGCGACTTCGAGATCTACGGCTCGGGCCGAACCGACGCCGGAGTCCACGCGCTCGGGCAGGTGGCCCATCTCGACGTCGAGACGCGGATGGCGCCGGAGCCCCTGCGCCTCGCCGTCAACGACCTCCTCCCCGCCGACATTCACGTGCTGTCGCTCACGCGGGCGGACCCGCGTTTTCACGCGCGTCACGATGCGGTCGGAAGGAGCTACCTTTATCAAGTCTCCCGCCGGCGCACAGCCTTCGGAAAGCCCTACGTCTGGTGGATCAAGGACGAGCTCTCCGTCCCGAAGATGCGCGCCGCCGCGCGCCTTTTTCGCGGGATGAACGACTTTCGCTCGTTCACCGATCAGAAGATCGAGGAGGGCTCGACGAAAGTTCTTCTCCAGGAAGTCGAGGTGTTGGAATCGGGGGCGCTGATCCTGATCCGGATCGTGGGCTCTCACTTTCTATGGAAAATGGTGCGCCGGATCGTGGGCGTTCTTGTAGATGTGGGACGAGAGACCATGGGAGAAACCGAGGTCAAGGGCTTGTTGACCCGGAAGTCGAGGGCCGCAGCCGCGATCACGGCGCCTCCCTCGGGGCTCTTCCTGGAACGGGTGTTCTATGAGGACGACACGACGGAATATCCGATCGTGCCTCTATTCGGTGTGACGCGGGCCTGACGCGCTCCTTACGAGGAACTCGCCCAGGGTGAAGCTCACGCCGAGGAGTATACTTCGTCAGTTTCCAGGGAGTCTGTCGCGACTTGCAGGAGCTCGCAATCGTTCGTACGCAGGAGATCGAGATGAATTGCAAATCGTTGGCGTGGATCGTTTGCCTCGTGGTCTCTCTCGCCTGGGTGGGATGCAAGCCCGCTACTCCGGAATGGGAGCTCACGAATCCGGTCGGCGCGCTTCCTGAGCCCCCGCTAGGAGTTGGCCACACGTTCAGCGAGCTTCAAGATCCGCCGACGCCGGAGCGGGTGCGGCTCGGCCGATGGCTCTATTACGACACGCGTCTTTCCGCCGACAACACCATCGCCTGCGCCACCTGCCACAAGCCGGAGAACGCGTTCTCGGAGCCGACGCCCGTATCCACCGGCATCGGGGGCCAGAAGGGGGGTCGCAAGGCTCCGACCTTCATCAACGCCGCCTGGGCCCTCTTCCCCCACACGTTCTGGGACGGCCGTGCCGCCTCGCTCGAGGAGCAGGCGCTGGGGCCGGTCGCGAATCCCATCGAGATGGGCAATACCCACGAGGCGATGCTCCAGACGATCCAGGGAGTCGAGGGCTACGCCAGGTACTTCCAGGAGTCGTTCGGCTCTCCGGAAATCACGCTCGACCGGATGGCCAAAGCGATCGCCGACTACGAGCGGACGCGGATGAGCGGAAACTCTCCCTACGATCGCTGGAAGAACGGCGACGAGACCGCGGTGAGCGAGCAAGTCAAGCTCGGAGACCAGTTGTTCTTCGACAAGGCGGGCTGCAACCAATGCCACCTCGGCTACAACTTCACCGACACCCTGTTCCATAACCTCGGCGTCGGCTGGGATCCCGAGACTCGGGAGTTCAAGGACCTGGGCCGTGTCGCCATCACCCATCAGGAGAGCGACACCGGTGCCTTCAAGACGCCCACGGTGCGCGAGGTGACGAAGCGGGCTCCCTACATGCACGACGGCTCGGTCGCGACGCTTCGCGAAGTCGTCGAGCTCTACAACCGCGGGGGGGAAGCGAACCCGTACCTCGATCCCAAGATCAAGTCGCTCGACCTCACGGGCGACGAGATGGACGCACTGGTTTCGATGATGGAGGCGCTTTCGGGCGAGGGCTACATGGATGCGGTGCCGGCGTCATTTCCTCAGTGACGGTTGGCGTCGAAGAGGTGAGCGTAGATCCCGCGGCAATTTGACGCGAAGCAAGACGATTCTCTCCGGACCCGGCAGACTGAAAGCTGTTCCCCGTCGAATGCCGAAGCTCACCACTTCGGGTCGAGCTCGACGAGCCCCTGGATCGCGCGCTTCTTCTTCGCCTGAGTCGAGTGACGAGAGACGCCGGAGGGGAGGACGCGGAGTCCCGAGGGCGAGCTCGAACGAGACGCGGCTCACGTTCATTTCCGAAAAACATCCTGCAACTTATAGTTGCATTAAGCAACCTACAGAGTCATAATGCAACTGGCATCGAGGGGTAACGCGTGGAGATACCACCAAAACCAAAGCGACCGCCGCAGGGGCAATTTGACGAAATCGCGGATTTCGAGTGGAATGAAATCGAGAGCAGCATCAAGACAAAGCATTATAGGGTTCCTGGCAGGCTGTCCGCGCAGATGCGGGCTCGTGCCTACAAGGAGGAGGATGTGGATTGCCTGATCGACTCGGGATACCTCCATGAAATTACGAGTCACAACGCGAAGAAGGGTTATTGGAAGGTGCGGTGGTTCGGTTACGACTCCAAAAGACATGCCAGGTTCTGTGTCTTCGCATACTTTGAGACGAAAGGCCGTACGCTCCAATGGGAGCTGGTCGCCGTGTCGCCGGTTCTTGAGCGATGACAAAAATAAATGCCGTATGAGGTAAACCATGACGAAAGAAGATCGGATCAAGCGCATTGTGAACGAGTTGGATGCCGAGGAGCCGGTAGGCTGCCCGAAGTGCTGGAAGGGCGATGCGAAGGAAGTAGTCAAGCCGACGTTCACGTATCGCGGGAGCAGCCTCGGGCCTTTCGTGGTTAAGAATGCCAGGCTCTACAAGTGCCCGTCCTGCAAGAACGTCTGGTATGATCGTGCCGAGTCACGGTACTGGGAGGTGGCGAAGGCATTGGACCTCATCGCCCACACTCGACTGCTTCGCGGGAATCAGTTTAGGTTTCTCCGGCAGGTTCTGGGAAAGACCATCGAAGATCTTGCCGCCGGACTAGGCGTGGACAAATCGACGGTTTCCCGATGGGAACAGGGCCGGATCACCGGGCAGGCAAGCAAGGAGGTCAGCCGGTACTTCGCCCTCCATGCACTGACCAATTATCTCTGGGCCAAACAGATGAAGGGGGAGAAGTCGGTGATGCCCTTTCTGCGACGGATGTCCGAGAACCTTGCGATCGGGATCGATCGGACTCGAACCATCGCGAAGGCTCTGGAATCGATAGACGCGTAATCCCGTCGCGCCTTCGATCGAAGCTGAGCCGGCCGCCGCTCTTCGCTCCGAGGACCGGCACCGGCGCCGCCCGCGCCGGCTCGGCGGCACTTCTCTCGATCCGCGTCGCCATCACCAATCAGGAGAGCGACACCGGCGCCTTCAAGACGCCCACGGTGCGCGAGGTGACGAAGCGGGCTCCCTACATGCACGACGGCTCGGTCGCGACGCTTCGCGAAGTCGTCGAGCTCTACAACCGCGGAGGGGAAGCGAACCCGTACCTCGATCCCAAGATCAAGCCCCTCGGCCTCACCGGCGACGAGATGGACGCGCTGGTTTCGATGATGGAGGCGCTCTCGGGCGAGGGCTACATGGACACGGCGCCGGCGTCATTTCCCCAGTGACGGTTGGCGTCGAAGAGGTGAGCGGGACCCCGCGGCATAACTAAGTGCGACAGCACGAAGACCGTTCGGAATGAGGCCGCCGAGAAACTCGCTGCATAGGTAAGAACAGTGAGAGGCCGTCAGCGCGTTCCGGCCGGTGCCCGCTGTTTCAACTCCTCAAACCAGTTGAGGACGATGTTGATTTGCCGGGCGGCCTGCTCAGGTTCCACTGGCTGGACCATCAAAAAGCGTCCATCCGGGGCAACATCGTAGCCAGCGAGTCCTGCCGTGCCAAATTCGAATCTGCCGTCGAAGAGTTGCCGTGGCGCTCCGGCTGAAAAAGTCGGCTGCGTGACAATGTCCACGGCCATCATCTTCGAACCGTTGCGGTAGAAGAGCTCGCGGCCAGTCCGAGACCAGATCGGTTCGGCACCGCCATCCGTGGAAATCTGCGATCGGCCTCCAGGGCCGGGGAAGGGTGTCACGTAGACGTGCGGACGGGGTCCGGACTGAGTCGCGTACGCCAGCCATCGGCCGTCAGGTGAGAATCGCGGGCTGATGTCGGGTTCGGGAGTCTTTACGACAACTTGCGGTTTACGATCGCCGTCCAGAGGCAGGACCCAAATATCCGGTCCGGTCGCGGGATCGACGGCGTGAAAGGCCAGCCACTTCCCATCCGGTGTCACGGATCCGGGAACGCCGATGTTGTCGCTCGATGTCAGCGCCTCCTCCCCTCCGCTGCCATCGGCCGCTTTCCATAAGAGATTCCGATAAGACGCCGTGAAGATAATGCGCTTCGCGTCGTGTGTCCATATCGGGAAGTGAGAAAGAGAGGTGAATGCACTCAGGGCCCCCCGGGAAAAATCATAAATCCAGACTCCCGATGTCGCTTCAACAATATCGATGGCGACGTTGCGGCCATCGGGAGAAATGACAGGTCTTCCATAGGTACGTGGCTCTACGGGCAACGGTTCGACCGTTCCCTTACGGTCTACCCAGACCAATCGGCGTCGAGAGGCTGCGGAATGGCCCGGCACGTAGGCGACGGACCCGGAATCCGAAACATCATACTGAGCCCCCTCGAAGCTCTCCCGGACGAACTCCGTGAGCGCGACGGACGGCCCCGTCGGACTGAGAGTGCCGAGGTCAAACGGTATGGCCACGAGATTCCCGGCGCGGGAATAAATGACATGACCGGAGCGCACGTAACGTCCGGTGCTGGCTCCTTGGGCGATGGCCCGGCTTTCACCGGTTCCGAAGACGTAGGTTTGTAGAACGCTTTCATCCCACCCGAAACCCTTCTTGACGGTGTAAAGCAGAGCTTTTCCTCCGGGCAGCACCTGCGGCCAGCGATGACTGAGCTCGTTTTTCCGATCGACTCGCGTGACCTCTTCGCAAGGACCTCCTGAAGCGGAAACCTTCTTCAAACCGGAGCCCACGTCGGGCGCAAAGTAAATCGTGTCATCAGGGGCCCAGCTTCCGCCGACGGCAAGGGGGGCGTCACACAAGTCCACGGGAGCGCCTCCAGAAACGGAAACTTTCTTGAGCTTGTTCTGGGCGAAAAAACCAACCCATTGATTGTCCGGAGAGAAAAACAGGGAGTAGGCGCCATCGGTGCCTGAAATTGGTTTTGTCTCCAGGCTATTCATTGCACGGACGTACACCTGCGGTGTGGTGTCGCCTCGCCTGCCTACATAGGCGAGTTGGGTGCCGTCCGGGGACAACGCCAAGGCAGTCATCTTCGAAGCCAGAAGTCCATCACCAACCGGGAGCGCGACGCTCAGGCGAACGATTTCCGATCCCGTTGGCGCTCCAGATTTGAGCATCCAGGTTCCAATACCCGCGAGGATGGCGCCTGTGAGCGCGATCAGCACCGACAGACTCCACGGGATCGCCCGACGAGTCCCTTCTCCGGCCGCTCTTGTTCCGATGGATTTGTGAGGGCCGGTCTCCGAACTGCTCGTCCTGATCCATTTCAGTTCCCGCCACAGATCGCGTGCGGTTTGCCAACGATCGTCCGGTTCCTTTTCCAGACAAGCGGCAACCAGGCGGTCCAGTGCCGGTGGAGCGGCCGGGAGCAGAGCGGAAACGGGCTTCGGGATATCCTTCAGAATCGCGCTCATGACACTGACCGCACTCTTACCTTCGAACGCCTTCTGTCCCGTTACCATTTCGTAGAGGACTGTGCCAAAAGCAAAGATGTCGGTGCGTGCGTCCGCCTCGCGCCCTTCCACTTGCTCGGGGGCCATGTAGTGCAAGCTTCCCAGAATTGTTCCCTCCGCGGTCATGTCCGCCCCTGTTATCGCTTCTGAGAAGCTCGAGACGTTTTCCGGTTGGCGCAGCTTCGCCAAGCCGAAGTCGAGCAACTTGACTCCGCTCTTCGTGAGCATGATATTGCCGGGTTTGAGATCGCGATGAGTCACGCCGTGTCGGTGGGCCTTGTCCAGCGCGTCGGCAATCTCGATCACATGCTGGACTGCATGATCGAGCGAAAGCGCACCCCGCTCCAGGCGGCGCGCCAGTGTCTCGCCTTCCAGTAACTCCATCACGATGAAATCCGTGTCGCCGTCACGGCCGACATCGTGAACGACACAAATGTGGGGATGATTCAGGCTGGCGAGCGTTTGCGCCTCGCGTTCAAAGCGGGCACGTGCCTCAGGCTGATCGCAGAGGCGTTCAAGCAGGACTTTGATGGCGACGACCCGATTAAGTCGTGGATCCCGGGCCTTGTATGCCTCGCCCATCCCGCCGGCGCCGATCGGCGCGATGATTTCGTAGTGACCCAGGCATCTACCCGGCTCCAATGACAACGTCTCTCTCCGTTGCTCGAATTCGCGGACGAATTATACGCCGAAGCACTCGGGTCACAGGCTCGCCGCATTCCGGCGCTGGTGGTTTTCGCCGCGCACTCCAGTCAGAATGTGTGGGCGAAAGTGCGAGACATTGTATCCGACTCTGGATTGTCGACACAAAACAACAAGAAGAGGTGGGCGCACGTCACGGGAGTGGCGGTGTCGGTTCACGGCCGTTGCGATATGATTCCCTTGCGGATATAATAGCCGCAAGGAGGTTTCATGCCCAACCCAGTGGCTCCCGAAAAGGTTCGTGCTC
>Ga0184637_10000400_pt1 | contig 32378 bp, 25 predicted proteins | sample PLM3_127_b2_FD_133143 | JGI IMG/M metagenome (GOLD analysis project Ga0184637, IMG submission 133143) | Groundwater sediment microbial communities from an aquifer in East River, Colorado, USA - PLM3_127_b2 | ecosystem: Environmental > Terrestrial > Soil > Riparian zone | place: USA: East River... | reverse complement strand
TCCTCTCACGTTCGTGACCGAGGAGCAGATCGAGGCCTACTATCGCGACGAGCTTATGCCGTCGCTTCAGGGGAGGCCGCTTCCGGAGCTCTCCGAAGTCTCGGAATCGATCCGCCGCGTTCTTGAAGAACGAGCGTTCAATGCGCGGGTCGAGGAGTGGATCGAGGGCCTCAAAGGACGGACGCGAATCCGGCGCTACGTCTGGTGACCGGTCGCATCGACGCCGGCGCCGTGAACCGGACGAAACAGTGATTGGGCCATCGCTCCGTGCGATGACCCAATCACCCAATCATGTTGTTCGCCTCGGTTCGAGGTTTACTGAATCTCCTTTGGCTCGCCGTAGATGAAGTCGTCCATCATGACGATATCCCGCCAGGGCGCGTCGTTCCCGCCGGGCTCCGCATCGCCGGTTCGGATCCGCACATAAGCGATCACCGGCTCATCGAACAAGACGCCCAGAAAGGTCAGGCTCCCGTCGCCGGGCGATGCAGGGGCGAAGCCCTTGTAGAGCAGCTTGCCGTTGACGTCGAAGTACTCGACGAGCGTGCTCCCGAACGGCCGAAAGTTATTGCCTTGCGGCTGGTCGACGTCCGTCAGGACCAGGCCGAAGCCCGCGGTCGTGGCCGCGATGTAGCCGTCGCTTCCGGGCAGGAAGAACTGCACGATGGTCACGTTGCTATCGATCGGGCTGAAGAGGCGCACGCGGCTGAACGGCTGGAAGATGTCGGCGTAGGTCGGGTTTCCGAACGTCGTGACCAGGCCGTCGAGCGGCGCCTGCACGAAGCCGGTGCCCGGCGTCAACATCTGGGCACCGCGGCTGTTCAAGAACACCGTGAACGGCGTCGGCCCCAGAGAAGTGGCTGCGGAACCCCCGCCGTCCCAGTTGATCTCGCGGCGCCCACTGTCAAACGGCACTGGCTCGTTGCCGTTGTTGTCGCCCAACGCCGCCCGATACTCGTCGACGGTGGACTGGATCGACGCGATGCTCGGTCCGGCCGCCTGGAATACGGCGGGGGGAACGAACTTCTTCAGCATGTTTGCTCCGTCTTCTCTCTCGAGCGCCGCGCCCTGAGCCGGTGCCATGACCGCGAGCGCTGCCACCATGGGGAGCAAGGAAAACAAAATCCGTTTCTTCATGATTTGACTCTCTTTCTTACCATCTTCTGTACCCTTACTTTCAGAGGGCGACTTGACGGGTGCGCTTGCGGGAATCGCAGACGCTTCCACACATCCCACCTAATCTCTGGGCACGCTCGAATATTCCCCGGATGGCGGCACGGATCGAGGAGGGGATCGAGGGATGAAAGGCCGGACGCGAATCCGGCGCTACGTCGTTCGGCCGGTCGCGTCGGAGAGCGCCTCGCGAAGGTGCTCGAGGCCGAACGTCCGCCCGAGAGGCATGTCGGCGATGCTCGCCGCGATCGCCGCGGCGAGGTCGGCCTGCTCGTAGGGCGGGGGCGCCTGAAGCTCGCCGCGTCGCCGGGCTTCCGCCACCTTCTTCAAGAATTCGGCATAGGCGGAAGCCTCGTCCGATAACTTGTACTGCGCCTCCACGTGCTCGCGGGCGAAGCGGCCCATCGCCTCCCGGAGGTGCGGATTCCGAGCGAGAAGAAGGAGCACCCGCGCGATCTCTGAAACTTCGGGCGGACCGAGGTCGATCCGCGCGACCGTATGCTCGGGAAACTCCGCGAACGGGCCGGTGTTCGAGACCAGGACCGGCTTTCCCATCCCCAGAGTGCGAATCAGGGTTCCCGAGAGCTCCCCCGTCGACGGAAACCGAAGGTTGACGACCACGTCGCAGGCGAGCATGTAGAGGTAGAAGCGGTCCATCGGCTGCCGGCCAGTGACGATGAGGCGTTCTCCGAGGTCCCGCGCCACTTCGAGCTCCTCGAGAGGGTAGGACTTCGAAACCTCGCCCACGACGAGAAAACGCGCGGCGGGACACTCGCGAAGAAAACGCTGAAACCCGAGAAGCGCGCGGTCGATTCGCTTCGCCCTCGTGACGAGTCCGAAGGACGCGACGAGGAGCTCGTTTTCGGGAAGCCCGAGAACGCGGCGCGCCTCGAGGGGTGTGGCGACGGGGAGCGGCGGCGGCGGAGAGTAGTGATGGGGCGCTCTCCCGATGAACTTTTCCACTTGGCCTCCCGGAATCGCTCCGAACCTCCGCTCGAGCCACTGCTGCATGAAGCGGGTGAGGACCAGGACCCCGTAGCTCCTTTCGACGAGCCGCTCGCAGAGAGGGAACTTCGACGTGAGGAGCTCGCTCCCGAGCGCGGCCGCGATCTGCCGGCCGATCGCCGCCCCGCGCTCTCCGTAGGCCCGCTTCATCTCGGAGACGTAGAGCGCGGTATTGCCGCGCTCTACGGAGAGCCCGAGGAAGAGATGCTGCAGCACCAGGTCGTGCAGGACGACGACGCCGGGGTGACGAAGCGCCGCGTTCAGCGCGTAGCGGTGGTAGGAGCTGTTGCCGATCTGGTAGAGGTCGAGGTCGAAGCTCTCCCGCGCCGCGACTTCCTCGTAGTCGCGGGCCCAGTGCCAGGAAAATTCGTCCCGGATCGCGGGATTCGAAGGCTCGCGATCGGAGACGAACAGGTGAATCTCGACGTCTTCCTTTTTGAGGTGCGGAAGGAGCTCCTCGCTGTAGTCGGCGACTCCGGTGCCCGAGGGAGAGAGCGGGCTCCAGTACGAGATCTTCAACGGAGCGGCTCGGTGAGCGCGTCGAGGACCGCGTCCCAGCCGATCCCCGTGACCCGGGGCCGGCCCGCGGCACCCATGTCCCGCGCAAGGCGGCGATCGGCGAACAAGCGGTTCACGGCCTCCGCCACGGCCTGTGGCTCGGGATCGACGACGAAGCCCGAGACACCGTCCTCGACGAACTCCAGGGTTCCACCCGAGTCCTTGCAGGTGACGACGGGCTTTCCCGAGAGGAACGCCTCTACGGTGACGTAGCCGTAGTCCTCGTCGACGGGAGCATAGAGAACGGCGAAAGCCCCCGCGTAGAGGGAGAGGAGGTCTTCTTCGGGAACGAAGCCCGCGAACCGGATCCGATCCGCGAGGCCGAGACGCTCCGCCTGACGCTCGAGGTTCTCGAGCTGGGGACCTCGGCCGGCGACGACGAGGCGCGCGCCTTTATCCACGTAGCGGAACGCCTCAACCAGCAAACCGCACCTCTTGAGCGTTTCGAGCCGCCCGGCGTAAAGCGCGTAGCTTTCGAACTCACCCTCGCGGTAACGGCCGGCGTAATGAGGAGGCGGATACAGCGTCTCGGAGGCGATGCCGTTGAAGCGGGAGAGCCTCGCGGAGACGTTCTTCGAGATGGTGAAGATGCGGCGCGACTCCCGGAGCGTCTTCGCGTCCATCCGCAGGATCGTCTGCCGGATCTCCTGTTCCTCGGGATCGTCGGTGAAGCTGCAGTAGGCGGTGCCGTAGAGGTCGTAGACCTCGCGGTGCTGGTGGAAGAGCCACGTCACTTTGAGGGGGTGCTTCACGAGATACGAGGGAAACTTCGTCGGGATCACCATGTCGATGGGAACCCCGTTCGACTCGGTCACCTCGAGGAAGCGCCAGACCAAGGCCTGCTTCACGATGTCTTGAACCGGATACCACTTGAAAGGGACGTTCACGACGTCCACGAGAAAGCCGCGCGCTCTGAGCGCGGAGGCAAGCTCCGTAGCCAGGATCTCGGCGCCGCCCACGACGAACGGGGCCTGCACCGAGCAGACGCAAATGCTGCGGCGAGGCATGGGGGGAGCTTACTTCTTCTCCTTCTCGAGCGAGGCCAGCCTCTCCCCGATCTTCGAAAGCTCCTCGCGCGTCTCTCGGAGCGTTCCCTCGAGGTAGAGGTGGTTTTGCTCGGCGGCCTCGAACACGAGCTCTATCCGCGCGACGAGATCGTGAACGTGGCGGATGAGCTCCTGTTGCAGGATGAGGTGCCTCTCGTCGATCTCTTCCATGCGCCGGCCGTGAAGACCGAGAACGCCGTCGTAGTGGCGGCTCATTCGATCGAAGCGCTCGTCGACATAGGTCACGAGCTCGTTGTCGAATCGAACCTGGGCGGAGTTCATCCGAACCTGGCGCGCAACGACCGGGCCGAGAGCGAAACGAACGAGGCGAGAGAGAGGAGCGCGTAGTGGAAGGAGCAGGCGCGCGAGCGTTCCCGGCGCCTCCTCCGCTCCGGCCGCGGAGATGTTCCAAAGCGTGTTCAGCTGTTCTCGTCCTGGAGAGGCGGGAGAGCCCGGGGCGGCTTCCGTTTCCCTGGTCGCAAGCGGGGGAAGCGGTTTCGGGTTTGGCGCTGCGGCGGGATAAGGCCCAAGCTTCAGAGGCTCGTCCGGGTCGAGCCTCGCCTCCTCCCGCACTGCGCGAAGGTCAGAAACCAGCTCCTCCTTGAGCGTCGGTTCGCGCTCCTCGGTACTCATCGGGGGGCTCAGTGTGTAACGGCCCGGTCGCTGGTGTCAAATTTCCCTATTCCCGAGGGGAACTTACACCCGGTTGACTCCCGTAGGGTTCTTTACAAACTCGGACTAATATGGTTATAGTTATCAACCTCCTAAAAGAGGCAAAAAGAGGACATGACTGTAAAGATTTCATGCTTCTGGACCCTCGAGTCGGTCGGTGTTTCGTTGATTCAAGTGTTTACTTAATAAGGAGTTATCTGGGAAGGCCCCCGCTGGCATAGAACGTGAAGATGGGCTGGCTGGGGCCAAGAGGGAAAGGAATACACCAACCATGAGAGCACCGATGCCTGACACATCTGATGACGAGCTCGATGTCATCGAGGCGCAGCCGCCTCGGCCCGAGCCCGAACCGGAAGACGCAACAACGGAGCTGGACGTTCTAGGCCAGTATCTGAAGGAGACGCACCGCTATCCCCTGCTCAACCGCGAGCAGGAGCAGAAGGTCTCTCGCGCCATGCGGCGCTCGGAGGCCGTGCTGAAGGAAAAGAAGGTCGGCACGACGCAGAAGTCGGCTCGCAAGGAGTTCGACGAGACGCGCGCGAAGATGATCGAGTCGAACCTGAGGCTCGTGGTCTCCATCGCCAAGCGCTACAAGAACATGGGCATGGAGCTCAGCGATCTGGTCCAGGAGGGCAACATCGGCCTCATGCAGGCGGTGGAGCGCTTCGACCCGCGCAGAAACCTGAAGTTCTCGACCTATGCCACCTGGTGGATCCGGCAGGCGATCACCCGGGCTTTGTCGCAGAAGTCCAGGACCATCAAGGTCCCGATCAACAAGCTGGAAATGGTCCGCGTCGCCACCCGGGCGAAGAACAAGCTCCAGGAGCGCGAGGGGAAAGAGCCCTCGATGAAGGAGATCGCGAAGGCCGTGGGAGCCGCCGAGCACCAGGTAGAGACGGCGATGAAGTCGATCCCCCACCTCGAGTCGCTGGACGCCCTCGCGGTCGAGGACGGGAGCCCTCGCTGGGAGCTCCAGTCCGACGAGCGCTCTCAGACTCCCTGGCAGGTGGTTCTCGACCGCGATATGCGGGAGAAGGTCCGGGCGTCGCTCGAGCTCCTTCCGCCGCGCCAGCAGCTCATCGTCCGGATGCGCTTCGGTATCGGCTTCAACACCGAGTACAATCTCGAAGAGATCGGAAAGGTGCTGAACCTCACGCGCGAGCGGGTTCGGCAGCTCGAAGTCGAGGCGCTCCGAAGGCTGCGGGCGGCGGGAAACCGCCGGGCTCTGCACGACTACATCCAGTAATCTTCAACGGCGTGGCGTCGAGACTCTCGATGCCACGCCTTTTTCTTTTCCGGCGAGCACCAAGTATGAAACCTATCGTCGACCCCCGTCTCGAGGATTACGCCGAGGAGCATTCGAGCGAGGTCCCTGACCTTCTCGAGCGTCTTTCGCGAGAGACGCTCGAGACGATGAAGTCCCCTCAGATGCTTTCCGGACGGACCGAGGGGCAGCTTCTCCGCCTGCTGGTGAAGACGATCTCGGCGAAGCGGGTTCTGGAGGTCGGGACCTTCACCGGGTACAGCGCCTTGATGATGGCATCGGCCCTCCCTCCCGGCGGAGAGCTCATCACCCTCGAGCGGGACCCTCGGGCGGAAGAGGTCGCGCGCCGGTATTTCGACGAGAGCGAGCACGGCTCCAAGATCCGCCTTCTCATGGGCTCGGCCCTCGACACCCTCACCTCTCTCGCCGGCCCCTTCGACTTCGCCTTCCTCGACGCCGACAAGGAGAACTATCCCCGCTACTACGAGCGCATCCTGGAGCTGCTCCGGCCTGGAGGAATGCTCGCGGTCGACAACGTGCTGTGGAGCGGGACAGTTCTCGACCCCAAGGACGAAGAGACGAAAGCGATTCACGAGCTCAACGAGCGCGCGCGCCGTGACCCGCGGGTGGATCACGTTCTCCTCACGGTCCGAGACGGCGTACTTCTCGCGCGAAAGCGCGACTAGCCTAGCCTAGCCTCTCAGCCGATCCCCGGAACCGCCGGCGCTTCTTCCTCGTCGGCTTCCTGGTCCTCCCGGCTCTTCCTCGGATCGACGAGACCGTAGTCCTTGATCTTCTTGTCGAGAGTTGGGCGGGTGATTCCGAGAACGTCGCTCGCCCGGGACTTGTTCCAGCGGGTGTGCTTCAGGACGTGTGAGATGTAGCGTCGCTCCATTTCCTTGAGGGAGGTCAGCTCGTCGGTGACCAGGCCCCCGCCGAGCCCATCGGAGCGGAGGAGCGGAAGGTGCTCCGCCAGAAGCACGTCGCCGTGGGCGAGAGTCACCGCGCGGGTGAGGCCGTTTTCGAGCTCGCGGACGTTGCCTTTCCAGTCGTACCCCACGAGCATCTTCATGACGCTCTCCGGCACCTTCCGCACGTTGGTGTGGAGCTGCCGGTTCACTTTTTCGAGGAGATGAGCCACGAGCTCGGCAATGTCCTCGCGCCGCTCTCTCAGAGGCGGAAGCTTGATCTCGACTACCTTGAGCCGATAGTAGAGGTCTTCGCGGAACTGGCCCCGGCGCACGGAATCCTCCAGATTCCGGTTGGTCGCTCCCACGATTCTGGCTTCGGTGCGCTGGGTCCTCTCGCCTCCCACTCGCGAGAACTCGCGGTTCTCCACCACCCGCAGCAGCTTTGCCTGGATGTTCGGGGAGATGTCGCCGATCTCGTCGAGGAATATCGTTCCCCGCTGCGCGATCTCGAACTTCCCCCGCGTATCCCGGACCGCTCCGGTGAAAGCGCCCCGTACGTGGCCGAAGAGCTCGCTCTCGAGGATCCCCTCGGCGAGGGCGGTGCAGTTGACGGCGACGAACGGCTCCTCGCGGTTGATGGAGTTGTAGTGGATCGCGCGGGCCACGAGCTCCTTCCCCGTGCCCGACTCGCCGCGGATGAGAACAGTGGTGGTGCTTCGCGAGAGCATTCCGATGGTCTTGAACACCTCCCGCATCTGGGGAGTCCGCCCCACGATGTTGTCGATGGACCACTCGTGCGAGGCCTCGGTGACGAGATAGTCGAGCTTCTCGTCCATCTCCTGCATGCGTTGGGCCTTGCGGATTGCGAGCAGGAGCTCGTCGTAGTCGATGGGCTTGCAGATGTACTCGAACGCCCCGAGCTTCATCGCCGTGACGGTGGTCTTCATATCGTCGAAGGCGGTGATCATGATGACGTAGGCGTTTTTGTCGATTTCGCGGATCTGCTTCAGCACCTCGATTCCATCGATGACCGGGAGGTGAATGTCGAGAATGACCAGATCGGGCTCTAGCCTCTGGAACTCGTCGACGCCCTCCCGGCCGTCGGAAGCAAGGGTGACGTCGAACCCCTCGCTCGTAAGGTGGCTCTTGAACGTTTGTCGGATCAGCCGGTTGTCGTCGATGACCAGGATGGACTTCATGGGGTTGAGGAAGTCATCTCCTGGGTCTCCCCCAAGGGGCTCGAGGGGCTCGAGGGGGCCGCCCCCTCGTAGGCCTCGTAGGGAAGAAGTACGGTGACTTTGGTTCCTCGTCCCTGCTCGCTCACGACCTGGATCGTTCCCCGGTGGAGCTCTACCACCTTCCGCGCGTTCGTCAGGCCGAGGCCGGTGCCGAGGCTTTTGGTGGTAAAAAACGCGTCGAAGATCGACTCCCGGTCCGTCTCGCCGATGCCGACACCGTCGTCTCCAATCGAGATCTCGGCGACGCTGCCCTCGGGAGTGCTCCGACGCCGTGTCTCGACGACGATCGTTCCTCCGTGGCTCACGGCCTCGGTCGCGTTGAGGAGAATGTTGAGAAACGCCTGGCGGAGCTGGTCGCCGTCGACGATGATAGGCGCGAGCTCCTCGAAGGAAGCCGCGACGCGGATTTCCTTCTCCTCGATCGGCTCCTCGACGAACCGCAGCGCTTCCTCGAGAAGGTTCTCGAGCTGGAAGCTCCCCTTCGCCAGCTTCGGCGCGCGGGCGTAGCTCAGGATGTCCTTGACCAGCTTCTCGACTTGCTGGATTCCGCTCTCGGCGATCCCGAGCTGCTCCAGCTCCGTAGAGCCCAGGGCGGGGTGGCGAGCGATCTTCTGGATGTTCAGCTTCACCGCCGTCAGGGGATTGCGGATCTCGTGGGCGAGCGCCGTCGCGAGCCGTCCGATGGTCGCGAGCTTCTCCGCCTCCATGAGCTTTCTCGACGCCTCCTCGAGCTTCTGCCGGTCGTCGAGGATCTCCGCGGTCATGCGGTTGAAGTTCGACGCCAACTCGCCGATTTCGTCACCGGAGGCGACGTCGATGCGGTGGCTCAGATCGCCCCGGGCCACCCGGAGGGTCCCTTCCACCAGGCTCTCGAGGGGCCGGCTGATCCGGTTCGCGAGGAACACCGATCCGAGCGCTCCCAAAGTGAGTCCCAGAAAACCGAGGCTGATGAGCCCGATGCGAATCCTCCGGATCTCGGCGTTCACGTTCGAAAGCGAAAGCCCGAGCTTCACCGCGCCCCAAAGCTCTTCCTCGACGAAGACCGGTGCCACCACTTCGAGCACTTCCAGCGTGCGGCCGTCGTTGGTGTCGAAGGTGAGCTCGCCCCGGATCACCTTCCCCCGCTCGAGCTTTCCCATCTCCGCGCCCATCTCGAAGAGCTCCTGTGGAAAGAGCTCTCGCGCCTCCTCGTTCGCGGCGAGCGTCCTCGCGTTGCGGTTGAAGATGATGGCGAAGAGAACGTCCTCGTCCTCGGCCGCGTACTCCATGTTCTGCTGGAGCGCCACCAGGTCGTAGTACATCAGCCGGTTCTCGGAGAGCTGCGCCACTGCGCCGGCCAAGGCCGCTCCGTGCTCCGCCGCCTTCTTCTTGAGGACCGCGGTCTGCTCCTTCTCCACGAAGAAAATCACGACGCTCATCAGGAGCGTGATGAGCGCGGTCGAGCTGAGGATGAAGCGATCGCGCAGGCTCAACGGAGACAGTCGCCACATTATTTAATGCTCGCTCGCTCTTCGCTCGCTCGCTCCCTCGCTCCTCGCTCGGGAGGACGGGCCCTTCCGCCTCCGCCCTTCGGGCTTCGGCGGACCCGCCGAAGCTTTGCGAAGGCGGGCCGGGCCCGTTGCCGTTCCCTGGGCTCCCCTCGCGCGGGTGGCATCCTCATCATCAGGCTTACAGCTCGACCCCCGTCGAAGCTCCCTCCTCCTGAAACCAGACGTCTTTCATCTGAATGTAGGGCACCCCGAGGGGGGTCAGGTAGAAGCCGCGCACGTTTCCTCGGAGGAGAAAGCGAAGTCTTCCGTAGTCGGTGGGAATGATGGGCGCATCCTCGAGGATGATCTCCTCGATCTTGTGATAGAGCTTGTTCCGCGTCGTATAGCTGGTCTCCGACCAAACCTGATCGAGAAGTCGATCCACCTCGGGACTCGAGTACCCGAACTTATTCATGTAGCCCTTCGAGGAGAACAGCGGCCTCAGGAAGTTGTCGGGATCGGGAAAGTCGGCATACCAGGTGTCGTCCTCGAGGATTGCGCGGTGGCGAAAGGCGGGATCGTCGGACTTCAGGTACCGTGTAACCTCCACCAGCTTCACTTTCACTCCGACGCGGGCGAGGCAGGCGACGAGGCACCCGTCGCGCGCCGTCGACGCCGGCTCGCGCGGATAGACACCGTCGCGCAGCACCGGAAGCTCGAGCGGCGGAAGCCCCTTTCCGCCCGGGTAACCCGCCTCGGCCAGGAGCGCCGCTGCTTTCTCGAGGTCCTGCCCTGATTGCGAGCCCTTGGGGATGAAGAACGGAATTCCCGGTGGCACGACTCCCGTCGCCGCCGGGGTTCCCGCGGTGATGCGATGGCTGTCGAGGAAGCTCCTCTTGTCGAGAGCGAGGTTGATGGCGCGGCGGATCCGCGGGTCATCGTACGGAGCGACGTGGTTGGGGAAGTAGAGATATCGGAGAGCGAGGAGTTGCGGGGCCTCGACCGCGGCCCAGTCGCCGTAGCGCTCGACCTCATTGGTTTCGACACCGTCGGCGACTTCGTGGAGCGGGCGCTCCGGGTCCGCGTAATCATTCGAGTACCAAAGCGCGCGGAAATTGACGGCGTCGAGGTGCGGCCGGCCGCCGAAGTACTGGAGGTTCGCCTCGAGCCGCACGCCCTGCCGGACTCCGTCACGGAGAGGGACCCCCGGGTCCTCCTCGGGCTCGATGAAACGGGAGAACTGGAAGGCGCCGGTTCCGATGGGCGACTCGAAGAACTTCTTTCCCTGCGCGAGCACTTCCTGCTTTGGCAGGATCTTCGACGAGTACATGCTCAAGACCGAGAGCGCCGGCACGAAGGGAGTAACGAATCGGATGCGGAACGTGTCCGCGTCGACCGCTTCGAGGCCTTGGACGTGCTCCCTCTTCCCCTCGCGAAACTCCTCGGCGCCCTCGATGCGGCTGAAGTAGTGATAGTTGTGCTCGTTCAGCCCCTTGGTCAGAAGCCGCTCGAAGCTGAAGACGCAGTCCTCGGCGGTGACTCTGCGGCCGTTGTGGAAGCGCGCGTTCTCACGAAGCTCGAAGGTATACGTTCTGCCGTCGGGAGAGATCTCCCAGAACTTGGCGAGGGCGGGTACCACCCGCAGGTGCCGGTCGAAGGCCGTGAGCCCGTCGTAGATCTGCTGGACGAGCATGGCGTCCATCTTGTAGACCGCCTGAGCGGGATCGAGCGTGTGAAAGGCCTCGAGGAGAGGATAGCGGAAGACTCCGCCCTGAACCGGGCGGCCCGCCGCGTCGTCGTTTTCGGCGACGCGCGCGCGAAGCGCGTCCTCTTTCACCAGCTTCACGAAAGCCGTCAGAAGAAACAGAGCGAGGAAAAACCCGGGGATGAGCCAAACACGCTTTCGCCGATTGGCGTGCAGGTGTCCGGACACCTCTTCCGAAAGCGGAGGCTCCGAGGTTTCTGACATGTTGAACGTCCAACGCCGTGGTGAACGGCGCACGCGAGTGCGAGCCGGACCCTGGCTCCCTGCCAGATTAGGTTAACCGACTGGCCGGCGCAAATAGCGGGTCAGGAGCGCCTGAAAGCGCTTAAAAGCGAAGTTTCCCTTCGGCCACCTCGACCGCCTTGCCGCCGACCCTCACTGCCGTGGGCCCGGATTCGTCGGCATCGACCTCGACGTGGATCGCGCTCGGCCGCCCCATCTCGTAGCCCTGTTCGACCAGGATGCGGGCGGTCGGCTTTGCTTCGACGAGGCCGTGCTTCACGAGATAGGCTCCGAGAGCCCCCGAGGCGCTTCCGGTCGCGGGATCCTCGACAACTCCCAGTGCCGGGGCGAACATGCGCGCATGCACCGTGCTCTCGGCCTGGACGCACTCCCGGGTGAAGATCATGAAGCTGTCGGACTCCGTCTCCTGCAGCACCTGGCGCATCGCCACGGGGTCGAGCTCGATGCGGCCGAAGTGGTGGAGCGAGGCCGCGGGCACCATGAGCTGCGGCAACGCGGTCGATACCACCTGAGCCCGGAGGCCGCCCGGAAGGAGCTCGCCCTCGGGAAGTCCCACCGCTTTCGCGAGGAGGGCGCGGTCGTCGTACTCGTCGAAAAAGCGCGGAGGCGACTGGGTCATGACGGCCTCCTCGACCTTCCCGCCGCGGACCACGATGTCCACCGGGAGGACGCCGGCCTTACATTCCTGGAAGATGCGATTCGTCCCCTCCTCGAGGGGAATCATGCCGTGCTCGGCGAGCACGAAGCAGGTGCCAACCACCGGGTGCCCCGCCAGGGGAAGCTCGGAGGCCGGCGTGAAGATGCGCAGCCGGAAGCGGGCCTTGAGGTCGGTCGGAGGGAGCACGAACGTCGTCTCGGAGAGGTTCATCTCCTTCGCGATCGATTGCATCTCGTCGCTGGTGAGCCCCTCCGCCTCGGGAAAGATGGCCAGCGGGTTTCCCGTGAACGGGCGATCGGTGAAAACGTCGGCCTGAAAGAACCGGTACTCTCTCATGAGGCTGCCATCGTAGGTCAAAGGCCCGCCCCACTCAAGCCTTCGGTGCCACCACTTCGAGCTCGCGCGGCAGGACTTCGATTCGGACCGGAGTCCTCTGCAGAAACTCTCCGTCAGCGAAGACCTCGGAAGACTCCTCGGTCTCGATCTCTACCCAAGGGGTCCTGACGTAAGAAACGCTCGAATGGGAGAGGTGCCGGCCCGAGAAGACGGTAGGAAACATCCGGAGAAGGGTCGTCCGCGAGATGGCGCGCACGAGGCAGAGGTCGAGAAGTCCATCGTCGATCGAAGCCTCGGGAGCGATGCGCATCCCGCCGCCGTAGCGGCTCGTATTTCCCACCGCCGCGAAGGTGATCGCTCCTTCGTAGGCGCCGCCTTCGTATCGAACCCGGGCGGCGAGGGGCCGGAAGTCGAGAACCGTGCGGACGACGGCATAGCTGTAGAGAACGCTTCCGGAGAGAAGCGGCGTGTCCTGCGCCCTCCGGGCCGCCTTCGCGTCGAACCCCGCGCCCGCGATTCCGAGAAAGACTCCCGCCTCCGTGCGGCCGAGATCGACGAGGCGGCGGCTTCCGGCCGCGAGAACTTCGAGAGCTTCCCTCTCGCTCCGGATCCCGATCTCGAAGGCGAAGTCGTTCCCCCGGCCGAGCGGAAGGACCGCGAGAGCGGGCCGGTCCTCGCGGGCGACGCGAACGAGACCGTTCACCACCGCGTGCAAGGTCCCGTCGCCGCCCGAGACCATGAGAACGTCGTGCTCTTCGCGACGAACCCTCGCCGCTCGCTCGCGCATCGCTTCCGCGGAGCCGGGCGACTCGACGGTAACCCGCGCGCCCTCCGCCTTCAAGAGCGATTCGAGCTTGCTGGCGTTTTTCCGCCGCGAGGCGCCGCCCGATCGGGGATTCTCGAGAAGCAGGATTCGCACGTCTCTTATAGGGTCCGAGTCTAACCTGTTATGCTCTCGCGCGGTCGCATGGTCACCGCCATTTCGATTGCCGCTCTCGCGTCGTATCTCTGGCTCTGCGCTGCGTGGTTCGATCATGACCTCCGGCTCGGTTTTGTCTCCGACGCCCCGCCCGCCGTTCCAGGATCCATTTTCGTCGTGTCGCTCGGACTCTTTCTTTACCGCCGCCGCTCCCGGATGACGCTCGGCGCCGACTGGCGAACCGCGCTCCTCCTCGCCCTCGGAGGTTTTCTCACGCGGCTTCCCTTCGTCTTCGAGGCCTACGGCTTGTTCAGCTCCGACGCCGCGGCTCAAGGGGTCATGGCGCTCCACGTTCTCGAGGGAAAGCACCATCCGATCTTCCTCTACAACTGGTCGTACGTCGGAAGCTTGAAGGCCCACCTCACTGCCGCCCTGGCGCTCCTCCTCGGCGACCCGGTCACGAGCTTCGCCCTCGCCGCCGCGCTGGTCTATGGCGCTCTCACCGGAGCCGTCTACCTCTTGAGCCGCACGGTGGCTCCCCGGGCGGAGTCGATCGTCTCTGCTCTCTACATCGTATTCGCCCCTGGATTTCTCACCGCCTGGGGAATGGGAAACGAGGGGAGCTATCCCGACGTTCTCGCTCTCGGAACTCTGATGCTCGCTCTGGGTTTCCGCTTCCTGAAGGACGAGGTCGGCGGCTGGTCGGCTGCTTTCTGGATAGGCGTCCTCGGGGGCGTCGCCTTCTGGATTCACATCCTCGCGACGTACTACCTTCTCACCGCGGTGGGCATCCTGCTCCTGCACCGCTTCGGGATGGCCTCCCTCAGCCGCCTTTCGGCGTTCGCTCTCGGCTTCACCGTAGGAGATTTTCCCGGCATCCTTTGGAATCTGAGCCACGAGCTCCAAAGCTTCCGCTGGTGGGGAGTCGATGCGGCGCCGGCGGGAAGCGCGGGTTCGCGCGTTGCTCGAACGGCGAGTCAACTGGGCGAGGTGTTCCAGACCTCCTTCGCGGTTCTCGCCGGCTACTGGCCGAAAGACAATCCCCCTCCTCCCGAGGCGCTCTTCCGTTTCGGCCTCCTCGTTCTCTTCCCGATCTCGTTCGCGGTCTTTGCCTTCCGCTATCGTGACAAGCTTCGTCTGCTCGCGCGCGGCCGACTGACTCCCGAGGCGGCGGCCCTCGGCTTCGCGGTCCTCGTGGTCCTGGTTTTCGCCCAAAGCAGCTTCGGCTGGATGACGGAGGAGCCGCGGTATCTTCTCTTTCTATTCTCGGTGCTGCCGCTCTTCGTCGCGACCGCCCTCTCGTCCCTCGCCCGGTTCTCCCGCCCTCTGGCGCTCGCCGCCGCCTCGGCGCTCCTCCTCGTGAGCCTTCGAGGAGGAATTCTCTACCACTCGGACGCCCGGGAGAGCGATGCTCGAAACCGCGAGTTCCTGCAGCAGCTCGACGAGCTGAAAATCCGCCACGTACACTCCGACTACCATCTGTCCTACAAGTACGTCTTCCTGAGCCACGGCCGGATGATCTGGACCTCGGCTCTGGGACCCTCCCAAACGGAGTGGTACCTCCCGTTCCGCGAGGAGGTGGCCGCCGCTTCCGACGTCGCGCTCGTTCCCCGGAGCTTCCGTTTCGCACGAAGGATCGAAAGGCGCCTCACCGAGCGAGGGATCCGCTATCGCCGCGAGAACTTGCTGTACCCGGTGCTCTTCGATTTCAGGGACTTCAGGGACTTCAGCGAGGACGTCAACCTTTCGTGGCTCGTCCCTTGAAGACCGCCCGGATCTCCTCGAGCGGATAGAGCCTCCCCTGGTCGACGCCGTGACAGAACTCCTTCAGCTTCGACCACTCTCTCGGCGAGCGGAGCGTTTCGCCCCAGAAGGGGAACGTGCGGCATTGGCGGGGACGCTCGGGGTAGATGGTGCAGCCCTCGTCCCAGAATACACAGTCGCCGTTCTCCTTCAGTTTGAGCACGGTCGCGCCGTTCTCGTCACGAGTGACGTAGTCCCTTCGAAGCGCCCGCGCGCCGAGGCCCAGGAAGCCGGCGATCCGGCGGAGCCGGAAGGGGGTCACGTAGACGAAGCCCGGCTTCCCGCCTCGGCAGCAGTTTCCGCACTGGTGGCAGGAGAACTGGAGGCCGTCCCCGTACCACATCGAATGATTATAATTCCGCCTCGGTGCTCAAACGTGCAATGAGTGTCTTTCGGCCCGCGCTCTTCGTTCTCTCGCTCTCAGCGCTTTTTGGAGCGGCGACGAAGCTCGACCATTTTCTCGTTCTCTTCCTTCGCCAGGATTCGGGAGAGGCATTTCTCCCCGCGTTCTCCCGTAACTTCGAGTTCTTCGGCGCCGTCCTGGGCGGGCTCGGCTTCTCCGTCCTCGGGCTTGCCTTCGCATCCGCTCTCGCCCGATTCTCGGGCCGTCCGTTCGAAGAGGGGTTCGCCCTCGCCTCGCGGCCGTTCGCGACTCTCGTTGTTCCCTGCGGTTTGACGGCGGCCTCGGTCGGTTCCCTCCTGATCTCTCCCGCATATCCCTACGGTCTCGGCCTGGTCTTGAGCCTCGATCTCGAGGGATGGTTCAAGCCGCTCTTGACCGTCGCTCTCTTTGCGGCGGTGCTCGCACACGCGTTCGGAGTCCCCGATTTTCCTCGCCTCTCCCGCTGGGCCTCGCCCCTCATCCTCGTCGCAGCACTTTTCTTCTTCACCCTTGCGACCCCGGAAAACTTCTACCAGGACGGTGCGGGCCAGGGGAACATGTTCAAGTACCTCCGCATGGCGAAGGCGGTGGCGGGCTCGGGAAGTCTCGACATCGAGAAGGCGGACGAGAACCCCGACCCGACGCTCGGGAGCTTCTTGTCGCAGCTTCCCCGGATTGCCACGAGCTACGTCGACGAGTCGAAGGAGCTCGTGCGAGCGATCGGAGGCGCCGCGGCCGACGGACGGATCTACACCGGGGAGATGAAAGCGAGCCGAGCCAACCGATCGATGTTCCGAAGCGCCGAGGGAGGCATCTACTACATCAATTCCCCCGGCCCCGGGCTTCTGCTCGTTCCCGCGGTTCTCATCGACCGCGCGCTCAACCGCGCCTTCGGTTGGGACCGGCAGCTCGCGGTCATCCTGTTCTGGCAGTTTCTGGGCGCCCTTCTCGTCCTCGAGATGTTTGTTTGCGGCGCCGAGGTCGCCGGCCGGGCGGCAGCTCTCGTCTCCGCCTTCGCCGCCGCTCTCATCGTTCCGCTCCTCTTCTATAGCTTCCAGATCTACCCCGAGCTACCCGCGGCGCTCCTCCTCCTTTTCGCCTTCCGCAAGCTCGCGGTCGACTCCCATCCCACGGCGGCGGGAGCGCTCGCCTCGGGAGTGGCGCTCGCGGCCCTCCCCTGGCTCCACCAGAAGTACTCGGTGGTCGCTTTCGTCCTCGCGCTTCTCGGAGTTTCGCGCTTCCTCCACCGTCGAGTCGGCCGCTTCGCTCTCGAGCCGGGAAAGCTCGCTCTTCTTTCGCTCCCACTCCTCCTCTCCGCCTACTCGATTTTTCTCTACAACCACGCGCTCACCGGGAGCCTTTCCCCCACCGCGACTTTCACCGCCGTCGAGCGCACCTCCTTCGATCCCGAAGGGCTGCCCAAGGGCTTCTTCGGCCTTCTCTTCGATCGGGAGAACGGCCTTTTCGTCTTCGCGCCCTTCTACGTTCTCGCCCTCGTCGGTCTTCCCGCTCTCGCGGACAGACACGCTCGCATCGCGAAGCCTCTTCTCCTCGTCGTCATCCCATATCTCCTGGTCATCGCGTCCTTTCCTTACTGGCCCGGAGCGGTGAGCACCATGGGGCGATATATCTCGGGCATCCTTCCGCTTCTGATTCTTCCCATCGCGCGCGTGGTGAAGCGATCCTTCGAGGACGGAGTCCTCGCGGGGGCGGCTCTTACCCTCGGAGCCTCGAGCCTTGCCGTGAGCGCGAGCTTCGCGTCCGACCTCGTCCCGAGCTGGCAAGCCGAGCTTCTCTGGAACCGAGTGCTCTACTGCGACCCGATGCAGTACCTCCCGAATTTCGTGAGCGAGGGGATTCTCGGTTCGGGTCCGGCGCACCTTCCCAAGCTCCTCGCGCAACTTCTCGCGGTATCGTCGCTCGTGTACTGGCTCCGCGACCGCTCCGAGCGCTCCGAGCGTCCTCACTTCTCGCGAAACGTGGTCGCCGGCGCGGGCGCGCTCCTAGCGGGTCTCCTCGCGCTCGCGGCGCTTCTGGAGCGGTTCCCGGGCAACACCGCCGTGTCGGGAAAGCCCAGTTTTCGCGAGACACGAGTCCTCGACTCCGGCAAATCGATCTCTGTCGAGGGTGAGCACGGCTTCGAGGGCGAGGGAGTCTGGGTTCCCGGAGGGGGAAGCACCCGGTTCCTTCTTCTGTCACGGGAGGTGACGCCTTCGCTCGCTCTCTCGTTCTCGAACGGACCCGATGAGAACGTCGTCGAGGTGCGCGAGCGACGGAGTGCTACGGGGGTCCTCGATCTGCCCCCCGAAGGCCCTCACGAGCGAACGGTGCTCCTGCGGAAACCCTATCGTTTCGACGGCCCAAGGGGAGAGCGCTTCCTCTACGTCTTCAACGTTCGCTCGCGCGGGAGCTTCGTGCCCGCCGAGGCAGGGAGCGGCGACGATCGGCGGCGACTCGGGACCTACGTTAGAGTACGGTGACGATGGAAGAGGTCACGATCTACACCGACGGCGCTTGCGAAGGGAATCCCGGGCCGGGAGGCTACGCCGCCATCATCGACAGAAACGGCAAGCGCAGGGAGATCACGGGAGGTGAGCGCCAGACGACCAATAACCGCATGGAGCTCCTCGCGGTCATCGCGGCGCTGCGCGAGCTCGGAGAACCGTCCTCGGTGCGCGTCGTGACCGATTCGCAGTACGTTGCGAACGGCATGAAGTCCTGGATCCATAACTGGCGGCGGAAGGGATGGAAGACCGCCTCCGGCACTTCCGTCAAGAACCGCGATCTCTGGCAGGAGCTCGACGCCCTTGCTGGACGGCACCGCGTGCGCTGGGAGTGGGTCCGCGGCCACAACGGGCACCCGGAGAACGAGCGCGCCGACACCCTCGCGCGGGAGGCCATCCGGGAATCGAGCGGCTGATGCGGCCGTCAGGATCCGGGCGGAAGCAGGGAGACAGGCGCGAACATGAGGTTCCAGGTGAAGCGGCCGAGACCGTCGTCGAATTTCACGAGAACTTCCTTTTTCCATCCCTCCGCGGTCCAGTCGTACCGCCGCACCTCCGCCTGATCGTCGCTCGCGACGTAGAGCTCGTCGCGGCCGTCGGAGTCGAGGTCCGCGAGGATCGCCGCGTGCTCGAATCCCGAGGAGTCGGAGGCGATGAGATCCGTTCTCCAGGGCGACCCAGGCCGGAGAAGGAATAGCCCGCGCTTGTGGGTGGCGGCGACGAGCTCCTTCGTTCCGTTCCCGTCGACGTCTCCCGCGGTGAGGAACCGGCAGAGCTTGTCGTCGAGCCGAACGACCACGTTCTCGGCCGAGGCCTCCGTGTCCGCGTCGTAGCGCCGGACCTCCACCGTCCCCCCCGAGACCGCTTCCACGGACACGTAGAGCTCGTCGCGCCCGTCGCCGTCGACGTCCGCGACCAGAATCTCCTTCGCGTGGCGCGAGCCCAGGTCCGCGACTTCGACGGGCCCCTCGTCCGTGGCGGGAACGTAGCGCACCACGCGTCCGGGCTGCGGGGTGCCGTCGACTTTATTGGGTGCGGTGGGAGTCGCGTAGATCTCGAGAACACCGTCGCCGTTCAGATCGCCGAGCTCGATCTCGTGCACGATCGTCTCGGGGGTGCGGTCGAGCTCCTCGACCGAGAATTTTCCCGAGCCCTCAGGGCGCAGCACGGCAACGACCCCCTGATCGTGGGTCCCGACAGCGATCGAGAGCTTGCCGTCCCCATAGATGTCGCCGACCTCCGCGTCGCGCATCCGGCTGAACTTCCCTCCGAAGTCCGCTTCCCAAAGAGTCTCTGCCTTCCCGTCGGGACGCCACAGCTTGACCGCCGCTTTCGAGCCGCCGATGGTCAAAAGCCCTTCCGTGCCGTAGGGCATGACCTTGTGGAAGACGTTGCTGTTCTCGTCCTCGAAGAACCGGTATCGCCACTCGCCTCCCTCTCTCGTGAGAATTCCCGCGCGTGCGGGAAGCGGTTTCGGGGAGCCATCCTCGTTCTCGCCGAGAACCGCCATCGCCAGAACCAGTGAGTGGGAAAGCCGCTCCGGCGACTCGACAGGGCCGCAAGCGAAAAGCGAGCCCGCAAGAGCGAGCGATGCGAAAAGCCGACTCATCATCCCTCCGTATCCCTCCGTTCCTGTTGTATCCTCCTCCCGATCGGGAGGGCGTATGGAACGAAGGCAGTGTAACGGAAGAGGCCTCGTCCGCGGAGGGCTGTTCTCGATTTTCCTTCTGGGGGCTGCGACCGGCTTCGCGACGGAAGAGGCTCTCGAGCGCGAGTTCCTAAGACTCGGTCCGCTTTCCGGCGGAGTCATGGGAGTCGCCGCCGTCCACCTGGAATCCGGGAGAAAGGCGTTTCTCAATGGAGACGTGCCCTTCCCCATGGCGAGCACCTACAAGGTTCCCATCGCCGTCGAGCTCCTTCAGCGGGTGGACGAGGGAAAGCTCGATCTCGCCCAGATGGTCGCGGTCGAGCGCCACGACTACTCTCCCGGAAGCGGGCTTCTGACAGATCTCATCAACCAGCCCGGCCTCGCGCTTTCGCTCCGGAACCTTCTCGAGATCATGCTGCTCGTGAGCGACAACACCGCGACCGACCTCTGCCTCCGCCACGCGGGCGGCGGCGAATCCGTGACCGCGCGGATGCGAACGCTCGGGATCGAGGGCCTCCGCGTCGACCGGCCGACGCTCCACCTCATCGCCGACTGGAAGGGGCTTTCGCCCGTTCCCGGAGAAGCGGAGCGCGACCCGGCGAAGTGGGGCGAGCTCCTCGATTCCGTTTCCAAGGAGACGGCCGACGAGGCGGAGCGGGCGTTCGAAGAAGACCCCCGCGACACGGCGACCCCCCGGGCGATGGCGGCGCTCCTCGAGAAGATCTGGAAGGGCGAGGCCCTGACCCCCGCGAGCAGCGACCTTCTACTCGACATCATGAAGCGCTGCCGCACCGGAGCCGGGCGCCTCAAAGGCATTCTCCCCGAGGGGACGGAAGTCCGGCACAAGACGGGGACCATCGGAAAAACACTGAACGACGTCGGCATCATCACCCTTCCGAACGGCGCGGGACACGTCATCGTCGCCGCTTTCGTGAAGGAGTCGGGCCGTCCAGACGCGGAGCGGGAGCGGGCCATCGCGGAAGCGGCCCGCGCGGCGCACGACTATTTCCTTTTTACGACGAAATGATTTCTCCGAGCTTCGTCGTTGCCGCCATTACCCTCGTTCTGAAAGCGCGTCTCGTCGTGCCCGCCGCCGATGCGCCGTCGATTTCCCCGGGCATGGTGCTGATCGAGGGCGATCGCATCCTGTCTGTCGGAAGCGCTCTCGCGGTCCCGGCGGGAGCGATCGTCCTCGATCTCGGGGACGTCACCCTCCTCCCGGGGCTCATCGACGCTCACAGCCACCTGAGCCTCGACGTCCTCGCGGGAAACGAGGCCGAGCAGGTGAGAGCGCCCGAAACCGAGCTCGTCCTGAGAGCGGCGCGCCACGCCGCCCGCGACCTCGAATCGGGGGTGACGACGATGCGGGTATTGAGCGAGCCCCGCTTCATCGACGTCACTTATCGGAAATTCTTCAACCAGGGCGAGCTTCCCGCCCCGTTCGTTCAGATTGCGACTTCCGCCATCGCTGCCTCGAACGGCCACGGGGTCACGAGCGTCCGCGCCGATGGAGCGGACGAGGTCCGGAAGACGACGCGGGTGAACCTGAAGGCGGGCGCCGACTGGATCAAGCTATACGTGACCGGGGGCGTCGCCACTCCCGGAACCGATCCCAGAACGAGCTTCTATACCCGGGAGGAGATTCGCGCGGCCGTCGAAGAAGCGGACCGTGCCTCTCGCCCCGTCGCCGCCCATGCTTACGGCGGCCCGGGAGTCGACGACGCCATCGAGGCTGGGGTCGAGAGCATCGAGCACGGCCTCTACCTTACCGATTCTCAGTTCGAGGCGATGGCGGCGAAGGGGATCTTTCTCGGCGCGACCCTCGGGGTGTTCCTTCACGAGCCCGGACCGGCAGAAGATCCGAGGTGGTCTCCCGAGATCCGCGAGAAGTTTCTCGAGGCTCGACGGGCGGCCGTCGATAGCCTCTCTCGGGCGCGCCGGGCGGGAGTGCGCGTCGTCTTCGGAACGGACGCCGCCCATGGAGCTCTTGCCGAGGAAGCCGTCCATGCTTCGAAAGCGGGAATGAGCGCCCGCGAGATCCTGAAAGCTCTCACCCAGGATGCGGCCGAGCTGATGCGGCTCGGAGGCGAGATCGGAACACTCGCGCCGGGAAAAAGAGCGGACCTCGTTGCGTTCGAGGGAAATCCGCTCGAGGACGTCGAAGCACTCTCCCGCGTGCGCTTCGTGATGAAAGCGGGGCGTGCTTATCGGGACGACCGCATGCGTTAAGCTCGTTTGGTTGACTGCGTCGCGTCGTGATACTTGACTAACGAAAGATGAAAGTCGTGAGCATCTCTGTTCTGAAGGTCACGAGCGAAGGTCTTCTCCGCAGCGTCAAGTTCCGACGTCGCGCCCGCTCGCTCGTAGTCGGAGATCTAGTCGTCTAGTAGCGGATCGGGCGCGAACACCAGCTCATCGGTGGCGGGAACGTCGAACAATACGATGCCATGCGTTTCGCGAAGTCGGCGGCGAACGTTCTCGGAGATCGGAACCTGCCGTCCCTTGGGCCAGTTCCTTTCCCCTGACGGTCCGAAGATCGCCACTGAGAAGTGCCGGCGCCAGGTGCTGTGGCGGATTCCATAGCGTATTCCAAAGAACCCTTGGCGGCGGAAAGCGCGAGCCCATGCCTGCGGCACGTGATACGGAGTAATGGTCGATATCTCCAAAGTCAGCCACTTCGTAGCGCGTCGGGCCAGAGTGTCGGCGAGCATTTGGGGCCGGGGAACGTGGAGCCCGCGGAGGTGCCGTCCGGCCAGGAGGCTGCTCGGGGCGATTCCGCCCGGCTCGAGGCCCGGTCCGAGCCTCTCGAGAAGCGCGCCAAGGTCATCGCTGGCGAGGTAACACGTGCCGTCTCTCGGTGGCAGGTCGAAGCGACCCTCCATCGATGAGGAGAACCACCATGGGTCGTGATCGTCTCGGACCACCCGCCAGAGAGTTCGAGCGACCTCCAGAGAGAAGCTGGAAAAACCGTCGAGGTCCCCTTCGGGCTTGGGCGGCCGGAGCGACGGCTCTTGCCGGCTCACTGCAGCCAGCGCCGCGAAGCATCACGAGCGAGAAACTTGACTCTATCGAGCTCCCCTCCGGCGCGAACGCGGTCGAGCGGCCGCTCGCCACCGAGCCGCGCGTCTTTCGACACCAGCCACGCAGCCACCGCCCATCGATCGGCCCGTCGATCGAACGAGCGCAGCACCTCGGGAAACCTGGGAAGGATGCCGCGGTCCTCGAACTGGTAAACAGGGTAGACCCAGACACCGTCTCTCGTCTGCATTCCGAGCATGGTCCGCTTGCCGAGCCGCTCGTTCACGGCCTGCCGGGTGATGCCAAGAAGCGACACCACCTGATCGGTGCGGTAGAACGGCCCGATCTCGTCATTCACGGGCGAAGGAGCGGGCACCGCCGACGTCATGCGCCGCGCGACTTCATCGATGCCCAACTCGGCCACGCTTCGGCCCGTCGCCCGGTAGCGTTTTTCGATGTCGAGAAGCGACTCCCGCACTCGGTCGAGCACCCGCTCGACGGTGGCCTCCATGGCCCTCGCCTGTCCCGCCATCCCTCGAGTCTATTGGCCTGAGTGCCCGCTTGTCAAGCGCGTCAAGCAAGGACGTCAAAGCCCCGCGGGTTGTCCCTATACCTCCTCCGTACGCCAGAGGGGGACGATATGACCCTCTTCCGTAGCGGACATCTCAAGTTAACCGGCGGGGACTTTCTCCGTGATCGTCTCCCACTCGCGGTAGAGCTTTTCGAGCTTCGCCTTGAGCTCCTCGTGGGTCTTCACGATCCCGGCCGCGGAGTCGGCGTCGTCGTAGAAGCCGGGAACCGCCATCCGTCCTTCGAGGTTCGCGATCGCGATCTCCGTCTCCTCGATCCGGGACTCGAGCTCGCCCGCCTTCTGCTGCAGCACGCGCGCTCGATTCTTCGAGACCGCGGGCGCGGGCGGCGGTGGTTTCGGAGGTTCGCTCACCGGCTTCGGAGCTTCCTTCTGCGGAGGCTCGAAGGAAGGCTCGTCCAGGGTGACGGGCGGCTCGCCCAACGCCTGTTTCTCCTTCGCCCAGAGGAAGGACCTTCCGAACAAGGAAGGCTACGGTCTCTGCAGCATGATCAAGAAAGCCAAGCGCTCTTCCGGCGACAAGTTCATCAATCGTGATGGGGTCGCGCTGCTGTTACAGCAGTTCACTATGGTTGCTCTTCAGCCATGCCGCGACGCTGTTCTGAAGGTCACGAGCGAAGGTCTTCATCTCGGCAGCTTCAAGTTCCGACGTCGCGCCCGCACGCTCGTAGTCGGAGATATTGCGTTTTCGTCGGAATGCGTCGAACCTCCGGACGTCCGCTCCGTCAAGCTGAATCGTGAGAGCGAGGGATTCGATCGTTCGAAGGTGTTTTGAGTCTCGAGCGGCGCGATATCCCTCCGCGGCGAGGGCGGCGGTTGCCAGTTGCAGCGCAGCGTTGTAAACGAGTCCGAGTTGCGTATCCGCGCTCAGACCCGCGACGTCGCTGTCATGCAGATCACGATCGGCGACGGCCAACAGCGCGCGGATCTCCTCGGAGGTCGCTTGGTGCTTCGTCAACCATCCGAACTTCTGCCAGTTGCTCAAGCTCACGTGGCCCCCCAATCAGGAATAGTTTTGGATGGTTAAGTACATCCACCAAGAAGTGGTGGCCGTCCTCGACGCGCTGTGCGAACTCGGCTTCCGTGTACACCGTGGGATTGATGTCCCGGCCTAGCTTATTTTGCGCCGCTGCCGTGAGCTCCACTACTTCTCCGAAGGACGCATCACCTATGACCATCAGGTCGATGTCGCTCTCGGGCCGTAACCCTGTTTCCTTCGCGTACGATCCATAGACGAAGGCCACTTTCGTGCGATCCTTCAGCGAAGACAGGGCGAGCCGCAGACGCTCTGCGGCGCCGACGGTTTTGGCTAGGAGACTTCGAAGCTCTTCAAAAACAGGAGAGTCGGGGTTGGCCCTGTACGTGATTGTCCGGCCGATTCCTTCACGAGCGATGATTCCTGCCTGACTCAGGCGATGGAGTTCCCGTTGCACCGCACCCTGGCCAGCATGAGTGCGCCTTGCTAAATCCCGCAAATAGAATGATTTCTCGGGTTCAGCGAACAAAAGCCCGAGAACATTCCGGCGTGTCTTGCCGAACAGCGCTGCTGCAACGGCGTCCGTGTCTGCCCCCATTTTGGGCTCGATTGTATCCAAATTGGGTGCAGTCGACAAATGGGACGAAAAATCAAGCCGGCGAGCGTTTGTGGGGGAGAACGCAAGAATCCATTCCCGGCTCATAAACGTGGAAGACCTGGGAGTCGGAGAATCGCGAAACGGACGGCGGGGGCGACGATTCACATCCGGCGGGGAGGCGGCGTTAACGTTAATTTAACCGGCGGGGACTTTCTCCGTGATGGTCTCCCACTCGCGGTAGAGCTTTTCGAGCTTCGCCTTGAGCTCCTCGTGGGTCTTCACGATCCCGGCCGCGGAGTCGGTGTCGTCGTAGAAGCCGGGCACCGCCATCCGTCCTTCGAGGCTCGCGATTGCGATCTCCGTCTCCTCGATCCGGGACTCGAGCTCTCCCGCCTTCTGCTGCAGCACGCGCGCCCGATTCTTCGAGACCGTGGGCGCGGGCGGCTGCGGCTTCGGAGGTTCGCTCACCGGCTTCGGCTCGAAGGTAGGCATCTCCAGGGTGACGGGCGGCTCGCCCGACGTCTCTTTCTCCTTCGCGCGGAGGAAATCCGAGTAGCTTCCCCAGTGGAGCCGGATCTCTCCTCCTCCAATCTCCGCGACCTTCGTCGAGAGCTCGTCGAGGAAATAGCGATCGTGGGAGACGAAGACCAGCGTCCCCTTGTAGGCCTGGAGCGCCTCGAGAAGGATCGCCTTCGAGTCGAGGTCGAGGTGGTTCGTCGGCTCGTCGAGGAGGAGGACGTTCGACGGCTGGAGCAGCAATCGGGCGAGCGCGAGACGGCTTTTTTCTCCCCCGGAGAGGACCTTCACCCTCTTGTCGACGTCGTCTCCATGGAACAGGAACGCCCCGAGGATGCTCCGGAGCTGCGGCACCATGGCGATTGCGGCGCTCTCGTTCATGCTCTCGAGGAGGGTCTTCTCTTCATCGAGGTCGTAGCGCTCCTGGCTGAAATAGCCGGTGAGCGCCTTGTGGCCGAGCTTCACCGTTCCCGAGTCCGGGGCTTCGACCTCTGCCAGAAGACGCATCAACGTGGACTTTCCGACGCCGTTCGGCCCCACGAGGGCGAGCCTCTCGCCGCGCTCGATGACCAGATCCGCGCTCGCGAAGACCTGGGTATCCCCGTACTTCTTCGCGACCCGCGAGAGCTCGATCACCACCCGCCCCGGCCGCTCGGGCTCCGGAAGCCGGAGTTTCATGAGCTTCCTCTCGGCGGGAACCTCGATGACGTCGATCTTCTCGAGCATCTTGACGCGGCTCTGGACCTGCTTCGCCTTGGTCGCCTTGTAGCGGAAGCGCTCGACGAAGCGCTTCGTGCGATCCATCTCCTCCTGCTGCCGGGCGGCCTTGGCCCGGAGCTCGGCCAGGTTAAGGGCGCTCTGTTCGAGAAAGCGGCTGTAGTTTCCCGTGTAGTCCACGAGCTTCCGGCGGTCGATCTCGGAAATCCGGGTGACGACCCGGTCGAGGAAATAGCGATCGTGGGAGACCAGGACCACGGCATGGGGGTAGGCCGCGAGGTATTCCTCGAGCCAGTTCCGTGCCTCCAGGTCCAGGTGGTTCGTGGGCTCGTCGAGGAGAAGCAGGTTCGGCTGCTGGAGGAGAAGCTTCGCGAGCGCGATGCGCATCTGCCAGCCGCCGCTGAAGGTCTCGGTCTTCCGATCGAGCTCCGAGGGGCGGAAGCCGAGACCGAGAAGGACCTCTTCCGACCGGGCCTCGATGCTGAATCCCCCGTGCCGGTCCCACTCGTCTCGGCACTCTCCGTAGCGGGCGATGACCGCCCCGTGCTCCGGGCTCTCGGGGTCGAGCTCCCCCATGCGGTGCTCGAGATCTTCCATCTCGACGCCGAGAGCGAGGACCGAGGCGAACGCCGACAGCGCTTCCTCGCGAAGGCTCTTGCCCGCGTGCGCCAGTCCATCCTGCGGGAGGTACCCCACCGTCGTTTGCCGCGGCATGGTGACCGAGCCCTTGTCGGCCTGCTCCTCCCCGGTCATGAGGCGAAGGAGCGTCGTTTTCCCCGAGCCGTTCGGTCCGGCGAGCCCGACTCGATCTCCGGTCGAGACGTTCCAGGTGACGTCCTCGAACAAGGTTCTCCCCGAGAACTGCTTGGTAAGGCCTTGTACTTGAAGCACCTGAAGTTCCTGAAATTCCTGAAATTCCTTAAATTATCGTCCGACAACAAAAAGCCCGGCCCTCGCGAGCCGGGTTTCACCACAATATAATAGCCTGCTTCGACGATTTCTGCGGAGTGTCATGAAAGCACAACTTTTTTTCCTCGGAGCTCTCTTGCTGTCGTCGGCCCAGAGGGCGCCCCTCGACGAAGCCCGCCGCCAGGCGAATCGGGGTGTTGCCCTCCTCGAGCAGTTCCGCTTCACCGAGGCCGCCGCGGCCTTCGAGGTAGTGGTTCAGGCCGCCCCCGATTCCGCCGCCGGCTACATCAACCTCGGGATCTCGTACTTCAACGAGCGCGACTTCGAGAAGTCTCGCGCCGCGCTCGAAAAGGCGAAGACCCTGGCCCCGGAGAGCCCATACGTTCACTACAATCTCGGTCTCATCGACAAGCTCCAGGGGAACACCGAGACCGCGCTCGTGGCCTTCGAGAAGGTCGCGGCGCTCGACCCCGCGGATACGATGACGCTCTACTATCTCGGCACGCTCTACGCGAACCTCGGAAGGCTCGAGGACGCGGAGGCGACACTCCGGCACACGCTCGAACTTGCGCCGAACAACGAGTCCGCGCACTTCAGCCTTGGAAACGTTCTCATCCGGCAGGGAAGGCGTGAGGAAGGCCAGAAGGAGCTCCTCGTGTTCCGCGAGCTCAAGGAGAGCTTTCCCGCGGAGGCCGCCTCCGCCGGCCTCCAGTACACGGAGCTCGGACGGTACGCCGAGGCAGTGGAGGAATCGGCGGAGCCGCTCCAGCCCGGGGCGCGTGAGGTGCTGCGCGAGGGGGCCGTGAGCTTCGTCGAGGCGACCGAAGCTTTCGGACTCTCCCTTCCCGCGATCGAGGCTCCCACCGTTCTTCCGGGGACGGTGCTCTCGACGGACTACGGGCTTTCGTTCCTGCGGGAGCGCGTGCTTCCACGCCTCGGAACCGGCCTCGCCTTCCGCGACCTCGACGCCGATTCCGATCCCGATCTTCTCTTCGTGCGCGAGGGCGCGCCTACGTTCTTCCGCAATCAAGCGGGGAAGCTCGAGAAAGTGAGCGGAAGCGGCCTTCCCGAGACGGGACACTTCATTGGAGTCGTCGTGGGCGACGTCGACAACGACAAGGACGGCGACGTCTATCTCAGCGGCTCCGGCGGCAATGCCCTCTATCTCAATGACGGCGGCAAATTTACGTTGTCGCCCGATGAAACGGTGCGGGGAGGCGGGGTTGCCGTCGCGGCGACTTTCGCCGATGTGGACCACGACGGAGATCTCGACCTCTACGTCTCGAGCTACGTCTCAGTCGAGCCGCCCGCCGGAGTGGAAATCCTGAAGCTCCCTCGGGATCTTCCCGGAGCCCCCAACCGGCTCTATCGGAACAACGGAAACGGCACGTTCACCGACATCGCGAAGGAGAGCGGGACCGACGGCGGCGGCGCTCGAAGCCTCGGGGCCGTCTTTTCCGACGTCGACGACGATCGCGACCTCGACTTCGTCGTGGTGAACGACGGCTCCCGGCCCTTCCTGTTCTCGAACGACCGTGTGGGGACCTTCACCGAGAGCGCAATCGAGCTCGGGCTCGAGACGGGGAGCCGCACTCGGGGCGCGGATTCCGCTGATTTCGATCGCGACGGGAGCTTCGATTTCTTCTTCACCGCCGAGGGAAGTCAGCTCAACGCGCTCTTCCGGGGCCCCGGCCGCCAGGGACTGCGGCCCGACGTCGTCTCGCCGGGACTCCTCACCGCGGGCGTTCCGCGCGCGCGGTACGGCGCCCAGTTCCTCGACGCCGATAACGATGCCGATCTCGATCTCCTGATGGTGACGAACGTGGAGGGCGCGCTCGTCGCCTACTACGAGAATCGCCCTTCGGGGTTCGAGCGCGCGGGCTCCCTCGAAGCCGCAGTCGAGGGCGAGGGACGCGCTCTCGCGGTTGCCGACGTCGATTCGGACGGAGACCTGGACTTCGTGGTCGGGACCGATCGCGGAGAGCTCGCCCTCTTCCGAAACGACGGTGGAAACAGACGGGCGTGGCTCACCGTCCGGGCCCAGGGTCTGAGGAGCAACTTCGATGGGCTCGGTGCGAAGGTCGAAGTCAGGGCGGGAGACGCGAGCCTGAGGCGGGAGGTTCGCTCCTCGAGCGGGTACTTCTCTCAGAGCGATCTCCCGCTCCACTTCGGGCTCGGAGCCGCGAGCTCCGCGGATTACGTGCGATTCTTGTGGCCCGGCGGGGTCAAACAGGTCGAGATGGACGTCCGAGGAAAGACCACCGCGTCCATCGAGGAGCTGAATCGGAAGGGGACGTCTTGTCCCATCCTCTACGCCTGGGATGGAGAGAAGATCCGGTTCGTCACCGATTTTCTCGGAGGGAGCGCCTTCGGTTCTCTCCTCGCGCCCGGCCGCTACAGTACCCCCGACACCGAAGAGACGGTGAAGATGGAATCCTTTCCCCTCGTCGCCCGAGACGGGCGATATGAGGTGCGCTTCGTGAACCAGCTCGAGGAAGTCCTCTTCTACGACAAGGCCTCGCTCCTCGTCGTGGATCACCCCGAGGACGTCGAGGTCTATCCGAACGAAAGGCTAATGCCGAGCCCGCCCTTTCCTGCACCAGGGCTCTACCCCGTCACCGGGGCGCGGGCCCCCGTGAAGGCCGTCGATCATCGGGGTGTCGACGTCACCCGCCTCATCGCCGAGAAGGACCGCCTCTACCCCTCGGAGTTCCGGCTCTTGCCCTTCAAGGGCTACGCCTTCGAACATTCGCTCACACTCGACCTCGGGAACCTCGAGCGCGGCGCGAGCTACGTGCTCCTCCTCTATGGATGGGTTGATTATGCGGATTCGAGCGCGAATCTCGCGGCATCGCAGGCCGGTGTCACCCTGGTCCCGCCCTATCTCGAGGTTCTGGACGAGAACGGCGATTTCACGACGGCGCTCCCCCAGATGGGCTTTCCCGCGGGCCTCCCCAAGACGATGCTCGTGGATCTGGAAGGGCTGGTCTCTCCGGAAAAAAACCGGGTGCGCATCACGACGAGTATGCGCCTCTACTGGGACCGCATCCAGGTAGCGAAAGTCGTACCCGAGGCGCCGCTCGTCGTGAAGGAGCTTGAAGCCTCCGCCGCGGAGCTCCGGCGACTCGGCTACCCCGCTCCCTTCAATCCCGATGGAAGGATGCCCTCCCTCTACACCTACGATCGCATCCTCGACTCCGAGCTATGGGGAGCTCACGAAGGAGATTACACGCGCTACGGCGACGTGAGGCCCTTGCTCACGGCCGTCGACGATCGGTATGTCATCACCCACCACGGCGACGAGGTGCGGCTCCGCTTCGACGAGGCGGCTCTCGAAAACCTCCGACCGGGCTCCAAGCGCACGTTTCTGGTGGTCGCCGACGGCTTTGGAAAAGACATGGACCTGAACTCGGCCTTCCCGGATACCATCGAGCCCTTGCCGTTCCACGGAACGACGTACCGCGACGACACCGCGACCAGCCGGTATCGGGACGAGTACAACACCAGACGCGTTCGACCCTGATGGCCCATTAAGACCCATTAAGACCCATCAAGACCCATCAAGAGACGATGAGCTCTCTCCGACGCGCGGCGATTCTCTCTCTCGCGGCTACTCTCCTGTCCTGCCGCCGCGGAAATGAGACGTTCTCTCCACCCCTCGACCTCCTCGGCCTCACCTATGTCATCTTCGCCCCCGAGGGGGAGATCGGAGTCGAGTCGCCGGTGACACTAGGGGACGAGGCGCGGCCGGCTTTGACCGCGCCGACGCCGGCGGAGTTCCGCTATCGTCTCCGCGTTCCGGAGAACGCGTCTCTCACTTTTGCCCTGGGTATCGCCTCGACCCTTTCCTCTACGGCCTCGACGGGAGATGCGAACCTCCCTGGAAACCACATACGGTTCACGGTGCGCGCGGGTGAAAAGCAAGCGGACCAGGTGCTCTTCGACCGGGAGATCCACTTGAGTCGCCGCAACCGCTGGCTTCCGCAAGCGGTCGATCTGAGGCGCTACGCCGGCCGCGAGATCTGGCTCGTCTTTCAAACGACGATTTCCGGCGACGACCCGTCTCTCGGCCCGCCTCTAGTCGTGGGTGTTTTCGGCGATCCCGTCCTCCACGATCGCGGCGCTTACCGGGCCTCGAAGGGGGTGGTCCTGATCTCCATCGACACCTTGAGGCGCGATCATCTGAGCCTCTACGGCTACCCGCGCCGCACGACGCCGGGCCTCGAAGGTCTCGCCCGCGAGGCGGTGGTGTTCGAGGATGCGGTGAGTACGGCCTCGTGGACGCTTCCGGCGCACGCGTCGCTTCTGACGTCGACCGTTCCGTCGGTCCACGGCGCCACGAGCTCGAAGGTGGGACTCTCGCCGGAATGGCCCGGTCTCCCGCGGATTCTCAGAGACGCCGGCTACTTCACTCAGGCGATGACGACCCACGTTTATCTTTCGAAGGAGTACGGTTTCGGTGAAGGATTCGACCGGCACCGGTACTTTCCCGAGACCCGCGCCGAGGAAGTGACGGACCAGGCGGTCGGTTTTCTCGAGGCGCGCGGCGATTCCGACTTCTTCTTGTTTCTGCACTACTACGATCCGCATTGGCACTACGACCCTCCCGCGCCTTACGACCGCGCGTTCGATCCGGCTTACCAGGGCGAGGCGACGGGAATCTGGTGGGACTTCAAGGATCTCCGCGCCGGCTCGATCGACCCCAAGGACCTCCACCACGTTCAAGCGCTCTACGACGGAGAGATCCTCTATACCGATCGCGAGGTCGAGAGGCTGTTTCAAGAGATGAAGCGGCTCGACGTCTTCGAGAACGCGCTGGTGGTCGTCACCTCCGACCACGGCGAGGAGTTCCTCGAGCACGGACAATGGGAGCACCAGAAGACGCTCTACGAGGAGCAACTCCGCGTCCCGCTCATAATCAAGCTCCCTGGCGCCGCGATGGCTTCGCGGCGCGTGAGCGGGCAGGTGAGCCTCGTCGATGTGGCGCCGACGGTGCTGGACGCTCTGGGAGTTTCGGCGCCCTCAACCTTCCAGGGCACGAGCCTCCTCGACGCTGCCCGCGGGAGGGAAGCACCCGAGAGAGAGGCCTGGGCGGAGACGGAGCACACGATCGACGGTTCGCGAAAGTTCGCCGTGCGCCGCGGCGCCGTCGGCACGAAAGCGATCTTCACGCTGAAAGGAGGCACTCTCCAGATCGAGCTCTTCGACCTGGGACGCGACCCTCGCGAGACGGAGAGAATCGATCCTGGGAGCTCCCGCGAAGCCCTCGAGAGTCGGCTCGCGGCCTACCTGGCAGAGGCCGCCGCCCGGCGGGGTGGGAAGACGCGTCCCGAGGTGGATCTCGATCCCGAAGACCTCGAGCGGCTGCGCTCCCTCGGGTATGTGCGATGACGGTGCGTGCGATTGAGCGGCGGCACGAGCGTGACCTGACCGAAGGCGAACGCAGGCGCCACTCGTTCTG